>Ga0315290_10004126_pt1 | contig 10437 bp, 9 predicted proteins | sample YL17G12_0_MG_FD_203627 | JGI IMG/M metagenome (GOLD analysis project Ga0315290, IMG submission 203627) | Sediment microbial communities from Yellowstone Lake, YNP, Wyoming, USA - YL17G12_0 | ecosystem: Environmental > Aquatic > Freshwater > Lake > Sediment | place: USA: Wyoming | collected...
GCCAACCTGTAGAAATACCAGCCAATTTGACTGGCAGATTCGGCGATTCTGGCCGAGTCCTACCGGTGCGTTCACCTGGACCGGTCCGGCCGTTCAGGAAGGACCGTGCCGTGGCTGGTAAGCGTGGCCGGTCCGGACGGAAGCGAGGGTCCGGCCTGAGTGCCGTCGAACATGCGCTGCGAGGGTCCTACCGTCCAGGGGTCCACGGTCCGCTGCCGCCGGGGATCATTCCGTTGCCGCGTCAGCCGGTCCTCGGCCTGCGGTCGGCGCGTGCCACGCTGACGTTGCCCGAGCCGCCGCCGGTCCGGATTCCCCTGGCCGCATCGTCGCTCACGCCGGACGAATGCCCGGATGTCCTGACCGACGAAGGCAAGGCGTTGTGGCGGCAGTTCGTCGCGCAGCGGCCGACGCCGAAGATGCTCGCCCCGGTCATGCTCATGTACATCGAGGCGTATCTGTCCTGGCAGCGTGCGACGAAGGAAGTGCACACGAAAGGCGACTACGGGAAGCTCGGCACGAAGCCGATTCCCAATCCGTTCCTGAAGCTGCGGCGTGATGCTGAATCGACGATGCTCATCTGCCTGCGCACGCTCGGCTGGCAGACCACCGAACCGGTTGCTCCGGTGCCAGTCCAGGCACCAAAGTCGCGGCTGGATTTATTCCTCGCCGCCCGAGGTTGACGATGTCGACGAAGACGAAGACCGCCGCCACGAAGAAGACGAAGGCCACACCCGCGACGCCGGGGAAGACGCTCGCCGAGGTCTTCGCGGCTGACGCCCCGGCCGTCCTGCATGACGTCGTGCACATCGCCGACCTCATTCCCGACGCGAACAACCCCCGGAAGCACAACCCGAAGAACATCGGCATGATCTCCGACTCGCTGCGGGACGTCGGCGCGGGCCGGTCCATCGTCATCGACGAGAACAACGAAATCGTGGCCGGGAACGGACTGGTCGAAGCGGCGGCGGAAGCCGGGATCACGAAGGTCCAGGTGGTCGAAGCCGACGGCAACACCATCATCGCGGTGCGACGGACGAACCTCACGCCGGACCAGAAGCGGCGGCTCGCCATCTTCGACAACCGCACGGCTGAACTGGCGGAATGGGACATCGACGTCCTGCGGGACTTCGAGAAGGACGGGCAGAGCCTGGAGCCGTTCGAGTTCGGCGGGGAAGTCATGGCCGACATCCGAGGTGAACTGCCGCCGCCGGCGTCCATCGCCACGTTCCGAGACCTCGTGCCGGTCGCGGACCTGACGCCGCACTCGCGCAACTACCGTGCGCACAACGACGCGCAAATCGAGCACCTCTGCCAGAGCATCCGGGACTACGGCGTGTATCGCAGCGTCGTCATCGCGCGGGACAACACCATCCTGGCCGGGCACGGCGTCGTGACGGCCGCAGGCCGGATGGGGATCAAGACGCTGCCGGTTCTGCGGCTCGACCTGGACTGGGATGATCCGCGTGCGCTGAAGATTCTCGTGGGCGACAACGAGATGTCCTGCCGGGCCGACATCGACGACCGGGCGTTGACCGAGATGCTGAAGGAAGTGATGGGCGACGATGACGCCGCGCTGCGGGGGACCGGCTACGACGCGCAGCAGTTGGCCGCGCTCGCGTTCGTGACGCGACCCTCCAGCGAGATCGGGACCATCGACGAAGCGAAGCACTGGGTCGGGATGCCGGACTTCGACCCGTCGAAGGAAACGCTCTACGAGGTGAACCTGCGCTGCGCGACGGACGCCGACCGCGTGAACCTGCTCACCTACCTGCACGCCAGCGGGGAACACATGCGCGTGCAAGGCACGAAGACAGCGTTGTGGTGGCCGCTCCGCGCACGGCAGCATCAGGGCCAGTTCGTCAACAAACCGGATGCCGCGAGCGACGCATGATCCTGCCGAAGTATCCCATCTATATTCCGTCGAAGGGCCGGTCCGAGACCTGCCTGACGGCGCGTGCGCTCGTCCATGACAAGGTGCCGTTCAAGATCGTGGTCGAGCCGCAGGAAGCGGACGCCTACGCCGCGAAGTGGGGACCGCACCATCTGCTGGTGCTGCCGTTCAGCAACCGGGGCAGCGTGACCCCGGCGCGGAACTGGATCGCGGACCATGCCGCCGCGAGCGAGGTCGAGCGGCACTGGCAACTCGATGACAACCTGCTCTGGTGCTACCGGTTGTGGCAGCGGAAGCGGCGGCGCTGTCCGTTCGGCACGGCGCTGCGGATCGCGGAAGACTTCACGGACCGCTACGAGAACATCGCGGTGTCCGGGCTCAACTACGATATGTTCGTGGTCCCGGAGATGGGCGCGGCGATCGCGCCGTTCTATCACAACGTCCACGTGTACTCCTGCTCGCTGATTCGCACGACCCCGGCCTATCGCTTCCGGCCGCGCTACAACGAGGACACGGACCTGTGCCTGCAAGTCCTGTCCGACGGCTGGTGCACGGTCCTCATCAACGCCGTCTGCGTCAAGAAGATGTGGACGATGACGATGAAGGGCGGCAACACCGACACGCTGCGCTACAAGAACGACGGCCGGTTGCGCATGGCCCGGAGTCTCGAGCGGGACTGGCCCCATGTCGTGTCGGTGGACCGGCGGTTCCGCCGACCACAGCACGTCGTCCGCGATGCCTGGAAAAAGTTCGACACCCCGCTGAAGCTGAAACCCGGCGTCGACCTGTCGGCGCTGACCACGAACGAATACGAAATGGAATTCGTGCAGACGAAGAACGTGTGGGGGGACACCCCCGCCCCGAAGCCCATGACCCATCCAACGTCCAGGACCAGGAGGCCCGCGTGACTGACGCGATCCGCGTACTGCTCGACCACGACACAACCCCCGACGTCTTCCGGAAGCTGTGGCCGCGTATCCAGAAGCAGGATCGTGGCCTGCTCGGTCGCATCCGGCCGTGGTCCTGGTTCGGCGAAATCACACGCGGCTGCAATCTCCGCTGCGGCTTCTGCGCGACCCGGACGTTCAAGGGCGGTCCAGGCGCTCCGGCGTTCGGGCAGTATGAGTTCCTGACCGAGCAAACATGGCGGCACCTGCTCGATGTCCTGGCCGTCGTGTCCCCCTACACGCGGCTGGAGATTGGCAACGCGGGAGAGCCGACGCTGAACCCGTACCTGCCGGACCTGTTGCGGCTGGCGAAGGAGAAGGTGCCGCACGTGCAAACGCTGGTCTACACCAACGGCACGACGCTGATGAACGGCACGCGGACCTACAAGGAGTTGTTCGACGCGGGACTCAACACGCTGTACGTGAACCTGTACCATCCCCAGGACAAACACTTCGCGCTCGCGACGAAGTCCGGCTACGAGTGGCTGTTCGAGGGGAAGAAGCTCGGCGGCGGATCGTTCATCTCGCCTTTTCAGTATCACGCCGACAAGCATCCGAACTTCCACCTGATCAACTTCTGTCGCAACCCGGGGTACTGGTCCCAACAGCGACGGCATCGCCACGGCTTCTCGACGTTCTACAACCACCTGGACTGGCAAGCCGCCGCGAAGTACGGCCTGACGCCGGTGACGGAACCGCTCGCGCGTCGATGCGACTTCCCGCTGAAGTACCCGGCGTTCGAATACACGGGGAAGTACCTGCTTTGCTGCTGGGACTTCACCGGGGAGACGGCGAACACCTTCGGCAGCGTGGCTGATGGACCGGCAGGGTTCTTCCGCTACTGGTTCGGGGCCTACCTGCAACAGACGCGGCGGCTGCACTACGCGAAGAACCGGAAGGACCATCCCATCTGCGCACGCTGCGGCACACAGTCACACCGCGGCGACATCCCCTACTGGACGCCGGATATGTTCGAGGGGCATTGGGACGGCCGGACCTGGAAGCGGTAGCGAGGGACCTCGTGATACAGCCATCGTCCACCATCCTGAAGGCGCGGGCCATCGCGCGACGGCAACGGTGGCCGTCCCGCATGGTCCGCACCGAAGCCGACGCACAGGCCGTCCTCGATGGCGGGTGTGTCTTCTCGGTGAAGAAGGCCGAGCATGTGCGCGAGTTCTTCCATGCGTTCCTGCATCACAGCGCAGGCGAGTGGGCCGGACGGCCGTTCGACCTGCTGCCCTGGCAGTGGACCGACCTCGTGCGGCCGTTGTTCGGCTGGCAACGTCCGGACGGCACACGCCGCTACCGCCGGTCCGGTGTCTGGATTCCGAAGAAGAACGGGAAGACCACGCTCGCGTCAGGGATTTGCATGTACCTGCTCGTGGCGGATGGGGAACCCGGAGCGCAAGTCTTCAGCGCGGCGAACGACCGCAATCAGGCAGGCATGATCTATCGGGACTGCGCGGCGATGGTGCGGCAGTCGCCGGACCTGTCGGCCGTCCTGGAATTGGTCGAGTCGAAGAAGATCGTGAACTACCCGTCGCAGAACGCGTACTACGAAGCGCTGTCGGCCGACGTCCCGACGAAGGAAGGGTTGAACATCAGCGGCCTCGTGGTCGATGAACTGCACGCCATCACGAATCGGGCCCAGTGGTCCACGCTCGCCTACGGTGGCGCGGCCCGTCGTCAGCCGGTCCTCCTGAGTATCAGCACCGCCGGACTCTACGCACCCGAGAGCATCGGCTGGGAACAATACCTGTACGCGAAGGGCGTCCTGGACGGCACGATTGACGACTGGTCCTTCCTGCCCGTCATCTACGAAGCCGACCCGGCGGCCGACTGGACCAGCCCGGCCGTGTGGAAGGCGGCGAACCCGTCCTTCGGCATCACGACCAAAGCCGATCACTTCAAAGAAGAGTGCCGCGAAGCCGTCGAGTCACCGGCGAAACAAAACGACTTCCTGCGCTACCGCCTCAACATCTGGGTGCAGCAGAACATTCGCGCGATCGACCTGCGCGTGTGGGACGACGCCCCGGACCACCCCATCGTGGAACCTGGACGAGCCTGGTACGGCGGCTTGGACCTGGGCGGCTCGGCCGACATGTCGGCGTGGGTGCTGGTCAGCCCGTGCCTGGACGACGACGAGGCGTTGGATGTGCGGTGCCGCTTCTGGTTGCCGGAAGACACGCTGCGCTCGAAGCATCCGAACGTCACGCTCTACCAACAGTGGGCGAAGTCCGGCCTCTTGGAAACCACGCCGGGGAACGTCACCGACGAACGCTTCATCCAAGCCGCGATTCAGGCAGACGCCGCACGCCTGCAACTCGTGGACGGCAACATCGACCGGTTGTTCCAGGGCATGCGGCTCGCGATTGAACTGGCAGAGGAAGGGATCAAGCTCATCCCGATGGGGCAGGGCTTCTTGTCGATGGCGGTGCCGACGAAGAAGTTCCTCGACCTCGTGGCCGCGCGTCGGCTGCATCACGCCGGACATCCCATCCTCCGGTGGATGGCGAACAACGTCGTGCTGCGGCGGGACTCGGCCGGGAACAGCAAGGTCGACAAAGAGAAGTCGCAGCAGAAGGTGGACGGCATCGTGGCCTGCGTCATGGCCATCGACCGGTGCGAGCGTCATGCGGCCGCCCCGCCGCCGCCAAAGTTCCAAGCCATCATCTATGGTGCCGGTCGTGGGTAGGTCCCGGTCCGGTGGCGTGGACGACCGCGCCGGTTCCCCGGCCGGTCCTGGTCCGGTCCAGGTCCAGTGCGTCATCCGTCAGCGTGGGCGGCCGAAACTGATCGAAGGCGAGGGCATGACGCTGTCGGTGTGGGTGCCGACGACGGTCTACGACCGGCTGAACGCCCTCGCCGACCAGCGGAAGCAGAGCATCAGCACCTTCACGCGAGATGTCCTGATGCTCGTCGTCGGCATCAGACCTGAGTAGTTCCCTATCAAATAATCGACGCGGCTGTGAACGCGCGTACACACTAGGCACGCCATGCGAACCCGTGCCTACTCCCTGCTTCACGTTCGCGAGGTCGATTCCGTCGCACGCACGATCACCGGAACGGCCACCACTCCTGAACCGGATCGGATGGGGGACATCATCGAACCCCTCGGCGTCACCTTCAAGAACCCGCTGCCCCTCCTGCTGTTCCACAACACCACGAAGCCGGTCGGTCGCGTGCAGTTTGCGAAGCCCTCAACCAAGGGCATCGACTTCGTGGCGACGATCCCGGCCATCGACGAACCCGGCACGCTGAAGGACCGCGTCGACGAAGCGTGGCAGTCGCTGAAGGCCGGACTCATCGCCGGGGTGTCCATCGGCTTTCGTGCGCTCGAAGAAGCGTTTATGAAGGACGGCGGGATTCACTTCCTGAAGACGGAAGTGCTCGAACTCTCCCTCGTGACGGTGCCCGCGAATGCCAGCGCCACGATTCACACGATCAAGTCTCTCGACGCCAGCCTGGACGCCGCGTCCGGCACGACCAGGACCGTCGTTCACCTCACACCCGGCGCTACGGGTTCACGACAGACAGGACCAGGACCCATGAAGACGCTCACCGAACAGATCACCGCCTTCGAAGCCACGCGGCAGGCGAAGGCCGCACACATGACCGATCTGATGACGGTCGCCGGGGAGAAGGGCGAGACGCTCGACCCGACGCAGACCGAGGAGTACGACACGCTGGAGACCGAGGTGAAGAACATCGACGCGCACCTCGTCCGGCTCGCCGCGCTCGAAGCCGCGAACGTGAAGGCCGCGAAGCCGGTCGTCGCGCCGGACCCCCTCGCCGGATCGCAGTCGCGTGGGGGCGTCATCGCGATGCCGAACGCGCTGCCTCCGGGCATCGAGTTCGCGCGGTACGCGATGTGCCTGATGACCGCGAAGGGCGACGTGCACACCGCCTACGAGATCGCGAAGCAGCGGTATCCGGACCAGCCGCGCATCGCCACCATCCTGAAGGCGGCGGTCACCGCAGGCACCACGACCGACCCGACCTGGGCCGGGGCGCTCGTGCCGGAGTACCCCACGTTCGCCGGGGACTTCGTGGAGTTCCTGCGTCCGCAGACCATCATCGGCAAGTTCGGCGCGGCGGGGATTCCGTCGCTGCGGCGCGTGCCGTTCAACGTCCGCATCCTCGGGCAGACCACGGGCGGGTCCGGCTACTGGGTCGGACAGGCCGCCCCGAAGCCGGTCACGAAATTCGACTTCGCCCCGACCAAGCTCGGGTGGGCCAAGGTCGCCAACATCGCCGTGCTGTCGCAGGAACTCGTGCGCTTCTCCAACCCGTCGGCCGAGATGCTGGTCCGCGATGCGCTCGCGGCCGCGCTCATCGAACGGCTGGACACGGACTTCGTGGACCCGACGAAGGCGCTGGTGGCCGATGTCTCCCCGGCCTCGATCACGAACGGCATCAGCGCTGGCACGCCCAGCGGCACGAATGCCGCCGCGGTCCGCACCGACGTGCAGACGCTGTTCAACAGCTTCATCGCCGCGAACCTGACGCCGACCAACGGCGTCTGGATCATGGCGAACACGACCGCGCTCGCGCTCTCGCTGATGACGAACGCGCTCGGGCAGCAGGAGTTCCCCGGGATCAACATGAACGGCGGCACCTTCCAGGGTCTCCCGGTCATCGCGTCCCAGTACTGCAACCTGGGTGGGTCGCCGGACAACCTGCTCTTCATCCTCGTCAACGCGTCGGACATCTACCTGTCGGATGACGGGCAGGTGGTCATCGACGCCAGCCGCGAGGCGTCGCTCGAAATGAAGACGGACCCGACGAATTCGCCGTCGGCCGGATCGCCGGATGCCCCCGTGCCGACCACGATGGTCAGCCTGTGGCAGTCGGACGCCATCGGCCTGCGTGCGGAGCGGTTCATCAACTGGCAGCGCCGTCGGGCGGCTGCGGTTGCCTACTTGGACGGCGTCGCGTACTCGGCGTAACACCTCCGCAGGGGACCGGACGCGGAGTCCGGTCCCTTGCGCTTTGTCCTGCCGAGGCCCATGCCGACCCTGATACAGCTTCGGGCACGCCGGACGATCGTGTTGCGCACCGGCCGTGCCATCCCTGCCGGGACGGTCTTCCACACCACCGCGCTTGACGCTGCGGCCCTCACCTACCAGGACGCCGCCGAGTTTGTGCAGCCGGACCCGTCCGACGCCGAACGGTCCAAGCGGAAACGCACCTACCGTCGTCGTGACCTTCAGCCGGAGTCCTAATGGATATTCCCTTCTTCGGCCTATCGGTCGTCCGCACGAAGGCGCTGCCCACGCTCTCGCCGCTGGAAGCGCGGGGCGGCTGGTGGCCGCTACTGCGGGAGTCGTATGCCGGGGCGTGGCAGCGGAACGTCAACATCGATCTGGTGTCCGTGGCGGCGAACCCCACGGTGTTTGCGTGCGTGACGCTCATCTCTGCCGACGTCGGGAAGATGGGCCTGCGGCTGGTGCAGAAGAACGCGAACAACATCTGGACGGAAACGGAGAACCCGTCGTTCTCGCCGGTCCTCCGGAAGCCGAACCGCTACCAGACCCGGATCAAGTTCGTGGAACAGTGGCTCACCTCGAAGCTGCTATGGGGGAACACCTACGTCCTGAAGCAGCGAGACAACCGCAACGTCGTGACGGCGCTCTACATCCTGGACCCGCAGCGCGTCACCGTCCTGGTCGCCCCCGATGGGTCGGTCTACTACCAGTTGTCGACGGACCTGTTGGCGAACGTGCCGCAAGGCAGCGTGACGGTGCCTGCCCGCGACATCATCCACGACACGATGTACGCGTTGTATCACCCGCTCGTGGGCCTCTCGCCCATCTACGCCTGTGGCCTCGCGGCGTATCAGGCGGTGAAGATCCAGGAGAACTCGACGCAGTTCTTTGCGAACGGCAGCAAGCCCGGCGGCGTCTTGACGGCCCCCGGAGCCATCAGCCAACCTGCCGCAGACCGGCTGAAGACGTACTGGGACGCGAACTTCTCCGGGGAGAACGCCGGGAAGATTGCGGTCCTCGGCGATGGCCTGAAGTACGAGAAGATGAGCGTCGATCCGAAGGACGCGGAACTGATCGGGCAGTTGCGGTGGACGGACGAGAAGATTTGCTCGTGCTACCACGTGCCGCCGTACATGGTGGGCGTCGGTCCGGCTCCGACCTACAACAACATTCAGGCACTCTCGACGCAGTACTTCACGCAGTGTTTGCAGACGCTCGTGGAGTCCTTCGAACTGTCCCTCGATGAAGGGTTGGAACTGCCGAAGCCCTACGGCACGGAGTTCAACACCGCCGACCTGCTGCGCATGGACTCGGCGACCATGATCGATTACATCTCGAAGGGCATTGGCTGCGGCGTGATGAAGCCGAACGAGGGACGGCTGCTGTTGAACGCCGACCCCGTGGAAGGTGGCGACACGCCGTACCTGCAACAGCAGAACTACTCGCTCGCCGCGTTGAACAAGCGCGACACGCAGGACCCGGTCCCGGCGTCCACGCCCACGCCCACTCCCACGCCCACGCCCCCGGATGAGCCGGACGACGACCCGCCTGAACCGGACGACACGACCGAGCGTTTCCAGGCGGCGTTGCTGGCGAAAGTGCAGAGGTTCACCCATGCCGCTTGACCCCGAACAGATGGCCGAGATCGTGGCGTCCGCGATTCAGGCGGCGATGACGCCGGTGCTGGCGCGGCTGGCGGTGCTGGAAGCACGGCCGGTCATGCACGGTCGTGACGGCCTGCCGGGGCGGGACGGCCTGACCGTGGTTGGACGCGACGGCACGGACGGACAGGACGGCACCCCCGGCCCGATGGGGCCAGCCGGACCGGTCGGCCCTGCCGGACAGGACGGCCAGCCGGGACCAGTTGGACCAGCCGGACCAGCCGGACCTCCAGGCACGGCTGGCGAATCCGGACCGGCCGGACCTGCCGGACGCGACGGCCTGACGGTGCCGGGTCCAGAAGGACCGCCAGGACCGCCAGGACCGTCCGGAGAACGCGGAGAACGCGGGGCCGATGGTTTACCAGGACCGGAGGGGAAGTCGCTTCCTGGACCGGCTGGCGAGCCTGGACCGTCCGGACCAGCCGGACCGCCGGGACCGGTCGGTGAACGCGGCCTGCCTGGACTTGACGGCAAGTCTATCGAGGGGCCCGTTGGACCGGCCGGACCGGTGGGCGAACGCGGCCTGCCTGGACAGGACGGCCGCGACGGACTGGCAGGCAAGGACGGGAAGGACGGCGTGCACGGACGCGACGGCCTGGACGGGAAGGACGGACGCGACGGCAGCAACGGCACGCTGGACAACCTGAAGGTCGTGCAGAGTGAAGACCACCGCATCGTCACCCTGTGCTTCAAAGACAGCGGCGCGCCGGTGGACGGCGGCGTGTTGCGCTTCCCAGTGGTGCTTGATCGCGGCGTCTTCAAGAGCGAGACGCCCTACGTCGCCGGCGACGGCGTTACCTGGGGCGGGTCGTGGTGGATTGCGCAAGCCGACACGACGGGACAGAAGCCGGGAGACGGCGCGACCGCATGGCGGCTCGCGGTAAAAGCCGGACGCGACGGCAAACCCGGACGCGACGGCACGGCCGGACCGGAAGGCAAGCAAGGCCCTA
>Ga0315290_10004127_pt1 | contig 10437 bp, 13 predicted proteins | sample YL17G12_0_MG_FD_203627 | JGI IMG/M metagenome (GOLD analysis project Ga0315290, IMG submission 203627) | Sediment microbial communities from Yellowstone Lake, YNP, Wyoming, USA - YL17G12_0 | ecosystem: Environmental > Aquatic > Freshwater > Lake > Sediment | place: USA: Wyoming | collected...
GGGAGGCATCCGCTGCCAGAAGGGTTGTCTGAATCTGGTCGAGACCGGGTGGACGGCGTCGCCCATGGCGCCGCGTTACGCGCTCTTGTCGGGTGACGTGGCGCACCGCCCTCTGGCACACACCGAAAAGTAGCCGGGCTCAGACGGCCAGGGTGACGCCGCCGGTGCGCAGGTCGTAGACCGCACCGACGACTTTGACCTGGCCGCGCTTCACCGCGGGCGCCACGATCGGCTGAAGGGCTCGAAGTGTCTCGACGCCGATGGCGACATTGGCTCGGATCGCGTTGTCGAGCCGATCGCCGGGCATGCCCTTGGCCCTCGCGACGGCGGGCCTGATACGGCTCACGAGCTCGCCGATGGCGCCAGGCAAGGCATCGCGATCGTCCATGTGCTTGATCGCGGCCTTGACCGCGCCGCAGTCGCTGTGCCCCAGTACCATGATGAGGGACACTCCCAGCTCGGCCACCCCGTACTCGATGCTGCCCTTGACCAGCGCGCCGGCCCCGCTCACGACATTGCCCGCCACGCGCACGATGAAGAGATCGCCGACGCCCTGATCGAAAAGCAGCTCGGGAGGCACGCGTGAGTCCGCGCAGCCGACGATGACGGCCCCTGGTCGCTGTCCTTCGGCGAGCGGGCGGAAGTCCCCGGGAGCGCGGCGGGGGCTTGTCGTCTCGCCCTTCACGAATCGTTGATTCCCGTCGAGGAGTTGCCGCAGGACAGCATCGGCGGAGGGACCTCCGGGGCTCGGTGACGCAGCCGGCGCCACCGAGCCCCGCACCAACACCAACCCCACCGCGATCGCGGCAGAGCGCAGCAGATCCCGCCGAAAGAAAGCCGCGCCCGGCTCGATCAAGTCCAGGTGGTTTCGAGCTTACCGGGCCCCGAGCGCGCGCGCCGCACGGGCGTACTGCGTGGGCGAGACCCAGAGGAGCGCGCCGTAGCGTCCCTTGCCGGCGCAGACGGCGTCGATGGCAATCACGTTGATCCGCTTCTCGGCGAGCTTGCCGAGCAGCCGCGCGCCCGCCCCGACCCGGTCATCGCCGCTGACCAGAAAGGCCCGCTTGGACTTGGCGATTTTCCACTTGGCCTTTCGGGCCACCTTGCGGAACGCGGCCGGGTTCGCGGGGATGAAATCCATCTGGGCGCCCTTGCCGTGCGGGAAGCCGGAGAAGGCGATCAGGTTGATGCCGGCCCTGTGGAGCACGTCGAGCGCGCGCGCACCGTGCCCCGCGCGATTCGGCACCATCATCTTGAAATACGCCACCCGCTTGACGCTTGCCATCGGCATCTCCTCCTTGAGACCTCGAGGTCACGCTGGACCGTTCGCTGCAAGGTTGGCTCGCCGGCGACCGCGCGTCGGCGTCGCCGGCGAGTCGTGGAATGGTCGGGGTGAGAGGATTTGAACCTCCGACCCCCTGCTCCCAAAGCAGGTGCGCTACCGGGCTGCGCCACACCCCGGTGTGTCCCGCCGAGTATAGCGCCCTGCCCGAGGCCTCTTCAAGGCTCGGAGGAGAGCCATGCGCGTGCGCGCCGGCATGCCTGGGCGCGGTGGCTCACTCGATTCTTCTCTTCGGCCGAGAGCTCGGCGAAGCTCTTGCCGAGCGGCGGATAGAAAAAGAGCGGGTCGTAGCCGAAACCGCCCTCCCCGCGCGGCGCCTCCAGCAGCACGCCTTCGACCACGCCCTCGATCGTGGTCTCGCGGCCGCGGCGAGGGCAGACGATGGCGATCAGGCAGCGGAAGCGCGCGCCGCGGCGCGCGGGCGGGACGCCGGCCATCTCCCTCAGCATGACGTCGCAGCGCTCAGGATCGCTCAGCCCTTCCCCGCCGTAGCGCGCCGAGAGCACGCCCGGGCCGCCGCCCAGCGCATCCACCTCGATCCCGGAGTCATCCGCCAGCGCGAGCTGGCCCGTGGCCGCCGCGACCGCGTGCGCCTTTCCAAGCGCGTTGTCGGCATACGAGGACTCGCCTTCGGGGGGCAGGCCGATCCCCGCGAGATCGGTGAGATTCAGGATGCGGAACGGGATGCCTTCGAGGAGCGCGGCCATCTCCCGCGCCTTGGCGCGGTTGGCCGTGGCGAGCACGAGCGACCGGTCAGAGGACGCCCGCTCAGAGGACGCCCGCTCAGAGGACGAAGGACGCCTCGCCGCGCGCGTCGACAGCGCGCCGCTGCAGCGCAATCAGGCGCCCGATGCCCTGCTCCGCCAGCGCCAGCATGGTGGTCAGGCTGTCGCGGCCGAAGGGCGTCTGCTCCGCCGTCCCCTGCACCTCCACGAAAGCGCCTGCGCCCGTCATGACCACGTTCATGTCCACTTCGGCGCTCGAGTCCTCGACGTAGTCCAGATCGAGCGCGGGCGCACCCTTGACGATGCCCACGCTGATCGCGGCGACGCAGTCGCGCACGGGAGAGCTCGGCAGCGCCCCCGCCTTGACGACGGTGCCGATGGCGTCCGCCATAGCGATGAAGCTGCCCGTGATGGCGGCCGTCCGCGTGCCGCCGTCGGCCTGGATGACATCGCAGTCGACCCACACCGTGCGCTCGCCGAGCTTGGCCATCTCGACCACGGCCCGCAGCGAGCGCCCCACGAGCCGCTGGATCTCCTGCGAGCGCCCGCTGGGCCCGTTTCGCTCGCGAGTCATGCGTGTATTGGTCGAGCGCGGCAACATGCCGTACTCCGCCGTCACCCAGCCCTTGCCCTGCCCCTTGAGAAAGGGCGGGACTTTCTCCTCGATGGAGGCCGTGCAGATCACCTTGGTGTCGCCGAACTCGACGAGGACCGAACCTTCTGGATGGCGGAGGTAGTCGCGGGTGATCTTGACCGGGCGCAACTGGTCCGCGGCCCGCCCGTCGTGCCGGGCGGTCATCGAGGCGTCTCGGCCTTGACCGGCTGCGTCTGGGCGGTGCGCACCCGCTGGTCGTAGCGGCGCTTGTAGTCGGCCAGGCTCGCGTAGATGGCCCGGGCGATCGCTTCGCGGTGCTCGGTGGAGGCCAGCTTCTTCTCCTCTTTCGGATTCGTCAGGAAGCCGATCTCGATCAGGACGGCCGGCATGGCCGCGCCGCCCAGCACGTAGAAGCCCGCCTGCTTCACGCCGCGGTTGACGAGCCGGAGCGATTGCGTCATCGAGTCCAGCACGGTCTCGGCGAGGAAGCTCGATTCCTGCTGAAACTCGGACTGCGCCATGTCCCACAGGATGCTCTTGAGCAGATCCGTCTTCTGGCGCGATTGAGGGCTCTCGAGCTGGACGACGCCGTTCTCGATCGCGGCGGTCTGCCGGGATTCATTGTCCGTCGCCTCCGAGGAGAGAAAATACGTCTCGACACCCTCGGAGACGGCGCGTGGATGCGCGTTGGCGTGAATGGACACGAAGAGGTCCGCGCGCTGCTTATTGGCGAAGTTGGTCCGCTCGCGGAGCGGCACGAAGACGTCCGTGCCGCGCGTGAGCACCACCTTGATGCCGAGGCCGTCCTCGATCATGCGCGCGGCGCGCCGTGTCACGTCCAGCACCACGTCCTTTTCGAGCACGCCGCCTGGTCCCTTGGCGCCCTGATCGTGGCCGCCGTGGCCCGCATCGAGCACGATGAGCTTGAGCGGCGGCGCGCTACCCTGAGGGGCGCGCGGGCCCTGGGCCGGCGAGCTTTCCCTCGGGCGGTAGACGTCCACGACCACGCGAAATGGATCCTGGAGCGTCGCCGTCTTGACCTCGCCGGCCGGGCCTTCGAGGACGATCTTGAGCACGCCGTCGGGTCCCGCCGGCTCGAGCCGGGCTTCCTTGACGAGCCCGTCGCCGATCTCCTCCACCTGGAGGGCGGGGATCACGAGCCCGCTCAGCCTCACGCGGATCTCCGTCTTGCCAGGCACCGTCAGAAAGGACAGCCCTGCGCCTGCCTCGACGACGATGCGGGTGAAGGACGGATACGAGCGGTAGCGCAGCTCCTCGAACTGCACGCTCATGTCCACGCGCTTGATGGAACCCTTGGCCGCCGCGGCGACGGGCCGGACGACCGTCACCCCCGGTGCCAGGCGTCCCAGGCCCTTGTCGAGGAAGTCCATCGGGATGAGCCAGCCCTTCGCGGTTGCACGAGGCGCGCTCTCGAGGACGAGCGGCTGGCCCTGGAGCGTGAGCCGCGACTGATCCCTGCTGAACTGGGCGCTCCGCTTGGCGACGGTGAGCGTGCCGGTCTTGCCCTTGGCTACCCAGGAGCCCTTGAGGAGACTGGCCAGGCGATCGGCAGGGACATAGGACGCGCCGTCGTCCGTCACTTCGAGCGGCAATTGGCCCAGAACGCCCTTGGGCCCCTTGATCTCGACGGTGCCGGGGCGAGCGGAGGCCGCCCCGGCGGGAGATATCCCCGCCAGGGCGGCGATGCAGATTAGGAGCGCGGCTAGGACTCGCATCATCAGCGTGGGCTCTGGAGTACCCGCTATTCTATCAACGGTGAGCCCATGAACGAAGTAAAAGGGGAGGCGGGGCCTCACGCAAAATGCGGCAGGACGCGCTCGCCGAGCAGCTCGATGGCCTGCATGGCGCGCTGGTGCGGCATACCGGGCCAGTGCAGGCGAAAACCCATCTGCTGGATGTTCAGCCGCTCCTGGTGCCGCGCGATCTGTTCGATGCAGTGTGCGGGATCGCCGACGATGAACCGATCCTGCCGCAGTTGCTCGATGGGCAGATGAAACGTCTCACCCGTGGGCAAGACGTTGTCCTGGCCCCATTGCGCGTAGGCTTCGTACTTGGTCGCGAGGTACGGCAGGGCTTCGCGCAAGGCCGTGTCCATGTCGCGCGCGATGTAGAGCTCCTTGCCCAGACTGAACTGCGGAGGCGGAAACGGCTTGCCCTCCGCTTCCAGGGCGGCGCGGTATAGCGCCACCTGCCGCTCCAGCGTCGCCAGGGTGGCGTGGCCGGCAATGGTCCAGGCATCGCCGATACGGGCAACGCGCTGGACCATCTTGTCGTTGCTGGCCGCCACCACGATGGGCGGCCGCGGCTTCTGCCGCGGCCTCATGGTGAGGCCGACGTCCTCCAGGTGAAAATGCTCGCCGTGAAAAGTCACACGCTCCTCGGTCCACAGCCGCCGCACCACGTCCAGGGCCTCCAGAAAGCGAGACAGCCGCCGGCCGCGCGGAATCCCGAAGGCATCGAACTCGACGTCGCGGTATCCGAGTCCCACGCCGAACACCAGCCGCCCGCCACAGATCACGTCCAGGGTGGCGAGGGACTCCGCCACATCCACCGGATGCTGGAGCGCCAGCAGCATGATGCCCGTTCCCAGCGTCATCTCTCCGATCTCTGCCGCCACGCGTGCCAGGACCGGGAGCGGCTGCATGTACTGGAACGGCGCCGCCAGGTAGTGCTGGCTGGCGCTGACGTGATGGAACCCCGCCCCCCGCGCCAGCCGCACCATCTCCAGCAGCTCGGCGAACCGCTGCGTCATGTCGTCGCCCACGGGATGCTGCATCGGCAGTGACAATCCGAATCGCATCGCTCCCCCCCTTTCGCCTTCTCGCGATCTGGCCGGTGGGGCGGGCGCTCAGGCCGTCGCCAGACCCAGCGCGCCGGGATCGAACGGGTACGGCACCGCCGGCCCATTGCGTCGCGGCAGGACGACGCTCGCCGTGCCGGGCGTCCCCTCGTCGCCCTTCTGGTTCTTCAGGCCGACCTCGAGATCGACGACACCGTACGGCCCGCGGGTCTCCGTCTTGACCACGCGGCCCCACGCGGTGAGCGTGTCGCCGGGCACGTTCATGCCGCGGAACTGGAAGCTGATCTTCCACAGCCAGCCGGTTTCGCCGACCCAGTCGGTGAGGAGCTGGACCAGCGTGTGCTGCTTCCACGACCCGTTCACCAGCACGTCGGGAAGCTTGTCGTGCTCCGTAGCAAACCGCCAGTCGTAGTGGATGCGGTGCCAGTTCTCCATGGCCGCCGACCACCGCATGACGTGCGCGGTGGTCATCGGTCCCTTGACCACCACCGGAATCTCCTGTCCGACAACGACATCCTCGAACACGGGTGCCTTCATCGCCTCGTCCTCATCAGCGCAGGATGAGCGTGTTCGTCATCTTGAGCAGGGACTCGCCCCGCTCATTGCTGTAGAGGTCCTCGATCACCACGAACACCATCGTCCCGGACTTGCCGTCGCGCTGGTAGATGTCCTTGAACCGGCTCTTCACGAAAAGCCGCTCGCCGTGGCGCGCGTAGCGGAAGAACTCGTAGTCGTAGCCGGCGTTCAGCAGGCGCACGAGCGGGACCTCGACCGGTGGCAGGCCCGGCCGCATCCGCCGGTTGCGGCCGTCGAAGCCGGGATCGCCCGTCTGGTCCAGTGGATCCGGCGCGTCGGGCGGGCGCCGGAAGGCGTGCACCGGAAACGCCGGCGGCGCCACTGGCCCCCCGTAGCGGCTCTGCTTCGCCCATTCTGCGTCCCAGTAGCGCCGCGCCGGGTCCATCGTGGCGTGATGGAACCGCCGCACCTCGCTCGGCTCCACGGCGTGGCACGCCTCCACCGGCTCCGATTCGGCGCCGATGACAGCCTTCACCTTGTCGGTGATGTAGTTGACACCCATGCCTCTGCCCCTCCCCGAGTGCAAAGTCTCCGGCCCGGCGCACTCCGCGCCATCCTCAGCGCCGGATGAGGGCCGTGCGCAGCACCGCGCAGAGCTTGCCGAGCTGGTTGGTGAACCGCCGCTCCTCGACGACGATCCCGAGCGGGCCCGAGCGCCCCTGCTTGAGGCGCGCATCGGTGATCGCCGTCTGCATCGCGATCTCGTCGCCCACGATCACCGGCTCGTGGAACTCGTACTCGTCCTCGCCGTGGACCGTCGCCTTCCCGAAGGGGAAGTCGATGCTGTGCTCCGTGCCGTTGAAGTAGAAGAGCCACAGGAGCGGCCACGGCGCCACGACGCCGCGATAGCCGCGCGCGATCGCCGCCGCGGCGTCGTAATGGATCGGATCGAAGTCTTCCACCGCCTTCGCCATCTTGCGGACGGCCCCGAGCTCCACCGCCATGGTGTCGGGCTCCCCGACCGGACCGACGAGCCCGGCGAGGAACTTCTCGATGTCCGGGACCGGCATCTCCATGTCGCCGTTCAGGAGGTCCGGCGGGGCACCGCCGCCACCGCGCGCCCCGGTGTCGTGTTCTCGCCCCGCTGGTTCTCGATCCAGCACTCGATCTCGAGCACGCCCTCGCCGTCCTGCACGTACTTCTTCGTGACGCGCCCGCGGAGGTGCGCCATGTCCCGGGGCATCGTGGAGCCGACGTTCCGGTCGGCGAACCGGAGCAGCCGCGCGTTTCGCCCGACCCAGTGCGCGACCTCGGTCAGGAGGTACGACGCCATCAGCGGCCCGGACAGGATGATGCCGGGCAAACCCTGGGCCTTCGCCACGCGCTCGTCGTGATGGAATTCCGAATCGTAGTTGTCGCAGGCGCCCGCCCAGCGCACCTGGTGGCCCACCATCATCGGTCCCTTCGTGACCGTCGAGAACTCCTGCCCCTCGGCAAAATCCTCGAAGAAGAGGCTCGGCGGTTCAACCGTCGTGACGGTGGGCATAGTGGCTGTCCACCTAGCGGGCCCCGACGAGCTCCCGCGCCGAGCCGACGTCGTCGAGCTTCAGGAGACGATCGAAGAACCGGCGCGTCTCCAGCTTCGAGCCACCCGCGTCGAGGCAGGCGCGGAATTTCTCGAACAGCTCGGCCTCGGCGAGCGGGCGGACGGCGTGGCCGAGGGCGTGCCTCACCTGCTCGGTCTCGAGGACGGTGCCGTCGTCGAGATGGACTCGTACCTGATCGTACACGGACGCCCCCGGTGTCTCCGGGTCGTAGTTCCGGTTCGTCTCCACCACGACTCGCCGCATCAACTGCTGGATGTCCGCCCGACGCACGAACGTGTCCGTCAGCTCCCCCAGCCCGACGCGGCGCGCGGTCAGCGCCGCCGCCAGCGCGAACTCGATGCTGAATTTCGCGGCGAGCCCCGTCTGGGGGGCGTGGTTGCGGAGGATCGTCGCATACGTGTCGCTCAGCGAGACCACGATCCGGTCGATCCGGGAGAGATCGATCGCTCGCCGCGACACGAGGTCGAGCACGGCGTCGATCGAGCGGTGCGTGCAGTAGCACGCCGGAAATTTCTTGATGCTGAGACCCACCGAGGCGAGGCGCCAGTCCTGGCCGAGCGCTCGGGGCGCGCTCTCGCGGTCGACCTTGCCCTCGGGCGACACCGCGCTGAGGAAACCCTGGGGGTGCTCGAGCGCATCGGCGGACGCGGTGAAGCCGGCCTCGGCGAGCCGGGCGGCGATGACACCGGCATGGGCCGCCCGTCCGGCATGGAACGGCTTCGTCATCGTGCCGAAGTTCGCCATCACGCCGCTGCTCTGCGAGGCCGCCAGCGCGATCGCGAGTGTGGCCCGTTCCGCGTCGAGACGCCGCAGCGACGCGCACGCGGCGGCCGCGCCGATCGCGCCGAAGATGCCGGTGGGGTGCCATCCCTTGAGGTGATGCTGGCCACGGTCGCGCTCGGCGAGCTCGCCCCAGACCTCGTAGCCGGCGGCGTAGGCCCTGAGCATGTCACGGCCCGAGGCGTCGAGCGCCTCGCCTTCCGCCAGGATCGCCGGAACCAGCACGGCGCTCGGGTGCCCGCGGAGCGCGACGTCGTCGTAATCGAGCGCGTGCGCGGCCGTCCCGTTGATCCACGCGGCCTCCGGCGCCGGGCCACGCTCGGAGGAGAAGTACAGCGTCGCCTCGCCGGGTCCCCCGGTCGCCAGGGTCTTCTTCAAGATCTGCACCGCGGGCTCCGCGCTGCCGGCGATCATCGTGCCGATGCAGTCGATGAACCCGGTGCGCACGGTTCTGAGCGCTGCCTCGGGCAGCCGCTCGTAGGTGAGTTCCGACACGAAGCGACCCAGCGCCTGCGTCAGTGGTAGCGACCGCGGCTCCGTCGTGGGCTGGACGAGATCCGGCATGGGCTCATTCCCTCCGTGGGTTCGCTAGCTTCCGGCCTGTTTCAGGTAGGCGTCAGGACGGACCATGAACTTGCTGCGGCATTCCAGGGTGTCGAAGTAGTACCACGTGCCGTTGTGGAACTGCCTGGTGCCCTTCTTCGGGTCCACCTCTTTCGCGCCGTGCGCGGTCTGCCCCGTCTGGGCCCGCGCCGCCGCCTCGTCTACGGCATTGCGACACACCGGACACTCGGCCATCGTCGCTTCTCCTCTGGCTGATTGCGCTGAACGCCCGCTCCGGATCAGTCCCGCCTCACGCGTCGGCGACGACCGGCACCGGTCGCCCCAGAATGACGCGGCCCGGAAAATCGATGAGCGCGCGGGCGATCCTGGCGCGGTGCTCGTAGCTGGTCCCCAGCCGCATGGTCCACGCCGAGACGCGGCGGAACCACAGGTGGAGGTCGAACTCCATCATGAAGCCGATCCCCCCGTGGATTATCTGGGAGAACCGCACCACCGCCTCGCACTTCTCGTTGCAGAACGCCTTCGCCTGCGACACCTCGACGCTCGCGGACAGTCCCTGGTCCATCTTCCACAGGGCCTCGTACGTCAGCATCTCGCCGCCGTCGATCCAGACGATCATGTCCGCGCACACGTGCTGGATGGATTGAAACGCGCCGATGGGCTGACCGAAAGCGACGCGGTACTTCGCGTACTCGATGGCCATCTCCCCGTCCTTCCTCGTGGCGCCCAGCATCTGGGCACAGAGGAGGGCCGTGGCCCGGTCGAGCATCCTCTCGACGATCGGCCCCCCCTGGTTGAGCTCGCCGATCAGGTTGGCGCGGGGCACGCGGACATTGTCGAACACCACCTCGCTCTGCTTGTCCTTCGCGATCGTGACGAGCGGGACGTGGGAGAGGCCCGGGCTCTTGGTGTCGACCAGGAAGAGCGACAGGCCCGCGTTCCCCGTGGAGCCGGGAGCGGTCCGGCAGGCGACGAGACACTGGTCGGCGGCGACGAAGTTGTCGACGAAGAGCTTGGTCCCGTTGATGACAAAATGATCTCCCGAGGCCACGGCCTGCATGTGGACCGTCTCGGGAAGGAAGCGCGGGTCCCGCTCCGTGAACGCCCACGTGAGGACGGCATCCCCCCGGACGACGGCCGGGAGAATCGCCTCGCGTTGCGCCTCGGTCCCGTCCCTGGCGATCGTCAGCGCCGCCACCACCGTGCTGTGGAGTGGAAGCGGGGCCAACGCCCGTCCCACTTCCTCGAAGATCAGGCCCAGGTACACCAGGGGCAGATCCTGGCCGCCGTACTTCTCGGGCAGGGCCATCCCCTGCCAGCCGAGCTCGGCGGCCTTCCGCCACAGCGCCGGCGGATACCCTTTGGGGTCGGTCTCCATCTCGCGCACCAGGGTCGTCGAGCACTCCGCCTCGAAGAACTCCCGGGCGCTGTTGCGGACCATCTTCTCTTCTTCGGTCAGCAGTACGTCCATGATCGGTCCTCTATTC
>Ga0315290_10004129_pt1 | contig 10436 bp, 15 predicted proteins | sample YL17G12_0_MG_FD_203627 | JGI IMG/M metagenome (GOLD analysis project Ga0315290, IMG submission 203627) | Sediment microbial communities from Yellowstone Lake, YNP, Wyoming, USA - YL17G12_0 | ecosystem: Environmental > Aquatic > Freshwater > Lake > Sediment | place: USA: Wyoming | collected...
GAAAGACTTCCGAACGTACAGGATCTTCTTTCGTTCCATCGAGGTGTTCGGTAACTGAGATCATGTAACAATCCAAGACCCGTTCACCTGTTGTAAAAGGGGTTGCCCTTTCATTTAAGCCAATGACTTGATCACAACGCATGATAATGTTCCTTTCCAAGGTTGGGGTGAAAACAAAGAAACGGGAATTGATTCCGTAATCTTTTTCAATACTTAAACAATTGCTAATCGTGCTTTCGGCTCAGGTATCATGGATCGTATTCTCCTGAAAACATCATCAGGAAGATCCAATTCAATCCATTGAATACGAAGATCTGCCATATATTCTAACAGACCATCCATCGTTTTTTGGGCTTTCGTCCATTCAGATTGAGTTCTAAGCAAGAACGTTAATTCCTGTTCTCCTGGTCCACCTAGTTGATACAGATGATTTGATAGAAATACTCCTAGAGCAAGTTGCCCTGCTTCTTGACGAGCGTCATCTGTAGCTATTTGGTTAAGAATTTCTGCTGCTGCTGTTTTGGCCATGGCTTTAGAAATTCTCCTTTGTGTATCTAATACTTCTCTTGCTAATTGTCTTACTGCTTCATTGCGGGTCATATTTTTCTCCTGAAAAGGTTGCGGGTTACACTAATTTATATATATGGATATTTCACATAGACGTTTGTAATAAAACATTCTGAGATGTTCTCTTTCTAACAAACTATAATCGATTTGATGGAGGATCTTCTTATGACTACAACACATGATGAATTGGCTGAAATGATAGCTTTAGAGAAAGAGGAAATAGCAAAGCATAAATGGATCGAGTCACAGAAAGCTGGATATGATCTTGGGATATATGCTTGCCTAGATTGGATACATCGTTATGCTGCCAAATGGCGTGAGGAATATGAAAAATGAAAAAATTCCAAATAGAACAAATACATAAATAAACTTCCTTGGTTTTAATCTTTTTTAGGAGATTTGATATGAAAGATGTCTCTATTCTGATTTGTGAAGATCTTGAAGAAAATTTTCTAGAAGAAACAGAAAATCTTTCTGAATTTGATGTAGGTTTAGGTGCAATTGCTGGGGTATTGTCTGGTTCAATTTCTGCTGCAAAACTTGATAATATTATCAATAATTTGAAGTTAGCTAAAGAAAAGTGTGATACAGATCAATGTAAAAAAGCAATACAAGCAAAAATAGAAAAATATGAAGCTAAACGTGAAAAAGGTGGTTCTAGCATTAGAAGAGGTATAGGTGGTCTTTTTGCAAGCTCCCTTGGAGTTGTTATATATCATTTAATAGATAAAGCAAAAAAGAAAAAAGATGTGAGAACTTTGATAAAATTATTGAATCTAAAAGCTAAATTAAAAGAATGTCGAAAAAACAAAGACACTTCTTGTGAAAAAAGAATTGCAGACCAAATATATTTAATAAAAAATGCTTATTCCGGTAAAGCAAGAACCGGTACTTTTGAATAAGGAGAAAAACAGATGAAAATGAATTTGAAAGATTCTTTGAAGAAAATGTCTCTTAATGAAAAAAGAGATTTGTTAAAGGCTTTGGTTGTTGATATGAAGTCTCTTACTGAAGTAGATAGTGTTCTTCAAGAGAAGAAGAATTGGATTGCAGGCGCTATAAAGAAACCTGGTGCGTTAAAAGCAACAGCTAAGACGGCCGGTAAAGTTAATGCAAAAGGTAACATTAAACAAGACTGGTTAAAGTCTAAAGCCAAAGGCAATAGTAAAACTGCCAAAAGAGCAAGACTTGCTATCACCTTGAAGAAACTTCGTAAAGAAGATGCTGTATTATTTGAACTTCTGAAAGATTCCTTGAATGGCTAAAGACCTCTTGTTGCGTTTGCTTGAACAAGAGTCTCCTGAAGAAGTTATTCCAGAAGAAGAACCTGAAACAGAACAAGATGTAAAAAGTAAAGCCGTCTTATCTGCTTTGGTAAAGAGAGTGGGAAGAAGACTTCTAAAATATAGACCTGGTTTAGAAATCACGGTTAGTTATAAAGATCAATCAGAATATACATATAAGTTAGCGAAAAAAGTGGGAGTTTGGACAGGATATCCAATGTTCAAACCAGAACTCACTCCTTCTGAAATATTGTCTGTGGGTGTTTGGGGTGGAAAGAAATTTAATGATTCCTTTAGGGAGTTTCCTCGAGAGTGGTTTTTGTCTGCACTTGCTACTAACAAACTATCTGTACTTCGCCCTATAAAGAACATAAATGAATTCAAGGTATTTGAATATCCTGGATTGGAAGATTGGCGAGATACAGATGAAGATGCTCCGAAAGATCCAGAAGATCCACGTGGATGGCTACAATGGTACATGAGATTTTATTTGGGGCGAAGAATATCTAACATAGATCGTAGACAGATTAACCGTTGGGTTGCCTTTAATAAACGATTCAAACAGATGATAGAATCAAGTTGTAAAGAAAAGGATATCAAATGCAAGCCAAAAATCAAACAGGCGATGTTATCCTGGGCAATAGATTCAAGAAAATTGTAAATTAAAACATCTTCATAACAGAAGTTGAAAAAATACAAAACCAAATTGGGGTCTAATTATGAGTGAACAATCCTATCCATTAATTATTTCGTTTGATGTCGAAACTACAGGACTTTATCACGACAGATGTCATATCATAGAACTTGGTTCTGTAAAAGTTGATCATACAGGAACAAAAATAGATACCTTTTCTAGATTCGCCAATCCAGGATATTCAATCCCAAAAAATATCACGGATCTAACAGGCATAACAAATGAAATGGTTAAGGATGCTGATCCATCTTCCAAGGTAATAAAGGATTGGTTTTCTTGGTTAGAACCGGGATCTATTTTATTAGCACACAATGCATCATTTGATTCTAAATTTGTAACCAAACCAATGGTAGATGAAAGTATAGATTTTGAAAACTATTGGGTTGTAGATACTTTAGATTGGGCTAGATGTGTTTTTCATAATCTACCTAAGCATAAACTTGGTGTTCTTCTTGAACACATCAATTATAATTGCGAAAATTTACATCGTGCTCATGATGATGCTCTTGGTGCTATGCATTTAGCAGCTTACATGATTAGAAATAAGAAACCAACTAACAAGGATGAGTTTTATAAACTTCTTTTGGATCGAGCTAAGAGAATCAAAGATTATCTACCTAAGCCAAAAGTAGAACCATCCTTTAATTTCTAAACGTGAGTAATGGCCGTCATCGGAGAACCAGTACGATGACGGCCACTTACTACAGGCGAAACGTTATTATTTATTAGAAACTGTGTCTGACACAGTCAACAACTTATTAGAAGGATGATATATGAAACAAATCAAAAACATATTAACATTGGTTGGTGGTATATTAACCATAATATTTACTTTCTTCTATCCTATGATTATCTTTTATCTGGGAAAAGGAGGAACAGAAACAGCCTATCTTTATGTCTTGGGTCTTTCTGCAGCATTATTACTAGGATGGGTTCTAATTATAAGAAGCGTCATGTATGATGTGGGCCAATGGAGTTTTGATTTAGGCTGTGCTTGGGGGCAATATCTTCAATCTGATCATTTTAATAGGATAGGAAGAGTGTTAAATCAGCAAATGTTTGAAGATGGTTTCAGTATCTTTGCCAGATCAGATGAAGTTCTTAAAAAGTTCTACGCGGATATGAAATATGAAGTCCCTAATGGTAGTTCTCATGCTATAGCCGTATCCAATCTTTTGAATAAAAACTATGATGATACTAAAACAGTGTCAAATGGACAAACTATAAAGCATTGGACGTTTATAGATGATTAGGAGTAATCTGATGAAAAATTTAGGTCCTCTTGTAGAAAGTATTTCTGATAACATTATGAAGTCCCAAGGGGGCTTTGGACCGTTCAGATCAAATCCTGCAAATATAAAAGGAAATATTACTACCACAAAGTTAAAATCAAAGATTGATAAAGATACAACAAAATCAGATGTTCTGCAATCTTTACTAGATAAAGAAATAGAAGTAGATAAAATTCCACAATTTCTTGGTTTTGGAGGATCTAAATACAACCCAATAAATAGATGGGTGACATTTATTCTTGTTAAAACGGGAAAGGTTTCATTAGCTGACAGACCCAAAAAATGTGAGGTTTTAACCTGTAAATTAAAGAATTCAGATGCCCTAATAATTCCTACAATAGAATGCCCGAGAAGTGTAAATCTTACTTCTGAAACTGATATGGTTTCTTATCTTTTTAATTGGGGTTGTGGCATATTCAATTACATATATGATGCGGACATAGAAAGTTCTTCTTTTTATATGGATTCACAAGATAAAAAGGATTTCATGTTTTTCTCTACAGATGATGAATGGAGTGGTGCAACAAAGAAACCTTTTTTAAGTGCTAGTGTAGAAGAATTAACGTGGGTTGATATAGTAAAACTAACAACAGATGAAAACTATGCTAAAGATTTTAAGTTTGGAAATTTTAGTTTATCTTTGATGAAATATCTATTACGATTTATTGATGTTTAGTTCACCTATATTGGGGATCAAACTGTGCAAAAAAAGAAGAAGGAGTTAAAACCACCTAAAAGTATCAAGGTGGGCGCTATACGGTTCAAAATTAGAAGAAGAAGAAAACTTCTTTTAGATGGAGAACCTTGTGATGGCTATATTTCTTTTTCTGATGGTGAAATTTTTATAGCATCTTCCCCTATGAATTTTTCTGTTGAGCAAATTACAGTACTTCATGAAATATTGCATGCTATTTTGATTAATACTGGTCTTAAAACAACCGTAGATATTCAACATAAATATATAGAGCCAATCTCGGCAGAACTTGTCCATGTGTTACAATCAAATCCAACATTGGTTAGATACCTATCAAAGAAAACTAGAAAAATTCAAGAAAAAAATAAAACGGTGGCGGACAAAGATGTTCCTTTACGTAAGGAAGAAACATCTTTGCCCGCCGAAAACAAATTACAAATCTCGGAGTCTTCCAAGGATCTTAATCAAGAGGAGTCTTAATTCCTCGGGGGCATTCTTTTCTCTTGGTAGAACTTTCATGGCAAGTTCTAGTTGAACTATTGCCATCTCTAGATCTGCAACAGAACTCCAAATTTGGTTTGGAATATCTTTCACCTGATAGGTTTCGACGCCTTCTTTTACGGGAAGTGGTTGCTGGTGAATCTTTTTTAGCAATCGATTCTTTTCCCGTTTTATTTTTTCGACTTGACTGTCATCTGATTTTGTTCTTCTTCCCAAGCAACACCAAATGAAAAGTATCGTAATACTAATACAACTACTGACGATACTGCATAAAATCAATTGTATCAACAGATTCATAATCTTTTCCTCAACGTCTACGTTTTCTTTTTTTGTTTGATTCTAGAAAGATATTTGTTCCTGCACTTATAGCTAGTGCAAAGAAACCGAAAATAATTAATCCTCCAGAATGGAACATTGCACCTAAAAACAATAGGCAACAACTTACAAAGAATAACGCGGACAGTCCTTGAAACATCTTTTCAACCTCCTCACAACACAGCTTGGCTTACTTCATTATCATCCTCATCCTCTTTTCTATGATACTTACGGCCACCCTTGGCATCCAATCTGGTCGTAGCATCTACGATGTCTCGCCTTAGGAAAGTGATCTCTTGTTCTAGATCACGTTTTTCTCTCACCAATCTTCTTAACTGCTCATCTCTCTGGCTTACAGTCTTCTTCTCATCTGCCAGATCTTTTTCTGTTATCGTAATTTTTGCTCTCGTCGCATATCGTTCTTTGAGCAAATAATTGATCGCAATAAATTGCACAACAAATCCAACTAACAGAATTGTTGCTACAGCGGCGAACAGTAGTCCCATTTCTTCATCTTCTTCCTTTCTTCTCTTACCACATTCTTCGACAAACAAATACTTTAATCCAAAGTTTAATATATATGGTTGCCATATAGGAAAAACTAATATAGGTGTTCTCAAAATGAGGAGTAATTATGGAAGGTTTTCCTAGTATTAAAAGTGCCAAGATTGATAAGAATCTTGCAAAGAAACTTCAAAACTACTTCAAAAGTTGGAGTATGATTGCTGTCGGTAAAACTCGTACTCATATCACACCAGCCGGCGGGATTCATTACACTGGAAAAGAGACAATGACAAATAGTATCTCTTTCGAAGTAAAACGTGGTGGTGGATATGTTATGGTAAGCTTATTTGAGTATCCTAAAGGTTTAGTATTCCATGCTCATATTTACTTCTCTGATATGGACAGGAAAACAAAAGATGGTTGGGAAAAGGTTTTGAAATCTCTTTATGAAGAAGTAAAGAAATTGCTGGAGGTAACATAATGCCATATAATGGTGTCACTACTACTTGGCCTGTAAAGGGTACTGGCGTGGGATGCACTCCAGATTTAGCAAGTAGATCTGGTTCTGGAAAGAAACTTTTCTACACCAGACGGGCTTTTTCTGAATTGTTTGAGTTAATCAATAATAGAATCAGATATTATAGTTGGTTTGATTCTTCTACTTATTATGATCTTCATCTTACTTCTTCTTACACAACAGATTCAAAAACCATAAAAGCTGATTATATAGACAAACATCCAAATATGGATATGTTTATTTCTTATAAAGGTATAGGCCCTGTTAATGATCACTTTCATCATCCTATGTATTATTGGGATGACTTACTTCGTTTGATAGAAGGAATTTATTATATACCAGTAGAGAACATGGCAGGAAAGTCAGAATACACAATCGATTCTAAGTGTATCAAAAAATTAGAAACACTTAGTAATGAATATAAACTTGGTTGGTCTATTTCAGAAATATGGACTGAATTTTGTGTTGGAATGGATGTATTACAAACAGAAGATTTGTTGCGAAGAAAATACCTTTTAGTTAATTCTGGCATACAGGAATGTATAAAGATAAGGTGGGGTTCCTGCTGGCAAGATAGAATAATGTAGGAGATATAAAATGCCTTTAATACGTAGACACACTAATTGGCAAAATGAAATAGGTGTAATTGCTCCTGTATCTGATCCGAGAAAAAGAGTAATTGCACAATCACATCCACAAATATTTTACAGAATTCGTCATTTAGCACGTGATGTTTTTGATAGGCAAGATAATCCAGGAATGTATAATATTCACAAATCATCTGTTGTTAGAAAAGAAGTTCCTGTATGTGGAACAACTGCTCCAGTAAAATTTGTAATAAAACCATGGGATACTTCTAAGCCACAAACAACGGTTGAGAAATTATATGATCCATTAGCTACTCAAAATATAAAGGGGGATTATATTGAAGCTAATGCTACATTGGATCAGTTTATGATTGATCATGGCGGGGATGATAGTATCTTAAGAAACAAATACGAAAAAAGGATGAATAGCTTTAATGAGATGTTGACATTATATACCACATTTGCCGCTCTTTTAGTTGGTAATGAATATATTGAAAAACAAAGTGTGGTCTTTATAATTCTGACAGATGTGATCAAGAAAGCAGGTCTTGTTTGGGATGAAGACGAACTTCTTTCAATTCTGCAAACTGGGGTCATGTGGACCTGGGATAGATTGAAATTACTTAGAATATTGGAATTAGCTGAAAACTTACATGAACAATATCTTTATCGTAAATGGCGTTCAGTGTTACAATATACAAGATCGTGAAAAAAGGAGAGGTCTGAGGTATAAATTGAGGGTGGTATTAATGGGCCGTTCGACCTCTCCGTCCTGGATGCTCTAGAAATAGAGTAGGGGCCAGGCTATGGGTAATACTTTTTTCAGTTTATATATTCTGTATCGCTTGCATTCCTAGAGACAGTTCAGATTCCAACTGTTTTATTTGGGCAGATTTTTCAGATCCATCCTCTAAACGATTATACTTTGATTTTATTGTCTCAATCAGTTCATATAATAAACGACTTCTGTGTGTTAGTATTTTCAATGCTTCTAAACATGCAGGAGGTATTGCTTGCATTGTATCCATTTTATCCATCAAATGTAGTTCAACTATAATAGCATCTGTTAGAGATGAATACTCTATGTTAGCAGCTATCAACATAGTTGTCAATTGAGTACATGCAGCAAACTCTCTATTCCTTTTCATTAAATCATCTAGATCCATTATTTTCTCCTTTATAATTTATTCGAAGAAAAAAAGAAACGTAAATGTTTGGGGGGAGAGATTTACTAATAATTAGTAAATCTTCCCCCCAATTCATTTCAAATCTCCTTACTAATAAAATGGGGTACTCAATAGGCCCCAGCTTACGGAGGTCTAATTAGGTGTGACATAATTTGTCATTCCTTAGGGTTATCGCCATACAACCATAAATGGCATTCAGAACTTTTCTTTCGGTGCAGTTTTTCGGTTGTGTTTTTGACATATATATTATATTTTTGCACCTCCCACTGTTTCTCAGGTGGTCTCTGAGTTCAGGTATTAACCCTTATAACGGAAGAGTTCTAACGTGTGTTGTTCAAGACATTTTCACATACCTGACCCTTTATATGTCTTGAAGTGCATCTACTCGTAAATAGATACAAAGTGCGACCGGCAGCTTCTTTCGCAAGTTCGCGCACTTATAAACCGGACTACAAATCCAGTCATCTCTTGCAATTTTAACCCATGGTTTATAGTCAACGTATCTCCTGCCTGTGCTGCTTATGGCAATCAGAAATAAATAGACTTCGAGATTTTCTGATCAACGGCTTAGGTAGTTTCCTACCATTTGTTCTCGATACCGGTCGGCGCATTTCTGCTACCTATCTTTCCAACCTATAGTATATTGTTAAGTGCCTAAAAACTAAGCGCACCCTTTCTACCAAGGTCTGCTAGTTGTCACATAGATCCGACCTGATATGAGTAGCTCCTCATATTGTCAATGTGTCAATCGGGCCCATCACCATCTATAAATTTAATTACCGATTCTTACTCCGACACATAAAGGCCTTTGGTTAGGATCATAGACCCCCAGTCTGCGGTTTCGTTTTATCGTCTTTACAGGAACCGCCAATCCTCTCTATAAACCGCCTCGAGAACGGCCCAGATTGACCTATCTAGAGGAGCGACCGTATTGCGGCTATGAAGTTTTTAGGCTCCATTATTCCGGGCAAGAAATTCGTCCCAGAATCCCACCGACTGCGTTTCTCCTCCATGGTGAAATGAGGGTGGATCTCATTACAAAACCAGAAGAATTTAACACTCAGTAGTCCTGCCGCCTTCATGCATCGCTCGTAGATATCGATACCATCGTAATCACCGAAGATTATAACAACGGACGGTTTGGATCTCGATCTAAGAAGATGCTTGTCGAGAGATACTCCATAACCATCATCATCAGGATCATTACGATCTCTTCTCCGTCGTCTCCTTTCTCCGTGATTATAATCAGATATTGTCTCCTTTGCCCAACGAAGAGCTTCATTGAACTTCATCTCTTTATCGCTGGGCGAAGAGATAGGGTCTGTATCAACTTCACCATTAAAGGCTAACAAGGTTGTGATGCCTCGATCACCAATAACAGCCGATCCAATGGTCATGAACATTTCGGCTTGGTTTACACAAGAACCCGACACATCCAACATCATCAGAACGTTGTTGATCTTGGGGTGAATCCATCTCCGGTCATAGATGCGATCGTACTGACGTGCGATCATCTTTTTAACCAAGAAACGAAAGTCTACTTTACCGCGAACATTAGGATCACGAACAGAGAAGTCCTCTTCCGTAACGAATCGCTTCATCATACTCTTAGCGACATGGAAGACTTCTTCATTGCTCCTTTCACCAGTGATCTTGAACTCTTGCGAACCAGAACGATGCCCTTTTTCAGTTGCCCTCATCGGATCGAGTTTCCTCAATGCGTCAAGAACATCCATATCTGTGGCCGAAAGCTCCAGTTGTTGCATCGCTGGGGAATTTGACCAATCATCCCCTTCGCCTTCCCCCTCGCCTTCGCCTTCACCTTCACCGAGTTCATATTCACCGGTTTGATCTCTAAAGTCCAGATCTTCTAGACTCCGAAGATCTTCTTGATGGCGAAGTCGACGATCCCCTTCAGTATTCTCGAAATCTTCGAGTTTGGCTGCAGGGATATCTTGTTCTTCATCAGAGGGTTCACCGTGGTCAAGAGGGAGTTGTTCGTCAGAAGATTCACCGTCTCCGTCACCATCAAGTTCTCCATCCCCGTCGTCTCCATCCCACTCTTCTTGCCACGGTTCTTCCTGTTCTTGTTCTTGTGTTTCTTCGGGGCCTTCACAGGGAGGATCATTTCTTTCGCCTCCTCCCTGTCCGCCTCCCTTGAGAGCATCGAGTAGATCTCGGACCTCATCGTATGCCGACCTCTGTGATCCTGCTGGATTTGATGTTCCTGGTGGCGGCGAGGATGGTGCTTCTTTCTCCTCTTCCTTGTCTGCGACAATCTCCACCTGGTCTTCA
>Ga0315290_10004130_pt1 | contig 10436 bp, 11 predicted proteins | sample YL17G12_0_MG_FD_203627 | JGI IMG/M metagenome (GOLD analysis project Ga0315290, IMG submission 203627) | Sediment microbial communities from Yellowstone Lake, YNP, Wyoming, USA - YL17G12_0 | ecosystem: Environmental > Aquatic > Freshwater > Lake > Sediment | place: USA: Wyoming | collected...
ATACGCCGATAAACGATGCCATCGTGAAGGGGACCTATCTGGCCGTGGGCGGTGCGCTCGAGGCCGGAAGGCGGGTGGTGGAGGGCATCAACCACCACGCGGTGTGCTTCGGTGGTTTCCATCACGCAGGCGTGGACTACGGCGCCGGCTTCTGCGTCTACAACGATGTGGCGATACTGGCGAGGGCGCTCGTCAGGCGCCATCACAAAAAGCGCGTCATGATAATTGACACGGACGCCCACGCGGGCGACGGCACGCAGGAGATTCTTTCCGCCGATAATGAAATTCTGATGGTGACGCATCATCAGGACCCGAAGACCATTTTCCCTGGAAGGGGATTCCCGCACGAGATAGGCACCGGAGATGCAAAGGGCCACACCATGAACATCCCGATGCCCCTCAATTCCTCCATCGACGATTTCGAGCGCGTTTTCAGGGAGCTCATCATACCGGTGGCAAGGGAGTTCAAGCCCGAAATACTCATACGCAACGGAGGGAGCGACCCGCATTACGCGGACGAGCTCACCCAGCTGGGACTGAGCGTGGCGGACTTCAAGAAACTGGGGGCCCTCGTGCGCGAGACAGCGGGGGAAGCCCCGATGGTCGACATGTACGGCAGCGGCTACAATCCCATAGTGCTGCCGTCGTGCTGGGTGGCGCTACTATCTGGCACAACGGGAATCGATATCGATGTCCCGAAGATAAGGGAGGGCCACAGGCACGAGACCCACTTCACCCCGGGCCTCGCGATGCAGGGCGACTGGGAGCTGACGGCGGCGATAGCGGAAGTGAAGGGCAACCTGAAGCCTTACTGGAAATGCTTCCAGTGAAAAAGCATCATTTCTTCGTGGAATTGTCGACGGGCCAGGGTATCGTCACGTTCCAATGGTTCCCCTTGAGCAGCTGCTTGTAGGGAACAATTGCCGCCCAGATGTCGCTTGAGCCGGCGCTGTCCGTGCCGTCTCGGGTGTCGCACCAGACAGCTGCCACCGTGTCATTGGTCGCGACGATGGTTGTGTAGTCGCCTATGAAATCGTTCGTGCCTGTTCTGCTGTAATCGCCGTTGAACGAGACGTTCGACATCGGGATATTTATAGAAAAGTTGATGCCGCCGTCAAACGACATGGCCCACCAGTACTCCAGCAGGGTGTTCGTGGTATCGTTGCGCCTGTCGTAGAAGCTGACGTGCACCCAGCCCTCCTTCGAGACGGCGACCGTTGGGAAGAACTGGTCGATGCCATTGCCCGCGGGGTCGTCGTTGACGCGCACGGGGCCTTCCCACGAGGCGCCGTTGTCGTGGCTGTATGCCAGGAACGCGTCAGCGTCGCCCTCCGAGTAGTCCGCCCAGACGACATACAGGCTGCCGCTCGTGTTGGTACCGCTCGTGTCGACCGCAAGCTCGGTCATCGTCGGCGTCCGGTACGCGCCGTTGGGCAATTGGCGAGGGATGGACGTTATTGGCGCCACATTTTGCGGCGCGGAGAAGCTCGCACCCTTGTCCGTGGATTTCGAGTAGCGGACGTTGCTGGTGCCGAAGTCTATCCACGTGACATGTACGACGCTATTGCTGTCCACCACTATGGCGGCGCCCTGTATGTTGAACTCACCGTTCTGGGTCTCGGATATCGTCAGGGGCCGGGACCACGTCAGCCCGCCGTCCATGCTCCTGCTGCAGAGCAATCGGGCGGTCACCATTCCCGTGAAGATCGCCCAGACCAGATAGACGTTGTTGGGGTTGTTGGGGTCGACAGCTATCCATTCCTTGTCGTTGAACCTGGCCATGCTCGACAGAGCGGACCAGACTATCACCACCTGGTCGAAGCTGTCCCCGTTGTTGGTCGAACGGGCCACCCACACGCAGTTGTCCTCGCCCAGGTGCCAGCCGAAGCCTATCGGATTCGCCTGGAGGCGGGCGCGCTTGAAGGCGATGCCCGAATAATAGAACGAGCCGTCCGAGGCGGCCACGATGACCGCATCACCCGCTCCACCAAAGCCTGAAAGGTCCGACTGCGGGCCGTTCGGATACCCGGGGACGAAATCTTCCGTCCAGGTCTTTCCGCTGTCATGGGTTGTGTAGAAGCCGCACCATGAATCACCTGTTGGCGTGTTGTAGTCGTTGGAGCCCGCGACCATGGTCTTGGGGTCCGTGGTGCTGATGGCGATGGTGGGCTCGTTGTTGTCCCGGGCGCCCGTGGTCACCTGGTAATTGGGCGGGGGAATTGTTCCCTTGACGGGCTGCATCTTGCCCGGAATGACAGGCCCACCCGGCCTCAGCACGACCCCGACGCCAACGAGGAGGAGTATTACCACTGCGCCGACGGCGAAGAGCTTCTTCTTCCCGGGGTCCCTAGAATCCAGTACCATCTGTCCCATAATACTGGTTGGCATTATTTCATTATTATGGTCAACGCATCCAAGTCGGGCCTATTTCCTTGCCTTCCCCGGCTTGAACCCCTTTCCGACGCTCCATGCGGTGGCGAACCGCTCTCCGAGTTTCCAGTACGAGGGGCCTTCCATGCCCGTCATCGAGAAGAGGATGGGCCTGAGCTTGCCGAAGTCCGGCACCCCGTCGGAAAGGGCCTCCTCGTCAACATAGGTGGCCTCCACCTTGCCAATGAATATGTCGTGCGCAGGAAAGTCCACTACCCTCGCCAGGGAGCACTCCATGTTGAGAGGGCACTCCTCTATCATCGGGGCCTTCTTGAGCTTCCCGTAGAATGTGCGGAAGAGCTTCGATTTGTCCTCCTTCTTTCCTGATACAAGGCCGCAGTGGTCCGTGACCTCCACCATGTCCTCGGAAGGCAAATTGACGCTGAAGGCCTTGTTCTCCTTGATGCCCGAGTTCGTCAGGTGCGACTTGTGCATTCCCAGCGAGATGTGCCCCAGGTCCATTATCCCCACATGGGCTATGGTCGCATAGTTCGGCTTTCCGCCGACGAGCGCCCCCACGAGCGTTGTCGGCATCGGGTACATTCCCAGCTTCGCACCGAGGTCCTTCTTCGCCATTGTACCCTATCCCCTGTCCGGCTAGAATGAGCCGGTTTCATAATAACCATTTCTGCCTATGATTGTGTCTAAAGTAGTCCAATGACCATGTCAATATGTATCAAATGATACAGTTAAACTTATAATGCATTTGACGATTTAACCACCCAGGGGGTAATAGGTTGACCAATGCACAATTAGCCCAGTCTGAATCCGCAATGGATGTTCCGGGAGTCCAGGGCAGGGGTTACAAGATACTCGAGAAGAGGTACCTCAACGAGCCCAAGACCGTATTCGAGATGGTGATAGAGGCGCCCCAGCTGGCGAAGAAGGCCCACGGCGGCAACTTCGTCATGGTGAGGCTCCACGAGCAGGGAGAGAGGGTCCCCCTGACCATCGGCGACTACGACCGCAAGAAGGGGACCATATCCATAGCGGTCCTCGTGATTGGCAAGTCCACCAAGGAGATGAGCACGCTCGAGGTCGGCCAGAAGATATACGACCTCGTGGGACCGCTGGGAGCCGAGGCCCATATCGAGAAGTTCCCGGACCCGGTCATCATAGTGGGCGGCGGCGTCGGCATAGCGGCTGTATACCCGCAGGCCAGGGAGCTCAAGGAGGCCGGCAACCATGTCATCAGCATAATCGGGGCCCGCAACACGGGCCTGCTGTTCTGGCGCGAGAAGATGAAGGCGGTCTCGGACGAGCTCATAATAATGACCGATGACGGCTCGGAGGGCAAGAAGGGCTTCGTGACGGATGCCGTGAGGGAGGTCATCAGGTCCCGCAAGATATCCCGCATCATCGCCATCGGCCCGCTCATAATGATGAAGATGGTGGCAAAGCTCACATCCGGCGTCGACGGGCTCCCGAAAGTCTCGACCTGGGTGTCCCTCAATCCCATAATGATCGACGGAACGGGGATGTGCGGCGGCTGCCGTTACTTCACAAGCGACCACAAGATGAAGTACGCCTGCGTGGACGGCCCCGACGTGGACGGCCACAATGTGGACTTCGACAACCTCATGAAACGCAACAGCCGCTTCAAGGAGCAGGAGCTAAAATCCCTTCACAAGTACGATGAATGCTGTGCTGTCAAGATAGCACTGGAGAAGAGGTGATACCATGGCCAAGCCTGTCAACAAGAAGAGGACGGAGATGCCCACACAGGACCCCGTAGCGAGGGGCAAGAACTTCAGCGAGGTCGCGCTGGGCTTCACCGAAGAGGATGCGAAGACCGAGGCGGCAAGGTGCCTCCAGTGCAAGAAGCGCAACTGCACGGAGGGCTGCCCGGTCGAGGTCCCGATACCGGAGTTCATATTGGCCATCCAGAAGGGCGACTACAAGGAGGCCTTCAAGATAATTACGAGCAAGAACCTGCTTCCGGCGATATGCGGCAGGGTATGCCCCCAGGAGAGCCAGTGCGAGAAGTTCTGCACGGTCGGCAAGATAAAGGAATCCGAGCCTGTCGGAATCGGGAGGCTGGAGCGCTTCATCGCCGACTGGGCGCGCGAGAAGCTGCCGCCCGACCACACCGCCTGCCCCATGAACAACGGCATCAAGGTCGCGATAATCGGCGCCGGCCCGGCGGGCCTCACGTGCGCCGGCGAGCTCGCCAGGATAGGCTACGATGTCACGGTGTTCGAGGCGTTCCACAAGCTCGGCGGCGTGCTGACCTATGGAATACCCGAGTTCAGGCTTCCCAAGAATATTGTCGAGCAGGAGGTGCAGAACCTCACCTGCGTGGGCGTCAAATTCATCCTCAACCAGGTGATGGGCAAGGCCCTCGACGTCAACGACCTGAAGGAGCAGGGCTTCAAGGCGATATTCGTGGGCGTGGGCGCCGGACTGCCCATCTTCCTCGAGCTGCCGGGAGTCGAGCTCAACGGCGTGCTGAGCGCCAACGAGTTCCTCACCCGCGTCAACCTCATGAAGGCCTACCAGTTCCCCGAATCCGACACGATGGTCGACATCGGAAAGCGGGTAGCGGTGATAGGCGGCGGCAACGTCGCCATGGACTCGGCCCGCACGGCGCTGAGGCTGGGAGCCAAGGAGGTCATGGTGGTCTACCGCAGGAGCGAGGAGGAGATGCCCGCCCGAAGGGAGGAATACCATCATGCGGTGGAGGAAGGGATAAAGTTCCATTTCCTCACGAACCCGACCAAGGTCATCGGCACGCCCGAGGGATACGTCAAGGCCATGGAGGTCCAGCAGATGAAGCTGGGCGAGCCCGACAAATCCGGCAGGCGCAAGCCCATAGTCGTGCCCGGCTCGGAGCATATCGAGGAAGTCGACCTCGTGATAATGGCGATAGGCACCCAGGCCAACCCGATCTTCACGAAGGTCACACCAGGCCTGAAGCTCAACCAGTGGGGCTACATCGAGGTCAACGACAAGATGCAGTCGAGCCTGCCCTTCCTGTACGCCGGAGGCGACATCGTCACGGGCTCCGCGACGGTGATATCGGCGATGGCCGCCGGAAGGAAGGCGGCCGCCTCGATGCACGAGTTCCTTGCATGTCAGAAGAAATAGGGAAAGGCCCTACCGCCGGCGCCATGCACAACGCTTATCTACGACGCTGGCGTTTTTGGTGCAAGGTGTATTGATGTACCAGCAACAGCCGCCACCGCCGCAATCACAACAGTATCCACCGCCAGCGCAGGCAGTAGAGGTCCAATCCATGCCTGCCTATGCCAGGCCGACCCATGACCTCGGCAACTATCCGCAGCACAGGCCGCCATACCCCGGGATAGTGGGCAACACGGTCCTCACGGGGGTTGTGTTCATATCGGTGCTCATGCTCCTCCTGGGAGCGATATGCGTCCACTACGCGCCGCTCATTACCAACAAGAAGTACACCTCGGACGATGAGGGCATTGCCGAGAACGCCAACGATATAAGGACCCAGAAGACCACGGACAGCCTCGGCCGGATACTCGTGGACATCGGCTCGTTCATGATGGTGTTCATCCTCGTGCTGGCCGGTATATTCCGTTCGGACTGGAGCGATTACGTGCGGTTCGGGGTACTGTTCTTCGTGGCAGTATTCGCCTTTGCCGTAGGGTTCCGCATCTGAGGCAGAGGATGATATCGCAGCCCCGGTCCATGGCGGCGTTGGTCCAGAAGCCGACGTTCATATCGCTGCCCATCCTGGCCTCGGTGGTCTTCGTACTTTTGGCCATCGGGGCACAGGGTGGCTATCTTGGCCCCTCCGCCGGCGCGCCGGCGGCCACTCCAACACCAACAAGCATGGCCTCCCTGAGGGCCCTTACGAATGCCGGGATAATGGACACCGGGAGCTACAATGTATACGACACCGTGGACAATGTGACGGTCGGATGGGGAATGAGCACCATCCGCTTCGGCTCGGACCCGACCGCATCCTACGAGATAGGCGGCAGCTATTCCTACCTGAAGCGTGGCGACCGCGTGCTCGTGTCCATTTATTGGAATCATAATGCGAAAATGCTCTGGCTATACGACGTGAACAAGCAGTAGGCGTCAGAGCTGCGTCATCAGTTGCTGGACACCTTTTGCAATCTCGGGCCCTGCCGAGACGATGGTCGTCTCGTTCTCTATCGTGTCCGCGGAAAGGATGTAGTCGCAGACGCTCCTGAGCTTGGGGATGGCGCCGCCCGTGAACAGGCCATGCGTGCAGGCCGCCATCACCTTCTTGGCGCCCTGGAGCTTCAGCTGCTTGGTCGCCGCGAGTATGGTACCGCCGGTGGCGATGATGTCGTCCACGATGGCTATCTCGCGGTCCTTGGCGCCGACGTGCTTGGGCGCAATTTCAACGGTATTGCCGTCAATCCTCTTCTTCTCCAGGAATGACCAGTTGCAGCCCACCACCTCAGCCACCTTCTTGGCATGCTCCGTGGCGCCGTCGTCCGGAGAGACGATGAGGTCGACCCTGGCGCTCTTGTGCAGATATTCGCCTATCTGGGGCATCGCCGATACATTGACCGTCGGAACGCGGAAGTGCTTCGTGATGGCGGTATCGTGCACATCGACGAGCACCATCCCGTCGGAATTCAGGCAAAGGTGCTGGGACATCGCCCGGGCGCTGATGGGCTCCCCGTCGTGGAACTTCTTGTCCTGGCGGGCGTACGCCATGTACGGTACAACCGTTATCAGCTTTTTGATCTTGAACTCGCGGATGGCATCCTGAAGAAGGAGGGCCTCCACCAGGTTGTGGTCCGGATACGTGGTCTGCACCAGCACGACATCCTCGCCGTCGAGGTTGTCCATTATGCGGACATAGCACTCGTCGTCCGGGAATCGTTTCACAATGACCTCGGAAAGACGGGCCCCGAGGTAGCTGGCGGCGAACCTCGCGACGTGCTTGGATGCCGACCCCGCCACTATGCGCATCAGTTTTTCCCCCTTATCCCTAAAAGAGATGCATGACTTTATGTTTTCGATACACTTATCCCTGTTCCGTGTCGAACGAGATGCTGCCCGGAAAGAATGCCGTCGAGGAGGCATTGCGCGCGGAGCGCAAGCTCCTCAGGATAGTCGTCGCCAGGGAGAGCGACATAGCCCGCGGCCCCATCGTCAAGGAGGCAAGGCGCAGGCACATAGAGGTCGTGTTCGCGGACAAGGGCGCGCTCGACAGCCTCGTGGGCAAGGGCAACCATCAGGGTATCGTCGGCATCGCAGAGCCGAAGCCGCCTGCCTCGGTGGACGACATCTTCGAACTGGCTCGCCGGCGCCGTGAGCCTCCCTTCATCGCCATTCTCGACGGCGTGGAGGACCCGCAGAACCTGGGTGCGGTCATAAGGTCCGCCGAGGTCGCGGGCATCCACGGCATAATCATACCGGAAAGAAGGGCCGCAGGGGTCTCGCCCTCCGTGCACAAGGCCTCCGCAGGGGCCGCCGAGTACATGAAGGTCGTGCGCGTGGTGAGCATGACGAATGTCATGGCCCACATACGCAAGCAGAACGTCTGGCTGATAGGCGCGGACATGCACGCCGAAAGGAGCGTGTGGGACGAGGACCTCAAAGGGCCGGTTGCGTTCGTCATTGGGGGTGAGGACCGCGGAATATCCCCCGCCATTGCGGAGCGCTGCGACCGGATGGTCAAGATTCCCATGAAGGGCCACATCCGCAGCCTCAATGTCGCGGCCACCGCCGCCATCCTCTTTTTCGAGAAGCGGCGGCAGGACGCCCGGGCCGAAAAGAAAGACGGCGCCAAGGCGCCATCTCGCAACGGCGGAAAAGCGCAGTCTGGGACCAAGAACGAACGACGGCGCTGAAGCGCCGTTATACAACGGCGACCGTTGTCGCCGTTGAGCCAAGGCCATCATTGGCGCTTTACCGTAAGGCGGCATCAGCCGCCGTTGTGCAGCAAGTTTGATATATCCCCCACGAATTCGGGTGGCACGAATAAATAAATCGTGCTACTGGTGGGTGGTAGAAGTGCACATTCCCGACGGTCTCATTGACCCGCTCGTGGCGGGAGCGGGCTGGCTGCTCGCCATTTTGATACTGGCAGTCGCCACGAGGGTCGTCAACAGGAAGGTCGAGGACAGGCACATCCCCCTGATGGCCATGCTCGCCGCCGGTATCTTCGTCGCCCAGATGCTCAATTTTCCAATCGGCGGCGGGACCACGGGGCACCTCGTCGGTGCCGCCCTGGCGGCGATACTGCTCGGCCCGTTCGCGGGAGCGGTCATCATCATGGTCATCCTGGTCATACAGTGTCTGGTCTTCGGCGACGGCGGGGTAACGACGCTGGGCCTCAATTTCCTGAACATGGGGTTCATAGGTTGTTTCACAGGCTATTACATCTATGGTGCATTCCCCGAGCGATACGCGAAGGCCGGTATGTTCGTCGCCGCGTGGCTGGCTGTCTTCCTGGGTTCGCTGGCCTGCGCCGCCGAGCTTGCGCTCAGCAATCAGATGAGCAACGGCACCTTTGGAATATCAACGGTCATCGCCTTCCCTTCGATGACCATCTATCACGCGATAATCGGGATCGGCGAGGGCATCATCACCACAGGGATAATCGCCTTCCTGGCGCGCGTTTCCCCGGAAATGCTCAGGATGCCCAAGATAACCTCGGGAAGCCCATCCGGGCCGATTGTGGAGGTGGCCACGGATGCATAAACGGAGCCTGCTGCTCGCCGCCGCCGTCATACTAGCTGCGTTCGCCGTGGGACTGGTGTTCTTCTTCATGTTCTCCGCACCCTACGGTGACGGGCTCGAGAAGACGATGGAGAATGCCGGCGTAGATGAACCCGCGCCCGTGTACAGGGCGCCGCTGGAATACGGGGATAGCTATCCGGTCGCCCTTGCTATGGGAGGCCTGGGCTTCATCATCGTCCTTGGCAGCGCCTTTCTCCTTGCAAGGATGATGAGGAAGAAGGGAAAATGAACGCCGTCCCCATGGATGCATATGCGGAAGGCTCCAGGTTCCGAATATTCGATTCCAGGGCCAAGGTCCTCTCGCTCATCTTCTTCATAGTCATCGTGGCCCTCCTGAGGGAGCTCTCCATTCTCGTACCCGCGCTTGCGTTCATCCTGATGCTCCTGGTAATCTCGGGTCTCCCGGCCGTCCATGTTACCAAGCGATATCTTCTCGCGGCCCCCTTCGCCCTCCTTGGTTCGCTGAGCGTTTACCTTTCCGCGGGCGTGCTCCCGTCCATTGCGATGTTCATCCGGATCTCGACCTGCGTGCTTGCGCTCATCCTTCTCACCGGAGCCACGCCGTTCTTCGACCTCCTCAAGGGATTGCAGGGCATGCGGGTCCCGAGGCTCTTCGTGACGCTGCTCCTTTTCACGTACAGGTACCTGTTCGTCATATCGGGCGAGATGGCGCGCATGTCGCTCGCCCGGAGGGCGCGGGGCGCACGCAGGGGCAGGCACCTTTTGGACCGGACCGTGATGAGGTCCATCTCCAGCTCGGCAGGAATGACATTGGTGCGGGCCTACGAGCGAGGGAAGCGCATGCACGATGCCCTCGTGAGCCGGGGATTCGACGGCGAGGTCAGGACGCTGACCCCCCTGGGCTTCGGGGCAGCGGACTACGCCATCGTTTTGCTTTTAATCAGCTTCTCGCTGTTCCTCCTCTCCATGGAATGGGGGCTGATCCGGTGGGCGTGATGGACGCTGACAATATCTCGTTCTCCTACGAGGATGGGACGGCTGCCCTGACCGACATCTCGTTGTCGATTGCCCGGGGCGAGCGTATCGCGATACTCGGCCCCAACGGCGCCGGAAAATCGACGCTCCTCCATGTCCTTGCAGGCCTGAAGCCCACAACTTCCGGAACGGTGCGGCTCTTCGGGAAAACACTCAATAAAAAGAATGTTGCTGGCATGCGGGGAAGGCTGGGCATCCTCTTCCAGGACCCGGACGACCAGATATTCATGCCCCGGGTGTGGGACGATGTGGCATTCGGACCGATAAACCTGGGGCTGAACGCAAAGGAGGTCGAGCGGACTGTGGAG
>Ga0315290_10004131_pt1 | contig 10431 bp, 13 predicted proteins | sample YL17G12_0_MG_FD_203627 | JGI IMG/M metagenome (GOLD analysis project Ga0315290, IMG submission 203627) | Sediment microbial communities from Yellowstone Lake, YNP, Wyoming, USA - YL17G12_0 | ecosystem: Environmental > Aquatic > Freshwater > Lake > Sediment | place: USA: Wyoming | collected...
AAAAAAATATATTAAGGCGTAAATTTTTTTATCAACAAGTATATCTTATCTGCCCCCCCCCCCCCCTCCATGTCACGTTTTACAAATCAGTTTTCACAATTATCACGCACTACTAGAATTAAGTAGCGTCATGAGTTAAAAAGTTCCCAAAACAGATTTTTTGAGTGGTTCAATAAGTTTAAGAATTTTAAAAGTAATTTTACCAAAATCCACTTCTTTTTCAGAAGAAGCTAGCAAAACATCATCGTTTGCCAAAGGAAAACTCATCACAATTACTTTATCTCTATAAGACATGGAAAAATGAACTTCGCCAAACTCCTTGTCAAATTCATGCCTCATACGAACTCTAAGTGCAAGTTCCATGAACATCATCTCATCCTGTTTTTGGGCTTCCAATGACAGTAGTCCCTTCTTCATACCACCTGCAACAAGATGTCCCCTACTATTGATAATTCGCGCAGACCTCATCTTAGGGTCTAAATTTGTAATTTTTTGGCATATTTTTTCTAGATCTTCAACATCAGCCATTTGTCTAATTAAACAAGCGATCTATTTATTGAGATCTATTGCATTAGAAACCGTGGAATCGCAATCTCCAAAAGACATTACAGATTATTACAAGCATCTTTCCTTGTTCTGGACAGACATTATTCATCTGATGGCAAGCAAACCACATGCCTTGACTTCCATTGGTCCTATGCGTGCATTTGCTTCAAATTCTAAGAAAATATCAACTGAATTAATCCAGATTAATGAGAGTTTAGTGGAGTTTAACAAATTTGTAACAGAATATTATAGGCAGCTATCCGAAACTTGGAGTGATGCACAAAAGAAAGTCAATCTGAAATCACCGGATGTGCCACACGATGTAGAACAAATAGAGTCATTTAAGAGAATATGGATAGATATTTTTGATAATGATTTTACAGAGTTATTTGATTCAGAAAAATTTGGAGCGAATTATGGAAATCTAGTTTCAAAAGAGCTTGAACTTACAAAGCATTGGAATAATATTTCAAATGTTATTTTACAGTCAGTAAACTTACCAAGTAAAGAAGAAATTGATGAAGTGTACAAAGAAATGCATTCTCTTAAAAAAAGAGTGACAAAATTAGAAATTGAATTAAAAAAGAAAAAAGAGACAAAAAAAGGAGATGAGGTAAAAAATGAAAAGTGAATCAAAATTTGATCCTAAAATCATAGAGGAAATGATAAAATTTGGCAAAAATATTATTGATGCACCTAAATTCGTTTCAGCTCCAGATGAAATTAGTCTAGATGCAACCCCACATGACATAGTACAAGAAATAGACAAAACAAGATTATTGCATTACAGACCACTTACAGAAAAACAACAAAAAACACCATTATTGATTTCCTATGCGTTAATTAACAGATATCATATTTTGGACATACAGCCAGAAAAAAGTTGGGTTAGAAATTTACTACTGCAAGGATTTAATGTATACATGCTAGATTGGGGAACCCCAACAAGCATGGATAAGTATTTAGATTTTGATGATTATGTCAATGGATATTTAGACCACAGTGTAGAATTTATCAAAGATGAATCATCTACAGAAAAAATATCATTGCAGGGATATTGTACTGGAGCTACAATAGCAACAGCATATACAGCATTACATCCAGAAAGTGTAAAAAACTATATTGCAACAGCACCAGTAATTGACGGATGGCGAGATACTACAGTGATTAGCAATCTGGCCAAGCACATGGACGTAGATAAAATGGTCGAAATCATAGGAAATATGCCTCCAGAATTCATGTATTACTGCTTTTCAGTACTAAAACCATTTGAGCAAGGAATTGAAAAGTATGTAAATTTTTTCAAAAACATCGAGAATAAAAAATTCATAGATAATTTCCTAAGAGTGGAAAAATGGCTAGGAGACACACCACCAATACCAGGTGCGCTTTTCAGACAATGGATCAAAGACATCTATCAAGACAACTTGCTAATTCAAAATAAAATGTATGTCGGTGGAAGTCACATAGATTTGAAGAAAATAGACATGCCATTATTCACACAAGTTGCAGTTGGAGATCATCTAGTATCACCAGAATGCAGTATGCCTCTTCATTATGCAGTTGGAAGTGAAGACAAAACATTAAAGATGTATCCAACGGGTCATGTAGGCATGATTGCTAGCTCATTATCGCAAAACAAAGTACTCCCAGAGTTAGGGAAATGGCTTGCAGAAAGATCATAAAATAAAAAAATAAAATTTCACCACTAGTTGTTCTTTGTGGTGAATGTGGAGATCCAAGACTGTAGAATATTTCTATTTAGATCAGCAAATGATTTTACGTTGTCATTGAATGTTTTAATATTTTGTTGGGTTGCATCAATTGTTGCAAGTGTCATTTGATTCTGTATCGAATATGCTTTAACAAATTCTTCGGCAGTATCATGAATTACTTTTAGTGTTGCTTGTGGGATGTTAGTTGCAATACCTGCTTTCTGTGCATATTCTTTTTGTAGTGCGATTGTAGAAACAACAATGTTTTCATATGCTTGCAGATATTCTTGCTGAAAGGTAGTAATTGACTGATGGTACTGCGGTACTGAATGTTTAATATTAGAGAATAGTTTATCTACGCTTTCATCACAAACTGAAAATACATCTTTAGTTCCAAGTGTTTGTTCGTTTTTACTCATTGTTTCACCTCCTTATTTTTTGATTTTTTTGCTATTGGAAGAATTATGACTTGGACCAAGTCGCCTTCCACCAATCCAAGTGCATTACGTTCTGCTTCTGGAATCGAGATTCTACCATTACTACTGATAGTTGTTTTGTAAGCACTCCAATTCATAAAAGAGGGAAGCATTTGACCAATCTGAAACATTGTCTCCATGCTTTTGCTTTGCATAGAAGAAGCAGTCTTCATTAAATCAGAGTGGGTATTTCTTGTACTATCAGATACTTCTCTTAGAGTTTCTAAAGGATTGAATGTTTTGGTATTCTGGGTCGTCATCAATGAGCCAAAGTATTTCATAAATTCATCTTGTGCACGACCATTTTTTTGAATCCAATCTTTAAACATATCTGAGAGATTAAACTGGTTATAATTACCGCTCATTGGCATTAGTAGGACTAAACGGCATATAAGTGAACCTAACAGGATGAAAGAAATTCTAAAACCATAGATGAAAAGACATCTGGATCTTGGACATATGGAGTATGACCACAGTTATCCATCATATAAAATCGGCAATTTGGGATATAAGATACAAAACTATCTGCATGATGAATTGGAATGACTGGATCTTTGGAACCCCAAATTATCAAAGTCGGACTCTGAATCATATGCAGTTTCGGTATAATGGTTTCTGAATTTTTCAGTCCTAAAAGTGTAGACATGAATGCCAATTTTGCGTTTGGCAATCGCATTCTTTCAATAAATCCCTGAACAATTCGATCATCGACTTCATTACCAGAAGATTCCATCAGCTCAAATGCATGTTTAGCACTTTGCTCATTTGGATACAAGGCAGCCATCATGTAAGCATCTAATGCTGGAGTAGATTTCTTAATTGCGCCTGAAGGAGATACAAGAATTAATTTTTCGACATTATTTGGATTTGTAGATGTGTACTCTATTGCTATTTGACCGCCTAAAGAAGAACCAATTAAATTTGGACGTTTGATTTTTAGTGCATCAAAAAATTTCCCAAGAAACGTTGAAAAGAAATCAAGAGTATAGTCCGCAATTGGTTTATCACTGTAACCAAATCCAATCAAGTCGGGGACTATCACATGATAATATTTTGCAAAATTAGGAATCACATTATTCCATCTTTCAGCAGATGCTCCCAATCCATGAACTAGCACCAAAATATTTTTGGAGTCTCCAGACTCTAGATACCTAATCTTATTTCCATCCACTTGAATGAAATTTTCTTGCAATAGTCTAGCGTAAATTATTTAGCTAGTTAAGTTTAGTTACTATTATCGATCAGCTGTTTTTACCACTTTTCTAAATTTTCACCTAGGAATAAGAGAAACTATGTTTTTTAAGATCTAAGTAGAAGATAGAATGTGATAAATAAAAAAATCAGCAAAATTCTAATTCCATTAGACGGTTCCAAAAATTCTATGCGTGCACTTGAAATGGCCATATCCATGGCAAGACAGTTTGGAGCCACAATTACTGGTGCCTACTCGATTAACATGCCACCATATTTAGAGTTTCAAGGAGTGATCTTGGCAAATAAAGAATGGAATAATGAAATTAAAAAAATCATGGCCGATGCCAAGACAGTATCAGCACAAAACGGCATAGTCTTCAAAGAAAAACTGATGCGTGGAGATATAGGATATAATCTCATAAAATTGGCTCATGACAAAAAAGAAAACTTTAATCTAATTGTGATGGGTTCACGAGGAAGAAGCGCAGTAAGAGAGTTATTCTTGGGTAGTGTTTCAAATTATGTCATTCACTCATCAAAAATTCCAGTACTTGTTGTAAAATAATTTTAAAATAGTCCGTGTTTCTGAAAATATTTTTGATGATATTCTTCAGCTTTATAAAATTCAGGAGCTGAAATAATTTCAGTTACAATATGTTTCTGAAATTTTCCTGATTTTTCTAGTTCTTCTTTGGATTTTTGTGCAATTTTTTTTTGTTCTTCATCATGAAAAAATATGGCAGAGCGATACTGAGTCCCAATATCATACCCTTGTCGATTTAACAAGGTTGGATCATGGTTACTCCAAAATACTTCGAGCAATTCATCATATGAGATCTCATTTGAATCATATTCTACTTGGACTGCTTCGGCATGACCAGTTATATCAGTACAGACTTCGTCATAAGTTGGATTTGTCAATTTGCCTCCAATGTAACCTACCTGAGTTGATTTTACACCTTTAGTTTTACGAAACAGATCTTCAACATGCCAAAAACATCCTGCACCGAATGTGGCTTTCATGATTTTAATAAGATTTCATCAGATTAAAACTATTTGATCAGCAGTAATGATAAGTTCAAAGATTGTTTTTCAATCAACTATTCAATTTCAATGACTTGTTCTTCAATCAGATATTCCAAAGAATTTACAAATTCTTGTTGTGAAATCAAATCATTTGCCCACCAATCAGCATTATTTCGGATCCAATTTGGAACACTAGACACAGAGTTTTGTTCAGAATACTGTAAATTCGGAATTACAATTATGTGATGCTCTAACATAAAATTCAATCCGGCAATAAATTCAGAATCAGATATGTCCCCTGTTGCCCATAATTCAGCATAAGTCTTGATCCAGTCAGGGACATAGGTTGAAAGATCTAATATATCGTAGATGGATTTTTCAGGAAATTGAGAGTCAAACCAAGACTTGTAGCTGGGTTCATTATTGTATCGGTCAATATAATATTGAGGAGAACGGTCTAGAGAGGGAAAGTTTTGGACATGTGTTGGTTTGTATCCAACAACAACTTGTATCAGGTAATCAGGAAATTGAGAGTCAAACCAAGACTTGTAGCTGGGTTCATTATTGTATCGGTCAATATAATATTGAGGAGAACGATATAGAGAGGGAAAATCAGGTATTCGCATTTTAGGATTATCAGTAAATAATTCATTTGAATTATCAGCGTCTTTAGACGTAACATCTTTAGACGTAACATCTTTAGACGTAACATCTTTAGACGTAACATCTTTAGAATTCACATATAATTTTTGATAGGAAAACGTTTTTTCAATATTTCCATCATATGATACTTTGATTGTATAAGTACCATCGTCAGGCCATGTAGGTCCACCTACACGAAATGTGGTAGAGAAGGAACCGTCAGATTTAGGCAATACATTTGCAATGCCAGCAAGACCAGTTCCTCCAGGAGTAATTATTTGTAGTATTACAGAAGGAATAACAGGATCATAGTTTACAGTACCTGAAATTTTGAGAGTATCACCGTCATGATATGTCAGTTTATCTGTAGAAAAACTTTGGACAGACCCAAATATCGAAATAAAATTACTAGATACAAGTAAAATTGAAAATAAAATTAGAAATGATCTAATCAATGCATGAATAAAAAATTATGACATATTAAAGAATTTGCCAGAGTGAGGAATTTCTAATTAACGTTGGTAAAAATTTTAACCATCTTCTTAGCCAAATTTTCAATATTGGCAGAAGGTTCTGCAGAGATCAAAAGAAGAACTTGGGTAATAGGAAATGGAAAACTCACTAATACTGCCTTGTCACGTCTTGCTGCAATATAATTAATTGGACCCAAGCTTTCATCATATTCTTTTCGTATAGAAGCTTTTGATACAAATTCCAAAAAGGAGTGTAATCTAGTTTCGTCACCCTCATAAGGGACAATTCCTTCTTTAAAACCACCAGCGATTATCGTTCCATCTTTATCTACAATTCCAGCAAATCTAATTTCAGGTTCTTTGAGAATCTGGGAACATTTTTCATTGTAAAGTTTAAGGGCAGTATCATTTTGAGTAGACAACAGTGTACAGTCAATATATCAAAAATAAAAACTTAGCCAATGATACAGATATTTATTAAATTTGTTGGAATCAACTTTAGAATTAAAATTCCATATCAATCATCAAGTTAAGAGAAGTCCTATCAGTAAGCAATAACTAAAAAAAATAGAAACAGATCTTAATGAGATAGCCAGTGTTGATGCGCCTAGTAATAGCAGAAGTGGCATTTGGAGTAAGGATACCTAATGTATTTACACGTGAATCAAGATTTAGAGATAAAACAACAAAAAACATTCTAAAATTTTATGAATTTTTTTATGACGAGTATGTTTTCATAAGAGCAGAAAAGATTACCTATGAGCATCAGAATTATCCAAATTTTAGAGCGTGTGTAATTTTTGCACAACCATGTATCTTAGAAGAGCACACTACAGCAAGATATGTTGTGTCAATTGCAAAGATTGAAAAATATCTCGACGATGTTAAATACAACAAAGAGATAGACATAAGAAATTCTGATACGATGCAAGAGTGGATAAAAAATGATGTAAAAATGTTGGTGAGAGGAGAAACTGAGGAAATGTTATTTGCATGTGAAATTAAAACAATGCTAGAAGATCATATTCTAAATCCATCTTTGAAGGACATCGGTAGAAAATGTGGTGAGAATAAACCATGTATTACAAAATTAGATTTCATGAAATGTTCATACTTTAACAAATATGACCAAAACATTAGAGAAACATATAATGTAGATTCAATTAGTAATGATGAAATTTCAATGAAAACAGAAAAAATTTCAAGAGGTGAAAAGAGGTTGCGAATATTAACATTGACAATCAGGAAACAATTCCAACAAATAAGAAATATTGTACGATAGACAAATTCATATTTTTGACTCCAATTAGTTTTGGATACATGAATTACAGATTTGAAAATAATAGAGAAACATCATATGACTTTAATGATAAAACACGTTAGGTATGGATTGCACAAAATTCAGAAAAACAAGACATTGTGATTATCGATAAAGAAACTGAACTAGTATTCTCAGATAGTCATAAAGAAACACGCATAACAATCAAGTGGGAAAATAGAATTAACAGACACGTATTTTTTTGAGAAAAAATATCTAACAAATGAAATTGTTATACTAAAATGGTTTAAGACAATTACAATGGGATAGCAGATGATTTGATTTTAGAGTCAGAATACCTGAATCCAACAGAAAATTTATCAGAACATGAAACTTCGCGTCTAATTTAGATCCTGCATTTTAGAACAACATAGTCAATAATTTTTTGTTCGGAGGCCTTTTTCATTTTAATAATAGACGTATAGAGTGTTTTTTCTACATATTTTGGATATTTTTGCAATATTAATTTTTTTAATTTATCTCGATTTTCAACATAATAATTTGCCAATGGTTCATAGACATTTTTCCCGATTAATTTTTCATCATCAATGATAAATCCGCCAGACGTCACAATCTCTCTTACATGTTCTAACCCATAATGCTCTGAAGACCAAGTAAATTTCAGAATCCCCAATTTTACAAAAGAAGCACTTGGAAGAGTTACAGGTAATGCCAAAGCCAGTATTCCATCTGATTTTAAAATTCGTTTTGATTCTGAAATAAAATCTTTTAGAGGTTTGAAATGTTGTGAAGACTCTAATGCCAACACACGATCTACAGAATTATCAGAAAATGGCAATTTTGTAGAAGTTGAATTTAGAAATTCAAGATTTCTTTGAGGACCTGAAAAAGACAATTGATCATAATTGATGTTTACACAAAACAGATTTAGTTTTTCATTATTATTTCTCCAAAAAATTGCTGGTGCAGATAACCCACTTCCAACATCAACTGCGTTTTTTGCATTTTCAAGTTCTGCCAGTTTACCAAAATATGAACAGAGGTTTTCTTGGGCAGAGATAGGCTCAGTCATATTTTCCATCCAATAGCCAAAATTCAGCATCGACCCACCTGTTGCAAGTTGCATTATGGGGGAAAGAGAATCATATAGATTTATGACGTCTTTCTCATTTTTTCTAATAGTCCAAAAAAAGACATCAAGTGGGTTAATCGAGATCAAAAAGATTTTCAAATAGAGTTGAAATTAGATCTTATTAATTTCTAGGGCAATCCTTCAGCACCATCAACACAGTTGCTTATGAACTCTTTGTCATCTTTATTTTTGGCAATTTCTTTACATACTGTATTTTATCCCCCATGACATACATGAGGATGCAAATTTTTGCTTTTACACTACATATTGTATATCAATGATAAATGAACTGTGTTGCAATGTGCCAACTAAATATTAGATCGATGCTAGGTTTACCAATTAGAGATGTTTTATTAATTTGATCATAATAATTAGAATATGAGTGAGTCAAGTTCGGATGGGGTTTCAGAGATAATGATTGCAAAATGGAGTGATCGATTTTTTGCGTGATTGATTGATTTTTGCATTATTTCAATAATTTCAATATTGATGATTTCTTCAGTTTTTGGAACAATTAACTGGAAGTTAAGTGAGAAATGGATGGTAGCAGAAACACCGCAATTCATTCCAACTAGCATCATCTTTTTTGTGTATTGGACAATTTTAGAATATAAAAAAGGCCAGACAGTTGGAAAAAAAATTCTAAATTTGAAAATAACAGACATGTATGGAAAACCACCAGATTGGAAAGGAGTAATGATCAGTAGTTTTGGTAAAACATTTCTTTTGCCATTGGATGTTATAATAGGATGGATTTTTACAAATGAAAATCGCCAAAGAATTTTCAATAAAATAGGAGACACCATCATAATAAAAACTACAGAAAAAAATAAAGAGAACATTAGATATAAAAAAGACTAAATTTTGTCATACAAATGTTTTGTAGAATTAACCAAGTAAAATTATACCAACTTTAAGTTGTTTCATTTTAAGAAATGTGTGAGAACATAAAATTATAGATTGGGCTTCCTAAAGAACTGGCAAGAAGACATAGAATTTGAAGAATAGAAAAATTTCTGTAAGATTTTAAATTGGATTCAATATCAGCATAGCAATTTTCTCAGAAACATATGGTGTAATTTAGGATGTCATAATCAGATAGGAATAAGATATCAGTTATTAGAATTTTAATGTGTATTATATCTAAATAGATAGAAATTATTAGGTTCAGCCCCAAGTAATCAATTTTTGAATACTTGTTGCCTTAACGCCTACTCTTTCACCACTTAAAAAAATCAAAGAGTGTATTGTACCTGAAAATATGATTTGAAAACAATGACTTAAACTTGTTTTCAAACTCGATGGAGAACATGCATTGGATCAGAAGTTTTATTTTGTTTCCACCATATCATCTTAAATTTCAATGGATGTTGAGTTTGCGGATGATGCACCATTAGTTCCAAAAGTTTTATTTTCAGTTTCTTGTGTAAATGCAAAACGAAGTAGACAAAGACAATTTAGAGTCATCAGTTACAGAATCAAAAGAGATTTGAAATACAGTTGATTAATTATAAGTCAAGTAACAGGTACATAAAATAAGAAAAACAGACCAAGATGATTAATTATATTAACAATATTGAAAATAGATCATAATTTAAGATTTAGGGGTAGATGATTTACAGATGTTGAATTCAAAATTATTTTCTTAATGTCGTGTATAGCATTCGCTAGTAGTGATTAAAAATAAAATCATCGTACATGTCGTGTATTTGTGTCTACTTGATGAATTTAAAAATAATTTCATCGTGCATAGTCTCTATGTAAGTGGCTGAACCGGTATGTTGGTCTATTAGTAAAGGCTGGCTCACCACTCGCCGAAGCTTGTGATCTACACCACCTTCCTATCAACGCAGTCTTCTGCTGCTGACCTTCATCTTACGAAAGGATGTCTTTTCTCGGGATGGGATTCGTGCTTAGATGCTTTCAGCACTTAGCCCAAATGGCTTAG
>Ga0315290_10004132_pt1 | contig 10430 bp, 9 predicted proteins | sample YL17G12_0_MG_FD_203627 | JGI IMG/M metagenome (GOLD analysis project Ga0315290, IMG submission 203627) | Sediment microbial communities from Yellowstone Lake, YNP, Wyoming, USA - YL17G12_0 | ecosystem: Environmental > Aquatic > Freshwater > Lake > Sediment | place: USA: Wyoming | collected...
GCAACGGGCGCATGGGGCTTGAGCCCCTGCCCGAGAACCTCCCATCCGTAGAGCGCCGCCAGGCCCAGCCCGGCCAGCACCTCCACGAGCATGGGCCGGACCCAGAAGCCCGGGCCGTGCAGGGAAGCCTCGCGCCGCAGGCCGATCCAGCCGAAGATAGGGACGCGGTCGGTGGGGCGGCGGGGCGGGGCTTGTTCGGGGGCTGGCGACCACGGGCTCACCAGCCGCGGATGCCAGGCCAGCCGATACGCCGCCAGGTTCGCCGCCACGCCCAGCAGCGCGCCGAGGAGCCCCAGCGCGGCGAGTCGGAGCTCCGGCGGGATGGCGAGCCAGACGTTCACGCCGGGGCCTCGGGGACGGGAGAAAGGGGGAGCCCGCGGAGGATCTCCTCGGCGAGCTGCTCGGGCGTTTTGTTCTCGGTGTCGATCTCCAGGTGGGCGGTCTCGCGGTAAATCGGCTCGCGGCGGGAAAGCAGCAGGACGATCTCGTCCAGCGCGGAGCGGTCGGTCAGGCTGGGGCGGCGGCTGGCGGTGGTGGCGTCGCCGGTCATGCGGGCGTGGATCGTTTCGGGCCGGGCCGTGAGCCAGACCACGTGGCCGGCGGCGCGCATGGCCCGGCGGCTCTCGGGCCGCAGCGGCGCCCCGCCTCCGGCGGCCAGCACCAGGGGCCCTTGCCGGCACAGGTCCGCGATGACCGCGGCCTCCAGGTCGCGGAAGGCGGGCTCGCCGTCCTCGGCGAAGATCCGGGCGATCGCCTTGCCCGCGCGATGCTCGACCACGACGTCCGAGTCGACCCACGGCCACCCGAGCCGCTGGGCCAGGAGCCTGGCCAGGGTCGTCTTTCCGGTCGCGCGGTAGCCGATGAGGGTCAGTATCATCCTATTCTCGCCGCGGCGGTGGCCCGCTTGCGCACGTCGCACATCAGGTCGGCCGGGGCGTCCAGGCCGGTGAAGAGCTTGAACTGGAGGCAGGCCTGACGCACGAACATGTCGACGCCGGTAATGACCTTGCAGCCCCGCGAGCGGGCATCTTTCAGCAAAAGCGTGTTCTCGGGGTTGTAGACGGCGTCGAACACGAGCATGCCGGGCCGGAGGTGATTCTTGGGCAAGGGGGTTTCGTCGACGTTGGGGTGCATTCCGACCGGCGTGCAATTGACCAGGACGTCGGCGACGGCGGCCTGGCGGAGCGACCAGTCGATGGCGCGGCACTTCAGGCGCTGGGCCAATTGGGTGGCCCGGTCGTTGTCGCCGTCGCAGACGGTCACGTGCGCCTCGCGGCGGATGAGTCCGTAGGCGATCGCCTTGCCAACCCCGCCCGCCCCGAGGACCAGGCACGTCTTCCCCTTCAGCGGACTCTCCTCCCATTCCTGGGCCCTTCCGCCGACGACTTCCTCGAGGCTGTCCATGGCCGCACGGTAGTCGGTGTTGTGGCCGAAGCGCTCGTTGCCCAGGAAGACCACGGTGTTGGCGGCGCCGATGCCTCGGACCGCGCCGTCGGCCTGGGTGAGGTGCTCCAGGATGGACTCCTTGTGCGGGATCGTCACGCTCAGCCCGCGGAGCCCCAGCTCCTGGGCGTCTTCCATGAAGCGGGCCAGGTCTTCCCGGGGAACGCGGAACGGAAGGTACACCCGGTTGAGCTTCAGGTGCGCGAAGGCGGCGTTGTGGATCAGCGGGCTGAGGCTGTGCCCGACGGGGTCGGCGATCACGCCGTAGACCTCGGTGTCGCGGTTGAGCTGGTCGTAGCGGTAGACCTCTTTCATCTGCTCGAAGCTGAGCTGGCCGGGCGCCAGCGTCCGCTCGGCGCTGAAGGAGGCGTAGGTGAACGGGGCCCCGTACTTGGCGCAGAGCACGCGGGTCGGCGTGCCGATGTCCCCCATGCAGAAGGCCACGGTGGGCACCTTGGCCTGGCGCAGCAGGCGCAGCATGCGGACGTCGTCGTGCGGGTGGTTGGCCATGGCGGCAATCTTGACCACGTCGGCGTCGAGCCCGGCCAGCCGCCGGTGGATCGACTCCAGGTCGTCCGGGGTCTTGCGGAAATCGTGGAAGCTGACGATCCGCTTCGTCTTTCCGTACCGGGGGACCTGGCCGGCCACGTCTTCCTCGAGATCGACGTACTCCACGCCCTCGGCGATGGCCGTGCGCAGGAGCATGAGCCGTTGGGCCTCGGGCCGGGCCCACTTGCCGCCGTCGCGCTCGCGGCGGCAGGTGATCACCACCGGGCAGGGCCGCTCCGCGATCAGCCGCCGGATGTTCACCTCGCCGTTGATGTAGTCCAACCGCAGCTCGACGAGCTTCGCCCCCTGCTCGACCAGGTGCTTGTGCTCGGCGATCATGTGGCGGTGCCGTCCGCGGCCGATGCTGACGCAAATCATGACGCTGTGACAATCCGTCGGGCGTGGGATGGTTTCAAGAATGGTCGGGCCGCCCCGAGAATCGTACCTCGGCGATCGGGTGCCAGTTTCGGGGTGCCAGTTTCGACCGTTCATTGTGGCCGAAATGCCTCGGCGAATCAAACCCCGCGGATTCCCCATGGGAGTGGCTGGGAGAAAACTGGCCGAGGGGGCTGGCCCGCGCCGCCACGCCGGGTGCGGCGAGTCCGGCCGTGCCGTCCGGCAACGGCCTCCCAAGTCCGGTCGTTCCGGGAATTCCGGTTGCGCCGGAAGCGCCGGAAGCGCCGGACCTGTCGGCCGGACGAGGCTGATAAACATGCGGTCGGGGGCTTTTCTGGCGAAGTTCCCGATTGTGCCCTCCGATCTAACCCTACGGACTGAAACGATTCTGCCTGCGGTGCCATCCGTGCGGCGAACAGGCGTTTGCCAGGCTTGCCGTCGCCCCGCGCGCAGGTTCCCTGTTTCTTCGGGGGGTAAGCTCATGGATAGGACGTTTGGCAGGACGTTTGGCAGGTGGTGTGCCGCGTTGCTGGCGGCGGTGGTGGCCATCGGCTCCCAGGGCTTGAGAGCCCAGGAACCCCCGACGATCGAGCCCGGCGAGCCGGGGGCCAGTCAGCCCGCTCCCGAGTCACTCGTGGGCAACCTCCAGCTCGCGGGCGAGCAGAAGCCGGCCGGCGACCTGGCCGCTCGCGTCAACGAGCTCGAAAAGGCCCTCAAGAAGATGACCGACAAGGAGGCCGCCGACAAGGCCAAGGCCGCCAGCAAGCCGACGCTCACCTTGGGCGGCCGGATGCTCGCCGACGCGGTCTTCTTCCACCAGAACGCGGCCAGCCGGGCCGCCCTGACCGACGCCCAGGACTCGGTCTTCTTCCGCTCCCTGCGCCTGGTCGCCAGCGGGGACATGTTCGACGTCTTCTCCTACAAGCTCGAGGTGGACTTCGCCGGCAAGACCGACGCCTCCGGCCTGCCCGCCAATAACCCCAGCTTCTGGGAGCAGGTGGCCTTCAAGGACGTCTACTTTCAAGTCAAGGAACTGCCGCTGCTGGGCAACGTCCGCGTCGGTCACTTCAAGGAGCCGTTCAGCCTGGAGCAATTGGAGAGTACGTTGGTGCAGACTTTCATGGAGCGGAGCGTCGCCGACGTGTTCGCTCCGGCGCGGAACATGGGCGTGATGGCCCTGGACTTCAACGAGGAGCAGACCCGGACTTGGGCCTACGGCGTGTTCCGCCAGATGGACGAAACGCCCCCCTATGCCTCGGCCGACAACGGCGGCTGGGCGTTCGCGGCGCGGACCACCTGGCTCCCCTGGTACGACGAACCCAGCGACGGCCGCGGACTCTTGCACCTGGGCCTCGGCTACCGGTACCTGGACTTCGACAACGCCACCCAGCGGATCCGGCAGCGGCCGGAGACCAATGCCGGCCCGCGGGTCGTCGACACCGGCAACGTCGGCCACATGCAAAACGTCAACGAGATCGGGCCCGAGCTGGCCTTCGTCTACGGGCCGTTCTCGCTCCAATCCGAGTGGATCGGGGCGTTCTACAACCGCGGCGACGGCTTCGACAACCTCTACTTCAACGGCTACTACATCTACGCGAGCTACTTCCTCACCGGCGAGCACCGCACCTACAACCGCCGCGAGGGACGCTTCGACCGCGTCAGGCCGTTTGAGAACTTCTTCCGCGTGCGGACCGAAGACGGCAGCGTGGCGACCGGCAAAGGCGCCTGGGAGCTCGCCTACCGCTACTCGAACATCAGTCTGGACGACGCGGCCGCCGGGGTGCTCGGCGGCAGGGCCCAGGACCACACCTTCGGCGTCAACTGGTACCTCAACCCCTACATGCGGCTGATGTGCAACTACGTGCGTACCAACGCCAGCACGGCCAACAACGGCGCGGACGTGCCCATGGACATCCTCGAGATGCGTGCCCAATTCGATTTCTGATCCCACCCCAAGAACCAACCGGCCCGCCGGGAATGCCGGCGGGCGCTGCACGGAGAACAACGTCATGAGGAAGCTCGTGATCCTGCTGAGCCTGGCAGCCCTGGCGGCGATCGTGTCGGCCGCCTCGGCCAAGGACGACTGCGGGCCGGCGGCCCTGGGCGACCCCGGCTGCTGCGCCCGCTGCGAGCGACACGCCCCCTGCCAGAAGAAGACCTGCCAGGTGGTGTGCGAAATGAAGAAGGAGAAGAAGCACAAGTGGGCCGTGGAGTGTACCGAGTTCTGCCCGCTGTTGCCGGGCTGCAAGGACCGCTCGCGCGACCCTGGCTGCGGCGACCCTGGCTGCGGCGATCCGGGCTGTGCCGACCCGGGACAGGGCTGCGGCGGCAAGTGCGACCCGCCCCCGCGGTGCGGACGCCACAAGTGCGTCAAGAAGCTCGTCAAGAAGGAATACGAGGTCGAGGTCCCGGTCTACAAGTGCGTGGTGCAGTACCTGTGCGACGGGTGCGGCAAGGCCGAGCCGGCAGCCCCGGCGGCCGGTCCCGCGCCCAAGGCAGCGGCTGCCCCGCCGCTCCCGCCTGTCCCGCCGGCCCCTCCGGCGCCCACCAATCGCAGCGCGGCGCAAGGGGGTCGGGAGTCGTCTCCCACGGCGGCGGTCCGTTTCGTGGGCGGGTGAACGCGCTCTGTTGCGACAGGGAAAACGACCTCCGAGCCCTTGGGGGACGGGTGGCTCGGACGCCCGAGCGACCACGCCCTTCGCTTCGCTCAGGGACGTGCCACCCGAGCCGTTGGCGCCTTTCGTAGGCGCCTTGACGGACGGCCTCGAACCGGGTAAGATCACCTGAGGCAGAGGGGTAAACCCTCCCTGCGATTCCCGGTTTGCCCAAACCGACCTCTCTTGCCGAGAGCGCGTCACGCAGAACCTCTGTTGGCCGGGCGAGTCTGTGCCATGGGGACGACGGAACCGGAAACACCGAACCGGCAACGATGGCCGGATTGGCTTCAGTCCAGCCTCCGAACGGTGGCGCTGGTGGCGCTGGTCTTGATCGCCGTTCACTTCGTCTGGAGGGGCTTAGGTTGGGGCAGGGTGGGTCGGGCCGTGCGGGGTGTCCAGGAACTGACGCCCAAGGCGGAGAAACGGAACCAGGAGATCACGGAACTCGCCAGCCCGCCCGCGGGGAAGCAAGACAAGTGACCCTGCCGGCCGAGGTCTCCCATGGCAAGGCTACTGGCCACCGCAGGTTGGGCTGAACACCCCGACGGGGCGGTCTGCGTTCTGCTCTTGCCCATCCTGCTGCTCGTGATCGTTGCCCTCGTCGTTCTCGGCAGTCGGCTGGCGAACTGGGCGGGCGATCGAAGCTCGGGGGGCATCGCCGCCCACACGGATTCCAGGGCACCCAGGACGCGCTGGCAGGTGACGCTCGGCGCCGCCTTGTGGTTCGTCTTCGGCTTCAGCGCGTGGCTGGGCCTGGTGCTGGCCGCAACGCAGCCGGCCGTGATCTGCTCGTGGGCCTTGTTGGCGGTCTTCTACGTGGGGCGTCGCGATTGGCGAGCCGTGTTTCTTCACGGCGTCGGTCCCCTGGCGGGTCTTGCCTTCCTCCTGGTTCTTCCCCTCGGAGCCCTCGCGTTTGGTGTGTATCCCGCGGAGATGTCCGAGATGACATCGAGAGACCTCATGGGAGTCCTGCTGGCCATGCTCGCCTACACGGGCTGGCTGAGCGGGCTGGTGAGTTTTCCCGCGTCGATGCTGATGGCGATGGCTCGCTGACTCAGGAATGCGAACCCCGGACTCACACCATGTTGATTGACTGTCCTCACTGCTTTACTCGTGTCGTGCCCAAGTCGGACGGCTGCTGCCCGGCCTGCCAGAAAGACACTTGCCCCCCCCGACCGCATTCCCCTCCATGGCCAACCCCGTCAGCCCCCGGCTCTGCCGGGGGGCGAACGCGGTGCAACGGTTGACGCCGCGCGAGATCCGACCCAAAAACGTTGGGGAGGGTTGGCGGTGCCGAATGCCCCCCGGCAAAGCCGGGGGCTGAGGGAGGGGGAAAGGGGACATGGTCACGCCAGTTTCCGCCGGGCCGTGGCCAAAAACAGCCCGCTGGCGTCACTTCTGGGCTTCGCCGGTGGCGTGGGGGATGTAGACGTTCGTCGGGACGTTGATCGGCCACTTGCGGCTGATCGTCGCGTCCTTGGCGTTGGGCCAATCGGCGGGATAGCCCGCCGGCCGGATCGAGGTCTCCGCGATCGGGGGGACCGTCCCGTCGTAGGATGCCTTGGCGGCGAACTTCTCGACGGCGGCCAGTCGCGACTTGGTCGCATTGACGGTGTCGCCGCGGCGCACGAAGATCGCCCGATGCTGCGCCGGGGCCTCGTTGACGATCCAGCGGACCATCTTCTCGCCGGCCGCGTTGAGCTCGCCGGTCTCGCCCTTGAAGTGGTGGTCAGCGAGCAGGTTCTGCCGCCGCCACCCGTTCTCGACCATGACGGCAAAGGGGGCGGGCACTGCCTGGCGGTCTTCGCAGACGTACGGGTAGGGCCACTGGTTGGCCTGGCGGAAGTCGCTCACGACGCTCTGGACGACCCTCTCCAGGCACTGCGCCCGGGCCGGCGCGGCAAGAATCAACCCGAGTAACCCAACCATCAACAGGACATCGAGCCGGACCTTCATCCCTGGGGTCTCCGCGATGGGAAGTTGGGAAGCATCCATTCGGATGGAGTATCGGCGAGGGAGGCGGGTATGGGCGAGGATATCCCCCGGGGTTGCCCCAGCCCTCCCAATCCTCCTATTTTCCGCCGGCCATCATGGGGAACATGTCGCGGACCATGGTGACGGCCGCCGGGCCAACCAGGATCACAAAGATGCCCGGAAAGATGAACAATACGAGGGGGAAGATCAGCTTGACGGCGGTCTTGGCCGCCTTCTCTTCGGCCAGTTGGCGGCGTCGGACCCGCATGGAGTCGCTCTGCACGCGGAGCGCCGAGGCGATGCTGGAGCCGAACTTATCGGCCTGGATGAGCACGGCGGCGAGGCTTCGTACGTCGGAGACGCCGTTCCGGGCCCCCAATTCGCGGAGGACCTCGGTGCGGGGGCGTCCCATCTGGAGCTGGAAGTTCGCCAGCGCGAACTCTTCGGCGATCGTGCGATAGGTCTTCTTCATCTCGTCGGCGACCTTGCGCATCGCTTGATCCAGGCCCAGCCCGGCCTCGACGCAGACGACCAGCAGGTCCAGCGCGTCGGGCAGTCCGAGGAAGATGGCCTGCTTGCGGGAGCGGCCCATCCACCAGACCACGAGGTCGGGCAAGTAGAACACCAGCGCCGCCACGCAGAGCGTCGTAAAGAGGCTCCGCTGGGTGATGCCGGACAAGACCAGGACAAGGCCCCCCCCGAAGAAGAACCCGGCCAGGAGGCCGATGAACTTCAACCCCAAAAACACGCTCTGGGCCGCCTCGCTGCGGAACCCCGCGTGGGCGAGCTTGCTCTTGAGCTTGCTCAACTCGGTTGCGCTGGTAGGGGCCAAGGATTTGGCCAGAGCCGGAGTGGCCCTCTCCAGCACCCTGGTCATCGCGTCGGCCTTCTTCAGGGCCAGGACCTCGCCGCGGTCGCGGCGCGAGCGGGGACTCCTCAGCTCGTCGAGCCGCTCCAGGGCGCGGGGCCGGCCGGTCGCCGCCCGCTCCAACACCCACCACGCCAGCGCGGCGAACATCCCGAAGACCGCCAACGGGACGAGGTCTTCGATTTTCACGAGGTCGGCCAGGATCACGGCTCACTCACACCTTGATATTGACGATCTTGCGGATACACAAAGCGCCGAGCACCTGCATGATGACGGCGAAGGCGAGCATTTTTCTGCCCATCGGATCGGTGAACAGCACCATCACGTAGTCGCGATTGAGCTTGTAGAGGGCCAAGAACAGCACGAAGGGCAGTCCCATCAGGACGACCCCCGAGAGTCGCCCTTCCCCGGTCAGGGCCTGGACCTGCCCCCAGATCTGGAACCGCTCGCGGATGAGGCTGCCGATCTTGTCGAGGATTTCCGCCAGGTCGCCACCGGTCTGGCGCTGGAGCACCAGGGCGGTGGCGAAGAACTTCAGGTCGAGGTTGGGGACCCGCTCGGTCAGCGACTCGAGCGCCTCTTCCAGGGGGATGCCGAGGTTTTGTTCCTCGAAGACCCGGCCGAACTCCTTACCCAGCGGGGCGGAGACCTCGCTGGCGACCATGCTGAAACCGGCCCCCAGGCTCTGCCCGGCCCGGAGGGCCCGGGCCAGGAGGTCCAGGGCGTCGGGGAGCTGCACGGCAAAGGCCTTCAGGCGCCTGCGGCGGCGCCAGAAGAGCCAGAACACGGGCACCACCGCCATGGCCATCCCGACGAACGGGAGCAGGGCGAAGTGCAGGCGCAGGGCGGCCCCCAGCCCCGCCCCGGCCAGGGCCATGATCAGGGAGACCAGCGCCAGCCGGGGGAGCGTCAGTCGGGTGTCGGCCTGCTCGAACAACAGGTCGACGTTCCCGATCCGCTTGACCAGGGTCTCCAGGAGCCCCGGCACGGCGTCCAGGGGATGAGCCAGCACGCTGGCCTGCTCCTTGCTGCCGGAGGGCACGTGCACGCCCATGATCGAGTCGAGGCGGTCCTCCACCTTGGACGACGGGCGCTGGCGGATCAGCAGGGCGAATCCGCCGACAAGGGCGGACACGCCCAGGAACACGGCAATGGCAATCAGCAACGGACTCATAGGCGGCGGCTAGTCCTCTAACATGACGCGCTGGCGAAACGCGCTGGACGGCAGGCGGACGCCGTTGGCCTCCAGCCGGGGCATGAACGTCGGCCGGATCCCCGTGGCGAGGAACTTGCCGTGGGCCCGGCCGTTCTCATCGACCCCCTCCTGCTCGAACTTGTAGACGTCCTGCATGACGACGGTATCCTGCTCCATGCCCACGACCTCCGCGATGTGCGTGATTTTGCGCGGGCCGCCCTGGAGCCGGTTGGCCTGGACGATCAGGTCCACGCCGCTGGCGATCTGCGTGCGCATGGCCTTCAGCGGCAGGTCGAATCCGGCCATCATGATCATCGTTTCCATGCGCGCGATGGCGTCGCGGGGGCTGTTGGCGTGGAGCGTGGTCATCGACCCTTCGTGCCCGGTGTTCATGGCCTGGAGCATGTCGAGGGTTTCGGGGCCGCGGCACTCGCCGATGATGATCCGCTCGGGCCGCATGCGCAGGGCGTTGCGCACGAGGTCGGTGGCGCCGATCGCCCCTTTGCCCTCGATGTTCGGCGGCCGCGTCTCCAGGCGCACCACGTGGTCCTGCTGGAGCTGGAGCTCGGCCGCGTCCTCGATGGTCACGATCCGGTCGCTGTTGGGAATGAAGCTCGACAGCGTATTCAACAGCGTCGTCTTCCCCGACCCGGTGCCCCCAGAGATCACCACGTTCAGCCGGGCCTTGATCGCCCCTTCCAGCAACATCACCATCTCCGGCGTGAACGCCTTGTAGTTGAGCAGATCCTCCAGCTTCAACGGATGGGCACCGAACCGGCGGATGGAGACGCAGGCGCCGTCCAGGGCCAGCGGCGGAATGATCGCGTTGAACCGGGAGCCGTCGGCCATGCGGGCATCGACCATGGGGCAGGTCTCGTCCACGCGCCGGCCGACCTTCGAGATGATCCGGTCGACAATCTGCATCAGGTGGTCGTTGTTGCGGAACGTGACGGCGGTCTTCTCCATCTTGCCCCGGCGCTCGACGTACACGTTCTTCGGACCGTTGATCAGAATGTCGCTGATCGTGGGGTCCTTCAGCAGCACCTCGAGCGGCCCCAGCCCGAACGTCTCGTCGAGCACCTCGTCGATCAGGCGCTCGCGCTCGTTGCGGTTCAGCAGCGTGTCTTCCGTGTCGCAGAGGTGCTCGACCACCAGGCGGATCTCGCGCCGAAGCACCTCGCCCTGGAGCTCCCCGACCCGCGACAGATCGAGCTTGTCGACTAGCTTGCTGTGGATCCGCTGCTTCAGCTCCTCAAAGCTGTTTTCCTTCGATTCGATGGACGGCCGGAGCATCGCCCCGCCGCTCTTGGACAAGGCCGAGGACAAATCGCGCGTGGTACCCACAGTT
>Ga0315290_10004134_pt1 | contig 10429 bp, 10 predicted proteins | sample YL17G12_0_MG_FD_203627 | JGI IMG/M metagenome (GOLD analysis project Ga0315290, IMG submission 203627) | Sediment microbial communities from Yellowstone Lake, YNP, Wyoming, USA - YL17G12_0 | ecosystem: Environmental > Aquatic > Freshwater > Lake > Sediment | place: USA: Wyoming | collected...
TATCTGCAACCTTGGATAATGTTGTAGTTGTATCCGCAGCAAGAATATCACCTACAGCATAAACTGTCTGACCAGTTCCACCCTTTGTTGCTCCGATAGCAGTTGCACTCCAGGTGCCTGTTGCTACCGTGCCCAGTGTAGTAATACTTGTTTGACCTACATATGTGGCATCAATATCAATAACTGGAGTGGCACCACCTGTACTTGTAATTCTGGCTGCTGTACCCGATACGGATGTGACTGTACCTGTTGCTGGTGCAGCCCACGATAGTGTGCCCGAACCGTTTGTTGTAAGAACATAGGTATTAGTACCGTTTGAATCAGGTAGAACCCACGTGCGATTTGCAGTGTGACCTGATGCATCGAAAATTTGTTTATTTGTAAGGCCGAGATCAAATACCTTCTCGGTTGTTCCCCTTAGCTTAATTCTGTTAGACATGGCACTCCTAATTGGAGCAGTGGGGTATTGCTACCCCACCACGATTATCTACTTATTTATGCTTTTAGTTTTTAGGCTGGTACGCTATAGGTAACTAGAACTCGTCCAGCACCAACAGTTGCGCCACCTGCTGTGTAATAAAACTCAAGTGCTTCAGTTCCGCCAACTGCGTCTTGCTGATTAGGCACATCATAACGATCTGCTACCGTCAATAAGCTATCGCCCGATCCAGCATACTTGCTTGCTGAACCACCGTTTACACCAACGCTCATAGTAGGTGCGCCATCGAACGCTGTATCAACAATAATTGATACTCGGTCAATAACTGCATTTGCTGGCAATGTAAACATTACTGTTGTTGCGCTTGATCCGAATGCTATCGAAGTAGTATCACATGCCCACAAATGTGCAGTTGCCGCAGCCGTAACCCATGTCAATAAACCAGTACCATCGGTTGATAGAACCTGTGAAGGAGTTCCATCATCAAGTGGTAATGTGTAAGTAAAGTTTGCTGCCTGCGTAGCACCAGATTGGATTGTATTACCAAATCCTGCTGTGTTATTAAATACCGTAACTGCTTGTGCCTTGACTGAAGCATATGCTGAATCAGCAGTATTCTTTACATCTAAAACACCAGAGTTATTTTTAATGGATACGCCAGTAAGCCCAAGAATAAATCGGCCGGTTTGGGTTCCAATGATTTTTGTCCATACTGACATAATATTGTTTCCTTAAATTTCGTAAATAATAGTAACAAGGCCACTACCCAATGTAGAGACGCCTGGGACTATCGTTAAAGTTATCATAGTATCTACAGCGTATTTAGTACCTGGAGTGGTGCTGTAAGTCCCAATCTCATAAGGTAAGTTATCAGTAGTAGCAATAAAGCGACTTACGTTGCCTATGTCTCCTAACGATAATGTTGCTGTGACATCATCAAATGCTGTGTAGATAACAATTGATGTTTCACGAATTATTTTATCAGCTAACATCAAAACGATGTTCTTTGGAGTTGCGTCACCAAAGTCAAATCTCAGCTCGAAGGTGCCTGTTTTCTTCCAACCGACGACTACGCCGTTTGTACCCAATACCGTTCCACTATTACCGGTTTGGATTGGAAGAAACGCATTTGGATCTAGCGTTGTCTGATCAATTTGTTCGGCAATAATTTTTCGTTGTGACATGAAACCCTTCTTTATGTGAATGCGTAAAATTCAACATCATCGTTTAAATTTAAACCAGCGTTGAATGTAATTTGGTTTGCCCCAGTAACCAGGTACGACTTTAATGCACCTTCTATTTCCTTAACACCGTTAACAAACACTTGAAGGTGTGCTGTATTAATACCGTTAGCTACTGTAGGAATTACGGTATTAAACACTGTCTGCGCTGCTAAGGACGATATTAACTCATATGCCGGGGTACTACCTGCAGGTAATACATAAAACTGTAATGTGTTTAGTGCCGATACACCTAAATACATACCTGGTATCGGGGAAACTGTTCCATCCGGCCATGCAATATTATTTAGTAATATAGAACCGCCATCTGTTAAACTATCTAATTCAATGTTACCAAAAATAAATCCATCATTATGAGTTTCAATTTTTAAATCGGCACCGCTTCCTGCAAATGTTGAAAGTAATCCAGATGGAGATGTAACATCACCGATATTAATTTGATTTGTAACATTCACAGATCCAATTACGCTGAAATCTAGATCTAATGATCCTGGATCACTAGATCTATATAAGACTACTCCGTCCTGAACTATTATTCGATGTGCCATAAGATGTATACCTATCGTTTCTTATATTTATCAGATAAAACAAATATTGACGGCCATGAAAAACGGTCCTCATAATAGGACCGTTTTTCACATTAATGAAATTAATTAAACTGTAATTTCTATATTTTCATAGACTAAATCACCCTGTTGGCTTATTCTTAAAAATGAATAATCAGTAAGAAGATTTTGAACTCCGGCTCCTATTACGGTATCATCTACATAAAGTCTCCAATTTGGGGTGGTACTAACAACTAACTTAACCGTATATGATTGATTAGGTAGAAATACTCCTCCTGGGACTGAGAAGGCATCATCTGGATCTGTATTGGAAGGGGTAGTATATACGATAAGTACGTTACCAAAGAAACCTCGAACATTAAGCTCTAACTCAATATCGGCAACTTGATCGTATAGTTTAATTGAACCAATAGTTGAAGTAGTAATTGTTGCTGGCATTTTAACTGTAAATGTCACCGTATATCCACCGGCTGTGCCCAGAAGCCATGCTCCGGCTGAATTTACTCGTTTTGCTGCAAAAGCTGCTGAAGTTGCACCGGATCCATCTATTGCTAATTGGTTAGCCAAAAGAATTGCCGAATAGCCTTGACTTGCTGCATATGTATATACAAAATTTACTGGAAAAACAGCTGGTATATGAGATGTGATCGCAGTAGCAGGTCCAACAAACGAGTCTTCAAACACAATTACAGGCAATACTTCTGATATTTTTATCGTCATATAATAAGTCCCTTTAAATATAGTGTATTTATCATTATTCGGTAAGATAATATAGCCGTGAAAAAGCGCCCCGGAGGACGCTTTTCTCTTTTCTGCAATTCCAATCTTTCGATTTAGAAAAACTTCAAAGTGCTCGAGTCAATTCCAACCTTCGACAAGTAGTCAGCTGCGTTACCGAAGCTGTTAGCTGTGTTGGTCAATTCCAAGTAGCCATAACGTGTCATGAACGAAACAACAGGCTCGAAAGTCTGTGGATCCATAACTGGACCAACGCTCATTAGCGGAATGTATGGGCAGTAATAAGCTGCTGCATCAGTTTCTGTAGGGCCTTTGTAGCCAATAAGAACTGCTTCACCATCTGCTGCGTACTGGTTTACATAAACGCGCATTGTGCTGTTCAAAGTGCCAACAAACTTTGTGTTTGTAGGTGCTTCAAATGTACCTTCTGTGGTACGAGCAAACGATGATGTTGTTGCAGACTGAAGAATTGTTAACGCTGTTGGCGAAACAACTGCCCAGTTAGCAGCACCACGACGTGTGCGAGCAGCAATCAAGTTAGCTTGCTGGTTAATCATAACTGCAAGAGCAGCCATTTCATCACCAACATATGTAGCTGTACCAGATACAGCGGCTTGGTTGAATGTAGTTGGTGCAACTGGAACTAGGCTAGACAACTTGTATAGCATTTCCTGGTCGATTTCAACTGTAATTTCTTGTGCAAGTGCTTGCATGATTTCTGCTTCGATGTCGATACCATGGATAGCGTTTGCATCTTGTGCTGCTTCAAAGGTCCAACGAGCTGACAATTTACGTGTCTTAGCTTCGACTGTTTCTTTCAAGATTTGGATGCTGAGCTTGTTACCAGGTACGCCTTCTAGACGAGCTGTACTTGCTGCTGCTGGATCTGCTGCAACTTCGTTACCCGAATATGCGCGAGCAATTTCGAATGGACCAAGTGCTTCTGTACCAGCTGTAACACCAGCTGCTGTATTAGCGTAACGAACACGCAAAGTGTGGATCTGACCAACTGGACCGGTCATAGGCTGAACACCCATGATTTCGTTCGCAATAACGGTCGGCATAACACGTCGGATAAGCGGTAGCATTACTTTGTTAAGTACAGCAATATTACCTGCTTGGGTTGCGCCTGCGGTTGCCGATTCAGCCAAGTATCTACGAGTGTTTTCAAACACTACGTCCATGGACTGACGACGGGTTCCCTTTAGGCCTTCTAATAGGGCTTCTTTTGTTGCGCCCCAGTTTGATTCAAATAGCTTTGTTGCCATTATAAGTTTCTCCTAGATTACTTTCTAATTCCGGCTAAGGACAAAATACTTTTTAGTGTTGAGGCGTCTTCCGAATCCTCGTCTTGAGCGACCACCGCTCTGTTGCCTGTCTTGGATGACAATGTCGCCTCAGTTAACTGAATCTTTGCAGCCTCAGGTTTACGTACAGCGGCTTCATTTAGAACGCTTGGCAAATACTTGTTGTATGCGCCTTGCAGATTCTTTGTCTGAACCGATTCAAGCAATTCCTTCATTACTGCTTTCTTGTCTTTCGACAATGGGGCTAGTAATTCTACCATGACTTTCTGTCTTTCGACTAGGTCTTGAGTAGCTTTTAACTTGTTATCCAAACCTTCCATCAGTCCCTTGTTCTTCTTAACTGATTCGTTAAGTGTTGCAAGTTCCTGGTTCTTAGATTCGACAACCTTTTGTAGCTTCTTAAGCTCAGTACCTTCGTTTAGATACGAAGTCATGAATTCGGCGGCAACGCTCTCAAATATCTTGCGACCGAAATCGTTCTCGCGGGCAACACGAATGTCTTCCTTGAATTGACCAATTTCATTACGCAGAGTCTTCTCAATATTAGACTCGATAATTTGTGCTGCACGCTTGATAAACTGTGCCTTTGTTTCTTGTAGCTTCTGCTTACCTTCGGTAACCATTTTGACTTTCTGTTCCACTAGGGACTTCTTGTCAGCACGGAATTCACGGATTTCTTCGGCTAGTTGCTTCAATAAGAAGTTTTCTAGTTTTCCAAAGTTCTCTTTCATTACCTTCTTCTCGGCATAGAACTCTTTCATTTCTTTAGCTACAGCTTCTGTAATAAATGTGTTTAGCATCTTTGTGTGTTCTACTAGTTTGCCTTTATAGGCAACACGTTCTGCGACAAGTTTTCTCTTGTCATCGGCGAATTCTTCGAGTTCAACGCGGACTTTGTCTGTTAAGAAACGATCCATAGACTCAACTAAAACTCCCTTGTCGTGTTCAAACTTGTGTGCGAATTCCTCACGGAGTGTTGCTGCAACTTCTTCACGAGCTTCGGTTAATCTAGCTTCCCACAAACCAACGATCTGATTCTTGGTATCTTCGGATAATCCAACGCTTTCGCTCAAGATCTCATCTAATTTTTTTGCCATCTTGAGTTCCCCTTAAATTTTCAACTCTTTAATAAATCGGTGAAGGTCCTTAACAAGCTGTTTCTGTGCAGCGGCTTCAGTTAATGCAGACCTTGCGGTATTCATTACACTAGAACCACCCTTCATGTTAAAAAGACTTTCATATATTGTCCTAGGAAATGCATTTGGAGCACTTGGTTGTGCCACGATGTCAACAGTGATAATTTCGAAATCCGAAACTGCACCATCATCACCAACATTTCCAGAACCACGGGATGAAACACCCAACTTTGCGCCCGACTGTAACAATGTCTTTACAATGAGACCCATCGGGGTTGGGACAATTTTCAACTTACCGTATCCGTCTGCACCATCCATCCACATTTCTGTGATGAGGTGACTTACACGGTCAAGGTTAATAGACAACTCTTCCGGATGGTCGAGTTCGCCCATAACTGATTGACCTGCGCTTAATTTCTCAGTAATAGAAGTTACGGCTCTAGCAATTTCACGAACAGGATAAACACGCTGATTTTGGTTTCTTACGTCACCCTGGATAAAGATCCCTTTCATACAGAGATCTTTACCACCGGTCATCTTGTTATCTTCTTCGAGTAGCTCTACGTGCGCCCTATCAAACGATAGGTACTCGTATAGTTTATTTGCCACTTTCACCGCCTTATCCTTACGCTGGCTTCTTGGTTAGAGGAGACTTTGTAAAACCTGCACCAGATGCCTTGCCGCCGGTCCACTTTGCAGTGGTATCAGCTTTCACGCTATTCTTCTTAGGTTCAACTTTTACATTATCTGACGGTGTATCATTCTTTGCTGAATCACCATTGTACTTTCCATATTCGCCACCAGTAGACTTGCTACCTAGGATATTTGTTGGCTTTCCGCCATAATCCTTACGTGCAGGAATGTTAGTAAACGATGACTTGGTTTGTTCAGCACCTAAAGGTGTGTTCTTACCAGTTCCAACAAGCTTTGCTGTGCCTTTTTGGCCTGTGTCAGCTGTCTTGTTAAGGAATTGTGTTTCTTCGTCAACCTTCTTATCCTTCTTGGCATCTTTCTTTTGTGGTGCTACTTCTAGCTTGGCTTTCTTCTGCTTTTCGAACATAGTTGCGACTACTTCGCCGACAACCTTTTCTTCTGCTCCGCCACCAAAGTCAGGCATACCACCCATGTCATCACCAGCTGGTTGAACGTCTCCGCCCATTTCCATATCGCCGGCCATGTCTGCATGTTGTGGCTCTTGCATTTCTTCGCCCATTAGTGCGTCAAATTCTGCACGAAGTTCAGCAAGTTGGGACTCTAGGTCTTCAACACGCTCTTCAGTAGTTCCTTCTCCGCCCATTTCGTCGCCCATGTTATCCATGGCGCCTTCCTCGTCTTCATCATCGCTGCCTTCACTGTCGTCTTCCGAACCGCCGGCTTCGCCGTCATTTTGTTCGTCAGAGTTAACTTCATCTTGGTCAGACGAAATTTCATCAGTGAAATCCTTATTTGGCTCACCACCAACTTCATCGGATTCGTCAAGGTCTTCATTTTCGGCGTCGTCTTCTTCGACAATGCTTTCATAAATGACACGAGCTTTTTCTACAATGATTTGATGGAGAAGTTCAGCAGCCTGGTCCGAATCTTCTGATAGAAGAAGATCCAATACCTTTTCAAGCTTTTGTTGTTGTGACATGCCCAATCTCCTTGATTAGTTAAAATTCCAAAATCGCTACTTTCGTAGTATTCTAGGTATTTAACTCAAAGAGTGGGAATATAGGTGGAAATGGCTATAAAAGAGCCACTTTTAAGAAATGCGGATTCGTAGCTTTATTTAGTCTCGATCAATTAAGAATAAACAGCTAGTTTATAGCCCGCCTGCTTCTTCCGGTGCTTGACCATACATATCAGGTAAGAAGTTGAGATGCTGGGCAGTTTCATACTTTTCAGCATCACGTGATTTTCTAAGTTTTTGTAAGTGAAGCATAGTTAAGCGTGGACGACGTGTGTCATCTAATTTCGCCTTGCCTAATTCGTCATCGGCAGGATCATAATATTCTACTAATAGTTCACGTGCTAAGATTTTTTGTGCCTCTTTTGAAAAATAATGTTATGAACTATTTATCAATTTATCATTCTATCATTCTATCATCAACTGTATTCTTTATATATAAATTTTGTTTCCGAGAATGTTAATTTCAACACCGAGCCAAACTGTTTAAAATCAGGGATAGAATCAAATATAAGTGTTCTGCTAATAATCCATTTATTATTTAAATCTTTTGGAAATTTTTCAAGTTTATTGTTTTTCTCAAAAATATAAGAATTATCAAAAGATGAAATTTTTTTGAGTTCAGCATTTTCTAAATATTGAACTTCAATTATGTTCTGACCTATGTTGAACACAATTAATGCAGGGGTGTATATATTTCCGATAGATACAGAATTGTTATACCTATCTAGTAACTCTGATATTTCAACATCATATCCTTTTAAGTCTTCAGAAATTATATTTTCATTCAGAAATTTATATAATTCACTTATATCTTCATAGTGAGTTTCAATAATTTTATATATAATTGGATCAAAAGAAATTTCAGAAAATTTCATTACTATTGACCGAAATTATCTACTTCTGTATCAGAAACTTCTGGGCCGGCATCAGATGGATTTGCACCTTCTACGCCATCTTCGTCTGGTGCCATGTTATCAATACCTGAGCTTGTAATACCAACATCAGATAAACCGGCTGGTGCTGAACCTCCAGCCATGCCACCTAATCCGCCACCTACTCCTGCATCTGGTGCAAATGTCTTAGTTAAGCGACTACGCTCTTCTTTCCACATACGCTCATTTTCTGCAAGTTCTGCTTCTGTCCAACCTAAATAACGCTTAAGAATGAAACGTTTGGAAACAAACGAAATGTCTGTTAGTGCGGTAAATGTATTAATCTTAGCTGAATCTAATTCAAGCTGACGATATTCAGAGAAAGATTGTGCTGGTGTAAATGCAAGTTCAAACAAACTGTTATCGATTGTTACGCCACGACGCTTTAAGAAAAGTTTAAATTCTAAATCAATAGGTTCAATAATCTGTTGTTGATAACGAGTTACAACCTTAGAAAATCTAAACTCTTGTATAAACGCCGAACCAACACGACCATCGCTTACTGATGATGTACCATCCTCCGGACCTGTCGGCAAGTACGAACTTGGAACACCTAAAGCACGTAACATCTTGTTATTAAAATAACGTAGGTCATCAATATCACCTAAGTTCTCACCACCAGGTAATACGTCAACCTTAGATCCACGGCCTTCACTTGTTACGGCAAAGAAATAATCTTCCAAGATAGACATAGGATTATATGTTGAATCAACCACATTAGCACCACCGCCAGTTCTACTCGGAATACGTTTTTGCTGTACTTCGTAACGAACACGTTCAAGATACTGCTGCGCCTTGTTAGGCGGCATAGTACCAACGTCAATAAAGAAAACACGACGCTCAGGTGCGCGGTGAATACGATAAATTAGAATTGCATCTTCTAGCAATTCTTTTTGCTTATAAACCTTGTAAATTTGCTCAAGTATACTCAATCCAAAGGGCCAGGCAGCGTTCATGCCATCTGATAGCGTTAATTGGACAATATGTTCGGCATCAACTGCTGTAGCTCCACCATCTTGATAATTTGCTGTACCTGCACCACCATAACCACCGGAAATATAATTCATATTTCCTTGCATTGGTGGAGAAAATACAATACTATTAGATCCAAATGCTCCATTAGAAAGTTTGTTCAACTGATTAGTTGCAACTAAGCTCTTCATATTAAGATCGATATCTTTAATGAAATAACTCTCAATCTTTTTACCATCGGATTCGTTTACAATAACCTTTTCTACTTTAGCTGGATCAATCCAATATAGTCTGAATGTTTCTGGGTCACGCAAAAAGAATTGATCACCATATACTAATGTTGCACGAAACATAGACCAGAGGCGCTTGCTAATCTTATTAAGCCTGCACCATTGCCCCAATGATTTTTCTAGAATCTGAATTTCAGAGGGTGTAGGATCATCATTATATTTCATGACTAGTGGTAATTCAGTTACTCCATCTGGTTCAGTGCCAAAGTCTGCAATTGTATCTAGTGCTGCATGAATTTCATGATCAAAATTCATTTGGTCATAGACCGCATAGCGTTGCAATCTGTCTGGCGGGCCAGCATAAACTTCAGGAAGCCAATTATTATATTTAGACGTGGATGCGTAAGCCGATGTACTATCGATTACTCTTTGTGTTGCTGGTAAGACCGAGTTAACGGGGCGAAAAAACTTTTTCCAAGTCATTATGAATGTACCTTTGCATATTTAAGAATATCTCTGTTAACTGATACTAAATTTTGTGATGCTTCAAGTATTTGTGTTAAAATAGCAGTTTGATATGTCAATGTGCTATTTATCTCGTTCGAACGTGAGGATTTATTCGTTGCGGATTCTCCAGTAGTTGTAGATGTATCAGACCCTGGTTTATTATCTAACGCATCTGTTGGCTTAGAAGCCGATGGCGAATCAATTGTTGACGATTTAGGGGTTGATGGGGAAATTGTCTCCCAATTATTATATGCACCGTATAATGCGCCGGTGCCACCACCGATAATGGCACCGGCAAGAGTTCCAATTGGTCCTATGAAGCTTCCTAATAATGCACCAGTACCTGCAAAGGATGCGGCACTTGATGCGATATCTGTTGCTGCTGCGGCTTGATTGTGCCCAGATTTTTTTAGTTCATCGGTGGCATAGTCTAATCCAATACCGGCTAAAATGCCACCAACGCCACCGGCAAGGCCTTTACCAACACTTGCAGCTCGACCGGCCCACTTACCTTTACCGCCCTTACCACCTTTACCGCCCTTATCCATTCCTGGCATGCCGCCACTACTACCTATATCAACTACATACATAGGGTTAGTTCTACTACCGCGTTGTCCACCACCGAACATTGTCTTAATTAGTGAAGGTATCGAACCCATTAGTGCAGATGTTAATTTTAATCCGGCAAT
>Ga0315290_10004135_pt1 | contig 10427 bp, 8 predicted proteins | sample YL17G12_0_MG_FD_203627 | JGI IMG/M metagenome (GOLD analysis project Ga0315290, IMG submission 203627) | Sediment microbial communities from Yellowstone Lake, YNP, Wyoming, USA - YL17G12_0 | ecosystem: Environmental > Aquatic > Freshwater > Lake > Sediment | place: USA: Wyoming | collected...
CGCGAGCAGGAAGGTAAAGCCGACTCCCGACGATGTTTCGTCCAGCTGCTCTGATCCGCCCTGCAGTTTCAGGGTGTAGCCCGGCGGGAGAAACTCGGCCGCCTCCTTCCGGACCCGGTCTACGGCATCGCCCAGGGCCATGGTCGGATCGGAGAAAAACGTCGCGGCGTACTGGCGGTCCACACGAGTAATTGCGGCCGGCCCGACGGTCTCGGTGAAGTGCGCCACCGTGTCGAGGCGGACCAGCGCACCGTTCGGCGCCCGCAGGTAGATCTTGGAGAGGTCAGCCAGGTCCACGTCGCCGGCAGCCTTGATCCGTATGTCATAGCGCTCGCCATCGCCCGGCTCATCGCTGAACTTGGCGACGTTCAACCCGCCGGCCAGCACGTTGGCGGCCTGGGCCACGTCCCGCGCGGATAACCCAAGCTCCGCGGCCAGGTCCCGATTCACATCGAGCCGCACCTGGGGCAGATCCAGCTGCAGGTCCACGTCGATCTGCCCGAGTTTCGGCTCCTTCGACAGGCGGTCGCGGAAGTTCTGAGCCAGGTCGGCGACCGTTGCCAGATCCGGCCCGTCGATGACGAAGCTGAGAGCATCACCCCGGGCGTTGCCGGAGATACCATAGGGCGAGGGGAAGGCGAGGATACCGGGGATCTGCCCCAGTTGGTCCCGCAGGATCTGGATCATTTCCTGCTGCGTGACCCGGCGTTTCTCCCGGGGTTGCATGTTCACGTAGATCAGACCCTGGTTGACGCCGCCGGTCCGCCCGCCGCCGATCGTGGCGAAGATGTTCTCGATCTCCGGATGGGCGAGCACGACTTTCTCCACCTCGCGCAAACGGCCATCCGAGTAGTCGATGCTCGAGCCGGTGGGCGTACGCACGGTGATCTGGAACTGACCCTCGTCTTCCGCAGGAAAGAACTCAAAGCCGAGCGTCATGAAGATGAACGGCGTGACGGCAACGACCGCGAGGGCGAAGCCCACCACTCGCCACCGATGGCGGAGGCTCCAGGCCGTGGCCTTCCGGTACCACTGATCGAGCCCGTCCAGCCAGCCGGCGAGCCGGCCGTACAGGGCGCCGTGCCGTTGGTTGATTTCCAGGTAACGGGCGCACAGCATCGGGGTGAGCGTCAGGGATACGAATAGCGAAACCAGAACACCGCAGGCCACGACGACCCCGAACGACCCGATCAGCTTGCCGGGAATGCCGGGCACGAAAACGACCACGGCGAAAATGCTGGCCAGCACCAGTGTCGACGCCACGATAGCCAGCAACACCTCGTTCGCGCCGTCCACCGCCGCCTGGGCCCTGTCCTCCGCTCCCCTTTCGAGGCGTCGTTCGACGTTTTCCAGCACCACGATCGCGTCATCCACAACGACGCCGATCAGCAGGAGCAGGCCCAGCATCGTGATGGTGTTCAGGGTGTAGCCGAGAAAGTACATGACCAGGACTGCGCCCAGAAGCGACACCGGGATCGCGGCCGCGACGATCAGTGTGGCGCGGAAGTTCCGCAGGAACAGCCAGACCACGAGCGCGGCGAAGATCGTGCCCTCGATCAGGTGGCTCTGCAGGGACTTCACCAGGTCGATGATGTACAGGCTGTCGTCGGCCGAGATCGTGACCTCGAGGCCGGGCGGCAGCTGGGGGACTATGTCCCGTGCCAGCCGGCGCTTGATCTCGGTGTTGATGGCCACCGAATTGCGGCCCGATACCTTGATGACGCCGAGGCCAACCGCCGGCTTGCCGTTGTAGCGTCCGACGCGGCGCGCATCGGAGAGACTGTCCTCGACCACCGCCACGTCCCGCAGGTAGATGGCGCCGCCATCCCGGTAGCCGATCACCATGCGCTCCAGAGCCGCGGGGTCGTGGTACTCCAGATCCAGCTTGAGAAGCTGTTCCTGCTGCGCCTCGACGAGAAAGCCCCCGGGCAGCTGGAAATGCTCATTGCGAAAGGCCGAGATCACTTCCTGGACCGTAATACCGAAGGCGGTCAGGCGTTCGAAGTCGAGATTGATGCGGATAGTGCGCTGCCGCTCCCCGCCGATGATCACCTCGCCCACGCCATCGATAGTCTCCAGGCGCTTCTTCACCACTGTTCGCGCGTACTGATTCAGCTGCTGAACGGTCCGGTCCCCGCTGATGGTCAACCAGAACGAGGGGAAGGAGCCGGTGTCTGACTTGGAGATGATGGGCACGTCCGCGTCTTCCGGCAGCTGGCCCAGTACCTGGCTGACCTTGGACTGGACCTCATTGAACGCCACATTGATGTCCTTCTGGATCTGGAAGGACGGCACGACCAGCGAACTGCCTGAAGCAGTGGTGGAGACCAGCTGATCGATGCCGGGGATGCTGCTGATGGCACCTTCGATCACGTTGGTGACGCTTGAGTCGACGATCTCGGGATTGGCGCCCTCGAGACGCGTGAAAACGGAGATCCTGGCCAGATCGATGTTCGGCAAACGCTCGATGCCGAGGCGGTTATAGGCGACGAGGCCAAACAGCACGATGACGGCGTTCAGCATCGCCGCAAAGACGTAGCGCTTGACTGAAACCGATGCCAGGCTCATGTCAGTCTGCCGCGATGGCCACCGTCGCGCCGTTCGTCAGAAACCCGGCGCCATCGACAGCGATCTTCTCGCCACCCTTCAGGCCCTCGAGAATCTCCACCAGCTTGCCATTGCGCTGCCCGCGCCGGACGAGCTGCTCGCGAACCTTCTTGCCATTGATCACATAGAGCACGTCGCCGGCAGGCCGGCGCACCACGGCGACCTGCGGCACCATCAGGGCATTCGCTCGCGTCTCGAGCACCACGTCGGCCCGCACGCTGGCGCCGGGACGCCAGTCGCCGGGATTCGTGAAGTCCACGATGACTGTCAGTGACCGGTTGTTGCGATTCACCCCGGGCTGAAGCTCGCCGATCTTCGCCGTGACCGGAGCACCGGTGGCTGCAGCAGAGGTGAGACGAACGGTCAGGCCGGGCTTGAGCCGCGGTGCACGGTATTCCGGGAACGGCAGACGCACCCGCAGATTCTCCATGTCTACCAGATCGAAAACGGCAGTCCCCACCTGCACGTAGGCGCCCACGTCGACGTAGCGCTTCGCCACCTCACCCTTGAAGGGCGCCACAATGCGGGCCTCGCCGAGCCGGCGCGAACTGTCGCCAGCGCGGGCCCGTGCTCCCTCCAACTGCGCCTGGAGTGCGTCCAGATCCGTGGCAATGGTCTCCAGCTGCTCCTGCGAGATCAGGTTCTCGGCCTGAAGCCGCTTCGCCCTCTCGTACTCGCTCTGCTTGTTCCTGGTGAGGGCCACCAGACGCACGACTTCGGACTGATCGGCTGAGTTGCCGAAGCGATACTGCTTGCTGTCCAGTTCGGCGAGTGTCGCGCCCTTTTCAACCGTGGCCCCTTCGTCCACCGCAAGGCGCACCACCTTGCCGGCAACTTCGGCTGCGACAGGCGGCGCGGCCCGGCTCTCGATTACGCCGACTGCCCACTCCGTTTCCTCCACCGGCTGGCGCTCCACCGTGGCCACCGTGATGCGGACCACGCGGCCCTCGGCGAGGGCATCACTGAGCAGCAATGTGGACGCGAGCACGAGGAGGCAGCGGACGAAGGGAACCGGCATTACTTTGGGCCGAATTCCTGTTTGCAGGCCGGACAGGCCGGTGCACGAAACAGAGGTCCGTAGAGCGTGGCATCCAGGGCAGCGGCCCAGAACCACCGTTTGCTGCACTTCGGACAGACGATGAAGAACGTTCCGTAAACGTAGCCCACGATGGCCAGGATGGTGCCCCACGTCCAGTTGATTCCAGAGCCGTCCCACAACGGCGCGAAACTGCCGATGAGCATCAGCAGTATCGAGATGTAGAGTTTCCAGGACTGGCCCGTCCTGGCAACTACAGAATTATCGAACATTCAGCCCCCTACTAATGCCCGCTTCGCCGCTACCGGCAAGCGCTTGATGACGGCTTCCCGCCGAAGTGCCGCTCCACGATCCGGAGCGGGTTCCTGATGCACCAGAATTACTGGCCGGCGCGCGCGCGTGTACGCCGCGCCAGTCCCCGCATTATGCTGGGCAATGCGCCGGCAGAGGTCCCTCGCGATGCCGGTATAGAGCGTCTGGTCCGCACACCGGACAATGTAGACGCTCCAGTCCGGGTCTCCCGGGCTTCCGCTCATTAGGCGATCACTCCGCCCGGCCGGATGGCCTCAGGGAGCTTAGCGGAAGTCGGTGTTCAGGCAAAACCGCTGGCGCGGATGCGGGCGATCTTGGCGGTCTGGGGCAGGCGATAGAAGGTACGCAGCTCGCGAAGCAGATCAGGGGTGAAGGTTGCGGCGGGGAAACGAGATGCAAGACTGGCGCAGTACCGGCCAGCGAGCGTGCTCGCCGACTGATAGCGGTCCATCTCCTCAGCGTCCAGCTGCGGATCGAACCCCGGATCCTCGAACAGCCGCTGCAGCAGTGGCGCGCCGAGAGTGGCTGCCGGCTGCTCCTGGAGGAGCAATCGCGTGCTGAAGTACTTGTCCACCTCAGCCTGCATCTCGAGTTCGAGCAGCGTCACCGGTTTGTCGAAGGCGGCATTCCAGGCGAGATAGTGGAAGTGGCTCACGCCCTCGAGCACGGTCCAGAAATCGGCCAGATTAGCGCCGGAGAGATTTTCGCGGGGATCAGCAGAGGCCAGTCGCTCCAGAACTTCGCGATCCAGATATAGAGCGAGATCAACCCCGTCGTCGCTTTCCACAACGATGAGCTGTTCGTCGGAATGGCGCCCCGGAGCGCCGGCCATCAGTGCGGCGCGCATTACCCGGTCGGTGACGACGTAGTCCCTGACATCCTGCCGCAGCTCGACGTCGTAGAGGCGGCCAAGCTGGCACTGCATGGCCGCGAGCAGATCCGGCAACCCGGTACCCATGAGGTGCTAGTGCTCGCGTACGCTGCCCGGCTGCTGGTGCGGCTGAATGCCGAGCTGGCGTAACAGGCGTTCGGCTCGCCGGCTACCCGTGGTGAGCCAGGTCTCGTAGAGCCGGAGCACGTCCTGATCCCGGCCGGAATTGCCCGCGTGGCGTACCTCGTTCAGCACGTCCACCACATCCGCGAACTTGGCGGCGAGCTCGGCAAAGACCGGGGCGAATGCGCGGCCCCTGGGGTTGGCTGGCAGAGCCATGGACAGGGTGTGGTAGGCACCGCCGCCCATCCGCACGTAGTAACCCACGCCGACGGCCTTGCGCTCGAGCCCCTCCGCCATGAAGCCGGCAATGAACAGCGCCACATCGCCCAGCCGTTTCAGTGTGGAGTTCCGGCTCTCACCGGGGGTGGCAGCCGCCGCATCGGCCAGCATCAGAGCGAGTGGCCTGGGCCCTGCGCCACGGTCGACCTGATCGTGCAGCGCTTCGGAACGGGCAAACAGGGTCAGGAGATTTACTACGTAGTGCGCAGTGTGACCCTCGATGGCCACCTTGCTAGAGGCCATGGCCGCGTCGACGGAGTTGCGAAAGAACTCCTGAAGACTCGGAACCGTAATGACTCCGGAATCAGGTTCGGAGACCGCCATGGGCAATAGTTATACCGCCGACTGTTCCCTCGCAGCGTGATCCTGGTCACGGGATGGCAACGGAGCGTGCTTCATCCAGAAAAACTGTGGCCCGGTTGCCAAGCAATCTCGGTGACGCGGCAGTCGGCAGCGTCATGATCGAATCGAAAGGCCACGAAGTCGCCGGGCCTGGTCAGCGCCAGGCCGACAATGAACGACAGCCCCGGCCGGTGCGCGTTGGTGTCCTGATCGCACTTCACATAAAAAGCGCGGCGGGTGGTCCCACCAGCCAGAAAACCGGCAGCGGCCGAATCCGCCAGATACCGGCCCACCTGAGCCGCCACCGCACGCCATGTCTCAGCGTCGCGTTTCTGCACGGCCGCCCACCGCGTGCTCCGGGCGATCGTTCCCGCGGTCATCACCGCCCGCCGCCGGACACTCAGCCGTTGCCACTCGCGACGGGAACCCTGGCTCCGGGCCAGCGTGACATCCCCGGTGAAGGAGATGAAGCCTGGCGCGTCAGCGCGCAGCACGTTGACGCCACAACGTGCCAGCCGGGCCGCCTCGTCGTCGTCGGGCTCGATGGCCACCCGCGCCTTCGAGCGGAGTACCACAGCGTCTGAAGAACTCCGGGTGGCAAGCATCCCAGCGATGGCGCCGAGTGCACTCAGGGATCGAACGCGTCGCCCATCCGCGGACAATTCGGTGAGCTGCGGAAAGTAAGTGATGACGTTGGGACTGGAAAAAGCGGACTCCCGCTGGCTGCGCGTCACGTCCTCCACCCGCGACCAGTGAGCCGGTGGATCGAGCAGAAGCATGGCGTTGCGTCTCGCGCAGTACCGCTCGGCAACAAATACGCCGACCGGGCCCACGTCGGCCTTGGGCGCGCCGGAGAGCAGGCACACCAGGTCCACGTTCGCCACCTGCTCGAGGGCATGGATCCCGGTGGCATCCTCGGCAGAGCCAATCAGATCGTAGTCGCGGGGTGGAGCTCCGGACCGCGAGTCTCCCCGGCCATGGACGTAGCCAATCGGGCCAATGCCGGCGGCGCCCGGCGTCACGAACGGTCGGGCTCGCGGCGCCTCTCCGTGCAGGCGGACCAGGGCGGATCCCGCGAGCGCCTCACCGATGAAGCCCTCGTCGTCGGCTGCCACGGTCACCGCCCGCCAGTTCTCCTGCTCCTCAACCAGCGGATTGGAAGGTGAACGGATGCGCTGCACAGAGAGGTTGAAGCGCCAGAGGTCAGTCGCCGGAATTCCGTCGAAGTCCACGGCTGCGCGCAGGTATTCGAGAGGCCCCGGGTTGGCGGCGTCCAGGTCCAGCGTGCCTCCCGGACCTGGCAGCGTGATCCGGTTTGGCCCACCCGACCGCGGCACCCGCACGACGACGGCATGGCGGCCACCATTGTCGAAGAACTGACCCAGGATCCACTCGAGGCGACTGCGTTCGGCCGGCGAGCCGAAGCGGCGGCGGAACTCCGCCACACTCTCAATGACCACCGGAATGTTGGCCGGGCCCCGGGGGGCCGGGCCGACGAAAGCAGTGACGGTTTCGCGGAGGACCGGGATCGGCTCCTCGCCGGCAGGAGATTCAATGACTCGAATCCCGGCTCCTGAGAGTTCGGGCAACGGCGCACGCATCCGCAGACAACAACGCCAGTAAGTGTAGCACCGGGGCCAGCAGCAGGCCGCACACAAACCCGCCGGCGGTGGCTCAAAACGCCAGCGCGCCGCCCGCTGTCGTCACCGACTGGCAGTATCGAGTGACGGGCTGGGCCGGGGTGCTGTCGCCGCGTCAGCGTCGGCCGGATAGGTCACGATGTTTTCGGTGGCCCGCGCACGGGCCACCACGCTCTGTGCATCGGCGGCGGACTCCAATAGCCGGATCGGAAACCCGCGGGCTTCCTTCACGGTCGCGGCGACCAGTCCGGCATCCACGCTGACCGGGACGGCCTTAGCCGGCTTCTGGGGGGAGTTCCGGGCCGGGTTCCTGGCCGCGTCAGGCTTGCGCTTCTGCAGTGCCTGGGCGAACCGCTGGTCGAGTGCCACCTGCAGATTGCGCTGATCATCCTCGAGGGCCGGATGCACCTCCAGATAGAGGTTGCCGGCCTGCCAGCCAACCAGCCGCGGCTGGTTGACGATGCGTACCGGCGTGCCCACCGACACCTCGCTGAACAGGGACTCGATATCTTCCGGGAAGAGCTGTACGCAGCCATGGCTTACCCGCATACCGATTCCGGAGGGCTTGTTGGTGCCGTGGATCAGGTAGGACTGAAAGCCGAGTCGCAGGGCGAAGGCCCCAAGTGGGTTATTGGGTCCGGCCCCCACCTGGGCCGGCAGCGGATCGCCAGCCTCCGCGTGCTCCTTGCGGATCGAGGGCGGCACGGTCCAGACGGGATCCTTGACCTTGGCGACGATTGTGGTGGCGCCGATGGGTGTGGCCCAGCCATCGCGGCCGATGCCAACCGGGTGCGTAATGACCACGGGGGACTCCCCCGGCGTCACCTGCGGGTAGAAGAAAATCCGCTTGATCCCGATGTTCAGGACGATGCCCTCGCGGGGCGCGTCCGGCAGGATGAACTGGGTGGGCAGCACGACGCGCGTGCCGGCGCCCGGCAGCCAGGGGTCCACGCCCGGATTAGCGTCCACGAGCTCGTCGAAGCCCAGATCGTAGGCGCGTGCAATGTCGACGAAAGTATCCTCGTAGCGGGCGCGGATCACTTGTACCTCGCCAACCACGTCTCCATCCATGTCGCTGGCCGGACTAAGCACGAACCGGTCGCTGACGATCGGTGGCTGTTCGACCGGGGCCCTGCTGGTCGGCTTGTCTTGCGCGTGGCGCTTCGCCCACTCCGGGGTTTCGAACAGCGCACAGCCCGCAGTGTTCAACGCAATGACGATGGCGATAAGGCGCAGCAGTTGATTCATTGGCGGGATTACCTCTGGCAATTCGGCTTACGGCCGGCCGCCTGCGCGGTGTTGTAGAGCTTGAGTGCTTCAGGGAGCTGCTTGACGAGATCCTGTATCCGGCTGTCACCGGACGGGTGCGTGGAGAGAAACTCAGGCGGCCCGAGCTTGTTCTTCTGGGCCATGTTTTTCCACAACTGGATGCTGGCGCCGGGATTGAACCCCGCAGCGGCCATGTAGTCGAGTCCGACCGTATCGGCCTCAGTCTCATTGGCCCGGCTGAAGGGGAGGCTGAGGCCGAGCTGGGCGCCCATGGACACGATGTCGCCCACGCCGGGGCCAGCGCCCAGGACCGCAGTGCCGGCGATCACGCCAGCCCGGGTGGTCATCTCCCGGTTGACCCGCTTGAGCGAGTGCTGCTGCGTGACGTGGGCTACCTCGTGACCAATGACCGCCGCCAGCTGGTCCTGATTCTCGGCCACGGCGAGCAGTCCGGTGTAGACCCCGATGTGGCCGCCGGGCATGGCGAATGCATTGATGTCCTCGCTCTCGAAGACCACCACGTCCCAGTCCTCATCCGAGTAGGGCTTCTCCAGCTGCTGGACGATGTCGGCCGCTACGCAGTTGACGTAGGCAGTTATCTGGACGTCCGTGGAGGCCGGTATCTTGGCGCGCATTTCCTGGAACTGCTGGCCCGACTCCGACTCCAGTTCCGACTCGGAGACAATGGGCAGGGAGCAGGCGCTGAGCAGCAGCGCGGGGAGAAGCACAAGGATTGGGGACCGGTGGAGCATTGCCGGGATTATCCGGCCAGACCGGCTTCAGGGAAAGCGGCCGTCCCGGTCGCGCTGCGGCGCTCCGATCACCGGGGTCGCGTTGAAGTGGGAGCCTTTGTTCGCCTTACGCCCAGGTCATACACGTCGTAGGGCCCTTCCCAGACCAGCTTCTGACGTGAGAGAAAGGCCGGATCCTCGGATCGGCGCGTGAAAAGATCCCGGAGGATCCAGGGCCAGTCCATCAGGTAATCAATCCCCTTTTCCTTCACATAGCGGTCGATCGTCTTCGACTGCATCGCGCGCAGGGCGTCGAGATTGATCTTCCCGTCGAGCCCGTAAAATCGCCGCTCGAGGTAGTAGCCCGTAATGCCCGACTGGAACATCCCGATGACGGCCTCGGGCGGCGTATTGGCGTTGATCCACTCCGCGACCTCGTAGTATTTCGAGGGTCTGTTTCGTTCGAGGATCGACTCGACATCCTGCAGTGAGTTGAGGAACAGGATTCCAAGAGCGGCCGGGACGAAGATCACCCGTGCACTTCGCACAAGCCTCAAGCGATCGGACCGGACTTCCGAGCCGAGTTGCGCCAGGCACGCGAAGAGAACAAGGAGATAGCCAATGGCGAAAGGGGCCAGATACCGATCGAAGAACCACTGACCGAAGATGTAACATGTATAACTGAAGAATATCGCCACGAGGAACACGAAGAAAAAAGCGGTCTTCCGAAGCTCGCCAATGACCCGGCGGAACGAGAGAGAGATCGAGACAGCCACAACCACGACTCCCGCCCAGAGAGGAAAAGTGCGTCCCAGAATTCTCGCGAGATCCCCCGCTCCTTCGCGGATCGTCAACAGGTAGTAGTCGGCGGGTATCTGGCCGATCTCGAAATAGCGGGGAGCCTCCCCCGGCCCGGATGCCAGGAAGTGAAAGCCGTAGGCCTCGGAGACGAACCGAACGGCTTGTCCGCTGCTTGGAAGAATGCTGCCGACGATGGCCAGGTTGTAGAGCATCCACGGCAGCAGCGGCAGGGAGGCGGCGCTTGCGAAAAGAGCGAGTCTCGGAATTTTCGACGGGATGGACCCCCGATCGCGGCCCCGCAGAAGGATGTCAATGCAGAGGATCGGAATGAGAAAGCCCAGATCGATCCGGGCAAGGAACGAGATCCCGCAGAGCAGCCCTAGCCGGACATGGGTCCACGTGTCGGGAGGATCAGC
>Ga0315290_10004136_pt1 | contig 10426 bp, 7 predicted proteins | sample YL17G12_0_MG_FD_203627 | JGI IMG/M metagenome (GOLD analysis project Ga0315290, IMG submission 203627) | Sediment microbial communities from Yellowstone Lake, YNP, Wyoming, USA - YL17G12_0 | ecosystem: Environmental > Aquatic > Freshwater > Lake > Sediment | place: USA: Wyoming | collected...
GTGTAGGACGGCAGGCCGATGCGCTGCACGCGCGCGACGATCTCGTCGCGCAGCGCGGCGTCGAAGTGCACGCCGTAGGTTTCGACCAGCGCGCGGGCCGCGTCGACGTCGCCCTGGCTCTTGATGCGCTGGACCTCGGCGAGCAGCCGACCCGTGCCCTCGTGAAACGCGTGGACGTCCGTTACGACATAGAACGTCTTCCCGTCGCGCCATCGTTCCTGGACGGCGTGGGTCTGCGCCATCAGCCACCGCACGACGAGTTGGCGGTTGCGCATGTGATCGGCTTCGAGCTGCGTTCCTTCCCGCACGCGCCGGAGCTGCACGAGCGCGTTGCGCGCGTACGCCTCGTAGGCGGCGCACGCGATTTCCGCCTGGTGCCCGGCCGCCACCAGGCCCAGGTCGGCCAGCTTCGGGTGCGGCACGAAGTGCAGCGCCACCAGGTCCGCGCGCGCCTCCTCGAGCGTCAAGTAGTGCTCGCGCAGCACCGCCTGCGGGCTGGCGGACAGACGCGTGTCGGCTTGCCCCGATCCGTGCCCGATGACCTCGTGCATATTGATGGTCAGCTCGGCGGCGACCCCGTTCCAGCGCGCCGCGCGCGCCGCTTCCTCGCGCGTCCAGGAGAACTCGGCCCAGTACGCCTCGGGCAGCGACCGGTCGTACGCGTCCATCACGTTGACCAGCGACGCCGACTTGCTGCCGTGCTTTGCGCGGATGCGCTCGTCGTTCGGGAGGTTGATGCCGAGCGGCGTGACCGGGCCGGCGTTGCCCGCCTCCACCACCGCGTCGATCGCGCTGGCCGATGCGCCCGAGACGCCCTGCTTGCGGTAGCGCGGGTCCCACGGCATGTGGTCTTCGAACCACTGGGCGTGGCGGGCGAGCGTCCGGATCTGATTGGTCTTCTCGTGGTTGACGTAGAAAACGAGCGACTCCCACGCGCCCTTGACGCCACGCGCGTCGAGATAGACCTCGACGAAGCCGTTGATGGTGTCGACCTGCGCGTCCCGGTCGCAAACCCACGCGATGTCGCAGGCCTCGCGATCGGCGGTCTCGCCGGTCCGGTAGAAGCGGACCCGCGCCGCGATCGCGGCCGAGGTCGCGGGCGGCGCGTACGGGATCGCCGCCTCGAGGTGCCGGACGATCGCCTCGATGCACCGGCTGTAGCGGCCGTCGACGCGGTAGACCTCTTCCACCAGCCGGCCGTCGCGCTTCACGAGGCGCGCGTTGAGCGGGTAGCGCTCCTCGAACCCCACCAGGTCGGCCAGCGTCACGCCATCGTAGAGGTTGTTCGCGCTCACCGTCAGGATGTCGCGGCCCTCGCCCGGCGTCTTGCTCGTGACCACGGCGTCGACGTCGGGATCGAAAAACGCGGGCCCCAGCCTGGCGAACAGGCCGTCGAGCGATTCACCGGGCCGCACCGGGAAACGCGCGCCGTCGCTCGCGGCGGCCGCGGCGGCTGCCGCCAGGTGCCCGGGGTCGCACCGCAGAAGGAACTTGCGCGCCGTGAGGTTGTTGTGGGGCCCGCTGTTGAGCCAGAACAGCTTCGCGTAGTGGTGCACGCGCGCCAGCGTGTCCTGGTCGACCAGCACGGGGTGCATGAGGATCTGCTCGAGGACCTCGCGCATGTCGAGGCTGCACGCGTAGCGCTGGTCGTAGTAGATGTCACGCCCGGCGATGGCCGCCCGGGAGAGGTGGTAGACGAGCGTCTTCTCGCGCGGCGCGAGCTGGTCGAAGCCGTCGGCATAGAGCTGCACGATGGCGGCATCGTCGACGCGCTCGAGGAGGTACGGGCGATCGGGTCCGGTGTTCACAGGGTGACGCACTCCAGGTAATCCGGCACGTGAAGCGCCCATCCCAGATCCTTTTCGATCCGGCTCCGCAGCGCGTCCTGCGCCGGCGGCTCGCCGTGTACCAGGTACGTCATCGACGGGCGGCGGGTGAACCCCCGAAGCCATCGCATGATTTCGACCGCGTCGGCGTGCGCCGACATCGAGTCGATGCGCTCGATGCGCGCGGCCACGGCGATGGACTGCCCGTGGATCTTCACGGTGTCGGCGCCCTCGACCAGCGTGCGGCCACGCGTCCCCGCGGCCTGGTAGCCGACGAAGAGCACGGTGTGCCGCGGGTTGGGGAGCGCCGCCTTCAGGTGGTGCAGGATGCGCCCGCCGGTGGCCATGCCGCTCGACGAGATGACGATCGACGGGAGGCGCGACGCCTGGATCTCGCGCGACTGCTGCGGCGAGGACACCGCGGTGAACCGCGTCGTGGTGAAGGCCGACAGCTCGCCGCGCCGCGTGCGCATGTCGGGGTCGAGATCGTTGCTGTGGCTCGCGTAGTACCGCAGGGCCTGCACCGCCATCGGGCTGTCGAGGTACACGGGCACGACCGGGATCCGGCGCGCGGCCTCGAGCGCGCGCAGCCAGTAGATCACTTCTTCGACGCGCCCGACCGCGAACGCCGGGATGATGACCTTGCCGCCCCGATCGATCGTCTCCCGGATGACCGTCGCCAGGCGATCGCCGTTGTCGTCCGGATCGTGCGCGCGATCGCCGTACGTGCACTCGAGGAGGAGGACGTCGGCGGTGTCCACGGCCGAGGGGTCGGGCAGCACCGGCCGGTTGTAGCGGCCGAGATCGCCGCTGAACAGGATCTGCGTCCCGCCGTCGCCCTCGAGCCCGAGGCGGACGAAGGCCGATCCGAGCAGGTGGCCCGCGTCGGTGAAGGTGGCCGTGACGGCGCCGGCGACGGGCATCGGCCGGTCGTACCCGACCGGCTGCAGCAGGGTCAGCGCCCGGAGCGCGTCACCTTCGGTGAAGAGCGGCAGCGCCGGCGCGTGCTTCGAATAGCCGTGCCGGTTCGCCTCGCGGGCGTCTTCCTCGGCCAGCCGCCCGGCGTCGGGCAGCATGATGCGGCACAGATCCGCCGTGCCTGGCGTGCAGAACACCCGCCCCCTGAACCCCTGTTTCACCAGCCGCGGCAGGTAGCCGGTGTGATCGATGTGCGCGTGGGTGAGCACCACGGCGTCCAGGTCCGCGGGCTCCACGGGACATCTCTGCCAGTTGCGCTCCCGCAGTTCCTTGAGCCCCTGGAAGAGCCCGCAGTCGATGAGCACGCGGCGGTCGCCGGTCTGCAGGAGGTACTTCGATCCGGTGACGGTCTTGGCGGCGCCGAGGAACGTCAGAGTGGTCATAGGCAGCACGGGCGTCCCTGGCCCCTAGGCCCTGTTCATGAACAGACGTAGCATCTCGAGCGTGCCGGCCCGCCATAAGGGTCTGTAAGCGAACAACCGCTGCCTCCCTTGTTCGCTAACAGGCCCTAATCGGCGAACAACGCGACCTGGCCGCCCGTATGCCAGAAGAGCACGGTCGCGTCCGAGGGAAACGATTCGCGGCGCAGGTGGCCGATGAGGCCCGCCAGCGCTTTCGCGGTGTACGTGTGATCCACGAACAGGGCTTCCGTGCGCGCCAGCAGCTTTGCGGCTTCCCGCGACGCGGCCGACATGACGCCGTAGCCGTCGCCCACGAAGGTGTCGTCCACCTCGATCGGGCGCGCGTCGGCCAGCGCGGCGCCGTCGACGTCGACCAGCGCGCCCATCCCGGCGATGACCCCGCGGACGGTGTCGCGGATCGACGCGGACGGATCGTCGGCGCTGATGCCCAGGACGCGCGTGGGCAGGCCGTACAGGGTGCAGCCGGCCACCAGCCCGGCCTGGGTGCCGCCCGACGAGGTCGCGTGCACGATCACGTCGGGCACGATGCCTTGCTCGGCGATCTCACCGACGCCGCGCGCGAACCCGAGCGCGCCGAGCGGCGTGGAGGCGCCCAGCGGAATCTCGTACGGCCGCCGGCCCGCGGCGCGCAACTCGGCGGCGATGTGCGCCATGGCCGGCGCCCGCTCCTCGCGCGAGCGGACGTAGTGGACCTCCGCGCCGAGCAGGTGGTCGAGCAGCGCGTTCGCCGAGAGGCGCGACGGCGGCTCCCCGTTCGCGACGAGCACGCAGCGCAGCCCCAGGCGGGCCGCGACGGCCGCGACCACGCGCGCCGAGTTCGACTGCACGCCGCCCACGCTCAGCAGCGTGTCGGCGCCGTCGGCGATCGCCTGCGCGGCCACCAGCGCGACCTTGCGCACCTTGTTGCCGCCGAACCCGAACGGGATCGCATCGTCGCGCTTGACGAGCAGGCGCGGCCCCGCGCCGAGGGCGGCCCGCAGGCGCGCGAGATCGTGGACGGGCGATGGCGGCTGCCAGAGGTCGAGTGTCGGAAGCGACACGAGGCGCCGGCGCGCGGCGGAGTAGTCCGGCATACCGCGCATTGTACATCTCTCCGCGGTAGGGTCAGCGTCGACCCGTGGACTTCAGCGGGTCGACTCTGACCCTACCGCGATGACCGAAACAGCTCCCGCATCGCGGCGAGCGCCCCGGTGAGTTCGCCGCGGTCGCGCGCGAAGCAGAAGCGGATGTAGTGCTCGCTGGCCGGCCCGAAGTCGATGCCCGGCACGCACCCGATCCGCCCCTCGCGGATGAGGTACTCCGCCATCGCCCACGATCGGGATCCGTCGCGCAATCCCGGCGGCGGCACCCAGCCCCGGTCGATCCGCAGGAACGCGTAAAACGCGCCCGGCGGAGGGGCGCCGCTCAGCACGTGGCCGGCCGCCTCGCCGACGCCCGCGTAGAACAGGTCCCGCCGCGCCTGCAGCTCCCGCCGGTACTCGCCGACGATCTCCTGCGCCCCCTCGAGCACGCCGATGCCGCCGTACTGGATGACCGACGACACGTTGCTGGCGGTGAGGCCGAGCAGTTTCGTCGCGCGGCTCCGCCACACGGGATCGCGCAGGACGAGGTAGCCGAGGCGCAGCCCGGTCGCGGCGTAGGTCTTGCTGAACGTGAAGATCGACGCCGTGCGCGCGTGCATGCCGGGCAGCGACGCGATGCTGACGTGCGCGTGCCCGTCGTACACCACGTCCTCGTACGCCTCGTCTCCGATGATCCAGAGGTCGTGCGCGCGCGCGAGGTCCGCGATGCGCTCGAGGTCCGCGTGCGTGAGCAGGCCGCCGGCCGGGTTGCCCGGCGAGTTGAGGTACAGGCCGCGGGTGCGCGGCGTGATCGCGGCCCGAAGTTCGTCCAGGTCGAAGCGCCAGCCGAGGCGTTCGTGCAGCGGCACGCGCACCGGCGTCGCGCCGGCAGTCACCAGGGCGCTCAGCATCTGCGGCCAGACCGGGTCGGGGATGATCACCTCGTCGCCGGGCTCGACCAGCGCCTGCGACGCCAGGAAGAGCGCGTGCACGCCGCCGTTGGTGGCGAGGATCTCGTCCCGGCTCTCGACCGGGATGCGGTTCACGCGCCGCAGTTTCTCGGCCAGCAGGTCCAGCAGCCGCGGCAGGCCCGTGGTCTGCAGGTAGTGCGAGTGGTTCGCGTCGATGGCGGCCTTCATCGCCGCCTTGAAGGTGTCGGGCGCGTCAAAGCTCACGTCGCCCTGGTCGAGGCGGAACGGGTGCTCGACCGAGAACATCAGGTCGCGGATCCGGATGATGCCGGAGGAAGGGACGGAATCGAGGGAGGAGCCCATGTCTGACGACCCAATTCAAGTCAGTAGTCAGTAGTCAGTAGTCAGCAGTCAGTAGTCAGTAGAAGCAGGAGACACGTTGCGCCGGCGCTGGCTCGCGCCTTCCCTACTGTCTACTGTCTACTGACTACTGACTACTCATTAGCGGCAAGCAACTACCTCAGGTGCCGTCCCCCATCCACACGGATGACCTCCCCGGTGACGAAGTCGCTGTCGACGAGAAAGAGCACGGCCTTCACGATCTCGTCGGCGCCGCCCCATCGGCCCAGCGGGGTGGCCGCTTCCACCGCGGCGATCTCCTCGGCGGTCGTGCCCCCTGGCGGCAGGATGGGCCCCGGCGCAATCGCGTTCACGAGCACGCGCTGCGGCGCCAGTTCGAGGGCGAGGCCTTCTGTGAGCGCGATCACGCCGCCCTTGGCGACGTAGTACGGCAGGTAGTCCGTGTAGCGCGTGCGCCCGCTCGCCGGCAGCCAGTCGGCGAAGTTGATGATGCGGCCGCCCTCGCGCATGTGCGGCGCCGCGGCGCGGGCGCAGTGGAACGCCGCGTCCAGGTCGACGGCCCGGCCCGCGTGCCACTGGTCGGCCGTGATCGTCCGCAGCGGCGCGGGCGCGTAGCGCGAGGCCATGTTCACGAGGATGTCGATCCGCCCGAGCTCGCGCACGGTGTCGGCCACCAGCCGCTCGCAGGCGGCCGGGTCGGACATGTCCGCCTGGAGGCACACCGCCCGCCGGCCTGTCGCGCGGATGGCGGAGACCGCCTCGTCGGCCTCGGCCCGGGACCGGTGGTAGCCAAGCGCCACGTCGGCGCCACGCGCCGCCGCGGCTTTCCCCACCGCCGCCCCGATGCGTTTCGAGCCGGTGATGAGCACGACGCGATCTGTCAGCTCCATGCGGCGATTGTACACGGCTGGAGCCCGGGTTCCGACCTGCCCCGCCGAAGCCCGAAGGGCGAAGGCGGGAATCCCGAATCCCGAATCCCGAATCCCGAAGTATGATCGCCTCCCGTGCGGACACGCCAGCTTTCGCCCGCCCAGTTGCTGTCGCTGCACATCCTGGGCCTGATCATCGTGGGCGGCACCCTGCTCAGCCTGCCCGTCTCGGCCGCGCCGGGCCGCCACGTCGCAGTCCTCGACGCGTTCTTCACGTCCACCTCCGCCGTCTGCGTCACCGGCCTGGTGGTGGTCGACGTCCCGAACGACCTGTCGCTCTTCGGTCAGATCGTCCTGATGGTGCTCATCCAGGCGGGCGGCCTCGGCTACATGACCATCTCGACGCTAGTTATCGTCGCCTTCGGCCGGCGCATGTCGATGCACGAGCGCCTGACGCTCGCCGACGCCTTGAACGTCACGACGATGGAGGGCCTGCTCCGCTTCGCCGGCACCGTCGCCGCGCTCACGCTGGCGATCGAGGGCGTGGGCGCGATCGTCATGGGACTGCGCTTCGCCCGCGACGTCGGGTGGGCGAACGGCTTCTGGTTCGGCCTCTTCCACGCGGTGTCGGCCTTCAACAACGCGGGGTTCTCGCTCTTCAGCGACAACCTGGTGCGCTACCGCGGCGACGTCACGATCAACCTGGTCATCACGACGCTGATCGTCGGCGGCGGGCTGGGTTTCTTCGTGCTCTCCGAAGTGCTGCGCCTCCGCCAGCGCTCGAGCATCGGCATGTCGGTGCACACGAAGCTCGTGCTGGTCATCACCGCCGCCCTGCTCGCCGCCGGCACCCTCGGGTTCCTCGCCCTCGAGTGGGCGAACCCGAAGACGCTCGGGCCGCTGGGGTTCGGCGAGAAGCTGCTCGCGGCGTACTTCCAGTCGGTGACGCCGCGCACCGCCGGCTTCAACACGCTCAGCATCGGCAGCATGACGGTGCCCGCCCTCTTCCTCACCATCGTCCTGATGTTCATCGGCGCGTCACCAGGCGGCACCGGCGGCGGCGTGAAGACGACCACGTTCGGCGTGATGGTGATGGCCATCTGGGCGACGATCCGCAACCGCGCCGACGTCACCGTCTTCCATCGGCGCATCGCCCAGGAGGTCATCGCCCGCGCGTTCGCGATCTCGCTCATCGCGTTCCTCGGCGTCAACCTCATCGCGGGCTCGCTGCTGGTGACCGAGGGGCAGGACCTGCTCGGCACGCTCTACGAAACGGTATCGGCCTTCGGCACGGTCGGCCTGTCGATGGGCTATCCGGGCGGCGTGCTCAGCCTCTCGGCCCTCTTCGGCACAGGCGGCAAGCTGCTGATCATGCTCATGATGTTCATGGGGCGCGTCGGCCCGCTGACGATGGCGCTCGCCCTGGCGGGCGGGGGCACGCCGCCGCGCCTGCGCTACGCGGAAGGAAAGGTGTTGATCGGCTGATGAAGAAGCAGACATTCGCCGTCATCGGTCTCGGGCGGTTCGGGTCGGCCATGGCCACCACCCTGACGGAGCTCGGCCACGAGGTCATCGGCATCGACGGCAGCCAGGAGATCGTCGAGCGGCTCGCCGACCGCCTGCACAGCGCTGTCTCGCTGGATGCCACCGACGAGCGCGCGCTCAAAGCCTCCGGCATCCAGGAGGTGGATGTCGCGGTGATCTCCATCGGGGAGAACATCGAAGCGAGCCTGCTGGCGGTCATGCTCGTCAAGGACCTCGGCATCAGGAAGATCGTCGCCAAGGCCGTGACGCCGCTGCACGGCCGGATCCTCGAGCGGATCGGCGTGGACCGGGTGGTCTTCCCCGAGCACGACATGGCCGTCCGCGTCGCCCACAGCCTGGTCGTCGCCCATGTGCTCGACTACATCGAGCTGTCGCGCGACTTCAGCATCATCGAACTGCCGACGCCGCCCGAGTTCGCCGGCAGGACGCTGCGCGAGCTGCAACTGCGCAACCGCTTCGGCCTCACGCTCATCGCCATCAAACGCAAGACGCACACCGGCGACGGCGAAGTCACCAACGTCTCGCCCGGCGCCGACGATCAACTGCTCGACGGGGACGTGCTGTCGCTGCTCGGGCCGAACGAGCGGCTCAGCCAGCTCGACGTGCTGTTCAAGGATGGGAAGTAGGAAGGAACCGGCCATGCGATCCAGACGCGCGTTTCTCTCCAGCGCCCTCACGGGCGGCGTCGCCGGCGCGGCGGCCCTCGCGGCCTTCAGGTCCGATGGCCTCGAGCGCGTGCTCGAGGCGGCCCAGGCGGTCGCGTCACGCGCCCCTGAAGATGTCGCCCAGGACGAGTTCTACTGGCGCGAGATCCAGCAGGCGTTCACCCTCGACCGCACCATCATCAACCTCAACAACGGCGGCGTCTGCCCGAGCCCGCGGGTGGTGCACGAGGCGTTCAAGCGCTACCTCGACATCACCAACCAGTCGCCCGTGTACCACATGTGGCAGATTCTCGAGCCCAACGTGGAGACGGTGCGGCGCAACCTGGCCGCCACCTTCGGCTGCGACCCGGAGGAGCTCGCCATCACGCGCAACGCGAGCGAGGCGCTGCAGATCGCCCAGCTCGGCCTCGACCTGAAGCCGGGCGACGAGGTCCTCACGACCGACCAGGACTACCCGCGGATGCTCACCACGTGGGAGCAGCGCGTGCGCCGCGACGGCATCGTGCTGAAGAAAGTGTCGTTCCCGGTGCCGCCGCCGAGCCAGGCGTACCTGCTCGAGATGTTCGAGAAGGCCATCACGCCGCGCACGAAGGTGATCCTCTTCTGCCAGATCACGAATCTCACCGGCCAGATCTTCCCGACCCGCGACATCTGCCGCATGGCGCGGGCGCGGGGCATCAGGACGATCGTCGACGGCGCGCACGCCTTCGCGCACTTCCCGTTCGTCGGCCGCGACCTCGAGTGCGACTACTACGGCACGAGCCTGCACAAGTGGCTCACGGCGCCGGTGGGCACGGGGTTTCTGTACGTGCGCCGCGAGCACATCGCCGAGCTCTGGCCGATGCAGCCGGCGTGGGCCGGGCAGGAGAAGGACATCCGGAAGTTCGAGGAGATCGGCACGCACCCGGCCGCCAACCACAACGCGATCGCCGAGGCGCTGGTGTTCCTGCACGGCATCGGAATCGAGCGCAAGGCCGCGCGGCTGCGCTACCTGAAGAACCGCTGGGCGCGGCGCCTCGAGAAGATTCCCGGCGTGCGCCTGCACACGCCGTTCGACCCGGCGCAGTCCTGCGGCCTCGCCAACGTCGGCCTCGACGCGGTCGACTGCTCGAAGCTCGGTGAGCACCTGTGGGCGAAATACCGCATCATCGTCGTGCCGATCAAGCGCGACGACTACCAGGGATTGCGCGTGACGCCGAACGTCTACACGACGCTGGACGAAATCGACACGTTCGCCGGAATCGTGGAGGGAATCGCGAAGAAGGGTTCGATCTGACGGGGGCCCGAGGGCGTTTCCTTCGTGGGTGCCGGCTTCAGCCGGCATCTCTTCAGGAGCTGGCTGACCGCCTTCGCCACGGCTCCGGCGAGTCTCGCCGGAGCGCTTCGCGCGTAGGCCTAAGCCAGCTCCCACGCCTGCACAGAATCGTGGTTCGTCAGCTAGAGGCCGGCCAGCGAGGAGGCCTTGACGGCGTCGGGCACGCCGACCACGACGGCGGCCATCGTGTGCCCTTCGACGACGGTCGAGTAGAGGTACTCGACGTTCACGCCGGCGTCGGCGAGCAGTTTCGCCATGCGGCCAAGCACGCCGGCGTCGTTCGGGACGATCGTGTAGATCACCTCGCGCGCGTCCACCTGGATCTTGCGCTCGCGCAGCAGTTCGGCGGCGTGCAGCGGGTTGTCCACGAGCAGACGCATCAGCCCGTTGTGCTCGAGCTGCATCGCGAGGATGTTGATGCGGTCTTCCGAGAGGTACTGGCAGATGCGGCCGACCGCACCCGGGGTGTTCTGC
>Ga0315290_10004138_pt1 | contig 10423 bp, 10 predicted proteins | sample YL17G12_0_MG_FD_203627 | JGI IMG/M metagenome (GOLD analysis project Ga0315290, IMG submission 203627) | Sediment microbial communities from Yellowstone Lake, YNP, Wyoming, USA - YL17G12_0 | ecosystem: Environmental > Aquatic > Freshwater > Lake > Sediment | place: USA: Wyoming | collected...
CGCTCTTCGGGCAAGGGGGCCAAGCTGGGGAGCCGCTGTGAATTAAGGCGTTACGGCCGGCCGGAAGAAATCGCCGCCGCCATTCTGTTCCTGGCCAGCGACGAAGCCAGCTTTGTGACCGGCCAGACCCTGGCTGTGGACGGGGGCAACACGGCGTCGCTCAACCTGCCGGGCATGAAATTCTAAACCCCTTTCCCGGGGCGGGCACCCGTCAAGCCATAGCTTGTCATTCCGGACAAGCGCAGCGCGATCCGGAATCCAGACCCCGGCTAAGCTTCAAAAGCCCTGGATACCGGATCGAGTCCGGTATGACGACCTAAGATAAAGGTTTAAAAAGGGGGCTTCGATTTTGGTTTTGTATTAAGGAATTAAGGAGTGATCCATGTCCTTTACGCACATACTGCTGGAACAGAAAGAACACGTCGCTATTCTGACCATCGACCACGCCCCGGCCAACGCCTGGAACCTGGCCGCCATGGAGGAATTCGAACAACGCCTTGACCAACTGGAAAACGACCGGCAGACGCGGGTGGTGATCCTGACCGGGGCCGGCGAAAAGATCTTTTCTTCGGGGTTCGATGTCTCGGATACGGCCAATGCCCCTAAAACCAGCCCCCTGGGTCGTGAACTCTGGAGGCGGGTGGATCGCTTTCCCAAGCCGACGATCGCCGCCCTGAACGGCCACGCCCTCGGCGGCGGGCTGGAGCTGGCCCTGGCCTGTCATTTCCGCATTATGGTGGATAACCCCAAGGCCATGGTCGGCCTGACCGAACTCAACCTGGGGATTATCCCCGGCTGGGGCGGGACCCAGCGGCTGCCCCGCCTGGTGGGGCGGGCCAGAGCTTTGGAGATGATTCTCTTCAGCCAACGGATCGGCCCCAGGGAGGCCCTGGAGATCGGGCTGGTCAACCGGATCTCTCCGCCCGAAAAACTGATGGGAGACGCCCTGGAACTGGCCCGGAAACTGGCGGAACGGCCGCCCATCGCCGTGAGTTGGGTGCTCAAGGCCTTGGCCGCCGGGGCCTACGAGGGGATCGATGCCGGGCTGCAAATAGAAGCCGAGGGATCGGCCGCCCTCCGGGAAACCAAAGACCGGGCGGAAGGATTCCAGGCCTTCCTGGAAAAGCGAAAGCCGGTATTTACGGGAGAGTGAATTTGCTTTGAAGATAGCTTTCCGACTTAATCGGCGTTCAGATTGAGTCGGCCACGACCTTCTTTGTCATTCTGAAGGAGCGAAGCGATTGAAGAATCCCCCGGGCAGGCCCTGAAGCGAGATCCTTCACTTCGTTCAGGATGACAAGCCGGCGAAGGGCTCAGAATGACAACCTGACCAAAGGCTCAAGACGACTGGCACTTGGCCAAGGTCATTTTCAGGCTTCGCGGGCGCCTGCCCCGGGCATGGGGACTTAATATGGAGAAACCAATGACCATCGATTGGAAAACATTGTCCAGAGAGCCGCAGGAATTTGAGTTCACCTATACCTGGAAGGATGTGGTCCTCTATGCCCTGGGCATTGGCGCCCAGGTGGATGAACTTCCTTTCCTTTACGAAAACACCCCGGGAGGCCTGCAGGTCTTTCCCAGCTTCGCGACCAAGGCCTCCGGAAAACTCCTCATCGACTTGAGCCGACAGGTGGAGGGCTTCCGGTTTTTACACGGAGAGCAGGGAATTCGCCTGCATCGGCCGATCCCCCCCGAAGGGAAAATTATGGCCTCCAGTCGGGTGGCCGACGTCTATGACAAAGGCAAGGCCGCGGTCATTCGTTTTCTGACCGAAGGTCGTACCGAAGACGGGGAACCGCTCTTTGACGTGGAGCATATCGCCTTTCATGTGGGGGCCGGGGGCTTCGGCGGCGATCCGGGACCCAAGGCGATCTCCTTGAACCCTCCCGAGGGAGTCGCGCCTGATTTCCTCGTCTCTTACCCCATCCCCGAAAACCAGGCCGCCCTTTACCGCCTCAGCGGGGACCTGAACCCCCTGCACCTGGACCCGGAGTTCGCCCAACGCGGCGGCTTCGACCGGCCCATCCTGCACGGCCTCTGCACCTACGGCTACGCCACCCGGGCCATCCTCCACGGCCTCTGCGGCGGAGACGTGACCCGTTTTAAGGAATTCAAGGCCCGCTTCTCCGGCGCGGTCTATCCGGGCGAGACCCTCTTCACCGAGGGCTGGCGGGAATCCGAAGGTCGTTATATCATCCGGGCCCGCACCGAGCGGGCGGTCGTGCTGAGCAATGCCTACGCCGTGGTTAAAATCCAAGCAAATCGGTAATCGTTGTCAGTTCGGCGGGACATTTAAACTATTGGCAAATAAACAGAAACTCTCAACCGAACCCAAACCCCTCGAACTTCAGGTAGACACGTCGGATTCCAACTTCCTTTCTGTATGGAAAAATTTATTATAGCTCTAATAATCGCTTTTATTGTCTTCGAGTTTGTCATTATCCCACTGGTCACCCTTTTTAGGCAGAGGAAGAAGAAATCAGCTTACGGACCAACAAATGTTTTGGGGAAAACCGGTGAGGTCAAAAAGTGGGAGAAGAACGAAGGGTATGTTTTTGTCAACGGGGAACTCTGGAAAGCCGTGAGCGATTTACCTTTCTCTCCCGGTGATAGAGTCCTTGTTCAAAAAGTGGAGGGGCTGACATTGCGGGTGGGAGCTCTTTTAAAATAATGTGTATTTCGGAGGCAAAAAGAGGAAAAAACCATCTGCAAAATAAATTAGGCCGAAAACGCCTATGATAAGCCCCATAATCCAGACTATTTTTTTCTTCATAAGGGCGGCAATCGAAGAAAGCAGAATGGCGATCTGCAGGAAGATCACGGCGATTCCAAAGATCTGAGCGTGCTTCTGGGCGTCCTCATTGAGAGACTCAAATTTCTTGGCCTCCCTTTGGATTTCCGCTTTTTCTTCATTGTATCGTTTTAAATTTTTGGAATAGAATTCAATACGTTTCCCATATTCCTCTACTAAGGATTTTGAGGTTTTGGATCGCGAAACCTTCAGTTCCAGTTCCAGTTCTTCCTTCTGTAGCTCGTAAAGGTACCCTTTAATACTTTTTGCCTGAAAGTAGGCCCACTGGCTGGCTGCCTTTGATTGGCTCAGCACAGACCGAGTGGAATACCCTCCCCCTTTGAATGTGGACAAGGTCGCACACACCGCCAATATTACTGTTGCCAGCGCGAGATAGTTTAACCATGGTTCTTTCTTCTCCTCGGCCATTTGTTCCTCCCCTTTATCGTAAAGATATGAAACCTGCCTTAAACGTAGAAGGGTCTTCCTCAAGGTTCATTTGTTCAAAAGAATGAATCTCTATTTTGGCCTTTCCATTTCCTCAAGTCTTTTCAACTCGTACGGGCAAAATGCGGAACTATCCATCCAGATTTCATATAAGCGTCAATCCGAAGTTGCCAAAAGGAAAAATATGAAAATATTAAAAGCATTGAAAGCAATTTTGGGCTAACGCATGAAGAACGATGCCGCTGGGGAAGGGTCACAATATCTTATGGGGGTTCAATCGGAGTATTCCCCATAAAATATTATTTTAATAAAATAGCATAACAGGCGGGATTGTCAAGCATGAATTGGCATAACAAGGACCACCGCGAATCGGTTTAGTCCTTCTAACGAAAATCGTTGCTTCCCCCCCCCGAACCATTGCCCCCCAGGGTCAAATTCACCCTTTTTACTATTCCTAAAATAGTATATAATTCTTGTCATTCCCATTTTAGTGGCCAGTATCGGTGAAGGGGCAAAAGTGCTGAGGCAAGAGGTAAATAGGGCGAGAAAAATATTCTGAAGGGATCCTCTTTGCGTACCATCGTGGACATAGCGGGCATAAGCGGGCTCTCCAGTGCCGAGGCAGCAGAGAGGCTCAGGGTGGAGGGATTCAACGAGATCCCTTCCGCCAAGAAGCGCAGCGTGTTTCAAATTGCCTTTGAGGTGGTCCGTGAGCCGATGTTCCTCCTGCTCATCGCTGGCGGGGTAACTTATATGCTCCTGGGAGATATCCAGGAGGCGCTGATGCTCCTGGGCTTCGTTTTCGTCGTGATGGGCATCACGCTCTATCAGGAACGCAAAACCGAGCGCGCCCTTGAAGCTCTGAGGGACTTATCCAGCCCACGAGCCTCTGTAATTCGCGACGGCGAACAGAAAAGGATACCGGGCAGGGAAGTCGTTCGCGGCGACATGCTGGTCGTATCCGAGGGTGATCGTGTGCCAGCGGACGCCGTCCTGCTGTCCTGTACGAGCCTTCAGATCGATGAATCACTGCTGACAGGTGAGTCGTTGCCTGTTCGCAAAGTCCCAGGCGAGGGCCCAGTGCAAATGTTTCGTCCAGGGGGAGAGGATCTTCCCCAGGTCTACTCAGGCACACTGGTGGTACAAGGGTTCGGTGTCGCCGAGGTGCAAGCGACAGGTGCACGGACAGAGATGGGGAGGATAGGCAGGGCGCTGGAGGAGGTTAAGGAGGAGAAAACACCGCTCCAGGTTGAGACAGGCAGGCTGGTGCGGAATCTCGCCTTGCTGGGTCTCTTGCTTTTCGTCTTTGTTGTCATCGCCTATGGCATCACCCGGCACGACTGGCTCAATGGGTTTCTCGCCGGCATAGCCCTTGCGATGGCAATACTGCCAGAGGAGTTCCCCGTCGTGCTTACTGTGTTCTTGGCCCTCGGGGCTTGGCGGATCTCCCAGAAGCGGGTCCTTACCCGAAGAGTGCCCGCCGTTGAAACCCTGGGTTCTGCCACAGTGCTCTGTGTTGACAAAACTGGGACACTCACGATGAACCAGATGTCGGTGAACAGGGTGTTTGCCAACGGGAAGGTTTTTGAGACACCCGCCGGGCAGGATCAACTTCCCGAAGATTTTCATGTGCTTGTGGAGTTCGCCATATTGGCCAGCCGAAGGAACCCCTTTGATCCAATGGAGAAAGCCCTCCGGGAGCTTGGCCGGAAGACTTTGTCTGACACGGAGCATCTCCACGCCGATTGGGCCTTGCTTCAGGAGTACCCCTTGTCACAGGAGCTTCTGGCAATGTCGCGTGTCTGGAGATCGCCAGACAAATCCAGTTACGTCATTGCCGCCAAAGGGGCGCCCGAGGCTATCGCTGACGTCTGCCATTTGGAAGAACGGGAGATTAGAGCCTTATCTGCACAGATCGACGCCATGGCGAGAGAGGGACTCAGAATAATAGGGGTCGCAAGAGCTGACTTCAAAGAATCCGCGCTTCCGGGGCAGCAGCATGATTTTCGTTTTGAGTTCCTGGGACTCGTCGGGTTTGCAGATCCTGTTCGTCCCGGTGTGGCTGAAGCGATCAACGACTGCTACGGCGCAGGAATTCGGGTGATCATGATAACTGGGGACTATCCTGTCACTGCCCAGAACATAGCCCGGCTGATAGGCCTTAGGAATGCCGATGAGGTCATTACCGGCCCGGAACTTAAGCGCTTGAGCGTCCCCGAGCTATCGGAAAGGATAAGGAGAGTCAATATATTTGCGAGGGTGGTGCCAGAGCAGAAGCTTTTCATAGTCGACGCCCTCAAGGCGAACAGAGAGGTTGTTGCCATGACCGGCGACGGCGTAAACGACGCCCCGGCACTAAAATCGGCGCATATCGGGATAGCCATGGGAGGACGCGGCACGGATGTTGCCCGTGAGGCTTCAGCCCTGGTGCTGCTGGACGATGACTTCTTCTCCATCGTCCGGGCCGTTAGGATGGGACGGAGGATCTTTGACAATCTCAAGAAAGCCATGGCGTACATATTCGCCATCCACGTACCTATTGCCGGCATGTCGCTGCTTCCAGTGGTCTTTAATTGGCCGCTTGTCCTGCTCCCCGTGCACATAGTGTTTCTTGAGCTCATCATTGACCCTGCTTGCTCGGTTGTCTTTGAAGCGGAGAAGGAAGAGGCCCATGTGATGAAGAGGCCTCCCCGCAGCCTGCGCGAGCCTCTTTTCAGCCGACGCATGGTAACCTTTAGTCTCCTTCAAGGGTTCAGCGTGCTGACGGTGGTGCTGGTGGTCTTTCTCATCGCCATGTACCGAGGACAGGGAGAAGCGGAGGCCCGGGCCCTGAGCTTCACCACGTTGATTGTCGCCAATCTAGGCTTGATCCTGACCAACCGGTCGTGGAGGTCCTCGATCATCACATCGTTGAAATCCCCCAACGCTGCACTCGGATGGGTCATAGGAGGAGCGATTGTCTTCTTGTCCATGGTGCTGTACCTACCTTTCTTAAGAGATTTGTTCCGCTTGAGCACTCTTCACCTCGATGATCTTCTAATTTGTCTGGTTGCAGGGTTTATCAGCTTTCTGTGGTTTGAGGCGTTCAAGGTCTATAATAATTCTTGACTTTAAAAAGAACTTTTATTATTATTTATAATTGGTGAAACGATATTTATATGGGTAAAAGATTTTTCATATTACTATTTTTATTTTGCTACTTCTTCGGCTCTATCCCGGATAGCATTGGCTGTACCCATTGTTTAGGAAATTCGTTCACCGGGGAAGAAAACCCTTCCTTTGATTTGGTGGCTCCCAAAACGGCCAAAGGGGCCTCAACGATTAGCCAATCTAACTCATCTGTCCAACACGGGAACGCCCCTTGTCATTACTGTCTTTATGAAACGGCCGCCAATCCCGGCGGTTATTCTCTTCCCCGCCTAACCTCCTCTCCGGAAACCAGGCAACTGATTGTTTCCAAAACCGTTCCGCCCAATTTTTCTATCAACAAACCTCCGGAAGTCCTGCTTTAATCCCTTTCCTTTAAAGAATTCTTACTCGTAATCGTCTTTGGCTCCGCAGGGCGGTTTGGTATTTCTCAAATTGCTGGAGGGGAGGTATCCTATGAAAAAAAGGAAGATATTCATTTGGGCGGCCGCTGTTCTTTTTCTGACCATAGCTCTTGGGGTGGCCGGGTTTATTTTTCTGGAGAAGCACGAACATGGAGAAAATAATCACAACGGACGATTGACCTTCGTTGGGGAAAAGGAGCATGAACAAAACGAGGCACGGGACCACAATCGATCAGAACGTCGTCGCGGGGTAACCAATGTAACCTATAAAGAAAATTGTGGCGGTTGTCATTTTGCCTATCCCCCGGAACTGCTTCCGGCGTCTTCCTGGAAGGGCATCGTGACCCGTTGGGACGATCATTTTGGGGAATCGCTTTTGCTGGACAACACTTCCAGGGAGGAAATCGGGAAATACCTCGGAGAGAACGCCGCCGATCGGTCCGGGAGCGAAAAAGCCGGTAAGATCTTGCGCAGCCTGGGAGGCCGATCACCTGTTCGAATAACCGAGGTCCCCTATATCGTCAAAGAACACCGGGAAATTGCTCGGGAGGTGTTTAAACGGAAATCCATCGGCTCCTTTTCCAACTGTATTGCCTGCCATAAAACGGCCGATCAGGGCCGGTTTGACGATGATCAGGCGACCATTCCACAATAAGCGATTACGGAAAATGGGTATGGAAATGATTGGCCTCACCAGCCGTAAAAGGAAAAACAGATTTTTTGGTCAAGAACTGGATCTTGCCCAGGAATTTAACATCTGCTGGATGTTAAAATATTCCACTGACAGGAGGAAAGAAGAATGAAATGTCCCAGTTGTAGTGTTGATTTGGTCATGTCGGAAAGGCAGGGGATCGAGATTGATTACTGTCCTCAATGCCGGGGTGTCTGGCTGGATCGTGGGGAACTCGATAAAATTATTGAACGATCGGCGCCCGCGCATTCGGGACCCTCACCACAAACTCCTCTGCAGACCCCTCAGCCGTACCGTGAGGAAAATTATGATCAACACGGTCATAGGGAGAATTACGATCAACACGGTCACGGTGATAAAAAACACCGAAAAAAATCTTTTTTTGGAGAGTTGTTTGATTAATCATTAACCACCTCAATCCGTTTCGGGGCGGGCCACAGGCCCGCCCACATCGTAAGGTATTTTTATGCGTTTTGCCGTTTTAGTTACAATCGTTTTATCAACCGTTGGCTGTTTAACCGATTTTTCTGAAGCCGCGGCAACGCTTCCTAGTGAACCGGTTTCGTAATCCTCGGGGCCCACGACTGGGGCCGTAAGGGGGAAATATTCAACACCAATTCCTTTCCCCGATCCCAGGTTCAAAAACCATGGCTCCGCCAGGAACTGGACAATTCACCGGCCCGCTGGACACTGGTCATCCCGAAAGAGCTTTCGGACAGGGAGTCATTATTGCCTTCATCCTCGAAGCCGTAAAATATGACTTGCCTAATTACGTTTATCAGTCGCCATTGGCCGGAAAGAATAGTTGGAGGTTATGGAAGGGAAAACGTTTCGTCAATAGTTATTGACATATAGGCGCAACTTGCCCATACTTTTGGCTAACAGAAATAAGTTCACATCACGCCGGAGGAGGTGCCCATGGACTTCAAAAAAATGGTTGAAAAAGTGAAAGATGCCGCCGAAGACCTGAAGGAAAAAGCCGAGGTCAAGATCAAAGAGGCCCGCGAATCCCTGGACAAAAACCACGACAACATTCCCGACGCCCTGGAGGGCTTGACCGAGAAAGCCAAGACTTTGGCCGGGCAGGTGCAGGAAAAGGCCAAGGCGCTGGCGGGACAGGCCGAGGAAAAAGCCAAGGAAGTAGCCGGAATGGCCAAAGAGAAATTCGAGCAGGTGACCTCCAAGGGTTCCCCCGACGAGGGCCCCAAGAAAGGATAGTCTTCCGCCCTTGACGGACTGGCAAAAGGTCCGTCAACAGCCCGAGCGCGAATAAGCGCCTGGCTGGGGTGGAGATGGGACCTTTTGAAGGCACTTCAAATGGCGGGGGAGTCCCGCCTTAGACGGGATCCCTCGCCGAGCAGAAAATCGTTTTTTGACTTTTTTCGAGGTTATCCGCCCTTGACGGATTGTCCTTGTCCGTTTTGCAAAAGCATCTTTCTTAATAAATTCTCATTGACAGACCAACGCCCTTCGTTATATTGCCCTGCATAAAAACAACCTCTCCCTCGATAAACCGGTTCATCAGAATCAGGAGGAGTGGGACTCTCAAGTTCAGAAAGGAAATTCCTGTGGAAAAAATCAAACACCTTTGGATTACGGCTATTGTTCTCCTCATCTCGTCCGGCCTCGCCGGCGCCGCGTCTCTCGACAAAAAGGGCTGCCTCGACCATCCGGTCTTCCCGTCGCGGATGCCGGGGTACAGCATCGCGGATTGCGACACCAAGGACTTTGACGCCTTTAATTTCGAGACCGGAAAAAAAGAGAAGACTCGGGTCGAAGGGCGCCGCACCAAGCTGACCTACCGGGTGGAGGACCGTTCCAAGGAACCCAGCGCCCTCGCCATCGTCCGCAACTACGAGAACGCCATCCAGAGCGTCCAGGGCACCATTCTTTTTGTGGACACCAACCGGTGGGTAAACGGGAAGATCGCCAAAGACGGCAAAGAGATCTGGGTTCAGGCGGAGAGGGGCAACGGTTTGATCTGGCTCACCCTCGTCGAGAAGGCCGGCATGGCCCAGGACATTGTGGCCAACGCGGATGCCTTCGGGAAGGACATCAAATCCACGGGCCACGCCGCCGTCTATGGAATCTATTTTGATACCGGAAAGGCCGAGGTGAAGCCGGAATCGCAGGCTGCCCTGCAGGAGGTGGCGAAATTGTTTTCGAGCGACCCGGGCCTCAAGGCGCTCGTTGTCGGTCACACCGACTCCGTGGGACAACTCGAGGCCAACATGAAGCTCTCGCAGGCCCGGGCCGAAGCGGTGGTCCAGGCACTCACCAGGAGTCACGGCGTCGCCGCGACCCGCCTGAAGGCTCAGGGCGCTGGGCCGATCGCTCCGGTGGCCACGAACCGCACCGAGGAGGGGCGTGCTAAAAACAGGCGCGTCGAATTGGTGGAGCAGTAGGTACGGAGGTGTTCGCAATAAGTCGAAAAACCCGTCATTAAACGCAGATATCCACAGACCAAGATGGTTTAAATCATGAATGAAGCACATTTATCAAAAATTTCCCAAGAACTGGGTCTGTCCCCCGGACAGGTCCAAGCCACGGCCGACCTCCTGGACGGCGGGGCCACGGTTCCTTTTATCTCCCGCTACCGAAAGGAAGCCACCGGATCCCTGGATGAGGTGGCCGTCACCGCGGTCCGGGACCGGATGGGTCAGCTCCTGGAGTTGGACCAGCGCCGGGATTCCATTCTCAAAGCCATGGAGGAAAGAGGGCAGCTCACCGAGGCCTTGAAGGAGAAAATTCAGGCCGCCGAGACCCTGGCCGTCCTGGAAGATGTTTATCTGCCCTTCCGGCCCAAACGCCGGACCCGGGCCGCCATCGCCAGGGAAAAGGGACTGGAGCCGCTGGCCCGGGGCCTTTTTGATCAGGGGGAGATGGACCCCGACGCCGAGGCTTCGGCCTACATCGATCCCGAAAAGGGGGTGGCCTCAG
>Ga0315290_10004141_pt1 | contig 10420 bp, 8 predicted proteins | sample YL17G12_0_MG_FD_203627 | JGI IMG/M metagenome (GOLD analysis project Ga0315290, IMG submission 203627) | Sediment microbial communities from Yellowstone Lake, YNP, Wyoming, USA - YL17G12_0 | ecosystem: Environmental > Aquatic > Freshwater > Lake > Sediment | place: USA: Wyoming | collected...
GTTCATCGCAGTATATTGCCTCGAATTCAAATATTTGCTCAGAATTATGTGTGCCCCTGATGAGTAAAGGGAAAACAATAGGTTGTATCAATATTGAAAGTGTCCATCAGAATGCATTTTCTGAACAGGATAAGCGATTACTGGTTACGATTGCGAATCAGGTAGTCATCGCTATTGATAATGCGCATTATTTCGAAGCAACCCACCAACAAGCAAGCAGTCAATCTGCACTTTATTCAATTATTGCTAAAACTGCCAGTGCTGGAACTAATCCAGCTGAGATCCTCGATGCCGCTCTCGATCAGACAATGAATGCACTCATGCTCGACATGGGCGCCATATGGTTATCCTGGTCTTCCCGCGACGCCCAGAGGGTAGCCTCAAGGAATATTCCTCAATCGATCATATATTCCATGATATCTCTCACAGCTCAAAGTGCCGGTGGTTCTCAAGGGGATGCCATATCGGTGGACGATTGGAGAGTTGTCGACCGGAAGATCTCTGCACCGTTCCTTGCCATGGGGGTAATCACAACGATAATAGTCCCGATATTTGCCAACGATAAGCGGATCGGGGGATTGGCTATTGCTTCTTCAAATTCTCATCGCTGGACCTTGGATGAAATCGCTTTAATGGAATCTATAGGACACATAGTCGGGTCGGCAGCAGAACGGGCTATATTAATTGAAGAAACTACAATCAGGCTTGACGAGTTGGAGGCAGTCAACAAAGTATTAACCTCCTTGCGGCTGACGCAATCTCTTCAAGAAATGCTGCCTCAAGTAATGGATGAGACTCTTAAGATATTAGATGCTGAAGCAGGTGGCATTTGGTTATTTAGCGCTGAACGTGAGAAATTATGCCAGGTGATCGGTAGGGGTTGGTGCGTACAGACAGCATCCATAGAGTTAGATAGGGGCGAAAGCCTGCCAGGGAATGTATTTGCCAACGGCGATATCTACTTCTCTCGTGATGTAGAGCAAGATCCTTTAACTTCACCTGCTATGCGCAGACTGGTACCTCGAGGATATAGCGCAATATGCCTTCCCATCCATCGCGAACAAGAACCGATAGGGGTCTTAATCATCTCAGGTCCTGCACCTCGGGAATTTACAAGCGAAGACGCACGTCTGTTGGTTACGATAACAGAATTTGCGGGGATCGCGATCCATCGTACACGCCTCAATGAACAGATGGCAATACACACTGCTGAACTAGAAATTCGCGTAGCCGAAAGAACCGCAGAACTACAATCTGCATTATTAAAGGCACAAGCAGCCGACCAGTTAAAATCAGAATTCGTAATCAATGTCAACCATGAATTACGTACTCCGCTCACCAATTTAATCCTCTATTATCAGATGCTCCGAGCGCAACCCACTGTGAAGACATCGGAACGTTTAGATGTGATCGGTCGGGAGCTCCAGCGATTGAGAAATTTGATTGAAGAATTGCTAAACCTTTCTCGCTTCGACCTTGGTCAGATCGCTCTCCGCCCAATTCAATGCGATCTGAATACTATAGTGCTTACGCTAATTAATGACAGGAGGCCTCTGGCTGTAGAGCGGGGATTGGAGCTAAATTTCAACTTGAAACCCGACCTCGTGCAAGTCTGGTTGGATGAAGCGACCATAGTTCAAGCGATATCCAATTTGCTAACGAATGCCATGAACTATACTCCTCGAGGGGGAAAAGTAATTGTAGAGACCTTGACCAGAGGAATGAACCAGGAAACCAGTGTGGGTTTTCGAATTCAAGATACAGGCCTGGGCATTGACAGTCATGATCTTCCCCATCTATTTGAAAGATTCTATCGAGGCAAGGCTGGACATGAATCGGGCGCACCCGGGACAGGACTTGGGCTGGCGATTGTAAAACAAATTGTTGAACATCATAAGGGTAAAATTGAGGTTGAAAACAACCCTGGTGGACGAGGGGCGGTTTTTACTATTTGGTTGCCAGTAAAACAGGAGACGAATTGATCCGTCTCCTGTACTCTTGTGCCCCCGCCGAGGGTCGAACTCGGAACCACTGGATTCGAAGTCCATTACTCTGTCCATTGAGCTACGGGGGCTAGCACGGAAATTATAATCCATATTGGGCTTGCTCCATTTCGGGACGCATGTTATAATCCCGCCCCGCAAACAGAAATTGAATTACTAATTAAGGAAAAAACCAGATGATTGATCTTAACAAGCACTTCAACACCACGAAGAATCCGAATATCCCTGATTTGAAAGCCGGAGACCAGGTAAGTGTACATGTTCGCATTAAGGAAGGAGACCGCGAGCGTGTACAGGAATTTAAAGGCACTGTAATCCGCATGCGCAAGGGTGGGAACAATGCAAATTTCACAGTACGCCGGACTGCATCAAATGGAATTGGTGTAGAAAGAACATTCCTGCTACTTTCTCCACGCATAGACAAGGTTGTGGTTGACAGGCACACGCATGTTAGACGTGCTCAATTGTATTTTCTTAGAGGATTGACTGGCAAGAAAGCCCACCTCAAACAAAAATTTGAATGATTTGCGAAAAATAAAGATTAAAGGGTGCAGATGGGTTCTGCGCCCTTTTATATTATCTGCGGAGAGTACATGAAAAACCCTATCATTGGGGTCACCACTTATCAAGGAAGAAATGAAAAAGAATTACCCATTATTGCTTTATTACAGGCATATGTGGATTCAATTGTTGCGGCTGGAGGAATACCGCTATTAATTCCTTCAACACTTGTTGAACGAACAACCCGTTTACTTTATAATCGTCTGGATGGAATACTATTTTCAGGCGGAGGGGATATTTCACTTGAAAAATTCAATGGCGAAAGTCATCCACTGATAAACGGTGAGGATATTGAGCGGGATTCGATCGAATTTTCCCTCCTGGAATTATTGAAGCAGGATCAAAAACCTTTTTTAGGAATTTGCAGAGGGATCCAAGTGATTAATGTGGGTGCAGGAGGATCGTTATATACTCACATTGAGGATCAATTGACAGGGGCGTTGAAACATGATTATTACCCTGATTATCCACGAACATTCTTGGCTCATAACATTAATATTGATAGCGGATCCCGCCTGGGAAAAATTCTAGGACTGAAAGAAATGTCGGTGAACAGCCTTCACCATCAAGGTATCAAGGATATTCCGTCAGCACTCAAACCAGTGGCATTTTCACAAGATGGGCTTGTGGAAGCAGTTGAATTTCCCGAGCATCCTTTTGGTATTGGTGTTCAGTGGCATCCAGAGTGGATGACAGGTCATCTGAGCTCTCAACGGCTATTTGATGCGTTTATTACAGCCGCAGGGTGTCATCTATGACCGGCCGGAATCATGATCCTTCCATCGGTATTTTTGATTCCGGGGTGGGCGGTTTATCGGTGCTGATATCTCTCCTGCAAGAATTACCGAATGAAAACGTAAATTATTTTGGAGACCAAATTCATGTTCCCTACGGAACTCGAACCTTGGAAGAAGTGCGGGAATATTCAACCGCAATTACCCGATTCTTGCTGGACCGAGGCGCAAAAATAATCGTAGTGGCTTGTAACACTGCATCAGCTGCAGCATTACAATTTCTGCGTCATACTTTTCCGAATACCCCATTCGTTGGAATGGAACCTGCTATAAAACCAGCAGCAGAGAATACCCGCACGGGAATCGTAGGCGTGCTTGCAACACCAGCAACTTTCCAGGGTGCATTATATGCCTCGGTAATTGAACGGTTTGCAAGTAATGTCCTCGTGGTTCAGAATACGTGCCCGGGGTTGGTTCAACAGATCGAGCGAGGAGCAATTGAAGCTGATGAAACTCGCACGATCCTGGAATCGGCAATCCTTCCCATGATGGATCAAGGGATCGACACGATAGTTTTGGGATGTACGCATTATCCCTTCGTAATCCCTTTAATTAATGAGATAGTTGGACCAGATGTGCGGGTGATTGACCCAGCACTTGCTGTTGCACGCCAGGTTGCACGGGTATTGGAAGCAACAAATCGGAAGAATCTTGATATAAAGCCAGGGAAATTGAAATTTTATACCAGCGGTAAATCCGATCGATTTAAAGTGCTGCTTAAGAAATTGCTCAATGAAACCCACCCGGCCCAGGAGGTCTCATGGGATAATTATGAAATTCGGATAAAGTAGATATGCTGATTGATATTATTGAATATCAAGGAGCTGAAATTAGAATTAGCATGATTTGTTTCTGAAGGACACTTTCCCCCGCTTTTACCTTCAGGCGCGCAACTGTTCCTGAAAAGGGGGCACGAAGCTCATTTTGCATCTTCATTGACTCCAGAATTACCAGAATCTGCCCCTTTTCTACAATTTGATCTTCGTGAATAGGCACAGACACAATCAGGCCTGGCATTGGAGCTTTTAATTGAAATTCCCGACCCGGCTTGGTTGAACTAGCTTCCTTTGATCGAAGCCGTTTTTCACGTTCATCTTCGATGATAATAGAAAAGGCCCGCCCAAGCAATAATACTTGCCAGCCTCTTTCTTCAGGATAAACAAATCCCTCGTAGGATTCGCCATTTACGATTAAGGAATAAAGGGGCTGCCCGCCAACTGCAACTAAATCCACTTCAAGTATTTCCTTTCCAAAGCGGATATGATGCTCATCTAGTATTTCAGAAGTGAATTCCTGACCATCAACTTCAGCGATATATTTCATCTAATTTGTTTTTTCCTAAAACCAGACCACTTCCAAAATGAATTTTTCCCAGGCTGCTGATAAACCTGGGCGCGGTGTTCCACCTGTGAATGCGCAACCATTGTTGCCATCAACGCAGCAATATCCAGGTATATTTCCCGACGCTCTGTCGCATCCAACATAGAAAATTGTTCTTCTACGAAACGAGTGTCGTATTTTCCTGTAAGAAAGGGATAGGTATCCATCATCGTTTGATGGAAGGGAATATTTGTGCGAACACCAACTATTTTGTATTCCTCCAAAGCGCGTCGCATCCTGACAACTGCCTGCGAGCGAGTTTCTCCCCAGATGATCAATTTGGATATCAGGGGATCGTAATATGGTGTTACTTCAAAGCCCGCATACACACCTGTATCTAAGCGAACACCCGGGCCAGTAGGCGGTTGTGTCAATGTGATTTTTCCCGAAGATGGCAGAAATGAATTGTAAGGGTCTTCGGAATTTATTCGACATTCGATGGATGCTCCATGCCATCTTATATCCTCTTGCTTCCGGCTCAAAGGCAGACCAAAGGCAACCCGGATCTGTTCAACTACGATGTCCATACCAGTGACGGTTTCAGTTACAGGGTGCTCCACTTGTAAACGAGTATTCATTTCTAGAAAATAGAAATTCCGATCCTTATCAACCAAGAATTCAACAGTTCCCGCATTTGCATAATCGACTGCTCGTGCAGCCTGAATAGCAACGGCCCCCATGCGGGAACGAAGAGTTTCGTTGTCAAGCAGGAATGGGGAAGGGGATTCTTCGATGAGTTTTTGATGGCGGCGCTGAATGGAACAATCCCGTTCACCAAGGTGGATTACATTTCCAAACTGGTCTGCCATGATTTGAAATTCAATGTGACGCGCCCCTTCTACAAGTTTCTCCAAATATACGTTTCCATCACCGAAAGATGATTCTGCTTCCCGGCGCGCAGATTGTATCAATTCAAGCATTCCCTTTTCAGAGGAAACATCCCTCATACCTTTCCCGCCACCACCTGAGACAGCTTTAATGATTAATGGGAACCCTATTTTTGGGGCCATGGCAAGCAAGTCTTCATCGCGTAAAGCACCTTCGCCTACAGTCCCAGGAACCACCGTGACGCCTGCCTTTGCAACTGTCGCACGGGCAATTCCTTTATCACCCATCGCGGCGATTGAGGATACCTTAGGGCCGATGAAAACAAGACCAGCATCTGCGCATGCTGCAGCGAAATCCGCGCGTTCTGCCAGGAAACCATATCCCGGATGAATTGCATCCACAGAGCTCGTACGAGCTATGTCAATAATTTTATCGCTTCGAAGATATGACTCGCGCGCAGGGGATTGTCCGAGATAATAAGCTTCGTCAGCATAGCGGACATGCAAGGATTGCCTGTCTGCATCTGAAAAGACAGCAACCGTCTTGATACCGAGTTCCCGGCAAGCGCGCAAGATACGGATCGCAATTTCCCCGCGATTGGCTATCAGGATCTTCTTGAACATTCTATAATCTCGGCATTACACTCAGTTCTTTTTCACCGACAAATTCGCTAAAAAAGCTGATCTGTAACGATAATTGTTCGATAAATAACTGCTGACCGGTGGAGGTAAAGAGTGGATTCACTTCACGATAATGCTCAAGGCGCAGGATCCGCTCGCTAAGCTTTGCCGCCAGGCGATCATAATCATCAATATCAGCGAAGCACCATTGAAGAATGCGATAGGGCCCGAAGCGATCTACATTATCCGCATCGCTGAGAATCCGGGCTTCCAGTGTATCCGGATTCTCTTCATCCACATGGGAGGCGATGGAATAGCAAATATTATCAATCTGTGCATTGTCAAATTTTAGATTCTCCAACAGAGGGCGAGCTTTAGCAGCACCGATTCGACCATGTTCACGACTATTTTCAGCGTTAGTATCGAACCAAGCTACATCATGAAGAAGGCAGGCAGCAATGATCAATTCCACATCAATGGTTTCGTTCTCAGCAATTAATTTTCCGAATTGAGCAACACGCAAGGTGTGTTTCCAACGATACTCTGCGTTTGAAAGGTATCGATTTAAGTTAGCCTTGTCTTTTCTTGAACGGGCCTCGAAACTTTCTTCCAAGTAGTTCTGGGCAAATTCTGAAATTTTTAGAAGGCGAATATTATGCTCTTGATTCATGATTATTCTTTCTAGAGTGGGATATTCCCGTGCTTTTTTGACGGGTTTGATTCTTGTTTATTCTGCAGCATTTCAAGGGCGTTGATCAAACGCGGACGAGTCTCGCTCGGCTCAATAACATCGTTCAAATAACCATGCTCGGCAGCGATGTAGGGATTGGCGAATTTTTCACGGTATTCAGCAACTAATTCTAATTTTCGCCTAGCCCGTTCTTTAGATTTTTCCAATTCTTTTCTAAAGATAATACTAACCGCTCCATCTGGACCCATTACAGCGATTTCTGCGCTCGGCCATGCGAAGTTGATATCACTGCGCAGACCTTTGCTGGCCATGACAATATATGCGCCTCCATACGCTTTCCGTAGAACGACGGTCACCTTCGGTACAGTTGCTTCACAATACGCATAAAGCAATTTCGCTCCAGAACGAATAATACCACCATGTTCCTGAGTAGGACCCGGCATAAACCCAGGTACATCCACCAGCGTAACAAGTGGAATGTTGAAGGCATCACAGAAACGGACAAAACGAGCTGCTTTTTCGCTCGCGTCGATATCCAGTACACCAGCAAGAATTTGTGGCTGATTGGCGACAACCCCGACTGAGCGCCCTCCAAGCCGGGCAAATCCGACAATAATATTTTGGGCGAATGATTCGTGGATTTCAAAGAATTGTCCACTATCGACAATCCGTTGGATAATTTCCTTTACATCGTAAGGTTTTCCTGGATCAGGCGGAATAAGCGAATCAAGGGCTTCATCCATGCGTAGTGTGTCGTCACTGTTAGGCACATAAGGAGGATCTTCAGCAAAATTTTGCGGCAAATATGAGAGGAGTTTGCGGATGAGGTACAGTGTATCCGCTTCACTCTCCGCAGCAACATGACAGACGCCGGATTTCTCTGCGTGGACTGCCGCACCCCCCAGTTCTTCAAAAGTAACCTCCTCTTGAGTTACTGCCTTGACTACATCCGGACCAGTCACAAACATATTTGAGGTGCCGCGGACCATAAATACGAAATCGGTAAGTGCAGGTGAATAAACGGCTCCACCTGCGCAAGGTCCGAGAATGGCAGAAATTTGAGGGATCACCCCTGATGCCAATGTGTTTTGCAGGAAAATCTCTGCATATCCTACAAGGGACACAACGCCTTCCTGGATACGCGCCCCGCCTGAATCATTTAGCCCTATGATTGGAGCACCGTTCTTGGTTGCTAGATTATAGACCTTGCATATTTTTTCAGCATGCGCTTCACCAAGGCTGCCACCTAAAACCGTGAAATCCTGAGAATATACATACACCAATCGACCATCCACAGTTCCCCAGCCAGTCACCACGCTATCACCGGGATAAATATTTTCATTAAAACCCAGGCCGGTTGAGTGATGAACCACAAATGCATCTGTCTCTCGAAAAGAGCCCTTATCGAGCAGCAAATCTAGCCGCTCACGAGCCGTGAGTTTTCCCTTTAAATGCTGCGCCTCGATGCGTTCCAATCCACCTCCTAGGCGCGTCCTAGCTTTGCGTTCACGTAGACCACTGATTAATGATTTATTGCCCATAAGGAACCTTCCGTTTCAAAGAGATAAGATAACCAAGCATTATCAAATTCCACTCATAATAATGGTTAATAACCTGCAAAATATATCAGGTTGACAATGGAAATAAAAGCCTTATTTATTCCGAGGAAGGGATGCACAGAGGGGTAATGATTGATTTCTAAAAAAGAAATTGATGACTTTATAATGCAGTAGTAAACCATAAGTTAAAAAGAAGACTAAAGTGATTCCTAAAACAAATACCCAATTGGAATGAGGTCTTTGCAGGAATATCCGGTCCAACCAATACCACAAACCATATCCTGTGGCGCTGATGAGAGCACCGTACCAAGTCCAGAACTTTCCCAGCCAAAATCCTCTGGCGGTCACTATCCATACGATGCACCAAAACAATCCACTAATACATATATAGAGTGGTAAAAACATGCTTTGGTAATTTGAAATAATGGACCAGAAGATTATTGCATGAACGAACCGGAATCCATTCCACAATCCCAGCCCAAGGAAAATAACAGAGAACAGTGAAACGATAAATGGTTTATTTTCTTTATTCATGTTCAGGCAGGTAATGCTGACTAGCGGTTGATTTTGAAACTTGCGAACGATGTTTCCAGACCTCGCACACCGTTAGCGTCCACAAGAGAATCTTGCTCAAAAATCCGTACTTTCCAACGGTATTCTCCTTCCGGGAGATCATCCGTAAATATATGTGCATTTGATGCCGATGTTACCTCGCCTATGTTCATGGCGATCTCCCAAATATTGATCTTGTCGGGTTGAGCGATTGTATCTGCAGTGATCAAAAGAGAATCAATAAAAACGCTATATTCTTCATCTTTTCCATAGGTTCGGCTCAAGATCAATGGTAATGGACCTTTCGAAAGTGAATAGATGCCAAGGTCGTCCCAAACCCACTCATCGAGAGGATTTACGTCGCTGGAAAATGGGACTTGTTTTCCATTGATCGAAATATAATTGTGTTGATCATTTACTCGACGTTTATAGGATCGGATCCAGAACCGGTATTCCCCGGGATCGGAGACAGCAAGAGAAGATTGAGCATTTCCAGCCTGCCACTCATCCAGGAGGAAACCTTTATCGCTGAATCCCTCAGCAAATTCTGAAGATGAAATCCAATGAGGCCCAGTGAAAGCTTTTTCAACCTCAATCCAATAATTACCGGCAGTCCTCCTTTCGAGTGTCAATAAATGGCTGGTTGCGCGGACACCGTGATTATCCCAGGATAGAGTTAATGGAGCACCAAAGGTAAGTATTGCGTCATCCGAAGGGTAGGTCAATGTTGGAGGTACATCCTGGAAGCAAATTGGATGGGTAAGTGACATGGCATCGAAATGATAGACATCATAAAATTGACCTGATGCACTGAGTTCAGCATCAGGGTAACATTTCAGCATAATATCCAAAGAATCCTTCCCCTGAGCAGGCGAGTCTGTAGTTTTATCGAAAAATAGATCCAGGGTGGATAAATTTCGGAATTCTTGCAATGAATAAAGAATCTGATCAGCCTTAATTTGATTAAAATGGTTTTCGGAATCTAAACCGATATGAGCACGACCAGCCATAGAAAACATAATGATATTAGATTCAATGGCTAGGGAGTCTTCCGAATTATTTTCATATGCATACAAGATCATGGGTACTTTGTCAGCTGATTTTGAAGAGAGATCGGATAACTCACGAAGCTTTACTTGATCATTTGAATCTGGAGATCCGGAAACAAAGATATGATAATCGCTAAGCGTAATTACACTAAGGGAGAATATGAAAAATGGAACTGCGAGATTGAATCTCCTATTAACAAACCATGCCCGTAACATACCCAGGAAAGTCCAAAGCCCAAGCGCTCCCCAAATCATGAGAGGGACCATGGCAAAATTCAGTGTTTTCGGGGAGACGGTATTCATCGCAATTGGACCAAGTAGAATATAGAATAAAAGCCATAAAGGAATTATTCCATTGTATTCGTGGTTAAAATTTCTTAAAT
>Ga0315290_10004143_pt1 | contig 10417 bp, 8 predicted proteins | sample YL17G12_0_MG_FD_203627 | JGI IMG/M metagenome (GOLD analysis project Ga0315290, IMG submission 203627) | Sediment microbial communities from Yellowstone Lake, YNP, Wyoming, USA - YL17G12_0 | ecosystem: Environmental > Aquatic > Freshwater > Lake > Sediment | place: USA: Wyoming | collected...
GCAATCCGGCCGCCCATGGCCTGCTTGATCACCCGGCGGTCTGCACCCGTGCCACGCAGGTAAACGGCACCCTGGTAGCCGCGGCTCAGGAAGGTCCCGGGACCCGGGTCGGACACCGCTAGACCCGGGCGCCGATCCAGCCGATGCAGATCAGCGTGAAGGCGATGACGATGGGTTCGGCGTTCTGCCGGACCGAGGTGATGAACGACCAGCTGGCCGGGCGGGTGGGCCGGAGGCCTCGGGGGATGACCGCGGGAACGGTCCGGCTCCATTCTTCCCAGGGCGCACCAAAAATCCGGTGCAGCTTTCGATCCTCATACTCGATAGCGGTCGGGTAGTAGAACCACCAGAAGGCAATCGCTACGAGAGGCACCCACCACCGGCCGCAGGCCAGCGTGAAACCGATGAGGACCAGCAGGTTGCCGGTGTACAGCGGATGGCGGACAAGGGAATAGGGCCCGTCGGTTGCCAGTTGCTGGTTCTTGACGATGTAGCCCGAGGCGTAGACCCGCACCAGGCACCCGAGCACGACAATAAACGCACCGGCCATAAACAGGACAGGTGTCGGGCGGGAGAGCCAGACGAAGGCCGGCATAAGCGCCAGGCCGAGGCCCTGGCGCATCGCTTCCTGATGTCTCAATTCCCGGACGAGTCCTGGCAGGCCCGGCAGTGGTGGCAGGTCGGCGGTGCGGTTGGCCATGGGAACAAGTGTAGTCCGGGGAGTGATCGGGTGGCGAACCGGGGGCCTGAACCTGGGGCCTGAACCTGGGGCAAGAGCCCGAGACTGATAGAATTCTTTATAGAGCGGGCCTGTAGCTCAATTGGTTAGAGCAGGAGACTCATAATCTCTTGGTTCCAGGTTCAAGTCCTGGCAGGCCCACCAATGGAAACACCCGCCGGCATTGTGCCGGCGGGTCATCAAGTCTCATCCCCGTCAGGCCCCTGGCTTATTGACCAGGGCTGATCAGGGGCCGTTGCGCAGGCACCGCAACCGGCCGTCCATCAGAGAGTCTTACTCAGTAGCGCGGGCCTCCGCGACCACCGCCACCGCCATCCCGACCGCCGCCCCCACCACCACCGGGGCCGCGACCACCACCACCGCCGCCGTAGCCGCCACCACCACCGTCGCGGCCACCGCCGCCACCGTAGCCGCCACCACCGCCGCCGCCGCGGCCTCGACCACCGCCGCCGCCGCCGCCACCACCTTCACGCTCACGGGCTTCGTTCACCCGCAGAGGGCGGCCTTCCATGTCCTGGCCGTTCAGGCGGGCAATAGCCGTCTGCGCGTCCGACTCTGGCATTTCGACGAAACAGAAGCCGCGGAAACGGCCGGTCTCGCGATCGTTGATTAACCGCACGGCGTCGACGGTGCCGTGCTGCGCGAACAGCGTACGGACCGATTCTTCATCGGCGGTATAGGGCAGATTGCCTACGTAGATCCTGGTCATGAACGGGTACCCTTAAAATTCCTCAGTTGATGGACAGCACGAGAACGTCGAACGTCAGCGCTTTGCCCGCGAGCGGGTGGTTGTAATCCAGTACCACCACGTCGGGACGTACTTCGGCGACCCGGATCGGGCCGTCGAATCCCTGCGCGCTCAGCAGTGTGCCCACCTTGCGCGCATCCTCCGGGATCTTGTCGAGCGGAACTTCCTGCACCTTTTTAGGATCGGTAGGCCCGTAGGCCTGCTCGGGTGCAATCTTGACCTTCACCCGCTCACGGGCGGCCTTGCCCTGCAGGGCGGCCTCGAGCCCGGGAATGATCTGGCCCTCGCCCGCCACGAATGCCAGGGGCGGGCCGCCCACATTGCTCTGCACCGTGGAGCCGTCGTCCAGGGTCAGCGTGTATTCGATGTCGACCTTCTTGCCCTTGGCTATCACTGGCGCCGGAGCGGCTGTGTCAGCCAGCGAAACGGCCGAAAACGCAGTAGCGGCAAACAACAGCAACGACGAAACGAAGGCGCGAGCAGGGCTCACGTCCATGGTCCGAAACTCCGAAGGGAAAGGTGCACGGGAGGGGTGAAAGATCGTTGCGCGCGGCTTCTATGAACTGCGGGGATGACCGCGAATGGGACAGCGAGCGCCTAGCCTCTCCAGTAACCAACACCCGTCTTGGCCCCGTCATGGCGTGAGCGGCGGCCTGAACTGGACTCTAGCACGGGATTTCCGCCGATGCGATGGGCGGATCCGGGCCACAAAGCACCGCAAAAAATCCGGTCGACCTCGCTGTCGGGGGCGGACCCGGGATACGGGGCAGCCTAGAGACTCACATGATGGGCGGCCAGCCCCATAGAATCGTCAATCAAGCCGTCATCCAGGTGCTGCATGTCGGGACCGGGTCTGGGCACTTTAAACTACAGGCAACTGCCCAGTGAATTGACCCAGGCGGTGAGCAGCACCACACCGCTGCTGTCGATTACGCCAGAGCCGATGGGCGGCATGCCGTTCAGGTCCCGGCGATTCATGCGCGCTACGAGCACCGACCGGGCGGCGTCGCCGGGGGCGATCAGGCGGGCATTCGCGATGCCGAGATCACCGGCCTGGGGCGGGGCATCACAGGCGTTCATCGCCGCCAGGGCCGTCGTGGCACGCAGGTCCATGCTCGACGGCGTCGGCCCACCGGGACGGTGACACTGGGCGCAGTTGGTCTGCAGGTACGCCCGCGCCCGGTCACTCAGTGATTTGGTGCTGTCGGCGGGATCAGCCAGGGCCGCGAGCGTGGCGGGTGGCCCCGGTAATGGCGTGGTGAACAGGTTGATGTGCTCCAGCGTGGCCAGCTGGTTGGCCGTCTGGCCGGTCGACGGATAAGTGAGCGAGCCGTTGAGCTGGGAAATCTCGGGACCCAGTGAGAAGCCTGCCGCCGACGTGTGGCATTGCATGCACTCGCCCTCACTCGGATAGATCCAGGTCTGCCCGCCGACTTGCCGGGTCTTGCCCCCGATCACGCGCGTGGCCGCCGTCTGGCCACTGTTCCACTCGTAGGTGTAGCCGGCCCACACGCCGTCCGGATGCCGCATGAACAGCCGCGTCTCGATCAGCTGGCCACCCAGGCGGAAGGATTTGAGGATCACGGAGCCCGCCGGGAAATCGAAGTCCCCGGCCGGGGTCCGCGCGATCTTCGTCCCGTCGGGTATGGCGAAGTGGCGTTCCTTAACGGCGCCATCCGACCAGAATGGGGCGTTCACGGCATACGGGATCACACCACTGGCGGGCTGCGTGGGATTACCGGCAGCGACGCAACCGGTGGCAGACAGGGTGGATGGAATCGTGTCTGGCGCCCCGCCGGCCACGGGTGTGATGCGGCGGATCCGCCCGTTGCCGTAGTCGGCAAAATACAGCTCTGTGTCGGCACCAATTGCGAAGGCACTGATGTTGTAGGGCGAGTCGATCAGCTGGTCGTTGCTGTAACCACCCTGGCCGTCATCCTCAAGTGCCCAGATCCGCCCTGAGGAAAAGTCCCCGAACACGTAGCGGCCCCGGAGTGCCGGTATGGCGGCACCGCGGTAGACATAGCCCCCGGTGATGGATGCATCACCATTCGCGTGGGGATATTCAGTCAGCGGATCGATCAGGCCACTGGTGGGACAGCCCGTCGTATTGTAGGAATTAAAGCCCTCCCGGCAACGCCAGCCATAGTTGCCCCCGCGCTCGATACGATCCACTTCTTCCCACGCATTCTGGCCAACGTCGCCCAGCCACAAGTCGCCCGTGGGACCGTCGAAGCTCCAGCGCCAGGGGTTGCGCAGGCCCGAGGCGTAGGTTTCCGGGCAAGCCTGGGTGTTGCCTCCCGGCCCGCACTTCGGATTCGCTGCGAAAGGATTGCCCGCGGGAATAGTGTAGCCAGGATTCGGATAAGTAACGCCGACGACGTTGACCCGGAGCATCTTGCCGAGCATGCGGGTCTGGTTCTGGGCATAGTCGTTCGGGTCGCCGCCGCTGCCGCCATCACCGAGACCGAAATAAAGGAACCCGTCCGCACCGAAGGCGATATCGCCGCCATTATGATTACTGTAGGGCTGATCGACAGTCAGCAGAATCTGTTCGGTGACGTTTACCGGCAGCGTCACACTGTCCAGGATGAACCGCGAAACCCGGGACGTCAGCGGCGAGCCGTCGGTGGTGTACGAAATGAATACCTCGCGGGTAGCCGGCCAGTTGGGATGAAACGCCAGGCCGAGCAGGCCACCCTCGCCCGCTGGATTGACCGGCCCGCTGAGATCCAGCCAGGTGGTAACCGTCGCCGGACTGCTGGTACTGAAAACCTTTAGCAGCCCCCCCTTTTCCAGCACGAACCATCGGGAACCATCGCCAGGTGCCTGCAGTATCTTGGTGGGCTCCGCGAAGGCCGGTGCTGCCGGAAAGGCATCGACCGTCGCCACCGTGGCGTTGCCGTCAGGCCGGGCTGGGGCCACGCAGGTCGGGTTCGAGGGGCGGGTCTCCAGACCGAACGGGCCGCTTGTTGAGGTGTCGTCGTTGGCGATGGTGCCCGTAGCGCTGGCGTCAGCCAACGTCGTGTTGGTGGGTGCGCTCAGCGTGACAGTGAAGGTCTCGTCAGCCTCCACGGTGGAGTCGCCATTGACAGTGACACTGATCTGGCGCGAGGTCTGACCGGGATTGAAGGTTACGGTGCCGCTAGTCGCCGCGAAGTCCGATCCGGCCGAGGCACTGCCGGCGGTCGTTGCGTAAGCTGCCGTGACAGTGCGGCCGCTGGCGGCCGACAGGATCACGTTAAACGCGAGGGGCGCCGTGCCGGTGTTGCCCTCGGCCCGCTGCGCATCACCGATGGTCAATGCCGGCGTGGGATCGTTGTCGCGAATGGTGCCAATGGCGGAGACTGCGCGGGGCGTCGCGTTGCCGGTGACGTTGGCCAGTGCAAGAGTGAAGGTCTCATCGCTCTCGTCCAGCACGTCTCCTATCACGGCGACTGTCAATGACTGGCTGGTGCTCCCAGCCGGAAACGTCAGGGTGCCTGTTACGGTGCTGTAGTCTGCTCCGGCACTGGCGCTTCCGGCTGTTGTTGCATAGTCAACCGTGACGACCGCGGCAGCCGGCGCTGACAGTGTCACCGTAAACGTGAGGCCGGTAGTCCCGACGTTGCCTTCGTCCAGGGCCACATCGGCCACGCTGAGCGTCACCCCTCCCGCTGGCCCGGAATCGCCACCACCACCGCCACCGCCACAACCGGCAAGGCCGGTCACGGTGGCAATGACCATTGCCCAGGCCACCGGTGAGTTGTTCTTTAGCATTGCCATAGGGGCGATCCTTGAGGGAAGTACCGTCGTCAGCCACTGCATGAGACGTGTACAGCGCACATCTTGCTCACTGGGCATCGCTCCTGTCGAGCGTCCGGTACCTAAATCGCCGTTTATACTGCGGCGAAACAAGGATCCCGGTTCATGACCCGTTCATTTCATCCCCCCGTCCGGACCCTGATGGGACCCGGCCCCTCCGACGTCAACCCCCGCATTCTCGAAGCGCTGTCGCGGCCCACGATCGGCCACCTGGACCCCGCCTTCATCGGGCTGATGGATGATGTCAAACGGCTGCTCCAGTTCGCGTTCCGCACGCAGAACGCGCTGACGCTGCCCGTGTCGGCGCCGGGTTCTGCCGGCATGGAGTGCTGCTTCGTCAACCTCTTGCAGCCCGGCGACCAGGTGATCGTTGCGCAGAACGGTGTTTTCGGCGGCCGCATGAAGGAGAACGTGGAGCGCTGCGGCGCGACGGCCATCCTGGTGCAGGACGAGTGGGGTAACGCGGTGAATCCGCAGAAGGTGGAGGACGCACTCCGTTCCCATCCGGATGCGAAGGTCCTCGCCTTCGTTCACGCCGAGACCTCCACGGGTGCGCGCTCCGATGCGGCCACGCTGTGCAGCCTCGCCCGCCAGCGCGGCCTGCTGACAATCGTCGACACCGTGACCGGCCTCGGCGGCATCGACGTGAACGTGGACGGCTGGGGCGCCGACGCGGTGTACTCCGGCACCCAGAAGTGCCTGTCCTGCGTCCCCGGACTCTCACCAGTGACCTTCAGCCCCCGCGCCCAGGAGGTTATCCAGAAGCGCCAGCACAAGGTGCAGAGCTGGTTTCTCGATATGGGCCTCGTCATGGCGTACTGGGGCGGCGGCCAGCGCGCCTACCACCACACGGCCCCCATCAACATGCTGTACGGCTTGCACGAAGCGCTGGTGATCCTGGAAGAGGAAGGCCTGGAAAAGGCCTGGGCGCGGCACGCCCGGCACCACGCCGCCCTGGCGGCTGGCCTGGCTGGCCTCGGCATCGAGTTCGTCGTGGACGCGCAGCACCGGCTGCCCCAGCTGAACTGCGTCCGCATCCCGGCGGGGGTTGACGACGCCCAGGTGCGCCAGCGGCTGCTGGACGAGTACAGCCTGGAAATCGGCGCGGGGCTCGGGCCGCTGGCGGGCAAGGTCTGGCGCATCGGCCTGATGGGCTACGCCGCGAACCGGACCAACGTGCTGTTCTGTCTCGGCGCGCTCGAAGCGCTGCTGGGCCGGACTGGCGGCGTCGCAGCGGCTCGCGAGTTTTACGGCCCGTAGGAGCGCGCCGCAACTGCAAGGCGCACCAGCGCCAGGATCTGATCCAGCGTCGGTGTGGACACGCCCACCAGCCGTCCCATCTCCGTCACGGACGCCACCAGCGCATCGAGTTCCAGGGGCCGGCCCTGCTCGAAGTCCTGGAGCATCGAAGTCCGGTGCGCGCCCACGTCCACTGCAGCATCTATGCGCTTTTCGATGTCCATGACGAAGCTCACGCCCAGTGCGGTAGCCACGGCGACCGCCTCGGTCATCATCCGGCGGATCACCTCGCGCACGTCCGGGTCCCGGCCCATCTGCTCGAGCGTTGCCCGGGTCAGGACGCTGACGGGATTGAACGTGGCGTTGCCGAGCAACTTGAACCAGATGTCGTCGCGGATGTTCCGGCGCACCGGCGCCTTGAATCCGGCTGCGGTCAGGACTTCGCCAAGGGCCGTCACCCGTGCAGACTTCGAGCCGTCGGGCTCGCCCACCATGAAGCGCGTGCCTTCGATGTGCCGGACGACCCCGGGCTCGACAATTTCGCAGGACGGGTAGACGACGCAGCCAATTGCGCGCTCCGGCCCGAGCGACCGCCAGATCCGACCACCCGGATCGGCAGCCTCCAGGTGACGGTTCTCCAGGGGGCCGGGGAACGCGTGGAAATACCACCAGAGGATGCCATTCTGGGCAGTGACCACTGCCGTGTCCCGGCCGAGCAGGGGCTGCAGGTGGTCCAGGATTCCCGGCGTTGAGTGCGCCTTGAGTGTGACGATCACGTAGTCCTGGGGACCCAGCGTCCGCGGGTCGTCAGTGCAGCGGACCGCCACCGTCTTCCGTCCGTCGCCATCGAGGAGCGTCAGCCCCCTCTGCTGCATGGCCTGCAGGTGCGGCCCGCGGGCCACCAGCGACACGTCGGCGTCCGTGCCCGCGAGCTCGGCGCCGAGATACCCGCCGATGGCGCCGGCACCGTAGATGCAAATCTTCATGCAAGTCCCAGCTTCGCCGCGAGCCCGATCCGCTGGAGCTTGCCGGTGGCGCCCTTCGGGATTTCCTCGAGGAACAGGATTTTCCGCGGCACCTTCATGTCGGCAAGCCGTTCGCCCGCGAACTTGCGCAGCTCGCGCTCGCTCACCTCGGTGCCGGGCTTCAGGACGACAGCGGCAGCCACGTCCTCGCCGAGCATCGGGTGAGGGACGGCAAAGGTCACCGCCTGGGCAACGGCCGGGTGATTCAGCAGGACCTCATCCACTTCGCGGGGCGAAAACTTCTCGCCACCCCGGTTGATGATCTCCTTCAGGCGCCCGGTAAGGCGCAGGTAACCCTGCGAGTCCAGCACGCCCTGGTCGCCGGTGCGGAACCACCCGGCGGTGAAGGCCACGGCGTTGGCCCCGGCATTGTTGCGATAACCCGGGGTGACGTTTGGCCCTCGAATCACGATCTCGCCGACATCACCAGCCGGCAGCAGCACGCCATGCTCATCCATGATCGCCACGTCCGGGCCCGCGGCCACGCCCACGCTGCCGGCGAATCGCGCGCGGGGCGGCAGCGGGCTGCTGGTCATCTGGTGAGCGGCCTCCGTCATGCCGTAGGCCTCGATCACGGGGCAGCCGAAGACGGCCTCCAGTTCCGTCATGACCTGGTTCGGAAGGGACGCCGATGAGGACCGGATGAAACGCAGCGAGACGGCGTCGATCGTCTCGCGACTGCGCGGAGCCCGGGCCAGGATGGCCTGGTGCATGGTCGGCACCGCCGTGTACCAGGTGGGGCCGATCTCGCGAAGTTGGGTAAAGAACTGCAGGGCGTTGAACCCGGACGTGCAGCAGACATTGGCACCGGCATGCAGTGAACTCAGGACGGCGGCGATCAGGCCGTGAATGTGGAAGAGCGGCATCACCTGGAGGCAGCGGTCAGCGGAGGCCAACGCCAGGCTCGTGGCGATGTGATCCGCAGACGCGCACACGTTGGCGTGCGTGAGCGGCACGATCTTTGGCCGCGACGTGGTGCCTGAGGTGTGCAGCACCAGCGCCACGTCGGTACTACCCGCAGGGCCAGGACGCGCCGCCTTCCCGGGTGCACCACGCAATTCAAATTGCCCCGCGGGGGTGCCAATGGGAATCACCAGTTCCGCAATCGGAATGCCGAGTTTCCGTGCCACGGTGACGGACGGTGAACTGCTGCCCGCCTCGACCACGAGAAGCCGGGCCACCAGGTCCTGCAGGTAGAACTCGAATTCATCCGCGGTGTACCCGGGATTCAGCGGCGCCGTCGTTGCACCGGCAGCGATCGCCACGAACGCCGCAGCCATCTCGGGTCCGTTGGGTAGCACGATCGCGACGGCATCGTCGCGGCCGACGCCGAGGGCGTTGAGGGCCGTGATGGTGGCGGCAACCTGGTCGCGCAGGCCGGCGTAGGTGAGGTCCGGACGGCCAGGGGCAGAAATCGCAGGCGCTGTTGCGGCGCCTCGGCCGAGCAGTTCGCTGATGGTGAAGGATCGGGCCATGCTGAATTCTCGCACGGGCTAGCGAATCAGCCGCCGCCGGATGAAGATCGTCGCCGCCACGTAGCCGACTACCGCGTAGCCGATCAGCACACCCACGTCCAGCCAGGGATCCGTCAGCGGCAGACCAGCCACCAGCGGGCGAATCAACGCGATAGCGTGGGACAGGGGCAGGACGTTGACGATCACCTGGGCCACAGGGGGCAGTGTCGCCACAGGGTAGAAGACGCCGCTGAAGATAAACATGGGCGTGATCAGCAACGTGGTGTAGTAGTTGAAGAAGTCGTAGCTGGGGGCGAAGGACGCGACCACGATGGCGGGGCCCGCGAAGCTCAACCCGACGAGGAAGAAAACCGGAATGGCGCCGAGCGCCGACCAGCTGTGGATCGCTCCGAGCAGGGTTGCGACCACCAGAATTGGCAGTGTGTTCAGCACGGATTTCGACGCACACCACAGGGTTTCGCCTGCGACGATATCGTCCACCTGCAACGGGGTCGCCAGAATCGCGTCGTAGGTCTGCTGGTGGGTCATCCGGGTGAACACCGAAAACATACCCTCGAAGGACGCCACGTTCATGGCTGAGGCGGCGAGCAGGCCCGATGCCAGGAACGTGAAATAGGCAATGCCGTTTACCTCACCGATGAACTGGCCGAGGCCGAAACCGAGTCCGAGCAGGTAGATCACCGGTTCGCCGAACGACAATGCCAGGCTCGGACCCAGCAGCTTTCGCCACACCAGCGCGTTGCGGAGGAGGATCGTGAAGGCCGACGCCCGGGGGCGCGGCACTGCGATGTCGATGGCGGTCATGGGACTATCCTGTCGCGGCTAAAGCCGCTCCTACTCTCTGAGTTCGTGGCCCGTCAGCTTGAGAAAAACGTCCTCAAGATTCGCTACCCGGTGCGTGTACTGCAACTGGGGTGCTGCTTCCAGCCGCGCCAGCACCGGCCCCAACTCCTGCGCGTAGCAGTAGTGCGTTTCGCCGACGCTCAGCACCCGCACGCCGGGCATGCCCTCGAACACAGGCAGAATGCTGGCCGCTTCCCCCTGCAACTCGAGTACGTGAGGCTCCACGTGCTCACGAATCAAAGCCTGAGGTGAGCCCTGGGTGATGATCCGGCCCCGGTCGATCACCACCAGTTGATCGCAGAGACGCTCCGCCTCTTCCATGTAGTGTGTGGTCAGCAGCAGCGTCTTGCCGGCGTTCTTCAGTTTTCGCAGCCGCGTCCAGATCAGGTGCCGTACCTGCGGGTCGAGGCCGGTCGTCGGCTCGTCCAGCATGATGAGTTCCGGATCGTTGATCAGGGAGCGGGCAATGGACAGCCGGCGCTTCATGCCACCGGAAAGCTCCGGCATCTTCGCGTCCTTACGGTCACCCAGTTCGAGGAAGCCG
>Ga0315290_10004145_pt1 | contig 10416 bp, 7 predicted proteins | sample YL17G12_0_MG_FD_203627 | JGI IMG/M metagenome (GOLD analysis project Ga0315290, IMG submission 203627) | Sediment microbial communities from Yellowstone Lake, YNP, Wyoming, USA - YL17G12_0 | ecosystem: Environmental > Aquatic > Freshwater > Lake > Sediment | place: USA: Wyoming | collected...
TGGCGGAATCGACGCCCCAGCGATGAATCGCTGGGCTATTGTCGCGCCGCCCCTCCGGGGCGAAGTCTCCGAGCAACCCAGTGACCGCGTGGCAGACCAGCTCGGCCAGCGAGTGGGCCTTCATCTTCTCCATGATCTTCGCGCGGCGGACCTCGATCGCACGCACGCTCACGTGGAGCTCTGCGGCCATCGCCCTGTTGCCCATCCCGGCCAGCAGCAACTGGAGGACGTCGCGCTCGGCGGGCGTCAGACACCCCAAGCGGCGCTGCACCCGATGAAAGCCGACAATCCTCTGGTGGTTCTCGGCGTCCCATTGGAGGGCCCCGGCCAGCACTCGGCCAAGATCGGCGGGGTCGCACGGCTTCTGGAGATAGTCGAAGGCCCCAGCCTTCATGGCCAGCACCACGGCAGGGACCTCACCACAGGGGGATGTGAATACCACCGGAAGATGTACTCGATGCCGGGCGAGGCGGGCGAAAAAGCCAAGACCCCCCACGCCGGGGGTATCGGGGTCGGCAAACAGGCACCCGGGCTGGTCGGGGTCGCAGCTCTGGAAGTACGGCTCCGCCGATCTGTAGAACTCGACGGCAACCCCGAAAGGGCCCGCGATCGCGCGCAGGGCCTGGCAGACGGCCGAATCCTGGTCGAGGACCAGCACGGCCGGCTCGCGCGAGGGAATCTGCGGTCTTGTCGGGCCTTCCATGACTGCGGTCGCGTCAGCAGACCTCTTGGGGGTCCCGCGTCCATGGCCCGGCCGTGCCCGCGGGCAGCGCCGGGCCTCCTGGCAATGTACTCGATCCCAGCGGGGGGGCAAGGGGGCGGGGCGGTTCCCTCGGCCGGGTTGACAGCCCCATCGCCCCAGGTAAAATATGGGGTTTCCCCGGACCAGGCAGTCCTGGCCGGGGCCGCTTGTTTTTGTACGTTGCCGCCGCCGCAAGGCGCAGGAGGAGAGGGTTGGACGAGGCCATCCAAAAGGCCGACGTGCTGATCGAGGCCCTCCAGTGGATCCGCCAGTTCCGCAACAGGATCATCGTGATCAAGCTGGGCGGGAGCGTGATGGAGGACCCCCGCCCCATGACCCACCTCCTGTTGGACGTGGTCTTCATGGAAACCGTGGGCCTGCGCCCGGTCCTCATCCACGGCGGAGGAGCGGCGATCAGCCGGGCCATGGAGTCGGCCGGGCTGGAGCCCCGGTTCGTCCAGGGCCGGCGTTACACCGACGAGGCGACGTTGAAGATCGTCGAGCAGGTCCTGGCCTACGAGATCAACGAAGACCTTGCGGCCCGGGTCGCCGTGCTCGGCGGCCAGGCCAGGCCGCTGAACTTCCGTACCCGGAACGTGCTTTTCGGCGAGCGGATGACCCTGAGCGGGCCGGCAGGCGAGCCGGTCGACCTGGGGTTCGTCGGCCAGGTGACCTGCGTCGACTGCGAGCCGATCCTCGAGCTCTGCCATAGCGGAGTGGTCCCGGTCATCCCCTCGATGTGCCTGGCCGGGGACGGCCAGAAGCTGAACGTCAACGCCGACACGGCGGCCACGGCCCTGGCCCAGGCCCTCGGCGCGGAGAAGCTGGTCTTCCTGAGCGACGTCAACGGGGTTCGCCGCCGGAAGGACGACCCCGAGACGCTGATCCACTCGCTGACCGCCCCGGAGGCCAAGGCCCTGATCGCCTCCGGCGCGATCGAGTCGGGCATGATTCCCAAGGTGCAGGCCTGCCTGGAGACGCTGGAAAAAGGGGTCCGCAAGATCCACATCATCGACGGCCGGCTGCGGCATTCGCTGCTCTTGGAGGTCTACACGAGCAAAGGGGTGGGTACGGAGATCGTTCGGCAATAGGAGGAGGATCGCCCGTGACGGCTGCTGGATCCCTGAGTTCCCAAGATACGATTGCCTTGTTCCAGAAATACGTGATCCCCAACTACACCCGGTTCCCGGTGTCGCTGGTCCGCGGCGAGGGGTCGTACGTCTGGGACAGCGAGGGGAACCGCTACCTGGACTTCTTCCCCGGCTGGGGGTGCAACCTGCTGGGGCACTGCCCGGCGCCGGTCGTCGAGGCGGTCCGCCGGCAGTTGGGCACCCTGGTCCACGTGCCGAACACCTGGTACACGGAGGCCCAGGGGCTTTGGGCCAAAGCGATCTCCGAGCGGAGCTTTGGCGGGCAGGCCTTCTTCTGCAACTCGGGAACCGAGGCCAACGAGGCGGCCATCAAGCTGGTGCGGCTCCACGCCAAGCGCCCGAGGTACAAGATCATCACGTTCGAGGGCGGGTTCCACGGCCGGACCCTCGGCTCGACGGCCGCCACGGCCCAGCCGAAGTACCACGAGGGTCTCGGGCCGCTGATGGCCGGATTCGTCTACGCCCCCTATGGCGACCTGGACGCCGTGAGCCGGCTGATCGACGCCGAGACGGCGGCGCTTCTGATCGAGCCGGTGCAGGGCGAAGGGGGCATTCGCATCCCGCCCGACGGTTTCCTCGCCGGCCTGCGCCGGCTCGCCGACGAGCATGGGCTCTTGTTGGTCTTCGACGAGGTGCAGACGGGCTTCGGGCGCACGGGGCAGTGGTTCGCCTACCAGCACTTCGGGGTGACGCCGGACGTCATGACCCTGGCGAAGGCGTTGTGCGGGGGGCTGGCCGGGGCGGCGATGCTCGCCCGGCCCGAGATCGCGCCGAGTCTCCGCGCCGGCATGCACGCCGCCACGTTCGGCGGCAACCCGATCGCGGCCCGCGCCGGCCTGGCGGCCATCGAGATGATCGAAAAGGAAGGGCTGCTGGCGCGGGCCGGGCAAATCAGCCAGGTCTTCCGGCAGCGGCTTGCCGAGCTGCAAGCGCAGTGCGAGCTGGTGCGCGAGGTCCGCATCGTGGGCCTCATGATCGGCATCGAGCTGGCCATCGAAGGGGCGGCCGCCGTCCAGGCCTGCATGGACCGGAAGCTGCTGGTCAACTGCACCCACGGCACGGTCCTGCGCCTCCTGCCCGCCATGACCCTCAGCGAAGAGCAAGTCCACCAGGGCTGCGACGTGCTGGCCGAAGTGCTCAAGGCCCAGGTCGGCTAGGCCGAAGGAACCCATCCATGCGACACCTGCTCGGCATGACCGACTTGAGCCCGGCGGAGATCGAGCGGATCTTCTCCATCACCAACGACCTGAAGACGAAACACCAGCGGGGCCTGCGCGAGTCGCTGCTGCCGGGGCGCGTGATGGCGCTGTTGTTCGAGAAGCCTTCGCTGCGGACCCGGGTGAGCTTCGAGGCCGCCATGGCCCACCTCGGCGGAAGCGCCGTGTTCCTGGGCGAGGACGTCGGGTTCGGGTCCCGGGAGAGCCTGGCCGACTTCGGCCGAGTGCTGAGCGAGTACGTCGACGTGATCGTCGTGCGGGCGAAGAAGCACCAGACCGTCGCCGAGCTGGCCCAGTACGCCTCCTGCTCGGTGATCAACGGCCTGACCGACTACGCCCATCCGTGCCAGGCCATGGCCGACCTCTACACGGTGCGCGAGCTGGTCGGCAAGCTCGAGGGGCACACGCTGGCCTGGGTGGGCGACGGCAACAACGTGGCGCGGAGCCTGGCCGTCGGCTGCGGCAAGATGGGCATGCGGCTCGTCATGGCCACGCCCGAAGGCTACCGCTTCGACGAGGAGTTCCTCTCCGCCCTCCGCCGCGAGGTGCCCCGGCTCGAGCTGGTGGTCACCGACGACCCGGTCGAGGCCGTGCGCGACGCGGTCGTGGTCTACACCGACGTCTGGGCGAGCATGGGCCAGGAGACGGAAATGGAGCAGCGCCGCCGCGACTTCGCCCCGTACCAGGTCAACGCCGAATTGATGTCGCACGTCCAGAAGGGGGCGCTGTTCATGCACTGCCTCCCGGCGCGACGCGGCGAAGAAGTGACCGACGACGTGATCGACGGCCCGCACAGCGTCGTGCTGCGACAGGCCGCCAACCGCATGCACGTCCAAAAGGGGATCCTCGCCTGGCTGCTGGGGGCGAAAGGGTGAGGGGGTGACGGGGTGACGGGGTGACGGGGTGACGGGGTGACGGGGTCGACCCCCTTAGCGATTCTCCGAGAAGTAATGGAGCATTCTCTCTCCGAGCCGGGGCGTGCCGCCCCGGCTTCTCTGGGCCGACACGGCCCGGCTCGCATCTGTCGCGGTTGCTTCACTTTTCTGAGGATCAATAGCTCCTCGAGCAGTCACCTTGACGGATGCTCAGTTGCATCCCACACTATGGGTGGGGGCAACAGGGAGTCGCTCCGACCATTCACCGCGAAAGTGAGGGGCCCATGGCCGGCCGAACCAATTCGAGGAAAAGAAGGCCCGCCCAGCCCGCCGAACCGGGCATCTCCGGACTGACGGTCGCGGGATTCAAGTCGATCCGCGACGAGCAATCCATCGAGATTCGTCCGCTCACGCTGCTGGCTGGGGCCAACAGCTCGGGGAAGTCGAGTTTCATGCAGCCGTTGCTTCTGCTCAAGCAGACGCTCGAGGCCAGCTATGACCCTGGGCCCCTGCGCCTGGATGGCCCCAACGTGCGACTGACGGACATGCGTCAAGTTCTCGCGAGAAGCGCTGGGGCGCGCCGCGGGAATGGGTTCCAAGTCGGAATGGGTCTCGGTTCCTTTGGCCGTCTTCTGCTTTCTTTTGGGAGGCAAGCGAAGGGCGAGGTACAGCTATCGCGAATGATTGCCATCGATTCTGAGCAAGAGATCACATTGACGCCGGGAATGAGCGAAGAGGAGATCGAGAAGCAGTTGGCAGAATACGTGGGGCCTGCAAAGGACTTGTTCACGGTGTCTGTCACTCTCAAGCGTGAGCGATGCTTCCTGTTGCCGGTGGTCACATTGGAGGAGGGCCCCACGGCAGTATGGCTTTCCTTTCCTCGGGAGGTGATTTCCGCCGCTGAACTCCTGATTAGACGGGTGATTCACGTGCCGGGCCTTCGTGGGAACCCGGAGCGGACTTACCACGTCACGGCCGTCGGCGATACGTATCCGGGGACTTTCCAGGAGTATGTTGCCAGCGTCGTCTACCAGTGGCAGACTGCCGAGAAGTCGGGTTCGCTGGAAGCGCTGGCGGCAGATCTTCAGGAACTTGGCCTGACCTCGAGCGTCGCGGCGAGGCGGGTAAGTGACGTACACGTGGAACTGCAAGTGGGACGCCTTGCCCGTGCGACCAGCCGAGCATCTCGCGACCTGGTGAGCATCGCGGACGTGGGATTGGGCGTGTCGCAGGTGCTGCCCGTCCTGGTCGCTCTTCACGTCGCCACACCTCGGCATCTGGTGTACCTCGAACAGCCGGCGCTTCACCTCCATCCGCGGGCGCAAGTGGCGTTGGCGTGGGTGCTTGCCAGGGCGGTCAAGCGAGGAGTCCGAATGGTGGTCGAAACGCACAGCCCCTTGCTCCTGCTGGCCATTCAAGCCTTGGTGGCTGCCGGCAAGGAAGGGCTGACTCGCGACATGGTGAAACTGCACTGGTTCACGCGTTCCGAGAAGGACGGGACCAGCAAGATCACCAGTGCCGACCTGGACGAGGCCGGGTCGTTTGGGGACTGGCCCGAAGATTTCGGGGCCGTGACACTGGACGTCGAAAAGGAGTACCTGGACGCCGCCGAACGGGTGTGGAGACGGAAGAAGTAGGCATGCCCAGCAAGATTCGGATGCGTCTGGTCATCGATAGCTCCGTCGTCCAGGCCCCGGGCCCGGATCACCCGACCGACGAGCGGCCCAAGCGGTGTCGCGATTTCTTGGGTGCCGTTTACGTCCTTTGCCACCGCGTCGTGGTGACGGACGCGATTCTCAGCCAATGGAAGAGGCACTGGTCGCGGTTCGCCCGCACGTGGTACCGCGTCATGTTGCAGCACAGGAAGGTCGTCTACGACCACGGAATCTCTGATCCAGCGCTTCGGGCCAAGGTTGGCGCCCTGGACGCCGGCAAGAAAGAGCTTCGCCTCATGCTGGAAGACGCTTTCCTGATCGAGGCGGCGCTGGCGACGGACAAGATCGTGATCTCTCTCGACGATGAGGCTCGCGAGCTGTTTCGCGCCGCGTGCCAGACCATCGCCGAAATGCGGCCAGTCACCTGGGTCAACCCCGCTCGGCCCGAGGAAGCAGCGGCCAAGTGGCTGCGCAAGGGCGTCCAGCCGGAAGGCAAGAGGAAACTGGGCTGGGGACTGGCGTAGGGAAGGGGTCCTTCCTACTGCGCCCCCAGGCACAGCACCTTGCCGTCCTGCGTGGTCAAGAGGAGCCGATCGCCCGAGGCCGCCAGCCCGTCCCAGAGCGGCGAGGGGACGGCGAGCCGGGAAAGGAGGCGGCCGTCCTTGGGGGAGACGGCGGCAAGGCTCCCTTCGTTCCCCGCCTGCCCGACGATGAGCAGGGCGTCGGGCGTCAGGACCATCGCGGAAACCCGAGCGGGCGCGCCGAACCACGTTGACGTGGGCACCGACCACGCGGCGCCTCGGGCCAGGCGCTGGCTCCGCCACAGGTCGCCGCCCTTGCGGGCCTGCTCCTGAACCGTCCACTTGTTGAACCACTCCGCGTCGAACTTCTCGCCCGCGTCCAGGCGGAAGTCGCGGCGGAAGACCGTCTGCCGGTCCTGCAGGCAGCCAAACAGCGTGTCGCCCCGAAACACGACCAGCGGATCGACGAACGGCCGGTCCTTGACCTGCTCGCTCTCGTAGCGCGGGCCGTAGGACCAGCAGCCACGCGGGACCATCGCGCTCGAGCCGTCCGAGCCGCCCACGCCCAGCCGGGCAAACCCGTTCTTGGCGTCGCAGGTCATCCGGCCGGTGCCCAGGTCGAACAGCCACCGCGACAACGCCACGGCCTGGCCCTCGCGGCGCAAGAGATCGAAGCTCTCGAACTCCAGGCCCGAGGCGGCGTAGAACTCGGTCTGCGGGACGGAGTCGAGTCGCTGGACCCAGCGGACCCGGCCGGTGGCCGGCTCAACGGCGAAGACCCGAACCCCGCCGTCGGCCAGGGGCTGGCGCCCGGCGGCGAAGTAGGCCAGGCCGTCGACCACCAGGACGCTCCCCGGCACGGGCCAGGGCGATTCGAGCTGGCCGTAGGCGACGATCTGCTCGTCCATGGGTGCGGCCCGGAGCCGCCACACCAGCCGGCCGTCGTCGGCCCGGAGGCAGTAGACCCAGCCGCTGCGCGTGCCGAACAGGCACAGCCCGCGGTGGATCGTCGGGGCGGTGTCGATCCGGCCCACGGCGGTGAAGGCCCAACGCCGCTGGCCGCTGGCGGCGTCCAGGGCCACCACCTGGTGGCGATCGCTCCGGGCGACGAAGACGAGCCCCCCGGCCGAGACCGGGGCCGTGACCGGGCCGCGCACAAAGGAGTTGTGCCGCCAATCGTCGGCAATGGGGCCGGTGGGCCAGGAGTCGAGGTCGGCCTGCCAGAGGATTTTGAGTTTGTCGGGGACCCGGGCCGTGGTGCTGGCACTGCGCCAGGCATCGTGGCGATAGCAGGGCCAGTCGGCCGGCCGGTCGGCGCCGGCGGCGTCGGCGGGGTTGGCGCTGGGTGGCTCGGCCGGGCCCTTTTCCGCGGCGAAGTCCTGGACCTGCGGGGCCCGAGCCGCCAGGTCGACCCCCGCCCGGGCCGGCGCAAGGGCCGCGTAGTCCCGCAACATCGGCCAACAAACGCAGTGCTTCGGGAAGGTGTAGATCAGGCCGTTGGCCGGCACGAGCCCGGCGTCCCGGCCGCAGGCCCCCTTGGTGATCCGGTTCGCGTCGACCCGGCCCGTGGCCAGGTCCGTCAGGTCCATCTCGCCGGCAAATAGCAGGGTCTCGGTGGCCACGGGCGGGAAGCAGTGCCCCCAGCCGGCCGGGAAGCTCTTGTCGAGCAGGCCGGTCTTCGGGTCGAAGGCCGTGCACTTGCGGTCGTCGAGGACCCAGAGCCGATCGCCGGCAAACATGGCCCGGGCCTGCTTCATGTGGGCCATGCCGGGGACGAAGTCGCGGCTCCACTGCGGCGAGCCATCGGCGGCCGAGACCACGTGGACGCGGTTGTTGGGCTTGTCGTCGCTGAGCGTGGAGACCTCGTAGGCCAGCAGTCCCCCGTGATGGACGCAGGCGCGGACCCCGGCGAGCCAGGGCCAATCGGCCCGCTGCCAGCGCAGCGTGCCCTTGGCCAAGTCGAGGGCAACGGCCGTGGGCGATTCGCCGCGCCGGGGCTGGCCTTCGATCAGGTACACCGAGTTTTGGTCGGCCACGACGCATCGGGGCTCGCGGGCGGGGTGTTTCCAGCGAAGCCCACCCGACGCCGCGTCCACCGCCCGGACCGACTGCTCCTCCACGGCAATCAGCAGCCCGCCGGCCACCAGCAAATCGACCGGCCTGCCGGCCTCGGGGTATTCGCGCAGGGTGCGGCCGGTGGCGCCGTCCAGGGCCAGGACCTTGTCGTCGCTGACGACCAGGAGGCGCTGGCCGTCGGCGACGGGCCGGACGCTGCCGGGCTGGGGGTTGGAGGAGAAACCGCCGCGGGCTGGGGAGGGGTGCAGGGCCCGCTCCCAGAGCCTCAGCCCGTTGAAGGAGTCGCGGGCCAGCACGCCGGCGTGGTAGTTGCGCCCGGCCGCCGTGACCATGTTGCTGATCTCCTGGGCCGGCCCGGCGATCCAGCGGACCCGGCGCGGCGGCCCGACCAGGGCGTCGTGCGACACGGCGTTGCCGTCGGGCCCGTGGCGGGGGTGCGACCACGGGTCCATGGCCTTGGGCCAGGGCTTGCGGGCCAGGATCCACGGCCGCTCGACCAGGAGGGTCTTCACGTCGATCAGCCCGGCCGCCTGGAGGCCGGCGTGGGTGGCCACGGCGGGGTCGGACACCGCCAGCAGGACCCCGCCGGGGCAGAGCACGCGGAATGCCTCGTCCAGCGGCACGGGCCCCCCGGAGATCGGCCCCAGCACCAGGAGGTTCACCAGGTTCTCGGCGTAGGGGAGCCTTCCTGGCCGATCGAGCCGGTCGATTGATACCAGTCCCTCGATCCCTCTGAGCTCCACGGCGGGCCGGAGCCGGTCGATGGCGGCGGGATCGCGGTCGAGGACCTGGGCCAGCAGCGGGCCGTAGCGAACGGCCTCCACGGCAAGGCGCCCTTCCTGCGCCCCGACGACGACCATCAGGCCGCCACGCACCTCCGAGGCCTTCTCGATCGCTGCCCACTGAAGCCCGACTTCGTGTTGGGCCGAGGCCGAGGCCGGGGCCACCAGCAGGGCGAAGGCCGTCAGGACGAGCCGGAAGAGCCGTGGGTTGTCGGGGGGCACGGTGAGCATGGTCATGGCCTCGTGGGGTTGAAAACCGCGGGTAGTGGCATGAACAGGCAGAGGAACCTACGGGGGGCTGAGAAGCGCACGGGTTACCACGGAGTGGGGATGGAGGACGACAAGCGGGAAGAGGATCACGAAAACGCGAAAGTACGAAATCGCCTTGTGTCCCATTGCCATTGCATTCGGCCCTTGTGCTATAGATTGCTGGCGGTCGTAAGTGGTTTTCAGTCAGGAGGTTGTATCATGGAGGGCCGGTCATGGACGAGTTGTCGCGGTTTTGTTGTCAGAATACCGAGTGTCCGGACTACGGCCGGCGCGGGGGCGAAAACCTGTCGGTGTGCGGTCGCTATGGGTCGAACAAGCAGTGGCGGATGCTCCGCTGCCGAACCTGCGGGGCGCGGTTTTCCGAACGCAAGGGGACGCCGCTGTTCGGCTCGGCGCTGCCGGAGGAAAAAGTCCGCGCGATCCTGGAGCACATTGCGGAAGGCTGTGGCGTCCGCGAAACCGGTCGTTTGGTGGGCGTGCATCGGGACACCGTGATGCGTTACAGCCGGTTGGCGGGCGACCACGCCCGCGAGGTCCACGACGAACTCGTGGCCTTTTCCCCCGACGACCAGGGAGGTGCAGTTCGACGAAAAGTGGTCCTTCGTGGGCAAAAAGGAAAAGCACTGCGACCCGGCCGACCCCGACGACGCCAAGCGGGGCGATAACTGGGACCACGTGGCCCTCGATCCCGAACATCGCCTGGTGGTGAGCGTGGTGCCCGGCAAGCGGACGGTCCAGAACGTGGAGGCGTTGATCCAGGACTTCAAGGAGCGGACGGAAGGCCGGACGATGAACCTCATCACCAGTGACGAATACAAGCCCTATCGGCAGGCGATTTTGAAGGCCTATGGCGAGGAAATCGTGCCCGAGCGGACCGGAAAACCGGGCCGGCCCAAGGCACCGTACCATAAGCCGTCGCCCGATTTGAGGTACGCGACCGTTCATAAGACGCGCCAGAAGGGGCGGGTGGTGAAGATCGACTTTCGCGTCGTCTTTGGGACGGTGGCGGCCGTGATGGCGGCGCTGAAGTTGTCGAAGGTGAGCAATAAAATCAACACGGCGTTTGTGGAGCGGCAGAACGGGACCGACCGCGGCCGGAACGGTCGGAAGACCCGCAAGACCTACTG
>Ga0315290_10004146_pt1 | contig 10416 bp, 9 predicted proteins | sample YL17G12_0_MG_FD_203627 | JGI IMG/M metagenome (GOLD analysis project Ga0315290, IMG submission 203627) | Sediment microbial communities from Yellowstone Lake, YNP, Wyoming, USA - YL17G12_0 | ecosystem: Environmental > Aquatic > Freshwater > Lake > Sediment | place: USA: Wyoming | collected...
TTTCTCTGGAACCTGTTCGAAGGTGTGCCGAAGTTCTACCGTGATGCCTACGAGCAAGGTGTTCTGGCGGCTGACCGGAAGACACTGCTTGCCGGCATGTTCTTCCGGTCGTCCTCACCGTTGCGCACGGAGGCCGACCACTGGTTCCTGGGCGAACTGCGTGGCCGCTACGACGTCGTCCTGAAGTACGTGGCCCGTCATCCCGGCTGCACCAATGCCGACATTGTGTCGCACGTTCGTGAAGTCAGTCCCAGTACTGCCGAGCAGGCCGGTGGGTATCTGAAGATCCTCAGCGACCGGTACCGCATGGTCGAACGCCGCCTGCCGGTGTTCGCCAGGCCCGACGCGCGGCGCGGGCGGTACTATCTGTGCGACAACTTCCTCAGAAGCTGGCTGGCGGCGCTCCACAGTGCGGTGTCCGCTATCAACTTCCGTCCCGAGGCGGTGCTGGTTGGCCAGGCTGACGAGCGACTCGCCCAGGTTGAAGGGCACGGACTCGAGCGCCTTGCCGCCCAGTTGTACGAGGAGCGCAGCCGGCGCGGCGTTGGCGACTTCGCGCTGACCCATCGCATCGACGGGTACTGGGATCGCAGCGACACCGAGATCGACCTGGTCGCCGTCAATGAGGACGACCGGGTGGTGCGGTTCGGCACCATCAAGCGCAAGGCAGATCGTTTGCGGGGCAGCGTCGACGCGCTGCAGGCGCACATTGAGCGGTTTCTTTCTGCGCACCGCGGCTACCGTCCGTGGCGGCAGGAGCGCGTAGCGATTGCGCCATCGATTGATCAGGCGCTCCGGACGCAGCTCGAAGCGCAGGGGGTGATCCCCCAGGATCTCAACGACTTGGTACGAGGCCTGTGACGCGAGACGCAGCGGTTACTCGAACAGGGTCCTTAGCCCACGGCCGCCTGCGTCGATATTCATCCACGCCACGACATCCTCGGGCCGCAGGGGATTGGTCATCCAACTCGTATCCGGCCTCGGCATCGCCAGGCATTCCTTGACCGTCAGCCACCGGGCGCCGAGTGTCATGTGGTTGGTCTTGCCCGCGCGGCCGACCCAGGTCAGGCGCTTCCGCTCCCCGCACGCGACCGCCAAGGCCAGGGTGCCCACCACGGCGACGCCGCAGTAGGTCATGGCGGTCTCGTGCTCTCCGGCCTGCCACCGGTCCGGGGCCATGCGGCCGTCGACGTCGACCGTCCGGCCGTCGGCCAGGGTCACCGTGTGAATCGTGCTCGGCAGCCCGACATGCCGATCAGCGCAGGTCGTACCAGACGCCGCGGCCGCGGCCGTGCCGGTTCAGGGTGCCGCGTTCGACCAGTGCGCGGAAGTGCGGCTTGAGCGTGTGGCGACTCGCGCCGGTCAGCCTCATGGCCTCGCCCATGGTGATGCGGCCATGCTCCCGCGCACACTCGACAATCTGCACCGAGAGCGCGGGCATGGCGGCCAGCACGATCCGCTCGCGCTCGACCTTCTTCTCCAGGCGCCGCACCTGCTCGGCGAGCGAGCGGAGGAAGAACATCAGCCACGGCTGCCAGTTCGGCGCCTCGGTGCGGATCGTGCCCTGTGTCTGCCGCAGGGCCAGGTCGTAGCTGTCCTTGTTCTGCTCGACCACGCTCTCCAACGAGCTGTAGGGCACATAGGCGTACCCCGCCTGCATGAGCAGCAGCGTCGTCAGCACCCGACTCAGGCGGCCGTTGCCGTCCTGGAAGGGATGGATCTCGAGAAACACCACGATGCACAACGCGATCACCAGCAGCGGGTGCAGGCGGGCCGCATCCCGCTCCTTGTTGACCCACGTCACCAGTTCCGTCATCAGCCGGGGCGTGTCGAACGGCATGGCCGTCTGGAACACGATACCGACCTGCACGCCGTGCTCGTCGAACGCGGCGACGCTGTTCGAGTGGGTCTTGTACGCGCCGCGATGCCGGTCGTCCTTCGCGCTGTGACCGAGGAGGATCTGGTGCAGTTGCTTGACGTGGTGCTCGGTGAACGGGATGTCCTGCCAGGACGAGCACACCAGCTCCATCAACTCGGCATAGCCAGCCACCTCCTGCTCATCCCGGGTGGCGAAGGACCTGATCTCCAGTTTCGACAACAGCTGTGCCACCTCCCGATCGGACAGCTTGCTACCTTCGATACGGGTGGAGGATCCGATGCTCTCGATGGTGGCCACGCGTCGCAGAGCCGAGAGCCGATCTGGCGCGAGGATCCCCAGGGCGCGCCAAGCGCCTTTGAACTCGTCGATCCTGGCAATCAGGCTCAGGATTTCCGGGGTGATCTGGATGGTGTCGGAGCGGAGCATGGCCCAATAATACACCCATTTATGTCCATTAGTGCATCTGTCACCCAATATATCGTCCATTTACACCCAATCAAGTGGCAGCGGATTCCCCTCCGGTGTGCCTCCTTGACCTGGGCGGCGACTGTTTGAGGGAAGCGCATCCTCGACCGCGACGAGGGCCTGCTATTCGCCCCGCCGAATCTCGCGCAGGAACTCGTCGAAGTCGTCGAGCCTCCCCTCGGCGCGGCTCCACTTGCCGATAGCCTCGAGATCCACCGCCTGGTGTCGGGCCACAGCGACCGCGAGCTGCAGGCTCTGACGGTCGCGCCAGTGATAGAAGGCGGCAAGGCGGTCGCGGCACGAATCGGTCGGTGACAAGGCAAGCGCGACGTCCCCGGCGATGGCCACCTCGGCCGGACGAATGGCGAGGTCGGAACCGATCGCCAACGGTCCGGGCGGGAACTCGAGATAGAACGTCACGTCCGCGTGAACGTACCGATCGCCCCTGCGGACGAAGCCGAGTTCGGCCAGGGCGTCATCGAGAGCCTTCTGCTGGACCTTCCCCTGGATGACGAAGTCGGCGTCCTTGGAGCCGTAGGCCCCGTCCGTGTAGACCGACACGCAGGCGCCACCGGTGAGCACCGCCGTGATGCCATGCCGACGGAGTTGCGCCCCTGCCGCGACGGCGACTTCCGGCAAGCTTGACGTCGCGGTCAGCGTCACAGCGGCTTACCTGCTCGCCGGGGCCTGCGGCGGAGTTCCGCCGTGCGCCCGCGCAGATCCTCGTCGGCGTCAGCCATCCGCAGCAGATAGGCGGCGAGTTCCTGCTTCGCAAAGTATCCGGGGTTCAAGGTATAAACGCGACTGCGGCCCACGAGTCGACTAGCCACCAGGGCATCACGCTCCAGTCTCGCCAGCGCTCGCGACACGGCCGACACGGGGACGGCGAGGACGCGCGACAGTTCACGCGGGAAGCTTGACTCGAGGAGTCGGAGGCTCACCAGCACTCGCGTCCGAGCCAGACCGCCGAAGGGGCTCGACATGCTCTTGACCAACATATGTGGTCATATGAACACTAATAGTGGTCATTGTCAAGGCGGCCGTGGCAGCGGTGTCATGCGATCTTGCACACAGTGTTCTCGGGCGCCGAGTTGATACCGGCTGGCGGTAGAGCGTGTGATGCCCTCGTTCCATGCATAGTCATAGATGAAGCGGTCTTCGTGCTGACCCAGCTCTTGCAGCTTGGGAATCGGCATCTCGATCAGCTTCCACTCAACGTCAAAGACCAAGCGCTGGAATCCCAGTTCGTTTCCCAGGCTGGCCCGATAGGGCGTGTCCGTGTCGGCGCACGCCCACTTCGCCCTTGCGTCCAGGATCCGCCGAACGATCTCGGCCTGTTGGCCCAGGTTCCCGCCTTGGCGGAGCGTCTTGATGCCCCGGTACGGCACCACGTGGTTCCAGTAGAGTTCGACGACCTGCCGAGCAATGTGGCGGGTTGTCAGCGACTCCGGCACGATACCCTTGATGAACTTCTTCTCGATGCAAAGATCGAGACTGGCTGTGAAGAGCGCGAGCTTGTAGGTAGACGAGCGTCTGCCGTCCTCAAGAATCCCCATCACCCGCTCGGCAAGGGCGAGCGCGTCGCGGTCTCTGTTCACTCCCGAGGACTCCAGTCGTCGGCTCGCTTCGGCAGCACCCACCTCACGCCACCGCGAGGGTCGTCGACGTCCCTTTCGTAGCGGGGGATGACGTGAACGTGATCGTGTCCGACGGTCTGTCCAGCCGCAACGCCGACGTTTGCGCCGACGTTGTAGCCGGCTGGGGAATGCTGAACGTCGATGGCGTCCTTGACGGTGGGGAGCAAGGCCCACAACGATGTCTGTTCCTCGAGCGACAGGTCGAACAGATCTGCGACGTGTCGCTTCGAGACGATCAGTACATGTCCGGGGTTGACGGGGTAGGCATCGAAGAGGGCGACGGCGTGCTCGTTGGAGGCCAGGCTATCTCGGCGTCTTGCGGCCGCGCAGAGAGGACATCCAGCGTCCATCGCGCGACATCCTATCACTGCGGCGGATTGGCGGATTCGGCCGGCTCCAGCTGGAGGTCACCGCCCGCCGGCTGGCGGCAGGTCCAGAACCCGCCAGTCCCCGATCGCCAGCTCGCGCGCGGCGAACTGCCAGATCACCACCCGCTTGCCGGCCAGGCGGTCCTCGCCCGTGGCGAGCATGCGGCGAAGCGCGAGGCGGATGGCGTAGGCGCCGTCGCTGTTCTGCACGATGCGGTCGACGGGGCGGCCGAGCGCGTCGCTCAGCTGCTCCGCGAACCCGGCCGAGTCGCCCCAGCCCATCGACGCCAGCGAGTAGATGTTCGTGAAGCTGTCGCCGAGGACGAGCACGTGGGCCGACCGCGACGGACGCCAGGCGGCGCCATCGGCCGAGAGCACGCGGCGAATCGACACGGTCTCGGGCGGGTAGAGGCTCTGGCCGGGCGGCAGGTCGAGCATCGCGGCCGTGTCGCCGGTGTTCGTGATCTCGCGCGGCTCGGTCATGTACCCGGGATCGTCGATTGCGGGCATCGGGACGCGCGCCCTGAGAAACTCCGCCAGCGCACGCGCCGCGAGCGCCATGGCCTCGGGCCGCCAATGCGTGTCGGTGGCGAGGAATTGCGGCCGGCCGGTCGAACGCCGCGTGCGCGCTAACTCGTCCGCCGCATCGAACACGAGCACACCCGCGCGCCTGAGATCTTCCACGAACGCTGAGAAGGATGGATTCTGGAGCGCCGGCAGCGACGCCTCGTACCCGGACGCCAGCTTCTCGGGATGGATCATCGGCTTGAGCGGCGTGGGCACCACGACGAGCGTGATCCCCCGCGCCTCGAGCTCCCGCGCGAAGCGGATGATGGCGGGCCGGGGATCGGGCTGCGGCGCCGCGGTCCATTCGCTCGCGGTCGACACACGGCGGGCGAGCACGGTGGGGTCGAGGAACCCGGGACCGGTGAGGTACTCGACCTCGGGCCGAAAGAACAGCCAGCCCTCGCGCCCCACATAGACGCGCTCGTTGCCGGCGCCCAGCCTGCCGCTCAGCACGAGCTGCGCGGGAGGCCTCAGCAGCCGGCCGATGCGGGCCTGTTCCGCGAGCCCGTCCTCGAATGCCTTGACGCCCTCGAGCACCGCGCGGTTGGCCACCACCACGCGACGCGCGAGTCCCGCCTCTGAACCGGCATCGACGGCCAGACGTTCGTGCGCTCGCGCACCCATCCCGGTGAGATGCGACCACGCGGTCTCGCCGGCATCATCCGGCCCGCGCGCGGCCGCCCACTCGAGCGCGGGTACGATCCCGATGCACGCCAGGAACAGGATCGCGAGCACGCGCGCCACGGCTGTCTCGTGTCGCGACAGCACCGGGCTCGAACGAACGTCGTGCGGGTCCATCAGAAGATGAAATAGATAAACGGGTTATACGCCTGCGTCGTCAGCACCACGGCCGACAGCAGGAAGAGCGAGACGACCGCAACCGCCCTGGGCCAGGTGAGGGGCCGCGCCCAGACCCAGGTCCAGGTCTGCGGGCACGTCCACGTGACGAGCGCGGCGGCCAGGAACGTCAGCAGGTAATACGGCTGGTAGATCAGCCCGCCCAGCAGGCCCGCGCCCGCCTGCACGGGGCCGATGCCGACCATGTGGCCGAGATACCGGATGGCGCCGGGCAGATCGTCGGCGCGGAAGAAGACCCACGCCACGAGGACGAGCAGGAACGTCCAACCCGTGCGAAGCGCGGCGGGCAGGCGGTTGTAGAACCGCCGCCGGCCCAGGAACCGCTCGACGACCATCAGCAGGCCGTGCAGCCCTCCCCAGACGACGAACTTCCACGCCGCGCCGTGCCACAATCCGCCGAGCAGCATCGTGACCATGGCGGCGGCCGTGTAGATCCAGATGTCCTCGCGCACGCCGAACCAGCGCACGCCGTCCAGCCGGCGCGAAAAGATGAAGCTCAGCTTCAGGAACACGTAGTCGCGCAGCCACGACGAGAGCGAGATGTGCCAGCGGCGCCAGAACTCGGTGATCGACTGCGCGCGATACGGCGAGTCGAAGTTGCGCGCGAACACGAAGCCCAGCATCAGGCCGAGGCCGATGGCCATGTCCGAGTAGCCGCTGAAGTCGAAGTAGATCTGAAACGCGTACGCCACGGCGCCGTACCAGGCGTCGAGGACGCCGAGCGAGCCGGCACCGAAAGCGAGGTCGGCAATCTTGCCGCAGGGATTGGCCAGCAGCACCTTCTTGGCGAGGCCGAGCGACAGGAAGGCGACGCCGCTCGAGAATTTCGCCAGCGTGTGCGTGCGTGCCTGCAGCTGCACGGCGACGTCGGAGAAGCGGAGGATGGGGCCGGCCACCAGCTGCGGGAACATCGAGACGAAACACGCGAAGTCGATGAAACTGCGCATCGCCTTGGCGCGGCCCAGGTAGACGTCCAGGGCGTAGCTCATCGACTGGAACGTGTAGAAGCTGATGCCGAGCGGCAGCGTGACCGTGAAGGCCACGTCGAGCCGGAGCCCGGGCAGGCCGACCCAGGTCACCAGGCCGTCGAAGCTGTCGGTGGCGAAGTTGAAGTACTTGAAGAACCCGAGCAGGCTAAGGTTGCTGACGATCGACGCGATGAGCGCCAGGCGCTCCGCCTTGGTCTTCGGCGCGGATGGATCGAACGGGGCATCCACGCCTCCGCGTGCCCGCGCGATGACGAGGCCCGCCGCGTAGTCGACCAGCGTGGAGGTGAGTAGCAGGACCAGAAAGAGCGGATTGGCCCAGCCGTAGAACACGTAGCTGACAGCGGTGAGGAGCAGGTGCTTCCCGTGCCGCGGGACGAGGTAGTAGAGGAGCAGCGCGCCCGGCAGGAAGTAGAAGAGAAAGAGATACGAGCTGAAGACCATTTACGGAATCCGGATCTCGTAATAGAGCGGCAGATCGGGCGCATCACGGTCCGTCATCAGGCGCTCGCCCTCCAGCTCGGGATGCGCGTCGTAGCGCTCGAGCGTCAGCCGGTACACGGTGCCGATGGTCCGGCGGGCGTCGGCCAGCACGCGCCCGTCGCGGATGGTCCAATGCGCGGCGAGGATCTGCTTCGGGGCGTACGTACCTTCGACGACCGTCACGACTTCGTAGACGCCGGCAGACAGCGCGCGGCGATACGGCGCGATGGCCTGCGGCGAGGGAATGGGCCCGGGCTTGAGCAGGCGCGCCTCGATCACCACGCGGGCGATCGCCGGAGTGGTCGACGCTGCCTGCGCCGGCTTCGCGCCCGGCGTCGGCGTCTTCGACCCCGTCGGCGACGGCGGGCCGATCGGGCCGGCGGGGCGTGTCGGGTACGGGCTGCGGTCCCGATCGATCCATACGTCGGGGAACGAATCGCCGCCCGCGTTGTGCGTGGCGCGGGCCCACGCCTCGATCGTCGCGTAGTCGGCGCTGAACCGCCCGAGGTAGACCTCGGACTGCGTGCCGCCGGCCCGCACCTGATTCGCGCCGGGCGTGCCCAGCGTGTACGGGCCCGACATCACCATGAAGCGCGGATGATTGCTCCAGCGCGGGTGATAGACCTCGGCGTTGCGGAAGCCGGGCACCGTGTGGATGGGGACCACCCAGCGCCGATCGGACGCGAGGTCGATGAGCGTGAGGTTCTTGTGCGCGCCGTCGAAATACCAGAACAGGCGGCCGCCGGCATCGGTGAGCGACGTCCAGCAGCCTTCCCCGAGCTTGCGCCAGGACTTGTTCGGGAGTTCCGCGACGCCGACGTCCGGCCACGGGAACAGACCGGCGGCGACCCGTCCATCCGCCGACACCTGGAACGTATCCGAGCTCACCTTGGTCTTGTTCCAGACCATCTCGCGCACGGCCGGTTCGTCCATGCGGATGCGCGACACCGTCGCGACGTCGTACTTGTCGTTGTCGGTGCCGACGTAGATCCATTCGCGGCCATCACCGGGGTCCTGCCAGACAGCAAGCGCGAACCCCGCGGCCAGGCGCTTCAGACCCGATCCGTCCCAGTTGACGACGAAGACCTCGGGCGGGCCTGGGTCGGGTCGGCTCGAAAAGACGATGCGATCGCCTTTCCGGGTGATGAGCGGCTTCACGTAGCTTCGCCGCTCGCGCAGGATCACGCGCTCGCCGCGCGCGTCGTCGGTGTCGAGCCCCATGAGGACGAGGTTCAGGCCGGTGGCCTGTGGGTCCGTGCCGTCGCCCTGCACCCAGACCACACGCGTCCGGGCGCCCGTGAACGCGCGGATCCCGGCCGCGGGCCCAGCGGCGGTCTGTGCGGCCAACGGCGGGTCGGCGGCGCACGCGGCCAGCAGCAGCGCGCAGGTGCCGAGTACCGCTCGCACGACGTTGGGGAGAACGGCTGGTGTCACAGCGTGTCAATCATGGATGGCCGTCATCTGACCACCAACGGCGGGTGTTGTAAAGCGGCCACAACAGTGGGGACAGGTACAGCCTCGATCAGGTGCGCGTGTACCTGTCCCCGAATTCCAGATGGTTCGCCCGATGCTCGCCCGGGCTGGCAGGGATCGTGCTTATGCCGAGGGCGTGCTCTCGGTCTCGCTCTGCCAATTCGGGGTTCGCTGGGATCCCCTCCAAATCTCGGCGCCTGCCCCGGTGCGGGCGCTCGAAACGCCGATAGCGCGGTCGACAAACCGACACCGATCAGGAGCGTCCCGCGATGCCGACCGTTGATCCACCAGCCGGCGCATCGGGCTCGCTGTATCCCACACCCCCGGCCGTCACGTCGACCACCGACATTTCCGCCTTCACGTCCGCGCAGATTCGCTCCCTGTCGGCCCGGCAGGTCGCCGCCCTGACCACGGCCCAGGTGTCGTCGGTCGCCGCCGACGCGATCCGCGGGTTCTCGCCGAACCAGGTGCGCGCCCTCGCCACGCGCGGCGTCAGCGCCCTCACCACCGACCAGATTCAGGGCCTCACGGCCGCGCAGCTGAATAACCTGAACCGGGCGCAGATCGGCGTCATGACCGGCAGCCAGCTCAACGCCCTGACGACAAACCAGCTTGGCGGATTGCGCGCGAGCCAGTTGTCGTACATCAGCGCGGCGACTATCGGGTCCGTGGCCACCGACCAGGTCTCCGCCTGGTCGTCGAGCCAGCTCCAGGCCCTCACCACGGCGCAGATCAAGGCCCTGGTCGGCACACAGGTCGCCGCGCTCGGCAACAGCGGCGTGGCGAGCCTGATGGCGTCGCAGATCAAGGCGCTCGAGTCGGACGACGTGAAGGCGCTGCTGACGGGCCAGATCGCGGCGCTCTCCAAGATGCAGGTCGCGGCCCTCACCTACGCCCAGATTGCGGCGCTCGGGCCCAGCCAGGTGGTGGCGTTCGAGAGCGGCGACCTGTCCGTGCTGTCGAAGGCGCAGATCCTGGCCATGACGTCCGACCAGATCAAGGCGCTGGCGACCGAGCAACTCGGCGGCCTCAGGGCGGGACAGGTCGCCGCGCTCGAAACGCAGGACATCGCGGCGCTGACCACCGCTCAGTTGCGGGCGTTCTCCAGGACGCAGTTGGTCGGCCTCACCGCAGGGCAGATGGCCGCGCTGGGCAGCGACCAGCTGAACGCGCTCGATCCCGGGCAGTTCGCCAGCTTCACCTCGGCGCAGATTCGGGGCATCGACACGGCCGATGTCGCGAGTCTCTCGACCGACATGATCGTGGCGCTCTCCACGTCGCAGATCGCCGCCCTGAGCTCCGCGCAGATCCGCGCGCTCGCCTCGAGCCAGCTGACGGAAATGGAATCGGCGGATATCGCCGCCCTGACACCCGCCCAGCTCGACGCGCTCAGCGCCGCGCAACTGCAGGTCCTGACGGACCACCAGATCGCCAGCCTGCGGCGCGCGCAAATCGCCGGGATGACGACCACGGCGATCGCCTCCCTGACGGCGGATCAGATTGCGGCGTTGCCCGGATCCCGGCTGCACGCACTGACCGCGCTGCAGCTCCGGGCGCTGAGCACCGACCAGCTCCGGGCCCTGACGACGGACCAGATCCCGGCCCTCTGGCCGGATCACGTGAGCGACCTCTCGCCGACCCAGGTCGCCGCGCTGACCACCGATCAGATCGCGGCGCTCACCACCGGCCAGGCCTCGCGG
>Ga0315290_10004147_pt1 | contig 10415 bp, 9 predicted proteins | sample YL17G12_0_MG_FD_203627 | JGI IMG/M metagenome (GOLD analysis project Ga0315290, IMG submission 203627) | Sediment microbial communities from Yellowstone Lake, YNP, Wyoming, USA - YL17G12_0 | ecosystem: Environmental > Aquatic > Freshwater > Lake > Sediment | place: USA: Wyoming | collected...
TGTGGGGCGGTGTCATCGTGCTGCTGATGTCGGCGTGAGCGCACTCGGCGCAACCGTGGGGATAAGCGGATCTACGTATCAGCGGCCATGACCGGTGCCAAAGGCATGTGCTAACCTGCTTCAAAAGGGCCAAAGAGAGAGTTGTCATGACTGAATCCAAACAGACTCCCTGGGCCCGCCATCTCGATGCTATCGGCGACGAGTTGCTGCGCCTGTCGATTGCCTGCGACCTGCGGCTCCGTGACCCGGGCGTCATCGATCGCATACTCAAGAATGACGAGTCTGTCTGCGGCACGAAGAATCCCATCGGCTTCCGGAAGCTGCACAGCCTCGTGGAAGCGACCTTCAGTTCGGTCAACAAGGCTGTTGATCGCATCGGCCCCGAAGAAACCAAGCTGATCACCGACGCCATCATGGAGCGGCTCGACAAGCGGCGTGCCCTCGGTGGGTCAAAATCGGGGTCAGACTGAGATTAGTTGCCATGAAAAAAGCACAGCTGGAGCGCATAGAAAAATTCATCGCCCCCTACCGCGTGACCCGCGGCAAGGACTTCAGGCTCAAGGATATAGATCCCCGGGACACCGCTGACCTCAAGTCCGAGGACAAGGCGGAAGCAAAGGAGATGCTGGCCCGCGGCGTCGATTGGCTCATGGAGCAGCAGGACATGCTCTATGCGCAGGATCACTGGGCCGTACTGCTCGTGTTCCAGGCCATGGATGCGGCCGGCAAGGACGGCACCATCAAGCACGTCACCTCGGGGATCAATCCGCAGGGCTGCCAGGTCACGTCCTTCAAGCAGCCTTCCAGCGAGGAGCTGGATCACGACTATCTCTGGCGCTACATGCGCAACGTGCCGGCCCGCGGCCAGATCGGCATCTTCAACCGCTCCTATTACGAGGAAGTGCTGGTCGTCAAGGTGCATGAGGAATTGCTGACGCGGCAGAAGCTGCACCCGTCGCTGGTGACGAAGAAGATCTGGAACGAACGCTACAAGGACATCAGCAGTTACGAGCAGTACCTGAATCGGAACGGTGTGCTGGTCCTGAAGTTTTTCCTCCACGTGTCGAAGGCCGAGCAGAAGCGCCGCTTCATGGAGCGGCTGGACAACCCGGAGAAGAACTGGAAGTTCGCGGCTTCGGACGTCGCCGAGCGGCAGCACTGGTCCGAGTACCAGGAGGCCTATGAAGAAGCGATCCGCAACACGGCCTCGAAGGAGGCCCCCTGGTATGTGGTGCCGGCCGACAACAAGTGGTTCACCCGGCTGGTCGTGGCCGCCGCGGTGGTCGATGCCATGGCCGAACTAAAGCTGCAGTACCCGGTGGTTGGCCCCGACAAGCGCAAGGGGCTCGCGGCGGCCCGGCGCAGTCTGGAAGGCGAGTGAGCCGGGCACTCCGGACACTGCCGGCATGAAGATGCTCGACTGGCTCGTTGGTTACCGCAAGGACTGGCTGCGGCCCGATATTATTGCCGGCCTCGTCACGGCGGCGGTGGTCATTCCGAAGGCCATGGCCTACGCCACGGTGGCGGGCCTGCCGGTCCAGGCCGGCCTCTACACCGCGTTCGTGCCTGCAGTGATCTACGCTGTGCTGGGTTCCTCCCGCGTGCTGAGCGTGAGCACGACCACCACGATCGGCATCCTCACCGGGGCTAACCTTGCCCTGGTGGTGCCCGGCGGTGATCCGGCTACTCTGCTGACTGCGGCGGCCACGCTGACCTTGATGGTGGGCGCCCTGCTCGTGCTGGCCTCGGTCCTGCGCCTGGGCTTTCTGGCCAATTTCATCTCGGAGCCCGTGCTGGCTGGCTTCAAGGCCGGCATCGGGGTCGTCATCGTTCTTGACCAGGTGCCGAAGCTGCTCGGGGTGCATTTTCCCAAGGGCACGTTCCTGCAGAATCTCCTGGCCCTGATCCAGAGCCTGCCCCACACATCAGCCATCACGCTGGCGGTGGGGCTGACGGTGATGGCGCTGCTGCTTGGCCTGGAGCGGTTCTTGCCCCGGGTGCCCGCGCCGCTCGTGGCGGTGGCCGCCGGCATAGCAGCAATGGCCCTGCTCGGACTCCAGGCTTACGGCGTGGAGACCGTTGGGGAAATTCCCCAGGGCCTGCCTGCCCTTACGCTCCCGGACTTCTCGCTTGCCGCGCAGCTGTGGCCCGGGGCGTTGGGCATTGCGCTGATGAGCTTCACGGAGACCGCCGCTGTCGGGCGAGCCTTCGCGCAGAGCGGGGAACCGCCGCTGCGGCCGAACCAGGAGTTGCTGGCCACGGGCATTGCCACGGCCGGCGGGGCCCTGCTCGGTGCCATGCCGGCGGGCGGCGGGACGTCCCAGACGGCCGTCAACCGCATGGCCGGCGCGCGCAGCCAGCTGGCTGGTCTGGTCACGGCGGTTGTGACGCTCCTGGTCATGCTGCTGCTGGCAGCCCTGATCAGCCTGATGCCCCAGGCGACGCTGGCGGCGGTGGTGATCGTTTATTCCGTCGGGCTGATCAAGCCAGCGGAGTTTCGCGCGATCCTGGCGGTGCGGCGCACGGAGTTCATCTGGGCGGTCGCGGCCTTCGCCGGGGTCATGTTGCTCGGCACTCTCAAGGGCATCCTCGTCGCCATCATCATTTCCCTGGTGGGTCTTGCGCAACAAGTCGCCGACGCGCCTGTCTACAAGCTCGGGCGCAAGCGGGGCACGAATGTGTTCCGTCCGCTCTCTGCCGAAGAGCCCAACGACGAGACCTTTCCCGGCCTGCTGCTCCTGCGGCCCGTTGGCCGGCTGTTCTTCGTCAATGGCCAGCGCGTGCTGGAAAAGTTCCGGCTGCTGATCGATGAGGCCCAGCCCCGGGTCGTCGTCCTGGACCTGAGCGCCGTGTTCGACGTGGAGTACACCGTGCTGAAGATGCTGGAGGAGGGTGAGGCCCGGGCGAAAGAGCGCGGCATCTCGGTGTGGCTCGTGGGCCTCACGCCGGACGTGCTGGCCGCCGTGCGGCGCTCGCCCTTCGGTCAGGCCGTGGGGCAGGAGCGGATGTTCTTCAACCTGGAACAGGCGGTGGCCAGGCACCTGGCCACCCAGGGACAGGGCTAGCGCCGCGGCTGGACAAGCGCCGCGGCTGGACAAGCGCCGCAGGCACTGACTAAGGAGAAAAGTTATGGCGTCCATGGACTCAGGTTGGGTGGCCCGGCACCTGTCCCCCGGCGAGCGGCTCGGCGAGCTGCTGTTCGGCCTGATCATGACGCTCACGTTCACGCTGAGCGTTGGCGTCTTATTCGGCGAAGGCGAGGGGGCTGACCGCGACCTGCTGATCGCCACCATCGGCTGCAATATTGCCTGGGGCATCATCGACGGGGCGCTGCTCATCCTCGGGCGGGCTTTCGACCGGGGCCGGGCCGCGCGCCTCGGGCGCGCCATCCGGGCGAGTGCCAGCGAGCAGGCCGCCGTCGCCGCCGTGGCGTCCGAGCTGGACGAGACCATCGAGCCGATCACGAGCCCCGGAGCCCGCGAGTCGCTTTACCGGGACGTGGTGAGCCGGGTGCGGGGGGCAGCTCCCCGGCGGGCTGGCATCCATGGGGAGGACTGGATCGCAGCACTGGCGGTTTTCTTCCTGGTGTTTTTTGCAAGCCTGCCTGCTGCCCTGCCGTTCCTCTTCATCGACGATTCCTGGATCGCGTTGCGGGTCTCCAACGCGCTGCTGATCGGCCTGCTCTTTTTTATCGGCTTCAGGTGGGCCGGCTACACCAACGCCAATCCCTGGCGCGCCGGAATCCTGCTCACCATCGTGGGCATCCTGCTGGTCGTGGCCGCCATCGCCCTCGGCGGGTAAAGGGCCAAATCGGGGTCAGACTGCGATTTATGTGGCGGGCGGCGCAAGCTGAGACGCGAAAACAGGGATAGTCAGCACGATGTCGGACCTCACCGCCCGTCCCATTACCAACTATCGCCGCCACCGCTACGGCATACTCTTCTATTCCCTGCTGTTGTCGTTCGCCGTCTTGCCCCTGGGGTTCAGCGGTGACCTGTTCCAGATCTTTCTCGGACTCAATCTGATTGCAGCAGTGGCCGCCCTCCGCGCAGGCTTCATTCGGCGGGCCGCGCTGGTCGTGGTCCTTGTCGCGCTGGCGGCGCGGCTGGGGGCAGCCTGGTTCAACGAGGATATGTTGTCGACCGGCAGCCTGGCGCTGTGGGGGGCTATCGCCCTGCTCGCCGCGGCGAGTGCGCTGGTTTTCGCATTGCGAGGCCAGGACGTCGGTGGCGAGCAGATCTACGCCGCGCTCAGCGTTTACCTGCTGGCGGGATTTTTCTTCGGCCTGCTCTACTACGTGATGGACCAGTTAGCGCCCGGATCGCTGGCGGTCGGCGGCACGGCCGGACCGGACAGCATCTCCACCGGCACCGCCATCTACTACAGCTTCGTGACGCTCGCCTCGCTGGGCTATGGCGATGTGCTACCCCTCAGCGATCCGGCCCGCGGGCTGGCGGTCATCGAAGTGGTTGGTGGCCAGCTCTACCTCGCCGTGATGGTCGCGCGCCTCGTCAGCGCCTTTCGCGGAAATCGGGGTCAGACTTCGAATTAGATCAAATCGGGGTCAGACCGTGATTTTTGCAGCGGGACAAGTCCCCGTCTGCGCAGGTACGGTAACGGAGGACCTGTTGCCCTTAGAGCCACGTTACCGCCAGCACCCCGATGCCCCGACAACCCCGCTACCGGATTCCCGGGCTGCCCCAGCACGTCGTGCAGCGGGGCAACGATCGGCAGGCCACTTTCTACCGGCCGCCTGATTATTTCATTTACAAGAACTACCTGCAGGAGGCGGCTGCCAGCCACAGCTGCCAGATCCATGCCTACGTGCTGATGACCAATCACGTCCACCTGCTCGTCACGCCGGCCGCCGAAGATTCCATACCACAGCTGATGCAAGCGCTGGGCCGCCGCTACGTTCGCTATGTGAACAAGGCCTACGGCCGAACCGGCACACTCTGGGAGGGCCGCTACAAGGCCTGCCTGATCCAGGCTGACCGTTACTTCCTCGCGTGCCAGCGGTACATTGAACTCAACCCCGTGCGGGGCGGCATGGTCGCGGATCCGGGTGAGTACGCGCACTCCAGTTACCGGTACAACGCCCTGGGGCACAGCGATCCGCTGGTGATCGAGCACACCACGTACACGGCTCTCGGCAACTCCCCGGCTGAATGTCGCTGCGCCTACCGGAGCTTCTTCGCTGCAGCCCCTGGACCAGACCCCACCAGGAAAATTCGGGAGGTCACCAACGCCTGCCTGGTGCTGGGCAACGACCGCTTCAAGGACCAGATCGAGGCGGTGCTGGCCCGCTCCGTGCGCCCCGGCAGTGCAGGACGGCCCCGAAAAATCGCAGTCTGACCCCGATTAGGAGATCAGGATTCGAAGCTGCCGCCGAGGGCGAGATGCAGGCTGACCCGCTGCACCAGCTGCTCACTCTGCACGCGGAGCAGGGAACTCCGGGCGCTGAACAGCCGCATCTGCTGCTGCTCGACGGCCCGCAGGTCATCGGAGCCGACCCGATAGCGCGTCTGGGCGAACTCCAGGGCCCGTTCATTCTCGGCCACGGCCTGCTGTAGCAGGGGCTCCCGGGCATTGAGGGCAAAGCCGGCCGACAAGGCCTTTTCCACATCGGCAAAGGCATTGGCCCCCGCGCGGCCATACTCGGCAACGGCTTCCTTCTGTTCCGCCGTGCGGATCTTGACCTCCGCCTGCAGGGAGCCGCCTAGATACAGCGGAACGGTTGCCCTTCCGCCATAACCAAAGATGGGATTATCCCGCTTCTTCAGTACCACCAGGTCGCTCGACAGGCTCGAGAAGCTTCCCGTCAGGGAAATGGTGGGCAGACGCGCGGCCTTGATTTCTTCGGTCCGGTAGAACGCCGCGGCGACCCGACGCTCGGCGGCGACCACATCGGGCCGGCGCTCCAGCAGCTCCGATGGCAGACCGGCCGGTACCGGGCCAGGCTGCGGGGGCAGGGCGGCAGCGACCTGGAGCTCGTTGGCCGGATAGCGGCCCACCAGCGTTTCGATGGCCTGCACGGATTGCCGGTAGGAAAGGTCCAGCTGCTCGGCCGCGTCCCGATAGGTAAGCAGCGACGCCTCGGCGATCGACACGTCATAACTGTTGCCAACGCCGACGCGCTGCCGGTCCCGCGCCAGGCTCACCAGCTTTTCCGCGGCAACCACCATCTCATCCGCGACGCCTTTCTGCAGGCGCGCTTCCGTGGCGAGGAACCAGGCCCGGGCCACCATGGCGGCCATGGACTCCCGGGCGTAGCGGGTCGAAAGCTGCGCCGAGAGCAGCTGCAACTGCGCCGCCTCGCGGCCCGCGCGCACGCGGCCCCAGAGGTCGAGTTCCCAGCTGGCGAAGATACCGCCGAAATTCGTGGTCCCGCTGCTGCCGTCCTTGCCGCTGATATTGCCGATGGCCGACACCTGCGGATACAGGCCAGCACCCGCGACCTCGACGTAGGCGGCCGCCTGCTCGACCCGGGCTGCCGCCACCATGAGGTCCGGATTGTTGGCGATGGCTTCCTGGATCAGGGCGTCGAGCTGCGGGTCCTTGAAGTCAGCGAGCCAGCCGTTCTCGACAACGCTGCTACTGGCGCCCTGTGACTGCCAGGTGTCGGGCGTTCTGAGATTGGGCAGCGCCTGGCTGCGCACCTCGGCTGGCTCCGGCGCAGACTTCAACGCGCAACCCACCACCAGGCCGGCGGTGACCAGCATGGCAAGGGTGGCCCGCGCTGTCGTCTGCCCAATCATGAGCTCAGGTATCGGACTAGTGCAGCTTCAGGATGAGGTAATTGGTGTAGGAGCCAACCCGCAGGATGACTTTGCGCAGGATGTGGATCATCTCGCCGTGATGCGTGTAGATCGCGGCGCCGCCCATGGCGCCGGCGGCGAGGAAGCGCCCCTTGTCCTTCGCCGCGATGTCGAGCTTCACGGCGAAGCGTCCTGGCGGTATCGGGGCCGGCCCGGTGTTCGGCAGGTTGCCTGACATGGCGAGCTGGCCCTGGCCCTGGGCCCAGACGATGGAATCCACGGTTGCCTTGATGATGTCGCCGGGGTAGGTGCTGAGGACTATTTCCGCCTCATTGCCAGGCTCGACCCGCCACAGCTCGTTCTGCGCGTAGAGCGCGATCACCTGGAACTCGTCCTCGACGAAGCTCATGGCGGGCGCCAGGGGCATGGGGTTAACGAAGGACCCGGGCCGCAACTGCACGTTGATGGCTGAGCCGTTGGCGGGCGCATACATCACGGTCTGGGAGAGATCCCACTTTGCTTTCGCCAGGTTCGCCTTGATCGTCGCGACTGAGGCGAGATCGCCGTCCACCACGGCGGCTAGCTGGGCCTGGGCCCGGGCTTCCTGGGCGATGGCCGATGAGACCTGGCCCTGCAGGTTCGCCAGGTCTGCCTGGGCCTTCTCCATATCGAAGCGGTTGCCCGCGCCCGTGGCGCTCAATTCCTCGTACTGCTTCACGCGCAGCTTCGTGAGGTCAATCTGCGAGCGCAGGGCGGCAGTGTTGCCCCTGGCAGCGTTCAGCTGCTCACGCAGCTCCTTGGCCGAGCCCTCCGACTCCGCCAGCTGGGCCTCCAGCGCCTTGACGTCGAGCTCGTAGGGCGTCGGGTCGATGCGGAAGAGCACGTCGCCCTTCTTCATGGGCCGGTTGCCTTCCGCCGGCACGTCGATCACGCGGCCCTTCACCTGGGGGATAACCTGCACCACGTACTTGATGACGCGCACGTCGGCAGAGGAGGGCGCAACGATGTTGAGATAGAGGATGAGCGCCGAGATGCCAACGATCGGGATGATTGCGACTGTCACCTTGGACACGGGGTTCCAGGGCAGCAGCTTGAACTTGATGAAGATCAGCCAGACGAAGAAGCCGTAGATGCCGAGCAGGAGAAGTTCCATCAGCCTGCTCCTTTCCCGGCACTGGCCGCGGCACTGGCATTGGTGCTGGCATCGGTGCTGGCCCTGGCGCGGGTTGCCCCCACCTCGCCCTGAACAGCTGTGAGGCGCGCGTGCAGTTCGCGAAGTTCGACCGGGAGCTGGCCGCGCTGGGCGAGGGAGTCGAGTTCCGTGCGGAGGCGGGCCACGTCGTCGCCCAGGATGGCAGCATCCTTCTCTTCAAGGGCGGCGTAGTAGTCGTCGTGCTTGTCCCGGCCGTAGGCCATCTTGTAGATCACGGGCTTGCTGTAGGCCATGATCCAGGCGATGGGCCAGAGCAAGCCGCCAAACACCAAAGACAGAAGGCAGATGACATTGATGACCTCCTTCTGGGGATGCTCGCGCGCCTCTGCAACTTTCTCCGGCAGGATGTGCACGAACCAGAAGATCGCGACGACCGCGATGGGTACGACGAAGATCACAAACAGTGCGATGTAGTCGGCGGCCGTGTCGAGCGCCTCGCCGGCAAAGAAGGAGGCCCGCGCCGACCCCGCAAAGAGCAGCGCGGCGGTGGTGGCGGCCAGTCGTGCCGATGAAGGTAAACGGCGCTGTTGCATCAGGAGCTGTTCCGGTCTGTTGTTTATCCCGGTCGGGCCGGGGCTCAGCGCCGCTAATTCTATAGGCAGGAAAGTAGCTTGTTCGCTGCCCTCGTGGGTGTCAACACGTAGTTTCCCTGACCGGGCTGCGAGCGACGTCCTGGCGCGACCGCGTCAGGGTTGCCAGTCCACCGCGAAATCCGCGAGGTAGTCATCCACGGCCGCACCCACGGTCGGGTGGAAGACCCCGGGGCCGAAGTGCTCGAGCAGCTCGAAGCGCTTCAGCTTGTCCTTGACCGGATCCTTCATCTCGGCAAAGTGGAGTTCGATCTGCGACTCCCGAAGTGTCTGCTCGAGTTCGGCGAGGATGTCCGCCGAACTGACGTCGATGCTGGTCACCGGTTCGGCGGTCACAATGATCCGTCGCACCGGCGTCGGCGAGTCCGTGACGGCCTGCAGCACCCGCTCCTGGAAGAGCTCGGCATTGGCGAAGAACAGCGGCGCATCCCAGCGGAACAGCACCAGGCCCGGCACGAGCCGCGCCTCGGGATAGCGCTTGATGTCGTGGTAGCCACGGATGCCGTCCACCCGGCCAAGCACCGCAAAGTGCGGCCGCCAGCCGTCCCAGAGGAACTCGACGACCGCCGCGACGATTGCGAGGCCAATGCCGGGAATGGCGCCGAGTGCCGCGACGCCGGCGAAGCAGCCGATGGACAGCCAGAATTCCCAGCGCTGGATGCGGAAGATGCGGCGCAGGTCGGTGAATTCGAACAGGCCGATGGCCGACGCGATCACCACGGCCGCCAGCGCGCTGGTGGGCAGGTTGCGCAGCAGATCCGGCGCCAGCACCAGCAGCAGGGCAACTGCCACCGCACCGACCACGCCGGTGAGCTGGGTTCTGGCGCCGGCCGCTTCGGCGACCGGCGTGCGCGAGGAACTGCTGCTGATCGGGAAGCCCTGGAATATTCCCGCGGCCAGGTTGGCAACCCCCAGGCCCACCATCTCCTGGTTGGGATCCACATAGCTGCGGGTCCTGGAGGCGTAGGTGCGCGACAGCACACTGGTGTCGGCGAACGACACCAGCGCCACGGCACAGCCGCCGATCACCAGCTTGCCGAGGTCCGCCATCCCGATCCAGGGCAGGGTGAACGCCGGCAGGCCCTGGGGCAGCTCACCGAGCACCTTCACGCCGGCGCTCGCGCTTAGATCCAGCAGCCCGACCGCGATGGTGGCCCCCACCACCGCGATCAGCAGTCCCGGGATGCGCTGCCAGGGCTTGAGCAGCAGTATCACGGAGAGCGTGCCCACGCCGATGGCGAACGCGGTCCAGTTCGCGGCGCCGCCGAAGACCGCCTGGCCGATCTGCCAGAGGTCGTGCAGCGGCCCGACGCTGTCGATGGACACGCCGAAGAGCTTGGGCAGCTGGTTGACGATCACCACGAAGGCAATGCCGTTCATGTAGCCGTAGCGGATCGGCTTGGACAGGAGCTCGGTGATGAATCCCAGGCGCAGGACCCCGGCCAGGATGCACACCACCCCCGACACCACTGCCATCAGGCCGGCGATGGCGATGGCGCGCTGCGGATCGCCGCCCGATAGGGGCAGCACGACGGCGAGGATCAGCGCCGCCAGCGAGGAGTCCGGGCCCAGCACCAGGATGCGGCTGGGACCGAACAGCGCGTAGGCCAGCAGCGGCACGATGGTGGCATACAGGCCGTAGATACCGGGGACCCCGGACGCCACGGCGTAGGCGATGCCGACCGGCACCAGCATCGTGGTCAGCACCAGCCCGGCCACCACGTCGTGGGGCAGCCAGGCCAGTTCGTAGCGGCGGGCAGTCTGCAGGCCCGGCAGCCAGCGCCTCCAGCCGGAAGTGTCGGCCGTCAGCGGGCGGGCGACGCGACCCGGTTCGGGCTTTGCTTCCGGGAAATC
>Ga0315290_10004149_pt1 | contig 10414 bp, 11 predicted proteins | sample YL17G12_0_MG_FD_203627 | JGI IMG/M metagenome (GOLD analysis project Ga0315290, IMG submission 203627) | Sediment microbial communities from Yellowstone Lake, YNP, Wyoming, USA - YL17G12_0 | ecosystem: Environmental > Aquatic > Freshwater > Lake > Sediment | place: USA: Wyoming | collected...
GCGCCACGTCGGTCCCGCGTCCGCCCATGGCGACGCCGATGTGGGCCGCCTTGAGCGCCGGCGCGTCGTTGACCCCGTCGCCGGTCATGGCGACGATCTCGCCGTTGGCGCGGAGCGCCTGCACGAGCTTCAGCTTCTGCTCCGGGACCACGCGGGCGAACACGTCGACGTCCCGGATCCGCCGCGCCACCTCCTCCGGGGTCCCGGCCGTGATCCCCGCGCCGGTGACCACCCCCGCGTCGACGGGAAGCCCGACCTGCCGGGCGATGGCCCGCGCCGTCTCCGGGGAGTCGCCGGTGATCATGACGACCCGCACGCCGGCGCCGGCGCACTCCGCCACCGCCTCCGGCACCCCGGGGCGCAGCGGGTCCTCGAGCCCGACCAACCCCACCAGCCGGAAGTCGAAGTCGTGCTGCTGGCCGGGCAGCTCCTGACCGCTGAACCCGGCCCGTGCCACCGCGAGCACGCGCAACCCTTCCTCGCCCATGGCGGCGGCGCGGTCCCGGGCCTCACCGGCAGCGGCGCCGTCGAGGTGGCAGAGGTCGGCGATGGCCTCCGGCGCACCCTTCGCCGCCACGACGAGCTCGCCGGTCTCCGGCGAGCGCCAGACCTGGGCCACCGAGAGCAGCGACGCCGAGAGGGGATACTCCCGCAGCAGCGTCCAGCGCTCGTGGAGATGCTCGGTGCCCCCCAGTGCCTCCGTCCCCAGGTGGTGGAAGGCCTGCTCCATGGGATCGAAGGGATCTCGCTGGCTCGCCAGGATCCCGAACTCGACCACCTCGTGAAGGGCATCGGGGATCGGCGCCATCGCGACGATGCCGTGGCCCCCGGGAGCCCAGAGGCGGACGACCCGCATGCGGTTCTCGGTGAGCGTGCCGGTCTTGTCCGTGCAGAGCACCGTGGCCGCCCCGAGCGCCTCCACCGCGGGCAGGCGGCGCGTGAGCACGCGGCTCCGGGAGATGCGCCAGGCCCCCATGGCCATGAAGATGGTCAGGACGACGGGGAACTCCTCCGGCAGGAGCGCCATGGCGAGCGCGATCCCGGCGAGGAACCCCTGGAGCCATTCGCCTCGAGACAGGCCGTGGAGGAGCACCAGCGCGACACAGGCCGCTCCCCCCAGCCCCGCCACGATGCGCACGAGGCGCGACACCTCCGTCTGCAGGGGCGTCCGACCGATGTCGATCTCGGCCAGCGCGGCGCCGATCCGCCCCATCTCCGTCCGGACGCCGGTCGCCTCCACCACCGCGATGCCGTGCCCGCGCACCACGAGCGAGCCGGCGTAGACGAACGGGAGGTCGTCCCCGCCTGGCCGGGCCGCCGGGGCCGGCCCCTTCGCCGGGCGCTTGCGAACCGGGACCGACTCTCCGGTGAGGAGCGACTCGTCGGCCTCCAGGTGGCTCGCCTCGACGAGTCGCGAGTCGGCGGCCACCCGATCGCCCTCCGAGATCACGAGGAGGTCGCCTCGAACCACCTCGCGGCCGGGGATCCGCGTGCGCTCCCCGCCGCGGATCACCAGCGCGCGGGGGCTCGAGAGGTCGCGCAGCGCCGCCAGCGCCCGCTCGGTCTTCCGCTCCTGGGCGAGCGTGATGCCGACGACCACGAAGGCCGAGAAGAGAAGGGCCAGCGCCTCCTCCCGGTCGCCGAGCAAAAGGTAGACGATGCCCGCCGCGAGCAGCAGGGCGAGCATCGGCTCCTTCAGCACCTCGGCGGAGGCGCGCAGCAGTCCGCGGGGCGCGTCGCGCGAGAGCTCGTTCGGCCCGTCGGAGGTCAGGCGCGCCGCGGCCTCGGCCACGGTGAGACCCATCGATTCTGCCGGCGTGCTCACGTCGGCGAGCGTACTCCGGCCCGCGTTCAGGGGGGGCCGCCCGCTTGGGCCGCCGGCGCCCGGCTACTCCTCTTCCTTCATCTGCTGGGCGAGGTAGTTCTGCTCCCCCACCTGCGCGACGAGCGAGAGCTGCGCCTCCAGCCAGTCGGCGTGCTCCTCCTCGTCCACGAGGATCTCCTCGAGCAGCTCGGCGGTGCCGTTGTCGCCCTTGTCGCGGCAGAGCGCGACGCCGGCGTTGAGCACCGGGATGGCGCGCTTCTCGAGGGCCAGGTCGGACTTGAGCTGCTCGACCACCGTCTCGCCGATCCCCAGCTTGCCGAGCTTCTGGAGGTTGGGCAGGCCGTCCAGGTAGAGGATCCGCGCGATCACCTGGTCGGCGTGCTTCATCTCGTCGATCGACTCGGCGCGGACCTTCTTCCAGAGCCGCTCGTAGCCCCAGTTCTCGCACATGCGCGCGTGCAGGAAGTACTGGTTGATGGCGGTGAGTTCGTTGGCGAGCACGTCGTTGAGCAGCGCGAGGACCTTGGGGTCACCCTTCATGGTCTTTTTCCTCGGGGCGTCAGGCGGCGGTGAGGCAGCCCGAGCATGGCGTGGAACGGCACGGGCGAGGCGCGGTCACGATACGCTCGACGACCTCGGCGCAGCAACCGCAGTCGGTGGTGGCGCCGGTGAGCCGGACCACCTCGTCTAGCGAACGCCCGGCCTCGACGGCCCGGTGGAGTTCGCGGTCGGAGACGGCGCGGCAGGAGCAGACGATCATTCCATCCTCCGGCCGGGGAGCCCGGCCGCTGTTTCAATGTTGAGAATCATTATTATAATGTCGCGCCAGAGGTCAAGTGCGTTTCTCGCCGGCGCATGCCGGCCGCGTAGAATCTCCGGATGGCCGACTTCCCGAAGGACATCTTCACCGAGCCCGAATTCGACCCCGACACCCTCGCGAACCTGGGTCCCCTCTCCGGCATGGGCGGCATCTGGGAGGGGCTGAAGGGCACGGACGGACACCCGGTCGCCGGAGGCTCGGAGACCGACGAGTTCCTCGAGCGCTACGAGCTCCAGCCCATCGATCCGCAGACCAACGGGCCGCAGCTCTTCTACGGGCTCCGCTACCACACCCACATCGTGAAGCCCGGGGAGGTCCAGACCTTCCACGACCAGGTGGGCTACTGGCTCTGGGAGCCGGCGGCGAAGACCGTCTACCAGACCCTCGCGATCCCGCGAAGCCAGGTGGCGCTGGCCTCGGGCCCGGCCGAGCCGGGCGCACGGAGATTCACGGTTCGTGCGCCATCACCATCTCGGTGAACGGCGACGGGACCTTCTCCCACGACCAGGAGACGCTGCTCCAGATCCCGGGGCGCGCCGAGCCCTTCCGGCACACCGACCGGAACACGCTCCGTCGCATCGCCCCGCCCACGCCCAACCCCACCGCCGGCGGGAAGCGCTGAGACCGGCTGCCCCGCTCAGGCGCTCCGGCGCGCCGCGCGCACCCAGCCCGGGAGGCGGACCGCCAGCAAGGCGAGGAAGATGGCCGCGAAGAGAAGCGGCCTGCGCAGGTCGGCCTTCACGCGCCAGACGAAGTGGACCACCGCCAGCGCGGCCGCCAGGTAGGCGAGCCGGTGGATCCGCTTCCAGGTCTTGAAGCCCAGCCGCTTCACCCAGCCGTCGGTGGAGGTGACGGCCAGCGGGGTGAGGCAGAGCAGGGTCGCGAACCCGACCATGATGAAGGGGCGCCTGGTCAGGTCCGTGGAGATGGTGCGCCAGTCGAAGAACTTGTCCACGCCCACGTAGAAGAGGAAGTGGAGGAGCGCGTAGGCGAAGGCGGTCACCCCGAGCACCCGCCGCAGTCGCTGCAGCCAGCCGACGCCGAGCAGATCCTTGGCCGGCGTGGGCACGAGCGAGAGGGCGAGGAGCGTGATGGCCCAGAAGCCGAGCCGGTTCTGCACCGCCTCGACCGGGTTGGCGCCCAGGCCGTTCGTGAAGGCGTCCCAGCCGATCTTGGCAAGCGGCAGGAGGAGCGCCACGACCACGACGGGCTTGACCCACCGGTGCGGGGTCCGGGGTTTCGTGGGGGGGCGAGCCACGCCGGCGAGCCTCAGTACAGCTTCCTTGGGTCCATCCCGGCATACAGCCCGGCCACCTCGGCCGCGTAGCCGTTGAAGGGCAGGGTCTCGCGCCGGAAGAAGTCGCCCAGCCGCCGCTCCTTGGCCTGGCTCCAGCGCGGGTGATCGACGGCCGGGTTCACGTTGCCGTAGAAGCCGTACTCGCCGGGCGCCATGAGCCACCAGGTGTTCCTCGGCTGTTCCTCGACGAAGCGCATCCGCACGATCGACTTCGCCCCCTTGAATCCGTACTTCCAGGGAATGACCAGTCGCACGGGCGCACCGTTCTGGTTGGGGAGCACCCGGCCGTAGAGCCCCATGGTGAGCAGCGTGAGCGGGTTCATGGCCTCGTCGATGCGCAGCCCCTCGATGTAGGGCCACTCGAGGGAGCGGCTCCTCTGCCCGGGCATCTGCTTTGGATCGAGAAGCGTCTGGAAGAGGACGTACTTCGCCTTCGAGGTGAGCTCGAGCCGCTTGATCAGGTCACCCAGCGGAAAGCCCACCCAGGGGACGACCATCGACCAGGCTTCGACGCATCGGAAGCGATAGATGCGCTCCTGGAGCGGGAACATCCGGAGCAGATCCTCGATGCCGATGAGCTGCGGCCTCTTCACCTCCCCCTCGATCGCGAGGGTCCATGGGCGCGTCGAGAGCGAGCCGGCCAGGCGGGCCGGGTCCTCCTTGGAGGTCGCGAACTCGTAGAAGTTGTTGTACGTCGTGACCGACTTCCAGGGGGTGGGCTTCTCGCCGCCGGCCTGGTTCACGGTGCTCGCGGTCTTCAGCACCTCGCCGATGGGGTCGTCGGCGCCGGCCTCGGCTGGCAGGGGTATTCCCGCCGCGGCCGCGCCGATCGCGCCGGCGGCGCCCAGGCGGAGGAAATCGCGGCGCCCGAGGTACAGGCCCTCGGGGGTCGCGTCGGCATCTCGCAGATCGGGCTTCCAGCGCATCCCGGGCCTTCTAGAACGTGTAGCTGATGGCGTAGAGCAAGGACAGGCTCCGGATCGAGAGCCGGGTGGTGACCGCCTCCGGATCTCCCTGCGTGCCCACCGGGAAGTTTTTCGAATCGCCCCAGCTGAAGCCCAGTCCCAGCGATCCGGCCAGGTGGTCCCCTCTCAGCTTGGCGCCCAGCGTGGCCCCGAAGAAGTTCACCGTCCGGAAGAGGTCGTACTGGGTCAGGCCCGCCGGGGCCGCGTCGGTGTAGATCCCCGCGTGGAAGCTCCAGGAGTCGTCGAGGCGGTAGTGTCCGCCGGCCGCCAGGTTCCAGACGGCGGCTGCCCCGTAGAGGAGGCCCGGGAATGGCGAGAAGGTGTGGACCGGGGGGCCGTCCGGCCCGGTGGTCACCGTCTCGACCAGCTTCGGGGAGGAGAGCAGAGCGTACTCGGCGATGGCCGAATGATACCGGACGTCCACCTCCGCCTCGAAGCGGCCCCCGCGCCAGGCCAGCCCGAAGTTCACGTTGAGCGGAATCCGGTAGGCGAACGCGGCCTGGGGGTCCCGGAAGTAGGTCTGGACCCCGGAGGCGCCGCCGGAGGCCATCGACTGGTAGGTGAGCGAGCCGGTCGTGATGAAGGCCAACGTGGGGGTGCGAAGGCTCGCGCCCACCGTGAAGTGCTCGGAGATGTCCCACTGCACGCCGAACGTCCCCTGCGCGCCCCAGGTGGTGCCGGTGAGGTCGGCCGTCTGCAGGGCGGCCCCGGCGAGCAGGGGATCCGAGTTGCGCACCGAGAGCACCTGGGTCTGGGCGAGGCTGGTGACGGCCACGCCCAGACCGGCGCCGAACCGGAGGAAGCGCCACGGGACCCAGGCCGCCGACAGGGTCGGGACAATCGTGGAGATGCCCACGCGGGAGGAGTAGGTGACCGGGATCCCGACCGCGGTGGCCCCGTTCACGGACGCCGACCAGGAGGTGGGCTTGGTCACCGTGAAGCCGATGCGCCAGGCATCGGACCCGGTGACGTCGCTCCCCAGCACGCCCCCGAAGAACCCCGGCAGCTGGACCAGGGTCACGCCTCCGGAGGAGGTCTGGATCGCGCCCAGGTCGACGATCGCGAGCTCGTACCCGGTGGCGCTGGCGCCGATGATGCTCCGCTCCACGAGCCCCAGGCCCGCCGGGTTGTACCAGCCGGCGGTGGCGTCGGCGACGCGAGCCACGTAGGCGCCCGACTCGAGGGCTTGCTCCTGGCCGATGAGGATCCGGTCGTAGTTGGTGACGATGGCGCTGGGAGGGAGCAGCACCTGTGCATGGGCGGCGGAGGAGATCAGGACCAAGGCCAGGGCTGCGATCGAGGGGCGGTATCGGTTCATGGGGCGGCTCGGCCGGTGTCCTGAGTCACGAGAAGCAAGATAGCGGGGCGAGGTCGTGATCTGGAGGGGAAGGACGACCCGGTGCCCCTCGAACCATCGCGGAGCTGCGGCCCGAGCATGCGCCCGGTTCTTCTGGTCTAGCACAAGTTACTGAAATTACTTGTGTCCCGTTGGCCTTCCCGCGAGACCCTCGTGTCACATGTAGGTGGGACCACTACGGGGTAGGTATAAAGGGTTAGCATGTCTACCTCGGGAGACCCACCATGATGACTTGGCATCCATGGAAGACCTCGGTGGTACTGGCGATGCTCGTGACGTCCAGCTGCGTTGCGACGCCTCACCTCCGCGCATTGGAGGAGGTCGGATCCCCGGTCAGGAACACGACGATGGAGTCCCCCGAAAGTGACAAGGGTGAGGGGCCCTTCGTGTATGCCCGGATCGACGCGCCGCCCCGGCTCGAGGTCGTACCTGCGCAGCCCGCCCTAAACGTGGACCGCGGCGCGTCGTTCCTCCGGACGCACGTGGGGCGCCGGATGCAGCGCTTGGAAGGCCACGACAGCGCCGAGGTGGCCGAGGCGATCCTCGCCGCGTCCCGGCGCGCCGGGATCGATCCACTCCTGCTTCTCGCGATCATCGAGGTGGAGTCGGCCTTCGATCCCCTGGCGCGCTCCAACCGGAACGCGCTCGGGCTCATGCAGGTGAGGCCGTCCACGCTGTGGCGCGAGGCCGAGCGCTCCGGCCTGGTGGGAGACGACCCGCACGACCCGGATCTCAACATGGCCGCGGGGGCGCTCTACTTCCGGCGCCTCGTCGACGCGTTCGGCCCGAACGACGTGGCGCTCATGGCCTACAACGCCGGTCCCAACCGTATCCTCGGGATGATCCGGGCGGGCCGGATTCCCGATCGCATCCTCGAGTATCCGCGCCGCGTCCGCGCCGCGGAGGTGCGGCTGCGGCGAGCCCTGGCGGTCGATTCCGCCGGGGCCGCCCTGGCCCGCAACGAGCTCGTCCCGGGGAACGTGCGCCTGGAGTGATCGCGGGCCCGTCCTTTCCCGCTATGCTGTCCCGCGCGGGTGGACGCAGACCCAGCGGAGGCCGCGATGCTGACACTCCTCGTCAATGGCAGCACTCGCCCGGTGGACCTGGCCCCGGAGACGCCTCTCCTCTGGGCGCTGCGCGACACGCTCGTGCTCACCGGGACCAAGTTCGGCTGCGGCATCGGGGCCTGCGGCTCCTGCACGGTGCTCCTCGAGGGAGCGCCGGTCCGGAGTTGCCAGGTCAGCGTCGCGGATGCCGCAGGCCGGAAGATCACCACCATCGAGGGGCTCTCCCCCGACGGGACCCACCCGGTGCAGCGGGCCTGGATCGACGACGAGGTGCCCCAGTGCGGTTACTGCCAGTCGGGGCAGATCGTCGCCGCCGCCGCCCTGCTGGCCCGCAAGCCGCACCCCACCGACGCCGACATCGACGGCGCCATGGACGGCATCCTGTGCCGCTGCGGGACCTACGAGCGGATCCGGCGCGCCATCCACCGGGCCGCGAATGGGGGCACGCCATGAGGACGGGCACGATCGGGCGTCGCACCTTCCTCGAGATCACGGCCGGCACCGGCCTCTGGCTGGCCGCGAGCCCGCTGCGCGTCGCCGCCGCCGGGCCGGGCGCCGCTCCCCTGGCGTCGGATTTCCAGCCGAACGCCTGGCTGAACGTCGACCCGAAGGGCTCCGTGACCGTGTTCCTGGGGCGCTCGGAGATGGGCCAGGGCTCCTACACCGGAATGGCGGTGCTGGTGGCCGAAGAACTCGACGCCGACTGGAGGACGGTGCGGGTGATCCAGGGCGACGCGAATCCAAAGTACGGCCGCATGGTCACCGGCGGCTCCTCCAGCGTGCGCCAATCGTGGGACCCGCTGCGCAAGGCAGGCGCCGCCGCGAGAGAGATGCTGGTCGCGGCCGCGGCCGCCGGCTGGAAGGTAGAGCCGTCGTCGTGCCGTGCCGAGAAGGGCTTCGTGGTCCACGCCGCCTCGGGGCGAAGGGCCGGCTTCGGGGAGCTCGCCTCCGCTGCCGCACGGTTGCCCGTTCCGGAGAAGCCGCGCCTCAAGGACCCGAGGGACTACACGCTCATCGGCAAGCCGGTTCCCCGGCTGGATACGCCGCCCAAGACCCGCGGCGCCGCCACCTTTGGCATCGACGTGCGCATCCCCGGCATGCTCCACGCGGCGGTGGCCAGGCCGCCGGTGCTGGGCGGAAAGGTGGCCCGCTTCGACGCCGCGAAGGCCATGGCCATTCCCGGAGTGAAGAAGGTCGTCGAGGTGCCGACCGGGGTCGCGGTGGTGGCCGACACCACCTGGGCCGCCTTCCGCGGACGGGAGGCGCTCGGCGCTACCTTCGACCCGGGGCCGAACGGCTCCCTCGACTCCGCGGCGATCGCCCGGCTCGTCGCGTCCACCCCGGTGGACCCGATCCCGGCGCGCAGCGAGGGAGATCTGGAAGGCACGCTCGCCGGGGCCGCGAAGAAGGTCTCGGCGACCTACCACCTGCCGTTCCTGGCCCACGCCACCATGGAGCCCATGAACTGCGTGGCCCGGGTCGACGCCGAGGGGGCCGAGATCTGGGCCCCCACCCAGGCGCCGCTGTGGGCTCGGGGGGACGTGGCCAAGGCCCTCGGCCTGCCCGAGGAGAAGGTGGTCGTGCACGTCACCTTCCTGGGCGGCGGCTTCGGACGGCGAGCCTTCCCCGACTTCGTCGTCGAGGCCGCGCAGGTCGCGAAGGCGGCCGGAGCGCCGATTCAGGTGAGCTGGACCCGCGAGGACGACTTCCAGGGCGACTTCTTCCGCCCCTTCGGCCAGAACGAGTTGCGCGCCGGGATCGACGCGAAGGGGAACCTGGTGGCCTGGCACCACCTGGTGCGGAGCCCATCCATCTCCCGGCACAACTTCGGCAGCGCCGGCAAGCCCGGCCACCCGGACGTCGTCGAGGGTGCGGTCACCGTCCCCTACCGGGCCGGCGCCATCCGCATCGACAGCGCCGTGCCGGACGTCGGCGTTCGCCTCGGCTGGTGGCGGTCGGTTTACGCCTCGCAGAACGCCTTCGCCGAGGAGTGCTTCCTTGACGAGGTGGCGGCCGCTGCGGGCGAGGATCCGCTGGCCTTCCGGCTGGCCCTCCTTCCTCCGGAGCATCCGCTTCGCGCGGTCCTCACGCTCGCCGGCGAGAAGGCCGGCTGGGGAAAGAAGCTCCCGCAGGGCGTGGCGCTCGGGATCGCTTGCCACTCGTCGTTCGGGAGCCATGTGGCCGAGGTGGCGGAGGTCTCGCTGCAGAAGGGGGCGGTTCGGGTGCGCCGGGTCGTCTGCGCGGTCTCCTGTGGGACAGCGCTCAACCCCGACAGCGTCGCCCACCAGATGGAGGGCTCGGTCGTGTATGGCCTCTCCGCGGCGCTGCGCGGCGAGATCACCTTCGCGAAGGGCGCCGCGATCCAGGACAACTTTCACGTGTACGAGCCGCTGCGGATCTCCGAGATGCCCAAGGTGGAGACCTTCATCCTGCCCAGCACCGCCGCGCCGGGCGGGATCGGAGAGCCCGGACTCCCGCCCATCGCCCCGGCGGCGGCGAACGCGCTCTTCGCGCTCACCGGAAAGCGGCTGCGCCGCCTGCCGTTCCACCTAGGGTAGCGGCAGCGGGTCGTCCTTCCGGTAAGCCGTCCCGGTGAAGAGGGCGACCAGTTCGCCCCCCTCGCCGGTGACGCGCACGGTGCAGGTCGAGAGGCGGCGCGAGCCCGATTCCTCGCGCGCCTCGGCGAGGAGAAAGCCTTCGCGCGCGGCCCGGAGGAAGGTGACGTGAGCCTCGATGGCCAGCGCCACGTTCCCGCGGGAGCTGGACGCGGCGGCGAAGGCGAAGTCGGCAAGCGTGAAGACGGCGCCGCCCTGGACCACGCCGGCGGCGTTCAGGTGCTCACCGCTCACGGTGAGACGAGCCAGCGCCCTCCCCTCCTCTACCTCCAGGAGCTCGATACCGTTCCGGGCGGCGAAGAGGTCCCCTCCGAAAAACGTGCGCAGGTCGGACATGGGGCGATCCTACCCGGTCGCGGCCACCTCGAGGTTGCGAAGCGGCACGCCACGAATATGGGACTGCGGCCCGGCCCGGGAGGGGCCGGAACGCGAGGTGTCCCATGGCGAAGAAGAAGGTCGAGGCGGTTC
>Ga0315290_10004151_pt1 | contig 10413 bp, 5 predicted proteins | sample YL17G12_0_MG_FD_203627 | JGI IMG/M metagenome (GOLD analysis project Ga0315290, IMG submission 203627) | Sediment microbial communities from Yellowstone Lake, YNP, Wyoming, USA - YL17G12_0 | ecosystem: Environmental > Aquatic > Freshwater > Lake > Sediment | place: USA: Wyoming | collected...
GAGGATCTCGTTCATGAGGCGCTCGGTCATCGTCTTCTCACGTCGCTGACGGGAGAAGCCGGTCAACCAACGCAGCGCGAGGGTGGTGCTGCGGCCGGCCTTGACCTCGACCGGCACCTGGTAGGTGGCGCCACCGACGCGGCGGCTCTTGACCTCGAGCGTCGGCTTGACGTTGTCGAGCGCGCGCTTGAGCGTGACTACCGGGTCGGTGCCCGTCTTGTCACGGCAGCCATCGAGGGCGCCGTACACGATGCTCTCGGCCGTCGACTTCTTGCCGTCCAGCAGGATCTTGTTGACCAGCTGGGTGACGAGCTGGGAGTTGAAGACCGGGTCGATGACGATCGGTCGCTTCGGCGCTGGGCCCTTGCGCGGCATCAGCTCTTCTCCTTCTTCGCGCCGTAGCGGCTTCGAGCCTGCTTACGGTTCTTCACGCCTTGGGTGTCGAGCGCCCCGCGAATGATCTTGTAGCGCACGCCGGGAAGGTCCTTCACGCGGCCGCCACGCACGAGCACGATCGAGTGCTCCTGCAGGTTGTGACCGACTCCGGGGATGTACGCGGTGACCTCGATCTGAGAGGTGAGGCGTACGCGCGCAACCTTGCGCAGCGCGGAGTTCGGCTTCTTGGGCGTGGTCGTGTAGACGCGCGTGCAGACGCCGCGGCGCTGGGGGCTTCCCTTCAGCGCTGGCGTCTTGTTCTTCGAGACCTTGTCCTGCCGGCCCTTACGGACCAGCTGTTGGATCGTGGGCACCGCGTCTCCGTCTTCGTGTCGTACTAGCGGATATCTGGTGAGTGAGCGATCTTGCGATCGGGATCACTGCCGTCGAGCGAGTGTTACTGGTCCTGCGGCCGTGCCATCCTCCGCAACCCGAGGTCGGGCGTGTCGCGACCCGGGCCAGAAGTTCTGGCACCAAATCGTCGACGTGGGAGTCGATGCGCGAGTTGTGGCAACCCCGAGTTCTTGCTTCCCCCCAGGAGCGCACACGCGCGAAGCACCCGGACGCGCCAGGCACGGTCGGCAAGAATACGCAGGCGCCGCCGTCAGGTCAAAACTGGGGCCGAATCAGGCGCTGTCGGCGCCGAGTTGACTGGTTGGCGGAGTTGGCTGGTAGCTGGAGTTGGCTAGTAGATGGGGCCGTTGCGGTAGTTGTAGGTGGGGTGGTTGGCCGCCCAGATCACCAGGATCACGAGCGCGATGATGGCGACGATCGCCAGCGCGATCGCAATCCAGGCGCAGATCACGCCGGCCTTGACCTGGCCTTCGCCGTTGACCATTCCACCCGACGAGCGGATCTCCCGCTTGGCACCCGGTGCCAGGGCCAGCGCCACGATGGCCGGCACGATGCCGACGCCGTAGAAGCACCAGGACACCAGCGAGGCGATGCCCAGGATTAGTACTGCGGTCGCTCGCCCGCTCGTGCGCGGTCCCATCGGGTAGGCGTACCCGGTGTAGCCCTGATAGCCGTACGGCGGTGGGGCCTGGTAGCCCTGCGGGTACCCCTGGGGATAGGGCTGTTGGGGATAGGGCTGTTGCGGATAGCCCTGCGGGTACGGCTGCTGGGGATAGCCCGGCTGCGGCGGTCCCAGCGGCGGGTAGCCGGGTTGCGGTTGCGGCGGACCCGGTTGCGCGGGCGGCCCCTGTTGCGGCGGTTGAGGGGGAACCGGACCCGGTGCAGGCCCCTCAGCCGCCGGGGTCGGCTCCGGGGGCGAGGCCCACGGATTCTGGTCAGTCACGGTTTCTCCTTGCCGAGTCTTCAGTCAATGGTCACCGTAGGTGCCAATGATGACCAAGAACTGAAGACTCGGCGTAGGAGGGGCTAGGAGGAGTACTGACCGAGGTCGTATTCCTCGAGCCGAATGGCTTCACCCGAACCGCCACCGAACGCGCCGTAGTCCAGATCGTCGTACGCCGTGAGCGACGCGTACACCGCGGCCTTGGCTTCCTCGGTCGGCTCGACCCGGACGTTTCGGTAGCGGGGAAGACCCGTTCCGGCCGGGATGAGCTTGCCCAGGATGACGTTCTCCTTGAGACCGAGCAGCGGGTCGCTCTTGGCGTGGATGGCCGCATCGGTGAGCACCCGAGTGGTCTCCTGGAACGACGCCGCGGACAACCACGACTCCGTGGCCAGCGAGGCCTTGGTGATCCCCATGAGTTCGGGACGACCTGCCGCCGGCGTGCCCTTCTCGGACACCACCCGACGGTTCTCCGCCTCGAACAGGCCCCGCTCGATGAGCTCGCCGGTCAAGAACTCGGAATCACCCGAGTCGATGATCGTCACGCGCTTGAGCATCTGGCGAACGATGACCTCGATGTGCTTGTCGTGGATCGACACACCCTGCGAGCGGTAGACCTCCTGGACCTCGTCGGTCAGGTGGACCTGCACCTCGCGCTGACCCAGGATCCGCAGGACCTGCTTGGGATCCACGGTGCCGGCGATCAGTTTGGTGCCGACGTCCACGCGGCCGCCGTCCTCGACGAGCAAGCGCGAACGCTTGGACACCGGGTATTCGATCTCCTCGGAACCGTCGTCGGGCACGACCACGAGCTTGCGCGTCTTGTCGGTGTCGTCGATGCGGATTCGACCGATGGCCTCGCTGATCGGCGCCACACCCTTGGGCGTACGCGCCTCGAAGAGTTCGACCACACGCGGGAGACCGTGGGTGATGTCCTCACCCGCGACGCCGCCGGTGTGGAACGTGCGCATCGTCAACTGGGTGCCGGGCTCACCGATCGACTGGGCGGCAACGATTCCGACGGCTTCGCCGACGTCAACGAGCTTGCCGGTGGCAAGCGAGCGCCCGTAGCACTTGGCGCACGTGCCGACCTTGCTGTCGCAGGTGAGTACGGAGCGAACGCGGACGTTGTCGACGCCCGCCTCGACGAACCGCTCGACATCGAGGATGCCGAGGGACTCCCCCGCCTTGCCCAGCACGTTGCCGTCGACGGTGATGTCCTCGGTCAGGCAACGCGACACCACCGAGGAGTCGACGTTCTCCATGATCCGCAACTCGCCTTTGTCGTTCTTGGTCGCAATGGCCCGAACAAGGCCACGGTCGCTTCCGCAGTCCTCCTCGCGGATGATCACGTCCTGCGACACGTCGACAAGGCGGCGGGTCAGGTAACCCGAGTCGGCCGTACGAAGCGCGGTGTCGGCCAGACCCTTACGGGCTCCATGAGTGGAGATGAAGTACTCCAGGACCGACAGGCCCTCACGGAAGTTCGCCTTGATCGGACGCGGGATGATCTCGCCCTTGGGGTTGGCCACCAGACCTCGCATACCGGCGATCTGACGGACCTGCATCATGTTTCCGCGAGCGCCCGAGTTGACCATCATCCAGACGGGGTTGGTCTTCGGGAAGTTGTCCTTCATCGCCTCGGCCACCTCGTCGGTGGCGCGAGTCCAGATCTCGATGAGTTCCTGACGACGCTCGTTGTCGGTGATGAGTCCCTTGTCGTACTGGCGTTCCTTCTCCTCGGCGCGCTCCTCGGCGCCGGCCAGGATCTCGGCCTTGCGCGGCGGGGTGACGACGTCCTCGATCGAGATCGTGACACCGGAACGCGTGGCCCAGTAGAAACCCGCTGCCTTCAACGCGTCGAGCGTGGCAGCAACGGCGACCTTCGGGTAACGCTCGGCCAGATCGTTGACGATCGCGCCCAGCCGCTTCTTGTCGACCTCGTCGTTGACGTACGGGTAGTCGACCGGCAGGGCCTCGTTGAAGATCGCGCGACCCAACGTGGTCTCGATGATGAACGGGGTGCCGTGTTCGTAGCCCTCCGGGGCCACCCACTCGATCGGCGGGACGACGTCGGTGCAGCGCAACCGGATCGAGCTCTGCAGCGCCAGCACCTTGGAGTCGTAAGCCATGATGCCTTCGGCGATCGAGCCGAAGACTCGGCCCTCGCCCGCCATGCCCTCGGCCAACTGAGTGAGGAAGTAGATGCCGAGCACCATGTCCTGAGTCGGCGACGTGATCGGTCGACCGTTCGCCGGGGACAAGATGTTGTTGCTCGAGAGCATCAGGATGCGGGCCTCGGCCTGCGCCTCAGCGGACAACGGGACGTGCACCGCCATCTGATCCCCGTCGAAGTCGGCGTTGAACGCCGTACACACCAGCGGGTGGATCTGGATGGCCTTGCCCTCGATGAGCTGCGGTTCGAAGGCCTGGATGCCCAGACGGTGCAACGTGGGGGCACGGTTCAGGAGGACGGGGTGCTCGGTGATTACCTCTTCGAGGACGTCCCACACAACCGCACGTGAACGCTCGACCATGCGCTTGGCGCTCTTGATGTTCTGCGCGTGGTTGAGGTCGACCAGTCGCTTCATGACGAACGGCTTGAACAACTCCAGGGCCATCTGCTTGGGCAGACCGCACTGGTGCAGCTTCAACTGCGGACCGACCACGATGACCGAACGGCCCGAGTAGTCGACTCGCTTGCCGAGAAGGTTCTGGCGGAATCGGCCCTGCTTGCCCTTGAGCATGTCCGACAACGACTTGAGCGCGCGGTTGCCGGGACCAGTGACCGGGCGTCCGCGACGACCGTTGTCGAAGAGCGCGTCAACGGCTTCCTGCAGCATGCGCTTCTCGTTGTTCACGATGATCTCGGGCGCACCCAGGTCCAACAGTCGCTTCAACCGGTTGTTGCGGTTGATGACACGACGGTAGAGGTCGTTGAGGTCGGACGTCGCGAAGCGACCACCGTCGAGCTGAACCATCGGACGAAGGTCCGGCGGGATTACTGGGACGCAGTCGAGCACCATGCCGCCGGGCTCGTTGCGCGTCGTCATGAACGCGGTGACCACCTTGAGCCGCTTGAGCGCGCGCGTCTTGCGCTGGCCCTTGCCGGTCTTGACGATCTCGCGCAACTTCTCGGACTCGGCCTCGAGGTCGAACGTGTGGAGGCGACTCTGGATTGCCGCGGCACCCATGCCACCGTCGAAGTAGCGGCCGTAACGGTCGCGCATCTCGCGGTAGAGCAACTCGTCACCCTCGAGGTCCTGGACCTTCAGGGTGCGGAATCGATCGAAGACACGGGTGAGGCGATCGACCTCGGCATCGGCGCGCTTGCGGATCTGCGCCATCTCGCGCTCGGCCGACTCGCGGACCTTGCGGCGGGCGTCAGCCTTGGCGCCCTCCGCTTCTAGCGCGGCGATGTCGGTCTCGAGCTTGATCTGACGCTTGTTGACGTCGTCGTCGCGGCGCGACTCGATCTTCTTGCGCTCGGTGCCGAGCTTGGTCTCCAGCGATGGAAGGTCGCGGTGGCGCTCGTCTTCCTTGACCTCGGTGATCATGTACGCCGCGAAGTAGATGACCTTCTCGAGGTCCTTCGGGGCCAGGTCGAGGAGGTACCCCAAGCGACTCGGAACGCCCTTGAAGTACCAGATGTGGGTGACGGGGGCGGCGAGCTCGATGTGGCCCATCCGCTCACGACGTACCTTGGCGCGCGTGACCTCGACACCGCAGCGCTCACAGATGATGCCCTTGAAGCGCACTCGCTTGTACTTGCCGCAGTAGCACTCCCAGTCGCGAGTCGGTCCGAAGATCTTCTCGCAGAAGAGGCCGTCCTTCTCCGGCTTCAGCGTGCGGTAGTTGATCGTCTCGGGCTTCTTGACCTCGCCGTGAGACCACAGTCGGATGTCGTCCGCCGTGGCGAGGCCGATACGCAGTTCATCGAAGAAGTTGACGTCAAGCACAGTCTCAAATCCTTTGGTCGTGACTAGTCAGCTGTTGGTCGGTTGGAGGGCGGTGGCGAACCACCGCTACCCGTTAGACCTCTTCGACACTGCTCGGCTCACGCCGGGACAGGTCAATACCGAGCTCTTCCGCGGTCCGGAAGATCTCATCGTCGGTGTCGCGCATCTCGATCGACTGCCCGTCCTTGGAGAGAACCTCCACGTTGAGGCAGAGCGACTGCATTTCCTTGACCAGCACCTTGAAGGACTCAGGGATGCCGGGCTCGGGGATGTTCTCGCCCTTGACGATCGCCTCGTAGACCTTGACGCGACCCAACACGTCGTCGGACTTGATGGTGAGGAGTTCCTGAAGGGCGTACGCGGCGCCGTACGCCTCGAGCGCCCAAACTTCCATCTCGCCGAATCGCTGGCCACCGAACTGGGCCTTACCGCCCAAGGGCTGCTGGGTGATCATCGAGTACGGGCCGGTCGAACGCGCGTGGATCTTGTCGTCGACCAGGTGCAGCAGTTTGAGGATGTAGATGTAGCCGACCGCGATCTGAGCCGGGAACGGCTCACCACTGCGACCGTCGTACAAGCTCGCCTTGCCGTCTCCGCCCACAAGTCGACGTCCATCGCGGGTCGGCAACGTCGAGGACAGCAGTCCGGTGATCTCTTCCTCGCGGGCACCGTCGAAGACTGGCGTCGCGAGGTTGGTCCCGGGACCCGCCGAACGGGCCTGCTCGGACAGATTTGCCGCCCAAGCCGGGTCGCCCTCGACCTGCCAGCCCTGGGAAGCCACCCAACCGAGGTGGGTCTCCAGGACCTGACCGACGTTCATCCGGCCCGGGACACCGAGCGGGTTGAGCACGATGTCGACCGGCGTGCCGTCCTCGAGGAACGGCATGTCCTCGACGGGAAGGATCTTGGAGATGACGCCCTTGTTGCCATGGCGGCCGGCCAGCTTGTCGCCATCGGTGATCTTGCGCTTCTGCGCGATGTAGACCCGAACGAGACGGTTGACGCCCGGCGGCAGCTCGTCGCCGTTGTCACGGTCGAACTCGCGTACGCCGATGACCTTGCCCGACTCACCATGAGGAACCTTGAGCGAGGTGTCGCGCACCTCGCGCGCCTTCTCACCGAAGATCGCCCGCAGCAGTCGCTCCTCCGGGGTCAGTTCGGTCTCGCCCTTGGGCGTGACCTTGCCGACGAGCACGTCGCCGGGTACGACGTCAGCGCCCACGCGGATGATGCCGCGCTCGTCGAGGTCCGCGAGAACCTCTTCACCGACGTTCGGGATGTCGCGGGTGATCTCCTCTTCGCCCAGCTTCGTGTCGCGCGCATCGACCTCGTGCTCCTCGATGTGGATCGAGGAGAGCACGTCGTCCTGCACGAGACGCTGGCTCAGGATGATCGCGTCTTCGTAGTTGTGGCCCTCCCAGGGCATGAACGCCACGAGCAGGTTGCGGCCCAGCGCCATCTCGCCACCGTCGGTGCACGGACCGTCGGCAACGACCTGACGTTGTTCGACGCGCTGCCCCTCTTCGACGATGGGGCGCTGGTTGTAGCACGTGCCCTGGTTGGAGCGGGTGAACTTGCGGACGCGATAGGTGGTGTACGTCGCGTCGTCGTTGGCGACCGTGATCTCGTCCGCGGAGACCTCGGTGACAACGCCGGCCTTCTCGGTGATGATCACGTCACCGGCGTCGGTTGCGGCGCGGTACTCCATGCCGGTGCCGACGTAGGGGGCTTCGCTTCGCAACAGCGGCACGGACTGGCGCTGCATGTTCGAACCCATCAACGCGCGGTTCGCGTCGTCGTGCTCGAGGAACGGGATCATCGCGGTCGCGACCGACACCATCTGCCGCGGTGACACATCCATGTAGTCGATGTCGGTGCCGTGCACATAGTCGACCTCGCCGGCCTTGCGGCGCACGAGCACGCGCTCCTCGATGAAGGTTCCGTCGTCCCGGATCGGGGCGTTGGCCTGCGCGAGGACGTGCAGGTCTTCTTCGTCGGCGGTCAGGTAGTCGATCTGGTCGGTCACCTTGCCCTTGACGACCTTGCGGTAGGGCGTCTCGACGAATCCGAACGGGTTGATTCGGGCGTACGTCGAGAGCGAACCGATCAGACCGATGTTGGGACCCTCGGGCGTTTCGATCGGGCACATCCGGCCGTAGTGCGAGGTGTGCACGTCACGGACCTCGAAGCCGGCCCGCTCACGGGACAGCCCACCGGGACCGAGCGCGGAGAGGCGACGCTTGTGCGTCAGGCCGGCCAGCGGGTTGGTCTGGTCCATGAACTGGGACAGCTGGCTGGTACCGAAGAACTCCTTGATCGACGCCACCACGGGGCGGATGTTGATCAGGGTCTGCGGCGTGATGGCCTCGACGTCCTGGGTCGTCATGCGCTCGCGCACGACGCGCTCCATGCGCGACAGGCCCGTGCGGATCTGGTTCTGGATCAGCTCGCCGACCGTCCGCAGCCGACGGTTGCCGAAGTGGTCGATGTCGTCTGTCTCGACGAGGACCGGACCGTTGCCGTTGTCGACGAGGAGGTTGACGTCGGTGTCGTCACCGGGGACCTGCGCGTGCAGGCGGACCATGTATTCGATGGTTGCGGCCACGTCGTCGACGGTGAGGACGGACTGCTTCAGCGGCAGGTCCAGGCCGAGCTTCTTGTTGACCTTGTACCGGCCGACCTTGGCCATGTCGTAGCGCTTGGAGTTGAAGTAGAAGTTGTCCAGCAGGGTGCGCGCGGCCTCGACGGTCGGGGGCTCACCTGGACGCAGCTTCTTGTAGATGTCGATCAGGGCTTCGTCCTGCGTGGTCGTCGGGTCCTTCTCCATGGTTCCGCGCATGGATTCGAAGTGCCCGAAGCGCTCGTTGATCTGCTCGGTGGTCCAGCCCAGCGCCTTGAGCAGCACGGTGACCGGCTGCTTGCGCTTGCGGTCCACGCGTACGGCGACGAGGTCCTTCTTGTCGATCTCGAACTCAAGCCAGGCCCCACGGCTCGGGATGATCTTGCAGCCGAAGACGTCCTTGTCGGTGGCCTTGTCCGTCGTCCGGTCGAAGTAGACGCCCGGGGAACGCACCAACTGGGACACCACGACACGCTCGGTGCCGTTGATGACGAAGGTGCCCTTCTTGGTCATCAACGGGAAGTCACCCATGAAGACCGTCTGGGACTTGATCTCGCCGGTCTCGTTGTTCATGAACTCGGCGGTCACGAACAGCGGGGCGGAGTAGGTGAAGTCCTTATCACGGCACTGCTCGACCGTGTAGCGAGGCGGCTCGAAGCGGTGATCGCGGAACGACAGCGACATCGTCGAGTTGAAGTCCTCGATCGGACTGATCTCCTCGAAGATGTCTTCGAGACCGGACGTGACCGGGACGTCCTTGCGGCCACCAGCAAGAGCGGCGTCCCGACGGGCTTGCCAGAGCTCGTTGCCCAGCAGCCAGTCGAAGGACTCCGTCTGCAGCGCCAGGAGGTCAGGGACCTCGAGGGGCTCGCGGATCTTGGCGAAGGTGACCCGAGACGGGCCGGGAGGAGTTGCAGGACTAACGGACTTGCGCGCGGCGGCCAAGAGGGGTCCTTCCGAAGGCTCGCGGACTCTCGATGCGCGCACACCGGATGAGCCGTGTCCAGCACGGCTGAAAGCATCAGGGCAGCGCAACGCGGCAGCCTACCGAATCGGCAAGCCGCTGTCGACTCCCCGGTCCGATTCGCGCGACCTCGTCCTCCTGGGGGAGCCGAACCGGTCGACAGTGGCCGGTCGGTCTCACCCGAGGGGTCCTCGTGGCGGGAACCTGTACTCCGGGAAGGAGCACGCGCGTGAATGGTGACCGTCCCGGGCCGCCGCGTCAAGCACCTACGCCGCCACACCGGTGAAACTGTGACCTTCTCAGGCCGGTCGGCACCGGGTGGAAGAGGACCGGATCCGGCTAGATCCGGTCGGTATCTGACCTGTCAAAACGACGAACGGCCCGGCCCCGCAGGGGACGAGCCGTTCGTGCGGATGGAGCGGGAATCAGCCGAGCTTGACCGTGGCACCGGCCTCGGTGAGGGCGGCGACAGCCTTGTCGGCGGTCTCCTTGTTGACCTTCTCCAGAACCGGCTTCGGAGTGCTCTCCACGAGGTCCTTGGCCTCCTTGAGGCCCAGGTTCGTGAGGGTGCGCACCTCCTTGATGACCTGGATCTTCTTCTCGCCGGCGCTCTCGAGAATGACGTCGAACTCGTCCTTCTCCTCGACCGCACCTGCGTCGCCACCGGCGCCACCGGCAGCAGCGGCAGCAGCCACGGCAACAGGAGCAGCGGCGGTGACCTCGAAGGTCTCCTCGAACGACTTCACGAACTCGGAGAGCTCGATGAGGGTCATTTCCTTGAACGCGTCGAGCAACTCGACCGTGCTGAGCTTCGCCATGGTGGCGGGTCCTTTCGTGTACTCCGGCCGGGGGCCGGACGTCCTTCACATGGGTGAGTGGGCGTCAGCCCTCAGGGGTTCCCTCGGTCGGAGCCTCATCGGCTACGTCAGAAGTTTCCTGGGTGTCCGCAGCCACGTCGGCTACGTCCGCCGCAACCTCGTCGGTCGCGGATTCTTCGGGTGAAGCAGCCGGTGCCGGCTCAGCCTCGGGGGCTGACTCGACTCCGGGTGCTGCTTCGTCGGCCGCAGGAGCTGCGGGGATACCCGCGCCGGCGATGACCGACGGATCGGCCTCCGCCTTCACGCGCAGGGCCTCGATG
>Ga0315290_10004153_pt1 | contig 10412 bp, 8 predicted proteins | sample YL17G12_0_MG_FD_203627 | JGI IMG/M metagenome (GOLD analysis project Ga0315290, IMG submission 203627) | Sediment microbial communities from Yellowstone Lake, YNP, Wyoming, USA - YL17G12_0 | ecosystem: Environmental > Aquatic > Freshwater > Lake > Sediment | place: USA: Wyoming | collected...
ATGACCAAAGGAAGGGCGGGCCAGGCCATGGCTTGTCTCAATAATCTGATCCTGGGAATCTTGCTCTCAAAGAAAAAATACCGCACCATCCCCACTGCCAGACGCTACTTCAGTGCTCATCCCGACAAAGCCCTCGACCTTTTCCTGCGACTTTGAGAACACCCTAAATTGGTCGTCTCTTCCTCTTGCATTTTTTGCTTATTTGCTCTATTCTTAATGACAAGATAAATTGAATTCAGGAAAGAATCAAAAAAAACCAAAGGAGAGAAAAGATGAAAAAGGTATTGTTCAGTCTTAGCGTCATCGTAATTGCTGGTATTTTGCTTTCTGCTTGCGGTGCTGCGGCTAGCGGTGGAACTGCCGGTGGGCAGTCACAGGCGGGGCTTCCCGATCTCAAGGGAAAAGCCATCACCGTGGCTGTTGAAAACGCCTACCCGCCTTTTAATAGCATAGACTCAACCACAAACAAAGGTGTGGGCTGGGACTATGAAACCACACTCGAAATCTGCAAAAGGCTAAACTGCGTCGCTGAATTCAAGCAGGCCGCATGGGATGGCATCTTCCCTGCCATGGCTGCCGGCGAGTACGATATGCTGGCTGATGGTGTCACCATTACGGAAGAACGCGCCAAGACCGTGGATTTCTCCACTCCCTATGTCACCGTTGGTCAGGTGCTTCTGGTCCGGAACGATGAAACCTCCACATTGGCCCAATTCAAAAGCGACGCCCAGAAACTGGTTGGCACGCAAATTGGTACAACCAATGAAATCGTCGCCAAAAAGACTTTCCCCGACAAGCAAGTTCAATCTTTTGATGATTTCGGTGCCGCTGTTCTAGCCCTTTTGGCTAATGATATCGATGGTGTTGTGATCGACAACGTTTCCGCAGCGGGCTTCATGAAAGAGCAGGCGGGAAAGATCAAAATTGGTTCCCAGATCACATCGGACGAGCAGCTGGGCTTCGTATTCCCCCCCAAGAGTGATTTGAAGACTGCTGTCAATGCTGCCCTTGCCGCAATGAAGGCAGACGGTACTCTGGATGCACTGAATAAAAAATGGGGGCTCTCACAGTAAACGGGTAGAGAGCTTCTTACAATAAGATTGATAACCCCGCCGGATGGGGGCAACACCTCCATCCGGCACTACTTTCTGCGATCAGTCGGGAGGAACCATGACGACCGAGACGCTGGACAACAGAAAAAAGCCCGGAATGATTCGCGACGACATCGACCCATCCAAATGGGCTTGGTGGGCGATCATTCTGATCGGCTTGGGCATCGCCATTGCCTTCGCCATGATTTTCATTCCGAAATACAACGAAGCGTTTATTTATCTTGTCCAGGGGGTCGTGATAACGCTTCGAGTGACGATCATAGCCTATATACTGGCCACTGTGATCGGGTTATTCGTAGGGCTGGCACGGGTCTCTAAAAACGTTTTCATTTACAATGCCGCAACTCTGTATGTAGAAATTGTGCGCGGTATCCCAATGATCGTCCTTATTTTGTATTTTGCTTATGCATTTATTCCAATTGTCATCGAAGGTATCCATGGTCTTGGAAACTTGGCGTTGATGGTCCTTCCTGGAAACGGATTTTTTACGGGAATGACCCTCTATAGTATCCGCTCCATTCCCACTGAACTCAGGGGTATCATGGCACTTGCGGTAGGCTACGGCGCCTTTGAAGCCGAAGTGTTTCGGGCTGGCATCATATCCATCGGCAAGGGACAAATGGAGGCCGCCAAATCCCTTGGCATGACCTATCTGCAGTCCATGCGGTTTGTGATACTGCCTCAGGCGGTTCGACGTGTTCTGCCCCCGCTGGGCAATGACTTTATTGCCCTCTTAAAGGATTCTGCGTTATTAACAGTTCTTGCCATTAATGAACTGACCCAGCTCAGCCGGCTGAGGCGGGCAAGCACCTTCCAGATTTTCGAAACCTTTAATGTGGTTGCGTTCCTGTACCTCTCAATGACTCTCACACTGTCCGCGGGTGTTCGTTGGCTAGAAAAACGTTTGCGAATTGAAGAGTAGCATAAAAGAATTTAATTTTTGATAATGATAAAGCCGCCAAAAAGGCGGCTTTATCTCAGATGGTGCGCTGGGAGGGACTTGAACCCTCACGCCTTGCGGCACATGGCCCTCAACCATGCCTGTCTGCCAATTCCAGCACCAGCGCGGGCAGGACGTATTATAATCACGTTCGCTTGTCTGTCAAGCAATGAATTATTCCATTTAGCCAGCCTTATCGAGTTAGGTAATTGGTTCAAGAGGCAAAATGAAAAGAATTGTAGTCGATGCAATGGGGAGTGATAGATATCCTGTCCCTGATGTTGAAGGGGCAGTTCAGGCTGCGAGAGATTACGAAGTTGAGATCATCCTCGTTGGCGACGAGAACATGATCAAACCTGAACTGAAAAAACATCAAGCCGAAGGTTTAAGAATACGGTCCGTCCACGCTCCCGAAATGCTGACAATGGAAGACAAGGGAATGGCACTCGTCCTCAAAGCCCGCCGTCCGAACTCGAAGAACTCGATGGCGGTCGGCATCGATCTCGTGAAGAACGGAGAGGCGGATGCCTTCGTCACCGCCGGAAATACCGGCGCAGCAACAATGACTGCTTATTTCCGCCTAGGCACAATACCCGGCGTAGAGCGACCTGCTGTTGCCCCCATATTTCCCACCGCAAAAGGCTCTTGTGTAGTTCTGGATATCGGCGCCAACCCGGATTGCAAACCGGAAAATCTATACCAGTTTGCCATCATGGGTGCGACCTATGCAGAAAAAGTGCGAAAGGTGAAGAATCCTTCCGTTGGGTTGATTTCCATTGGCGAAGAGCCTGGAAAGGGATCACAATTGGTGAAAGATACCTACCTACTCCTGAAAAATTCCAGTTTAAATTTTTATGGGAATGTTGAGGGGAAGGAAGTTATTGGTGGCGAAGTGGACGTTGCGGTCACTGATGGCTTTACAGGTAATGTCATGCTCAAAACCTCTGAAGCCGTGGCGAAACTTTTAACTGATAAAATCAAGGAGCTGATTAAAAACGGTTCACTGGTTGCAAAACTAGGAGGATTCCTGGTAAAGCCAACCTTGCAGAAGCTGAAGAAGTTTATGGATCCCAGCGAAGAAGGTGCCGCTCCCTTGCTAGGCGTCAATGGTCTGGTCTTCATAGGGCACGGACGATCCGACGCACTGGCGATCAAGAATGCGATCAGGGTAGCGATTGAAGCTGCAGAAGCAGGCGTTCAAGAATCCATCAAACAAGCCATCGAACTACAACTTAATAGAAAGTGATCAATAATACATGACCTACAAACGTGTTGTCATAACCGGCATGGGAGCCGTATCCGTATTAGGGACTGGTCTCCGAAAATTCTGGGAGGGGTTACTGGCTGGAAGATCAGGCGTACGGAAGATTACCCAATTTGATGCCAGCTTCTTGCCATGCCAAATCGCGGGTGAAGTTCCCGATTTTGATCCGGAAGCATATTTGGAAAGAAAAGAAGCCAGGCGCATGGCCAGGTCATCACAAATGGCATTGGCAGCTGCAAGAATGGCTATCGACGATGCTGAATTGTCCATCCCTATGGTTGACCCAGAACGTACTGGTGTTTCGTTTGGCACAAGCATTGGCGGGTTGGAAAAATTTGATGAGGGAATTAATACCTTGCGTACTCAAGGGCTGGCTCGAGTAAATCCCTTCACAATTCCTCTTGGGTTACCCAACGTGCCCGCGTTTCTAATCTCCCAACAATTTCAATGCCTGGGGCCGAACACAACTGTGGCAACAGCGTGTGCGACGGGTACCCAGGCAGTCGGTGATGGCTTGGAATTTATCAGGCAGGGAAGGGCTGATGTAGTGATAGCGGGGGGAACAGAAGCAATAATTCAGGATTTCTCCATGGGCGGATTCTGCGCCATGAGGGCTTTACCAGTGAATTACAACGATAATCCGCAGGCCGCTTCACGACCATTTTGCCTGGACCGTGAGGGGTTTGTCTTCTCCGAGGGAAGTGGCGCATTGGTCCTCGAAGATCTCGATCATGCCATGAAACGCAATGCCAGAATTTATGCGGAGGTTGCAGGCCACGCTTCATCCTGCGACGGTTATAACATCGTATCGCCCGATCCCGAAGGCGGTGGAGCAATCCGTGCGATGCGCTGGGCGTTGTCGGATGCTGGCATCAAACCGGACGAAGTGGATTACATCAACGCCCATGGGACATCTACTCCATTGAACGATGCCGGTGAAACCAAATCGATCAAGAAAGTCTTTGGTGACCATGCATACAAGATCGGGGTTAGCTCAATAAAATCAATGATAGGGCACGCATTAGGAGCGTCAGGCGCCTTGGAGGCCATTGCTTGCGCATTAACCATTTGCGAGTCAATAATCCCGCCAACGATTAATTATACAAATCCTGACCCGGAACTTGATCTAGATTACGTACCTAACGCTGCGCGTCGCCAGGATGTTCACGTTGCATTATCCAATTCATTCGGACTTGGCGGGCAAAATGCCTGCCTGGTCCTAAAGAAATTCGAAGGTTAAGATGAAAATAATTTCAAACGATAAACTCATAAAACGATATGGCACTCTCGGAAAATATCTAAATATCGCTGCATTAGTTGTCCTTTTCGGTGGAATGGCACTCACCTATTTTCGCGCAGATTTATTTTACGTGGCTCTCATAGCACTTTTTGCGGGTTTCATTCTGTCCCAGGTTAGTGTCTTCTTTATCAACAGATGGGGACGCGTTCCTCGTCCTGATCAACAAATAACAAGCAGCCTCAAGGGGCTGACGAACGACTATACCCTGTATCATTACAACACTCCAGTATCACATCTCCTTGTGGGTCCATCAGGTGTCTGGGCAATACTTCCATATTACCAGCGAGGGAGAATTACTTACGAAAACAAAAAATTGAAACAAAAAGGTGGCGGTATTGGGTTGGCTTACCTCAAAATATTTGCGCAGGAAGGGATTGGCCGTCCAGATCTAGACGCAAAATCCGACGTAGAAAAAATCACGTCTTTCCTTAGCAAAAAGCTGGCATCAGAGATTCCACTCGTCTCTGCTGCAATTGTGTTTACTGACAAACGAGCCGATGTCCAGGCAGACAGCGCTCCCATTCCTACATTGACTGCGGATAAACTAAAAGATTATATCCGGCGGCAAGCGAAGGAAAATCCTTATCCGATTGATTTAATAAATAAAATCAAAGCCATTCTCCCCCAGGAAGAAAAAAATAATAGAAAACAGGATTGATCAAAATCCAATAAATTACCCCGGCACACTAAAGGTCGGGGTAATTTAATTTTAATAATTCTTTTACGCTCCCATTTACTGGTAAACTTATCTTATGACTACAATCGTTTCATTAGACATCGAAACTACCGGTTTGGACTCCAGCACGGATGCCATTATCGAAATCGGTGCGGTCCGGTTTAGCGGTCACCGGATTGACGACGAATTTTCCACACTTATTAATCCAGGCCGCCATATCCCCGAATTTATCACCCAGCTTACCGGAATCAGCGATGAGATGGTTCGGCCGGCCCCACGTCTTCAAGATGTGATCGAGGAACTGGGAACTTTTGTCGGGAATTCGGTTGTACTTGGACATAATGTTCGGTTTGATCTGGGTTTCCTCCAAAAACAACGCATTCTTCAATTTAATGACGTTATCGATACCTATGAACTAGCATCTGTTCTGCTGCCAACTGCCAGCCGGTACAATCTGGGCGCATTAGGTCAACTCCTGGGGATACCATTGCCAGCAACTCATCGCGCCTTGGACGATGCCCGTGTAACCCATCGCGTTTATCTATGCCTACGCGAAGCAGGTCACGAACTCCCCCTTGAATTGCTCGCCGAAATCACAAGGCTGGGCGACCCATTGGCTTGGGATGCAAATACTTTTTTTCAAGACCTCATGAAATCAAGAGCCAAAGAAGGCATCAAAGCCAAGTCTTCCAGGCGGAGTATTCAGGAGAAACTACTTGCCTCACATGATTTTTCGCGCTACGAAGCCCTGCAAACCGTAGAAAACCCGGTTCCTTTGGATCCTGATGAAACAGCATCAGTCCTCGAATATGGCGGACCATTTTCAAAGCATTTTGAGGCTTACGAGTACCGTCCGGAGCAGGTTGAGATGCTTCGTGCGGTCACTACTGCCCTTTCGGAAGGCCAACACTTGATGGTTGAGGCTGGTACAGGCGTAGGAAAATCCTTTGCGTACCTCATACCAGCCGCCTTATTTTCGATCCAAAACAACACCCGCGTTATCGTCTCCACGAATACCATCAACTTGCAAGATCAGTTAATTCAAAAAGATATTCCTTCTCTTCGCAAAGCGCTGGGCTTGGATCTGCGTGCAGCTGTCCTCAAAGGGCGCTCGAATTACCTTTGCCCGAGACGGGTGGAAATCATCCGTCATAATGGTCCGAAGGATTTAGATGAGCTGCGTGTGCTCGCCAAGGTATTGGTTTGGTTGGACGGCAATCCGAGCGGCGACCGAAACGACATAAACCTGACGCGTCCCGCTGAAAAGGATGTTTGGATTCGACTCTCAGCCGAGGACGATGCCTGTACCACCGAAAATTGCCTTGGGCGGGAAGGCGGTACATGCCCCTTTTATAGAGCCAAGCAGGCTGCACTGACCTCGCATATCCTTGTTGTAAACCATGCCCTTCTTCTCGCCGATGTCGCAACGGGCAGCAAGGTGCTCCCCGAATATAACTACCTGATCGTTGATGAAGCCCATCATCTCGAAGCAGCCACAACCGGCGCCTTAAGTTTTAAACTTACCCAAAGCGATCTTGAACGTATGCTGCGCGAAGTGGGCAGCCACCAATCAGGTGTCCTTGGATTTCTATTGAGTGCCGTTAAAGACACCCTGCGTCCATCCGATTTTGCTCAGCTCAGCCAAACAATCCATCGGGCTGGAGAGATGGCTTTTCGACTTGAAAACCAAGCCCGTGATTTTTTTACAACGCTTCAGTATTTTATCGGCGAACAAAGGGAGGGAAAACCAAAAAGCCAGTATGCTTATCAGGAACGGATCCTGCCCTCATCCCGTACACTCCCAGGCTGGGATGACGTCGAACTTGGTTGGAGCGGTTCCGGCGAAACTCTACGCTTGTTACTCAACTGTATCGCAGAAATCTACAAGGCAGCCAGCGACTTATACGCAGAAGGTCATGATGAACTTGAAGACATCAATGGCAGTATCAGTTCCATTTACCGCAGGTTGACGGAAGCTGATAACAATATCAGCGGAATGATCCATGAACCTTCCGCGGAAATGGTGTACTGGATCGAAATCCAGCCCAATGGAAACCGTCTCTCCTTGCAAGCCGCCCCGCTGCGGGTCGGTCCACTTATCGAAAAATATTTATGGCACGAGAAGAACAGTGTCATACTTACATCGGCCACCCTTACAGCCAGTGGTGATTTCAACTACATCCGAAATAATTTAGGCGCAGACGAGGCTGACGATCTTACGCTAGGTTCACCATTTGATTATGAAAACTCCACCCTGTTATTCCTTGCCAAGGATATTCCGGAACCCAACGCCCATGGATATCAGCAAGCCGTCGACCGGACTCTTATTCAGCTATGCAAATCCACGGGTGGCAAAGCACTCGTGTTATTCACTTCTTATGCACAACTTAAACGGACGTCGCAAACAATCACTGGTCCGCTAGCCGACGAAGGAATTTTAGTGTACGAACAGGGTGAAGGTGCTTCTCCAAACACTCTGCTGGATGCATTCAAGTCATCCGAGAGGGCGGTTCTGCTGGGTACGAGATCGTTCTGGGAAGGAGTCGATATTCCCGGAGAGCAATTGTCCGTTGTTGTGATGGTGAAACTACCTTTTGATGTCCCTTCCGACCCCCTGATCGCTGCCCGTTCTGAAACATTTGAGGATCCTTTCAACGAATACCAACTCCCTGAGGCAATCCTAAAATTCAGGCAGGGCTTTGGCCGTCTCATACGTTCTGCATCTGATCATGGGATTGTTGTCGTTTTGGACCGAAGGCTGCTGACAAAAGCTTACGGCAAATCGTTTATCGAATCGCTTCCTCAATGCACCCTGCGCCAGGGAAATCTCTCGGAATTACCAAAAATGGCAGCAAAGTGGCTAAATTTATAAATCTTGCTCATGTTTAAAACTTTTTACCGTCAATTATTCAATCTCCTGCCAATGCTTTTGAAGAGTTTGTCTATTCTCGGAATATTCTGAAATGACGATCAATGCATTGGTCACACTTCCACTGATGCTTTTCCAGCTGTGCTTCAATTGAGCAGCAAATAAGAGACTGTCGCCGGCTTCCAACTGAAACACCTTCTTCTCGACACGGTATTCAAGTTTCCCGTGCAGGCAATAGACAAATTCGTGCCCAGTATGTGACATTTGATTCGCGCCACTCCCAGCCCCATTTTCCAATGTCACCAGGAACGGTGATACCTTTCCAGTAAACTGCTCTCCACCCAACCCCTCCATGCTACCCTTAACGAATGAAACCCTCGGTCTCTCATCCGCTTTAAGAAAAACGATCTCCTGCCGCTCGAGTTGCAGACTGAAAAATTCCGTTATTGGGACACCCAATGCATCAGAAAGCTTGTAAAGTGTACTCACTGAAGGTGATGTTTTTCCACGCTCTATCATACTTAAGGCATTAGCAGACAACCCGCTTTTGGCAGCCAGGCCTCGCATGGAAATATTATTTTGCTCGCGCAATTGTCGCAATCGCGAACCTACATCCACTGTTATGGCTGCTTTTTCGTGGACCATATTCCTCCGTTTAGCACTGTAATTTGGCTAATGTTATCTCAATTGTACTCCAGTTACATGTGACAAGTTTGTCACCTATTTGACGCCTATTCTTTCAATCCCCATCCATGGTTGGTAATAGCGATCACCCACTTCATATCCCTCCAGAGTTGAATGCTTTATAATCCATACATGCAATCCCGAAATATCGACACAGCCTATACCAAATCATCGCGCACTATTCTCATTACTCGGCATGGAGGTTATTATGGATCAACTCAAATGGCAACTCCTCGTAGAAATCAACAACCGGTTTGAGGCCGACCTATTGAAATCATATCTCGAAGCTGAAGGAATACAAGTCCAACTCTTTCAAGAAGGGGTCGGGCAGGATATTTATCCTGGAAATATTGGTCCGTTGGCAATGGTACAGGTTTTTGTTCCAAAAGAAAAAATGGAATCTGCCCAAAATATTCTGGATTCCTACAAATCGGCTGATGTGGATTCGAATCCAGATGAAGAAAGTTCGGACTAATTACCGCTTATTTAATCATAAATCCAATACAGATTTTTTTAAAACACCGTAAAGCGAAACAGCTTTTTCTCTTTCTTGATCAGGAGGAGTGCAAATGGATTTTGAACTCAATTCTGAACAACGTATGTGGAAGCAGACCGTCCATGATTTTGTCGCTCGATATGTACAGCCTAAAGCTCATATTGTTGATGAAACCAGCGAGTTCAACTGGGAAGCTTTTCGCAAGATGGGTCCCCTTGGACTTCTGGGATTAAATGTACCGGAGGAGTTGGGGGGACCGGGTTTCGATGCGCTCAGTGCTGCAATCGGAATCGAGGAGCTAGGCTGGGGATGCGGATCTACTGCCTTGGCAATCGCTGCGCACAACGGACTCGGGATCACTCCCATCGTCCAGTTTGGTTCAGAAGAACTCCAGAAAAAATGGCTACCAAAGGTAATCAATGGTGATGGGAAACTTGCTTCCCTCGCATTGACTGAGCCCGGCGCGGGGTCCGATTTGCAGGCTGTTTCCACCAAGGCAGAAATAAACGGAAGTCAATGGATCATCAATGGAACAAAAGCCTGGACAACCAATGCGTCCATATCCGAATACATCATAGCATTCGTAAAAACCAAGTCGGAAACCGGACCGCACTCCTATAGCATGATCCTCGTTCCAACGGATACGTCTGGAGTAAGAATCGGACCTCCCGAAAAGAAAATGGGGTTACGAGGCTCACCGACGAATGCAGTCACTCTCGATAATGTTCGTGTCCCTCTGGGAAACTTAGTCGGCGAAGAAGGGCTGGGAATGCAGCAAGCACTACAGACACTGGATGGCGGCCGCATCAGCATCGGTGCTTTATCTGTAGGACTGGCCCAATGCGCCTTCGAATTTGCCTGCGAGTATTCCAGGAATCGTATTACATTTGGCTCACCCATCGCCCACCATCAAGCGATCCAATGGATGTTAGCCGACGCTGCCACGGAAATCGATGCAGCCAGACACCTGGTCTATCATGCAGCCTGGCTCAAACAACAGGGTCGCCCGTTTACTTTTGAAGCGGCAAAGGCGAAACTCTATGCATCCGAAATGGCGGAACGGGTTTGCCG
>Ga0315290_10004154_pt1 | contig 10411 bp, 7 predicted proteins | sample YL17G12_0_MG_FD_203627 | JGI IMG/M metagenome (GOLD analysis project Ga0315290, IMG submission 203627) | Sediment microbial communities from Yellowstone Lake, YNP, Wyoming, USA - YL17G12_0 | ecosystem: Environmental > Aquatic > Freshwater > Lake > Sediment | place: USA: Wyoming | collected...
GGGATCGCCGAGGCCTGCGGCGCCGAAGGCATTCGTGTCACCGAACCCGGGGACGTCGAAGAGGCGCTCCGGCAAGGTCTGGCCACGACCCGGCAAAGGCCTGCGCTGGTCGAGGTAATGGTCGCCCAGCGCCCGTATCCAAAGGTCTAGGAGATCACGAGAAGGTGTGACGTGGTTCCGGGGTCAGGCTTGCAGTATTAGAATTTAAAGAAACTCCCGCCTTACCTTACCTATTGATGAATAAAGAGCAACGTTCTACTTGCGCAGCACCCGCTTATCTCCAATGCGCATGGTCAGCTTCTTGGCGTCGAAGTGTTCCATCAGGGGGATGGCGAACTTGCGGGAAACCTGGGAGATCTCCTTAAACTGGGTGGGGGTCATCTCCTTGTTCTGCTGGAGAAACTGGATCAATTTGGCTTCCATCTCCTGCATGGCCTGTTGATGAAAGCACAGGTCCTCTTTTACTTTGACCAGCGTGCCCTCTTTGACCAGAAGCTGGAGGACCGGCTTAAGCTCGCTTTCAGAAACGGCGAGCTCAGCGGCCACTTCCTTCACCAGCGGGGGTTGAAGCTTGCCCTGCGCATAGAGGAGGACCATTTTTTTGCGCAGGTCTTTCTCTTCTTCTTTGAGGGAGATGGTGTGGGCGCTCAGGCGGACCGTCTCTTTTTCCGTGATGATTTTTTTCTCGCCGGTCAAGGTGGAGAGGATATGGTTGAAAAGCCGGGAATCCGCTTGCGGGGGCAGCTTGCTTTTAAGCTCCTCTTTTATCGCTCCGGCCTGGAGGGGATTCTTGCGATGGAACTCTTTCAGGTAATCCAGGCAGAAGCGCTTCAGGTCCGCCATCACCTGGGGGTGAATGTACCGAAGTCGGTCACCGTTGTAACGCAATATCCCGCCCGTGCCGATCAGGGTTTCGACCCGGGATTTTAACTTTGCCGGCAGCAGGTTCGTCCGCATCATCAGGTCGGGCCATGAAAGGCCGGCCGGCCCGGCTTTGAGAAGGCGGACCCTGATCTTTTCATCATCGGAACCCTTCTCCAGGATCTCCATCTCCTCCTTCACCTGCTGGGAGAAGCGTTTATGGCGTGAAGGAAAAGCATCCAAGACTTCTCCTCCGCCTATGGTCAAGAGGGGGGAGTAACTGCGAATGACGAAATGATCGCCGGGAAGGGCCACGATGGGCTTCTCCAGGCGGATCTGCATGAAGGCCTCTTCCCCGGGTTTCACTTCCTCCCGACCCAGGGGGATCGCCCGCCCCAATGCCTCCGCTGTACCCAGATGCAGGCGAACCCGGGTTCGATGCTTGAGGAGTTTCGGAGAACCGGATAATAACTGGAAGACCACGTCCAAAACAGCGGTGGGTTTCAGAGTCTGGGAGAGAACCAGGACATTGCCCCGATCGATGTCCCCCTTTTCCAATCCCTGAAGGTTGATACCCGCGCGCAGGCCCGCCGTGGCCGATTCCACGGGCTTTCCGTGAGCCTGAATCCCCCGCACCTTGGATTCCAAGCCGCTGGGAAGCACTTCCAGAGTGTCCCCAATCGAGGCCGTGCCGGAGATAATCGTGCCCGTGACCACGGTCCCAAAGCCCTTGATGGTGAAGACCCGGTCGATGGGCAGGCGAAAGAGCCCTTCCGGGGAACGCTCTTCTACCTCCTTCGCCAGCCGGTCCACTTCGGACAAAAACGCCGGCAGACCCTCTCCGGTGGTCGAGGAGAGGGGAACGATGGCCGCCCCATCCAGGAAGGTTCCCCTGACAAACTCCTGGATTTCTTCCTTGACCAGGTCCAGCCAATCCTTTTCCACCAGGTCGATTTTGGTCAGGGCGACCAGGCCTTTCTTCACCCGCAACAATTTGCATATATCCAGATGTTCCCGGGTCTGGGGCATGATTCCTTCATCGGCAGCGATGACCAGGGCCACCAGGTCTAATCCCGTAGCCCCGGCCACCATGTGGTGAACAAACTTCTCGTGTCCCGGTACATCCACGATGCTGATTTCCGACCCGCTGGGCAACGCCATGGAGGTGAAGCCCAGTTCGATGGTGATCCCGCGTTCTTTTTCTTCCTTGAGGCGGTCGCAGTCCACCCCGGTGAGGGCTTTGATTAAAGTCGTTTTTCCATGGTCGATATGTCCGGCCGTTCCCAGAACGACGCGCTTCATAAATACCAATCCTTAGCCACAGAGGACACAGAGATCACCGAGATAAGAAATCCAAAATCCAAATATGATGATCTCCTAAAAAAGTCTGAAAAGACGTATTTCCGTCATTCCGGCGAATCCCGGATCGAGTCTGGGGCAGGCGCCGGAATCCAGTTATTTCAAATACTTAAAAATTCTCTGCACTCCGGTTTCCACCGGAGTGACGACTTTTTACGAGAACATCAAATATCAGCAGCAGGAATTTTTTCTTCAGGGATTCGAAAAGTATTTTTTGTTTTATGATCAATTTTCTCTGTGCGCTCTGTGATCTCTGTGGCGAAAAGTAGTTACTTCCTTTTTTCCAGGGTTCTCAGGGCGTCTTCCATCTTTTTCAGCTCTTCGCCGTACCCGGCCCAATTCCCCTGGCGCAGGAGCTCCTGGGCCTTGTGGTAGTGCGCCAGGGCTTCGCCGGCAATTTGCCGTTCGGGCTTCTCCTTCTGGGGAATCGCCGCCACGGCTACCTGGGGGGCTGCTTTTTCCCGGATCAACTCGCCCCCGAATACCTGCTGCAACGCAAGCTCCAAATTTTCTTCCATGGCTACAGAATTTCCATAGGCCACGATGACCCGCTTCAGCTCCGGCAGGGAACCTTTTTCGGCCGCTAAGTAAAGGGGTTCGACGTAGACAATGGATTTCTCGATCGGAATGGCCAGGAGGTTGCCACGGATCACCTGGGAACCCCGCTGGTTCCAGAGGGAGAGCTGCTTGGAGATCTCGGCGTCCTGGTCGATCCGCGCCTCGATCTGCCTTGGGCCGTACACCAGCTTTTGTTTGGGGAAGACAAAGACCACAACTTCCCCGTAATTCTCCGGATCGCAGCGGGCGGCCATCCAGGCAGACATGTTATCCTTTTTGCTGGGGGTGAAGGGCAGAAGGAGAACGAACTCCTCTTTCTTTCCATCCGGCAGCCTCATGATCGTATAGTAAGGCTCCATTTCTCGTTCCCCACCCACCCCGGACTTCCTCGGAATGGACCAGAGGTCTTCTTTGTTGTAAAAGACCTGGGCATCCTGCATGTGGTAGGTGTTGTACATCCGGGCCTGGATGTTGATCATCCCGGGGGGATAGCGGATATGACTGCGCAACTCTGCGGGCATCTCCTCCAGGGGTTTGAGAACGCCCGGAAATATCTTGGCATAGGTTTGGATGATGGGGTCCGTGGGGTCGCTGATATAAAGTTTCACCGTTCCATCATAGGCGTCTACTACGGCTTTGACGGAGTTGCGGATGTAATTCCCCATCTCGCCGCTCGGTTCCGAATAGGGGAAACGGTCGGTCACCGTATAGCCATCCAAGAACCATAAGAGGCGGCCTTCCGGAGAGATCACCAGGTAGGCGTCCGGGTCCAACCGTACGAAGGGAGCGACCCGGGCGACCCGCTCGTTGATCTTACGGTAATACATGACTCGGCTTTCACTGGTGATGTCATCGGAGAGGAGGATGGTGAAAGAACCGAACCGGGCCGCGAAGATCAGTTTTCTCCAGAAGGTGAGGGGCACCCCGCCCTTGCCTTCGTACCGGGCGTAGACGTTCTTATCGCCGACCGGGTAGTCAAACTCCGGACGCTTGGTCCGGACGAAGACGTACTCGTTGGAAGTCTCCCCATAGTAAATCTCCGGGCGGGTGATCTTGATGTTCGCTGAGGAGACGGGCGGGATGTCTTTGATGAAAAATTCCGGCAATCCCTCGCGGGAGATCCGGTTCACCGGGCCCAGCACGGCTCCATAACCATGGGTGTAATTCAAGTGCTCATTGACCCAGGTGCGCGCGGGTAATGCCCGGTACGAAAGCTCCCGGGGAGAAAGCATGACCTGGCGATATTCGCCGTTGATTGTGTAGCGGTCGTTGTCCACATCGATAAATTTGTAATAGGTGCGAATCTCCTGCAACTGGCCGTAAGTGGAGAGAAGGGGTGCATGATCCCACAGACGGATGTTCTTAATGGTCAGGTCATTGCGCCGCAGGGCTTCCCGAGACAGGCTCTCTTCAGCCGGAAATTCCTGGTCTTTGATCGAGTCCAGCCGGTACGCCAGCCGGGTGTATTTGATGTTCCGTTCGAGAAAGGGTTTCTCCAGGACAATTTCGTTGGGCACGACTATGAATCTCTGGACCACGCCCGGATAAATCCCCGTACCCAGGATGATTACGGCCAGAAAAGCCGCCACTCCCACAGCCGGGAGCCGCCAGTCTTTCCGGACCACCAGGGAAAGAATGGCCAAGCCGCAGAAAACGGTGACCCCCATCAGTAATTTTAAAATCCACAACTGGGTGGTCACATCCGTGTACCCGGGCCCGAAGACCACTCCGCGCTTGGCAAAGAGCAATTCATTGAGCTCCAGCCAGGCTCCCCCCGTGCCCACAAAAAATAAAACCGCGATTAATACGGCCAGATGAATCCGGGCTGCCGGGGTCACAAGTACCGTTCGCGGGGGAGTAAACTGGAAGCACCGGCGGATAAAATAGATCAAGGCCGTGGCCAAAGTCGTCAGGATTAGGACCGTCATCAGCCAGCCATAGAGGTGCTTCAGGAATGGAAATTGAAAGACGTAAAAGCCGATGTCCCTGTTGAAGAGCGGGTCGGAGATGCCGAAGGCCGTGCTCTGAAAATACCGCAAGTAGTTTTCCCACTGAGCCGAGCCGCGAAGGGCGGCGAATACGCTAAAAAGAAGGGAACCCAAAAAAATCAGGGCTCCGATGGGCTGATTGCCTATTTCCCAGGGCGGAATGTGGATCAGGTCATCTTTATCTACCCAGTAGCCCCGGGAGGAAAACCGGCTGGCCAGGAACAGGTTCAGGTAGAAAATGACGAAGAAGGCGGCGCCAAAGAGCGCGGCCATTTTCATCTGGGTCAAAAAGGTGACGGTAAAAACATTCTCGTAGCCCATTTCCTGGAACCAGTACCAGTCGGTGATGATCTCAATGCCCCGCCAGAAGAGCATGAGCACGAGCAGGACTCCAATGAAAAGAATGATTCCCATGGCGCTGCGCAACGGCGGGATGGGGGTTCCAGGCGTTCTTTTTGGACTCATGTTTTGTTCTCCTTAAAGACGAATTTTGAATCGATCCTTTTTGCCTTCCGCTTTTCAGGAGGGAAAGGACGGGAATTATGAGTGAGAGTATAACAGAAGACCTAAGCCTTCACAATTACCTTTTTGTGGAAAAAGGGTTACGGCGTAAGTAAGACGTAAGTCGTAAGGCGCGAGTCGCAAGGGTTAGACATAAGAGCTTAACGCTCAGCACTTGACGCTTATCACTTTTCCTCACTCGATCCCCAGACCCGTTGGGCCCTCTAAATTTATTGTCTTGACAACGGTCAAAATTCTCCTGTAAATTTTTATCAATCGGGTTGTTTGACTTTATTAACTTTAGGCATTTAAGGCATTCCAGGCATTTAAGGCATTTTTTATGCTCCTCGCCATTGACGGCTATAACTTCATCAAGCAATCTCCGGAATTGCGCAGGCTCGAGCAAATCGAACTCCGGAAGGCCCGCGAGGGACTGATCGAGAGATTGGCTCAATACAAGCGCATGAAAGGCCATGCCATCACCGTGGTGTTCGACGGCGGGCCGCAGGGAACCGGGACCGGGCATCGGGAGCATCCCCGGGGAATCGAGGTAATTTTTTCAAAACCCGGTGAGAAGGCCGACGACGTGCTCAAACGCCTGTCCGCAGAAAAAGGAGGGGGGATCACGGTGGTAACATCAGACCGGGAAGTGGCCCTCTTCGCCCAGAAAAAAGGCGCGATCGCCATCCCTGTATCCGATTTCGACGAAAGAATGGAGATGGCCCGGTTCTATGACCTGAAGGGGAGCGAGAACGAACCCATCTCCGCCGATCGATCCGTAGCTCCGACTAAGAAGGGGCCGTCCCGCCGGCTATCCAAATCCCAGCGAAAAGCCACGGCCGCAATCAAGAAGCTGTAATTTTCCTTATGTTGGAGGATCGAACCGCAGACCGCCAATTTTCTTGACTATCAAGGGGAAAAGAGGTATTTTTTATATTCATTAGTTTTCATCCGGAAACCCCCTCTCCCCTAGCGGGAGAGGGTTAGGGTGAGGGGGATCAAAATGGGAAATCTCGAATTCTGATCCATTATCACCCCCACCTTTCTCCTCCCCCGTCGAGGGGGAGGAAAAAAACCGGGTTTCCGGGTGGACATTAATTAAAAAATGACTTTCAAATCTCCCCAAGCTTCCCTTCCTAAAGAGGGGCGAGGGGGGATTTTCATCGTTCGCGGTTGGCGACGCCGCGATGACCCATTCGAAGGAAAAGGGTTTGCCTTTCGGGCGGGAGGAGCGCGGGGATGGAACAACCGGCGGTCTCATTGGTGTATAGTGATGAAAAATTCGAAGTTTGGGTGGATGCCGGAAAAGACAATATCACATTGAGTATGACCGACCGCGGCGTGACCCTGCTGTTCACAAAAGAGGAATGGATCGAATTTCAAGAAGTTATCGGCAATATCATGCTGGAGGAACAGGAGGAAGAAGAAACCCCTTAAATCCGAGCTAAGAGTAGGTGTCATGGAGATTGATAAACGTCAGCTTCTAAACACTGTCGTCTATGCCCGGAATATCCGGGAACAAATCATCAGCTCTTCATTCACTCCCAAGTCTAAATTTTATTGCATAAAGTGCGGGCAGATGCGTCCCTTTGGGGGAGACCTGGCCATCCAATATTACGGCAACCCCGGGGTCACGCTTTTCTGTAACGATTGCCTGGGGGAGTTCGAAGAGAAGCTGCGCGCCGAGCTGGGTTTGGCGTTTTAACTCCGCTGGCGACCCGTGGCAGCCTTGACAACCTCAAGGAAAGATGGTAATTAAATTCTCTTGGCAATTTCCTTTTATAACTTTAGGCACTTTAGCGCACTCCAGGCACTTTAGGCACTCGAATTTAGGCACTTGACGTGGGCCATTAGCTCAATTGGTAGAGCAACTGACTCTTAATCAGTAGGTCGAAGGTTCGATCCCTTCATGGCCCACCAAGAGAATTTAAGGAGTTACCCAAAAGGCAACTCCTTTTTTTCTTTGTAATACCCCATTCGCTGCGGATGCTTGTTGACACTGACACTCTTATTTTTCACATAATGCCCATGACCCGATGGGGCACCCACGAACCATGAAAATCCCCCCTGCCCCCCTTTGGCAAAGGGGGGTTGGGGGGATTTGAAAGTCATTTTCTAACTAAAAGGGCGGAAGAGAAAGCAGCATGGGATATATACTTTGCTGGAAAGGATGAGATTATGGAGGAAGTACACGCCACCGCTTGTGCAAGTCACTGTGGTGGCACTTGTCTCATGAAGGTTCATGTCCTGGATGGACGAATCACCAGAATTGAGACGGATGACGGTGAAGAGCCTCAGCTTCGGTGCTGTCTCCGGTGCCGAGCCTATCGCCAGCGAATATATGCCCCGGACCGTATCCAGTACCCTTTAAGACGTGTGGGACCCAGGGGAAAGGGAGAGTTTGAGAGAATTTCCTGGGATGAAGCCTTAGACCGGGTGGCCGGTGAGATCAAGAGGGTTAAAGAGACCTACGGTCCATCCGCCATCCTGTTGAAGGCCGGCGGGGGAGACCTCACCTTCGTACACGGGGGTGGAAAAATCATGGAGAGGTTGTTAAATTTGTTCGGAGGCCACACGGGAACCTGGGGGTACAATTCCTGGGAGGCGGCAACTTTCGCCTCCGTGGTGACCTATGGGACCGCCTCTGTAGCCAACACTCGCGACGATCTCCTGAATTCCCGCATGATTCTGATGTGGGGCTGGAACCCGACTGAAACCATCCAGAGCACCAACACCCCCTTTTACCTGGCTCAGGCAAAGGAGAAAGGATGCAAGATTGTATCCGTGGATCCGCGGTATACAGACACGACCGCCATGTTTGCCGATGAGTGGATTCCGATCAAACCTTCAACGGATGCCGCCATGCTCATTGCGATGGCCTATGTGATGGTGAAAGAAAACCTCCATGACCAGGCTTTCTTGGACCGATACACCCTGGGCTTTGAAAAATACAAAAATTACTTGCTGGGGGTCGAAGATGGTGTAGTAAAGACCCCCCAGTGGGCCGAGGAGATTACGGGAGTGCCGGCGGCCACGATCGCCGGGTTGGCTCGCGAGTATGCCACCCGCAAGCCGGCGGCATTGATCGCGGGGATCGCCCCGGGCAGAACGGCCATGGGCGAGCAGTATCATCGTGCGGCGCTGACCCTCGCGGCGATGACGGGAAACGTGGGCATCCATGGGGGAGAATGTGGCGGGAGGTGTCTGGGAGATCAATATCCTTTTAACACCTATCCGTTCGGGGTAGGCCCCGGGATGGATGTGGGCCAAAACCAAGTGGATGGAGAAGCCCCAACGTTGAAAATAGCCCTCAAACGTTATTGGGTAGGGAATCAACCGGTCCCTCGAAGCTCCGCCCGCGTACACATCACCAGCCTGGCGGATGCCCTTCTAAGAGGGAGAGCGGGAGGATATCCATCGGACTTCAAACTCCTGTATGTAACGAACAGTAACCCGGTGAACCAGCTCCCCTATGCGAAGAAGTGGGTGGAGGCTTTAAATAAGCTTGAGTTCATGGTGGTTCAAGAGCAATTCATGACTGCCACTGCCCGCTTTGCCGACATTATCTTTCCCGTGGCAACATTCCTGGAGAAAAATGACATGATTGCCTCGGGGGCCACTCCTTTTTATGGTTATTTAAAGAAAGTCATAGAGCCGGTCGGGGAGACGAAATCTCAGCTCGAGATCGGTATGGCCCTGGCCCAGCGATTGGGGATAAGCAACTTTAATGATAAGGGGGACGAAGAGTGGGTGAAGGAAATTGCCAGCGAGACTGTAATTCCTGACTACAAAGAATTTAAGCAAAAGGGAGTTTACCGCATTCCGCTTTCTGAACCCTATGTGGCTTTTCAAGAACAAGTTGCTGACCCCGAGCACCATCCCTTCCCCACTCCTTCCGGCAAGATCGAGATTTATTCTGAAGAGCTGGAGGCAATGAATGATCCTCTGCTTCCACCGATACCGAAATATATCGATCCCTGGGAAGGGCCCAGAGACCCTCTTTGCAAGAAATATCCCCTACAGCTTCTCACCACCCACCTTAAAAGGAGAGCCCATAGTCAATTTGAAACCCTTCCATGGCTGAGGGAACTTCAAGCTCAGACGCTCATGATCAGCACGAGGGATGCCGCGGCTCGCGGCATATCCGATGGGGATGGGGTGAGAGTGTTCAATGACCGGGGCGAAGTCATTATTCCCGCCAAAGTGACGGAGCGGATCATGCCCGGAGTGGTGGATCTTCCTCAGGGAGCCTGGTTTTCTCCTGACGAAAGGGGAGTGGATCGAGGAGGGTGTGCGAATGTATTGACCAATGATAGGTCTTCGCCCTGCGGAGCCCTGGTGACGAACAGCTCATTGGTTCAGGTTGAAAAGGTGTAAACATGCCGAACCAGGGATTCTATTTTGATCAGACCCGATGTACCAATTGTCTCACTTGTGTTGTCGCCTGTAAGGACTGGCATAATATACCCGCAGGGCCCGTTAGCCGGATCCGGATCAAGACCGTAGAGGAAGGACGATATCCCCAATTACATGTATCTTTCCTGCTGCAATGTTGCTTCCATTGCGCCAGGCCCAGTTGTGTTGAAGTCTGCCCGGTCCAGGCGATTCGAAAGAGAGAAGATAATGGCGTTGTTATCGTGGATCAGGAGTCCTGCCTGGGCAAGGAAAGCTGCGGGCTTTGTTCAAAAGAGTGTCCCTATGACGCCCCTCAATTTGGGGCGGAAGAGAATGCCAAGATACAGAAATGCGACTTTTGCGTCGAGCGACTGACGCAAGGATTGAAACCCATCTGTGTCGCCGCCTGCCCCATGAGGGCCCTTGATGCGGGTCCCTTGGATGAACTGATGAGGAAGTACGGAAAAGTGAGGGCGGCCGAAGGCTTCACCTTCTCCTCCAAGATAGAGCCATCCGTCATCTTCAAATTGAAAGCAAAACCCACACCGGGGGATTGAGTTCTCGCTTCCACCCACACGTCCCCCTCTCCACGTCCCCAACTTAAGCTAGTCAACGCCGTCCCCAAAAGTACCATAGGATGTTCCCAAAAGTACCATAAGCAATTTGAGAATAAATTGTCCCGATGATATAAAGATTTTAATTTTATGGGAATTTATCCGATAAAACGTATATGAGTTACAATGAAATTC
>Ga0315290_10004155_pt1 | contig 10408 bp, 10 predicted proteins | sample YL17G12_0_MG_FD_203627 | JGI IMG/M metagenome (GOLD analysis project Ga0315290, IMG submission 203627) | Sediment microbial communities from Yellowstone Lake, YNP, Wyoming, USA - YL17G12_0 | ecosystem: Environmental > Aquatic > Freshwater > Lake > Sediment | place: USA: Wyoming | collected...
TGGCCGCCAACGATCCGGAGACTGCCGTCGGCCGTGCCTACTATTGCATGTTGCACACGGCGCAGGCGCTTCTGCGCGAGCAAGATATCCGTTTCCGCAAGCACTCATCGGTCCATGGCGCATTCGGCCAGTATTTCGCCAAGACCGCTCTGATTGATCCCAAGTTCCATCGCTGGCTGCTTGATGCCTATGACGACCGAATCCGCGGAGATTACGATGCAGAATCCGTCATTGAGGAGGAGAGTGCCGCGTTGAGGATCGAGCAGGCAAAGGAGTTCTTCCGGAACGCAAGGCAATGGCTGGAAGCGAAACGGTCGTGACCGTTCTCGTGATCGGGCAGCATGCGCCCGGCTAGACGCCAGTACGCGCCCGAGGCGACCAAGGAACACGCGAACCGAGAGAGACGCCGTAACCTTCTCGCCACCCGCCACTTGTCCCAGGCGGGCAACTGGTAAGGTCAGGGGTATGCGCTGTAGCCGTCCAACAGGACGCTTCAGCCGCCGGTGGTCTTGCGCCGATTCCACCCCGGTCCGCGGACGAAACGCCCGGGCGTCGCGCCCGTGTGGTTCCCGTCCTTCAGCACCTGCACGCCATTGACGAACACGTGCACCATCCCGGAGGCGTACTGGTGGGGGTTTTCGTAGGTCGCATGATCCTGGATCTTCGCAGGATCGAACACCACGACATCGGCAAAGTTGTTCTCCCGAAGCCGGCCGCGGCGATCGAGCTTCAGGGTGTCGGCCGGCAGCGCGGCCAGCTTGCGGATGGCCTCCTGCAGCGTGATCAGCTTTTCCTCACGCACAAACTTCGCCAGCAGCCGCGCGAAGCTGCCATACGCGCGCGGATGCGTACTGGACTTCAGAAAGACACCCTCGGGAGCCAGGGTCGCAGAATCCGAACAGAAGCTGACCCAGGGAAGCGCGATCTTCTTGCGCAGGTTCTCTTCCGACTGGCTGAAGTACACGGTCGCGATGCGGCTGTCATCCTCGACGATCAGATCCATTGCGGTCTCTTCCGGGGACGTGCCCCGCATCTTCGCGACATCCGCCAGCGTCTTGCCTGTGAGCGGCTTCAGCTTCTCGTTCTTGAAACCGACGAGCAGGATCCGGTCCGGCGACCCGGCCTGCAGAAACATGTTTTCCCAGCCGTCGCGCGACTCGCGCATCTCGCGCGCAATCCGTTTGCGGGTCGCCGGATCCTTCATACGCCGGATTGACGCCTCGAAACCTCCGTCCTGCACCCACGGCGGCATCGTCGAGTTCAATCCCGTCGATCCCGCCGGATAGGTATAGACGTCTGCCGTGATCTGCAGTCCCTCGGCGCGTGCCTTCTCCACCCTCGCGATCACCTGGTCCATCTTGGGCCAGTTTTCAAGGCCGGCGGTCTTCAGGTGATAGATCTCGGCGCGAATCCCCGCGGCGCGTGCGATGGTGAGCAACTCTTCCAGGGATTCGATCAATTGCGCGCCTTCACTGCGCAAGTGCGAGATATAGATCCCGTCGTATTCAGCCGCGGCCTTTGCCAGCGCGATCAGCTCATCGGTCTTGGCAAAGAATCCCGGCGGATAGACGAGCGCGGACGACACGCCGAGCGCGCCCTGCTCCATCGCTTGCCGGACGAGTTGCTGCATCTGTTTCAGCTCCTCGACCGTCGGCGGGCGATCCTCCTTGCCAATCACGTAGATTCGGGGTGTGGCGGCACCGATGAACGACGCCACGTTCGGCGAGACGCCGCGCCGCTCGAGGTATTGCAGATACTCGCCCAGGCTTGTCCACTCGATGGCGTACTTGATGTCTCCTTGCCGTTCGAGGCCCTCCTTCTTCATCACGTCGTTGAGCGGCCCCATGGACGTACCTTCGCCCATCACTTCGAGGGTGACGCCCTGGCGGATGTCGCTTTGCGAACGCCCGTCCTGGATCAGCGACTCGCCGCCCTGGCCCATCATGTTGATGAAGCCGGGCGCGACCGCCAGTCCTTCAGCGCGAATCTCCGTCTTTCCGCGAGCAGCGGACAAGTTGCCGATGGCAGCAATGGTGTCGCCCCTCATGGCCAGATCACCTACAAAAGGCGCTCCGCCGCTGCCGTCATAGATGGTCCCGCCCCGCAGCACGACGTCGTATTCAACTGGCGGCGAGCATGCCACAAGCAGGGCCACAGCGCCTGCTGCGGCCATGGTGAGAACGGCAGGTTGACGTTTTGCGTTCATGGGTCGCTCTCCTGAGAAAGCCATGTGGAGCCAGGCCAGTACTAGGGCATGTTACATTCCCGCCGGTCTGATAGACGCTCAGTCCACTTTCAACCGGACGCTCAGGTACACACCCACGCCAACGTTGATCAACAGGCCTGTCGGCCAGATCCACACGGACCGACCACCCAGGAAGAACTGGACGACGAATCCGGCGATCCACGCCGCTCCGACGAGGCCGGGACGCGAGAGAAGGCCGGCTTTCCACGCGAGGACGAACAGGACGCCGGCGGCGATGCAAGGCAGCAGGAAGAACATGGGGCCTCAGACGACCGCTACCGCAGCGTGAAGGTCATCTCGATCGTCATCAGGACCGGCACCGGCTTCCCGTCCTTGGTGCCCGGCTCGAAGCGCCACTGTTTGACGGCCTTGATCGCTTCCTGGTCGAGGCCGGCGTCGAGCGACGTGGTCACCTCGACGTCGCCAATGGTGCCATCCGGCTGCACCACGCACTCGAGGGTGACGACGCCCTGGATCTTGGCCTTCTTCGCTTCGGGGGTGTACTGGGGTTTGACCTCTTTGACCAGGACGGGCGCCGACACGCCGGCGCCGGGTTTGTAGGCTCGGGTTGCCTCCGGCTGGCCTTTGCTGATCGCGTCGCCGGGCGCGAGTGGCCGGACAGGAAACAGCGGCTGCGTGGGCGTGCCGCGAAGCGTGAAGGCCATCTCGAGGGTGGCCCGGACCGGAACCGCTTTCCCGTCCTTGTGGCCTGGCTTGAAGCGCCACTGTTTGACGGCCTTGATCGCTTCCTGATCGAGGCCCGGATTGAGGGCTTTCGTCACGCGCACGTCGCCAACGGTGCCATCCGGCTGCACCACGCACTCGAGGGTGACGACGCCCTGGATCTTGGCCTTCTTCGCTTCGGGGGTGTACTGGGGTTTGACCTCTTTGACCAGGACGGGCGCCGACACGCCATCGCCGGGCGTGTAGACGCGGCTCTCCGCGACCTGCGGGGCGCTCGCGGCAGCCGGGCCGGACACGAGACACGAAACGGCAGCGATCATGATGATGGCTTTCATGGTTCCTCCTGAGGTTCCAGCACTTCAGACGACCCGCCGCCGGGGTTGGCCTTCAAGTATATGCGCGTGTGAAGTCGCGAGCAGACGAGGTTACCATCGTCGGCATGCATGGGCACGACGAGGACGGAATGGAAGCTTCGTACACGCCTACCACGAAGCTGACCTACGCCGACCTCTGCCAGATGCCGGACGATGGCCTGCGGCACGAACTCATCAATGGAGTGCACTACGTGTCGCCATCAGCCAGCGCGAGTCATCAGCGAGCCGGCGGGGGAGGCGTACTGGGCCTGGCCCGGTCTTCAGAACGTCAACACGCTGCCGGCGCGGAACTCGCGCCGCGGACCTCGACGAGGTTCTGCGCGCCTGCTTGTCCGGCGAGCAGGACGAGGGCCGCGGCCGAGAGAACCGAGAGGCGGCGAATTCCAGAGCGCATGGTCGTATCCTCCTTTGTCTCCGGGCTACTTCCACGGATACAGCAAGTAGAGATGCGCCAGGCGCCCGGCTTCCCCGATGAAGAGCGTCCCGTCGGGTCCCGCGATCATCGACTCGGCCTCGTAGGCCAGCCACGCGTAGTACGGCGTCCGGTTGACGTGGAGCATGCCGCCGCTTTCGAACGAGCCCGTCCGGGTTCGATAGACGAAGACCCGGGCTGAGCCGCCCGCCTCGCCGCCGACTCCCCAGAGGTCGCCATCCTGGCTGAAGGCCAGCCCGCGGATTCGCTGCTGCCAGATTGGTTTCCCCAGATTCTGGATCGTCATCGTTTCGGGGTCGAAGCGGAAGATGAAGCCGTCGGACGTCCCGCCGTAGATCATAGCGTCCCGATTCAGCACCAGGGCGTCGACGATGGCCTTGTATTCCCGTCCCATCTCGGCCGGGATGCGGCGGTCGCGATGCAGGGTGAGCGTCCCCGTTCCCGGTGAGTAGTCGAACAGCGCGCCGTAGTCGCCAGTCCCCCAGACTCGACCCTTCGCGTCTAGCACGAGCGCCCGCGGGATGCTGCGGAACGGTTCCTCGTTGAGAGGAGCGCCGCACACCGGCCCTTTGTCCACCGTCCTTCCGGTCGCGAGATCCATGACGAAGAAGTGTCCGCCGGGGAAGGTCATGCCGTAGAGCGCGCCGGTCCCGTAGATCAGCGACACGACGCTGTCGCCGGCAACAGCCACGCCGAGGTCCGCTGCGAACGGGAGAGGCCGGGACGGATCGGGCGTCTGCATCCGCTTGCGGCTCTGCAGTTCCTTCGCCGGCTCGAACCGGTAGATGTGTCCGCCCGCGTAGCCCTTGTAGCGCAGCAGGACGTCGTTCCCCCGTTGGTCGATCCGGCCCTGGTTCAAGAGCGACGTCCCGATGTAGATCGATCCGTCGGGCGCGGCGGCCATGGCGTGAAAGATGCTCTCCTGGCCGGGCAGGTGGCCCAGCGGGAAGACGTGGCCCCACTTCGGGTCGAGGACGAAGAGGTGGGCCCGTTTCCCGGAAGTTCCTCCGTAGAGGTTGCCGTCGGCGCCAACGACCAGGGAGGTGATCGCGGATTCGCCGGGCGGGATCACGTCCAGGGGCGGATGGCCCAGGGCCCGCAGATCCAGCCTCAGCGGGTTGGCCGAGTACATCGTCGTTTCCTGAGCCGCCAGGCCTGCCGGGGCGAGGGTCAGGAGGACGATCGCCAGCGTGATGCTCGTGCGCTTGTTCATGGCCGTCCTCCTCGTCAGCGATTCTTCCCGGGCCGATAGATCAGAAGTCTCAGCGTGTACGTCCGGCCAGCGTGCATCTGCTTCTTGCTGTCGGTGTCCTTCTCGAGCACGAGATCGGCCGGCAGGCCCGAGACGCTCCGGCCTTGCCCCTCGGGCTCCAGGACGTGGGCGACGAAGTAGATGGTCCCGTCAGGCGCTGCACTGGCCGCGTTGGGATGGACCGCCGTCAGGCCGCCCTCCACATGGATCAACCCCTTGTCCTCCCGTCGCCCGGTCTTGAGGTCGTAGGTCACGAGTCCGGCGGCCATCCCGCCTCCCCAGTAGGGTGTGACGTCTTCGCTCCCGGCGGCCGAGTTGTTGGCGTAGTAGATCACATTGTCCGGTCCCCGGCAGAACGAGATCATGGCGTAGGGGACATCGCGCTTTCCGAGATATCGATCGGAGGCGAGCTGGTCGAGAAGTTTCATCTCGCCTTCGGGGCCTTTGTGCGGATCGTATTCGACCAGGTAGGAACTTCCCGTCTCCAGGAAGTAGATCTTCTTGCGGTCGGGCGACACGGCAACGGCAGTGAACGTCTGCTCGGTCTCCCAATACGCCCGATGGATGGGAACGCCGACCTCGCGTTGGGGGAGTTGGATCTGCAAGTTCTCGATGGCGTCCTTCGCCGGGTCGTAGCGGTAGAGCCTTCCCCGTCCCCAGCAGCCGTAGACCCGGCCGAGATCGTCTACGGCCAGGGTCCGGCCGACGGCGTCCCAGTTCTGGACCTGGCCCATGTCGGTCGTCTTCCCGGTTCCGAGGTCGTAGTAGAGGAAGTGGGCTTGCGGGTAGGTCACCGCGTAGAGCCGGCCTCGGTTCGGGTCCATGGTCATCGTCAGCAGGCCGTTCCCTTTCAGGGCGATTCCCAGATCGGTGACCACGTCGGTCTTGGGGTCGTAGACCATCCAGTGGCCGCCGGGGTAGGCGTCGGGACTGGGAAACGTCGCGAACCCGTAAAACGCCGAGAGGTGGGTCCCGAAGTAGATCTTTCCGTCAGGACCCTCGGAGATCTGGGAGTGGACCTTGGCCTGGGGCTCGACGGCCAGATTGGTCTGGCCGGTGATGCGGTTCATGTCGCCGAGAAGCCGCATCGTGTCGGTCTTCGGATCGTAGACGGCGACCGAGGCTCCGCCGCCGTGGTAGTTCAGGCCGACGTAGACCCGGCCGTCGGACGCGACCAGGCAGGCCGTGTAGTTCGAGTCCCAGACCATGGGGTTGGGAAACGTTCGCGACTCGAGCCGGACCACTTTCTGCTCGGCTCCCGACGCTGTCCCCGGGAGCGCCAGACCGGCCAGGAACAAGCCAAGCCCGACGGGGCGGAGGATTGATTGCACGTTCATGGTGTGTGTCCTTCCATCTTCGATGAGGGGCCTCTCCTGCGCGCGATGCCGGGAGTCTACCGCAAACTGCCGGGCGACAAGTAACGTCAACCAATCGTGCTTCTGATCGTCGCCGTTCGCTGAGGACCCGGGCCCAAAGCCCCGTCACTGCGCTCTCTTCCGATAGACGTCCACTTCGTAGATCGACCAGTTGCAGGTCGGATCGCTTCCGGTCTGTGTGATCCGGATGAAGTGGGCATTCTGGGTCGGGAAGACGATCGTTGTGATGGCCATCTGTCCCTGACCGGTCGCGATCGGCTTGCCCCAATTCACGCCGTCCCGCGAAACGGTGGCGACCGCCGTCGAGTTGCGATTCGACGTGCGCGGATCATCACTCCCGCCCGACGCGAAGTTGCGGTTGATCGCGCTTGCCGGACGCCGCATGACGGCCCACGGCGTGCTGGCCATCGACGGTCGAGTGCATCGCACGCAGGGCTAGAATCGCAAGGCCGCGCGAGTTCGGCTCGTCGTGCTCCTGCAGCGCGCTGTCAGGCGACCGAAGACGCGGCGGCCTCCCAGGCCGAAGGCCGTGGCGCGCGGGGAGCGGTTGGCGACGAAGAAGATGCGGGGTGCGGTCAAGGCGCCGCGAGCCAGCAAGGACGGAGACCAGGTCGATCGGGGGAGCAGGGCGAGCCGTCCCGCGGGTATAATCGGCGTCAGCCCTCGCGTGTAAGGGGGAAGCCTGCCATGAGGACGCCGACACCCGCCTCCCTAGTGGTCTGCGGACTCCTGTTGGTCGCCCTTCCGGTCACGGCGCAAGAGGCGCACCCGCCTGCACAGGGCGCGGAGCCCGGAAGCGGCCGGCCGTGGTACGCGGGCATCACCGTGGCGGCGGTATCCCGGCCCGCAACGTCTGAGTACCACTACAGCACGCTGCTGGGCGGAACGACGCCGGCAGTCATCGCAAGCGCCGGCGTGCGCGTGCTACCGTTCGTGACGGCCGGGGGCGAGCTGACTGTATGCGGCGCACTCTCGCGCGTCGTGGAGTTCAACCACTTCCTTCACTTCAGCGACGTGGTTTCGCTCCGAGAGGTGATGACATCCGTGTTCGTCGGCTTTCCGCTCGTGGCCGGCCGGGTGACCGTCGAACCGCTGTTCGCCTTTGGCGTGGCCTTCGCCAGCACGCGCTTTTCGCAACACGTCGACTACCGGGGCGGATCGTCAGTGCCCGACGAGCGCTACGGGGACGTGTACCCTCTCTGGGGACCCGGCATCAACCTCGTCGTGCGCAGCGGCCCGCGCGTCTCCATCAACGGGTTCGCTCGTATCTACAGCGTACGGCGCAACCAGGACATCGCGAGCGTCGGCTACTTCGACGGCGTCAGCAATCGGACGTTTATGGCTGGCGCCGGGATCCGTTTCGCGCTGGGCAGATGATCGCTTCCTCGGTTTCAGATCGAGCGCCTTCGGATCCCAGGACCCTCCCCTTCTGACAGAATCCTCCCCGTCGTGCGTCGTGTGCAATGAACGTGAGACTTCCGGATGACGGCCGCGGTGGTCGAACGTGATCGTCTATGACTACGCGTCCGACCTGCTCGGGTCGGCCGTAGAGCAGGTCCGCTGACCGCGCGTCCTATTTTCTCGTCTTGCGCGGGACGCGCGTCTCGCTCATCGCCGCGTGGTAGGCGTAGGACGCCATGACGACGGCGTTCTTCATCAGGTCGTCGGCCTGGAGCGTGTCGAAGAAGTCGAGGTTCGTGTGGCCGCCGGTCCCCGGGATTCGATCCTGGAGAAACTGGAAGCCGGGCAGTCCGGCATTGTCGAAGGGCACATGATCGGTGCTGCCGACCGACTGGTTCGACACCACGGTCATGCCGAAGTCGGCGAAGGGGGCCATCCACGCCGCGAGCAGCGGCCGGGCGTGTTCGTTGCCCTGCAGGTAGATTCCACGATACTGGCCCGCGCCGTAATCCTGGTTGAAGTACGCCGAGAACTTCTCGTATCCGGACTTGGCGCCGATCTTCGGGTCGTTCGGATTGCCAAAGTGCGTGTTGACGTACTCCCGCGATCCATGAAGGCCCTGCTCTTCACCGCTCCACAGCGCCACCCGAATCGTGCGCCGCGGCCGGGCGCCGACGGCCGTGAGGATGCGCGCCGCCTCCAGAACCACCGCCACTCCTGACGTGTTGTCGCTGGCGTTCGGGCTGGCGTGCCACGTATCGAAGTGAGCGCCGATCATGACCACTTCATCCTTCAGGTCGGTGCCCGGAATCTCACCAATCAGGTTGAGGGCCTTCTCGACCCGTTCCCCGATCCGATTGCGCACCTCGATCTCGACTTTGGCGGGGATCCCCCGTTTCAGAATCCGGTACAGGCGGTTGTAGTGCTCAGGCGTCACCGCGACAATCGCCGGCGACGCCAATGACGCCTCGCGTGACCACTTGTCATTGTTGGTGCCGGGCCGCGCGAATCCTCGAACGGCGCCAATCCAGCCGCTGTCGCACTGCAAGACGGCCACGACGCCTTCCGTCTTCAAAAACGCCATGCGCTCCGCGGGCGTGACGAGATTCGGGTTGGGAACCGCCCTGGGCGCGGCAGGGCGGGCCGGTGCGATCACGGTCTGCTGGAGCTTCTCCAGTTCTTCGTTGGACCGACGTGGGACGCCGTTGACGAGCGGCGCGATGTCGATCGCCACGGGTGGCGATACCAGGACGATTGCGCCCGCCAGTTTGCCCGTGAGTGCGACAAGATCCGTCTTGGATTGCATGTCGGCGATGAGAGCCGGCGCCACTTGCTTGCCGTTCGTGCCCGGCGTGTGCGCGAGGGGATACCCGACCATTGGCGTGTAGTCGGGCTCCAGCAGGTGCAGCGACACGTACTCATTGTCCCAGGCGACGCCGTAGTCCATGAAGGGTTCGGCGGCGGTCATCGTGAGCCCGACACGGCCCATCTCGGCCAGCGCCCACGCTTGTGCGCGCTTCATATCCTCGGAAAGCGTAAGCCGTGCGCCGAGGACGTCAGTCATGTAGCCCTCGAGATCCATGACCCGTGACCGCTGCAACCCCTCCTCGCGGATCTTCGCGACCATGGGCCAGTCGACGGCGGGTTGCTGGGCGCTCAGCGCGGCGACCCAGACGGCCAGCATGACAATCAGGACACTACGGGAGAAGCGAGTTCGCATGGGTCGGCTCCTGAACGACAGCTGATGTCTGACCGGCCTATCTTGGCAGAGCGGACTCGCCATGCCAAGCCCCCGAGGCCTGCGGCCGCATGCCGGCCCACCGGCCACGGGAAGAACTGGACACGCTCTACTGGACGCGGCGAACCTGACCGCGGACCTCGTGCAGGCACCCTTTGTAAAGATCGGGGCGATGGCCGCGAACGTCTTGGGATACCGGGCGGCGATGTACCAGGTGCCCGAGCCGCCCAGGCTCGGCCCGGTCAGGTAGATCCTGTCGGCGTCGATCTTGTACCTGGCGGCCGCTTCCTGACGGCGTCCGCCTCGTAGTCCTTCGGGGAGGTACGACAGGCTGGCACTCTGGCAGGCTGCTGCGGAAAGCGAACGGCCACAAGGCCACGCTGCAGTATGTGGGGGGACTGCTGCTGGAGAATCGGTACGGGCTGGTGGTGCAGGCCAGGGCGGTGGTCGGCAGCGGGCCCGCGGCAGGCGTCTCAGAAATCGGATGTGTGTCGGTACACTCGCCGCCGCGCGAATGCCGCGCGAATGGCCTTGACACCTCGGCTGCACCTGCGACAATCAGCCCAGTGCCCGGGCTGTCGCCGGGCGTGGTACCGTCCCCGGGAGGGCGCCGGTGGTGTCCGATAACGAATCTGTTAGCCTCGCGGGTGGAGAGCGAGCGGAAACCCCGCTCGTGCTTCCCGTCGCCCGGTGCTTCCGGTCGTCCAGGTCGGGCCCGCCGGTTATGAAGCCACAGTGATTCAGGGCGGCACGATCCTGCTGCTGCTCTCGATGTTTTTCGCGTACCTGCTGGGCCCGGCAGTCGCGAAGGTGAGCAGGCGCGTCCGCGTCGGGCGACGGGGCCGCCGGCTGTCGCGGGCGCCGGCGATCATCCTGATCTATCTGATCCTGTTCATCCCGGCGGC
>Ga0315290_10004156_pt1 | contig 10408 bp, 7 predicted proteins | sample YL17G12_0_MG_FD_203627 | JGI IMG/M metagenome (GOLD analysis project Ga0315290, IMG submission 203627) | Sediment microbial communities from Yellowstone Lake, YNP, Wyoming, USA - YL17G12_0 | ecosystem: Environmental > Aquatic > Freshwater > Lake > Sediment | place: USA: Wyoming | collected...
GATCATCGGCCAGACGTCGAAACTGAAACTCGACCAGCGCGGCTACATCGCTACGGATGCGACCCTCGCAACGTCGATTCCGGGGGTCTTTGCCGGCGGCGACATCGTCACTGGCGCCGCCACAGTCATCGAAGCCATGGGCGCCGGACGCCGTGCCGCCCGTGCAATGAAAGCGTTCCTGGGCTTGCGCGACACCGACCACGTGTATTGCGACGCCGCGGCGGAGCAGGGTTCCCGAATGTTTGGCATCGATCGCGCGGAGCGCGGCTTTGCGCGCATCCGCGTGCCGAGGTGAATTTGCCATGAATGCAGTAACGCCTCTGCGCGCGCGAGCCAGCACCGCTCGCACCGGTGCGGCCTCGCCCATCGCCAAGCACCTGCAGACGCTCGATCAACACGTGATCGAGATCATGAGCGACTCGGGAGAGGGCGCGCAGAAATGCGGTCAGTCGTTCGGCACGATTGCCGCGCGCATGGGTAACGGCGTGTGGACCGTGGAGATCATCCCGGCGGAGATCCAGCCTCCTGCGCGCAGCGTTGCAGGTGCCAGCGGCAACCGGATCCGCATCGGCTCGCACCAGGTCAGCAACGGCGGCGACGAGGCCGACATCGCGGTCGCGTTCAACGAGCAGGTGTTGCTGGGTCGGGTCAACGCGGGCGAACTCAAGGCCGGCTGCATCGTGCTGCTGGAGAACATGTGGGCGCAGCACGACGACGCGAAGATCGCCAGCCAGTATGCGGAGACCCGCGAACGGCTGGTCGCCGAAGGTTTCCGGGTTTACGAAGTGCCCATGGAGACGGAGTGCCGCGCGCTCGTCGCTGACCCGCGCAAGGGCAAGAACATGTTCGTGCTCGGGATGCTCTGCAACGTCTACAGCCTCGACATGGATCTTGCGCGTGACCAGATTGCGTTCATCTTCGGCAAGAAGGATGCAAAAGTCATCTCGTCGAACGTGGCGCTGCTCGAAGCCGGTTGGCAATGGGCCGAGTCGAACCTCGATTTCAAATACCGGGTGCCAGCGGTCAAATCGACGGTGCCGCAGCTCGTCATCAACGGCAACACGGCCATCGCGCTCGGTGTGCTCGCCTCGGGGATGGACATCTGCGCCATGTATCCCATCACGCCGGCGACGTCGGCTTCGCACTACCTGAGCGACGTGTTCGAACGCGCCGGTGGCATCGTGCATCAGGCCGAGGACGAGATCGCTGCGTGCGCCTTCGCTATTGGCGCGTCCTACACGGGCAGGGTCGCCGTGACGATCACCTCCGGGCCAGGCTATTCGCTGAAGCAGGAAGGACTGGGCCTCGCCGTCATGGCGGAAATCCCGCTCGTCGTCGTCAACGTGCAGCGCGGGGGGCCGAGCACGGGGCAACCGACGAAAGTCGAGCAGGGCGACCTGCTCACGGTCATGTTCGGCAGTCACGGCGACGCGCCCAAGGTCGTCATGGCGCCCGGCACGATCGAGGACTGCTTCTATTCGATGATCACGGCGCGACGACTCGCCGAAGCTTTCAACATGGTCGTCGTCGTGCTGTCGGATGCCAGCCTCGCGACCGCGCAGCAACCTTTTCCGCGACCGCAATTCTCCACGGACTGGCTCGCGCCTCCGGTCGACCAGAATCCGGTCCCGGAGGGTGTAAAGCCTTACGACTGGGACCCGGTCACCGGTCTCAGCCGGCGCTTCATTCCAGGGCAGCCGAACGGCATGCACACGCTGACCGGCCTCGCCCACGATCGCAACAGTCGCGTCGCCTACGACCCGGAGATCAACGAGCAAGGGATGCGTGCGCGCAGCATGAAGCTCGCGACACTGCAGAAGATGCTCACCCCGCCGCCGGTGTTTGGCGAACGTGAGGGTGAACTGCTCGTCGTCGGCTGGGGCGGCACCAAGGGCGCCATCGAGGAAGCCGTGACGCGGTTACGCGGTGAAGGTCACCGCGTCTCCTCCACGCACCTGACATTCCTGCAACCGATGCAGCCCGGAATCGGTGAAATCCTGCGGGGGTTCCGCCAGGTGATCACGGTCGAAGGCAACTGGGCGGACGACCCGAACGACCCGTTGATCGACGAATCCAATCGCCGCTACTCCGCGCTGGCGATGTTGTTGCGGGCGCGGTACCTCGTCGACGTCGACTGCTGGACCGAGGTGCGCGGCCGGCCGATCAAGCCGGGAACCGTGTACGCCGAGCTGCGTGGACGCCTGACGCACCTGGAGACTTCGCGATGAGCACCGCGACGCTGTGCCTGCACCATTTCGCCGAAGAGAGCCACGCGCTCGAGGACTACCAGGGCGGCGTGCCGCGCTGGTGCAAGGGCTGCGGTGACAACGCGATCCTCGCGGCGATGCAGCGCCTGTGCCGCGACGAGAGCTTGCGACCCGAGAAGACCGTCTTCGTTTCGGGCATCGGGTGCTCGAGCCGGCTGCCGCATTACATGCGTACGTATGGCTTCCACGGCATTCACGGCCGCGCACTGCCGATCGCCGAGGGCATCAAGCTCGCGCGCCCCGACCTGCACGTGTTCGTGAATACCGGCGACGGCGATTGCTGCAGCATCGGCGCAGCGCACTGGATCCACGCGATCCGCTACAACATGAACATGACCGTGCTGCTGCACGACAACCACATCTATGGGCTGACCAAGAAGCAGGCTTCGCCGACGTCGCCGATCGGGACCAAGAGCAACACGACGCCACGCGGCTCTTATCTCGATGCGCTGAGCCCGCTCACAGTCACGCTGGGCGTGCAGAACGTCTCTTTCGTCGCGCAGGCGGTGGACTGGATACCCGAGTCGCTGTTCCAGATCCTGACGGCCGCGTTCCGGCATCGCGGTTTCTCGTTCGTGCGCATCCTGCAGCGTTGCCCGGAATTCGTCGGCAACATGTTCGAGCCGTGGGTGCACGACCCGCAGCGCATGTTGATGCTCACGCATGCCGACGGCATTCGCGTCAGCCCGGCCCTGCAGAAGATCTACCGTAACCAGCTCACGCACGATCCTGCGGACATCAATCGCGCCCGCGAAATCGCGTCGTCTGAAGACCCGATCCCGGTGGGGATCCTCTATCGCAACCCGGAAGTGCCCTGCTATGAGGACCTCCGGGGTGCTGGCAAGTTGCGCACGGCTGACCAGGTTCGCGGCACGCTCGATGGCGAGTTCGATAAATTCACCGTATGGCCGCAGTAACCATGGACAGTCAGCTCAGGCCGCAGGTCGTCTTTCATCTCACGGGCCGTCAACTGGACGACGCCGGGGCGGAGCAACAATTGCCTGCGGGGTTGCGACCCGCCTTGCTGGCCCAGTACCGCGATCTCGATTCGATTCGTCACGATTTCCCGGTCGTGTTCGTCCGGGGACCCGGTGAGTACGTCGTCTCGCTCAGCGCCGCCGTGGATGGAGCGTTACGAACAGCGGCGCCGCAGGGTTCGCAGGGCGAGGCGATGCGCAAGCGAGCGCTGCATGTCGAGCGCCTGGTACGGGAAGCCGTCGCGAATGGAGCGCGGGGTACTTTGCTGCAGGCCTGGGATATTGCTGCCACTGGTGCGGGCACCGACGATGCCTGGCGGCGCGAAATGACAACCGTGCGCGGCGCACTGGCTGTCGATGGCGAACTGGCCGGATGCGATTCGCGGTTGCCATCCCGATTCCTGCGACACTCGTGGGCCGTGGTGCAAGACGAGAAGCGGCGTGCCGCGCGTGTCCGCATCGACGCGCTGGTCCTGCGCCTCGAGGCCATACTCCGTGCGGACTATGCGCGATCGGCAGTCGCCTTTCAGGCGACAAACCTGCAGCAGACCTTCGGCGGCACGCACCAGGCATTGTTCAATTTCGCGACGATGTCCAGGCTGCTGTCGCCCACGGCCAGCCCGGGAGGCCTGGACACACCGCGTCGCACACGCATCGAGTGGGCACTGCGCGTGCTGCGCGAGCAGGCATTCTTCGCACCCTCTGGCGATGCTGGCGTGCAGGATGCAGACAACGGCGGCTTTGTTTTCGACAACGTGTCGGCTGCACTGGATTCGTACCGCAATCGCCTGCCCGCTATGTTGTCCTTGCTGAAGGCACTGTCGCTGGCGGAACTGGAAGTCGAAGGGCAGTTTGTCGAGCAACTGCACGCTCCCATTTTCGATCGCATGCAAAGCGAGGACTTTACTGCGGCCGAACTGCAGTTCTTCCCGGATTATCTCGTGACGCTCGGCAGCGACGCGCCCGGCGTCCAGGCTGACCTCGGCAACGCGCTGTCGTCGGGCATGCCGGTCAAGGTGCTGCTCGAGGTCGGTGATCTCCTGGAGGAAGCGGCGCCGGGCGAGGGTCGCTTCTCGTTCGGCATGCGCGGCAGTCAACTGGCGTCCATGGCGATGACGTTTGGCGACGCTTTCGTATTGCAGAGCGTGGCATCCAATCTCCTGCAGCTGCGCGACGGCATCCAGCAGGGCCTGCGTCATGCAGGCCCTGCGCTCTTCAGCGTCTACGCACCGGCGGACGGCGAGAGCGCCCTGCCCGGCTATCTCGCGGCCGCATCGGCGATGCAGTCTCGAGCCTTCCCGGCATTCAGCTACGACCCAGGCAGGGGCTCCGACAACGCTACCCGCTTTTCACTCGAGAACAATCCGCAACCGGAAGTGGACTGGCCGCTCGAGTTCCTGACGTATGCGGACCAGGACCTGCAGGCTGTGACGGAGGAGCTGGCATTCACGTTCGTCGATTTCCTGCTCGCCGACCGGCGCCACAGTCGGCATTTCGCTGCCATCCCGCGCGCCCATTGGGGCGAGGGCCTGGTCAGCGTGCGGCAGTGGCTGGAATCCCCGCCGGCCGATGCTGCGACCGGATTGCCCTGCATCCTGGCGGTCGACGATGCGGACCTGTTGTGCCGGGTCGTCGTCGACGAACGGATGATGCGTGCCGCCCAGCGTTGTCGCGAAGCCTGGCATCGGCTCCAGGAGCTCGGGGGCATTCATGATTCGCGCGCCGAGGCGCTGGTGGCACGCGAGAAGGCGCTCTGGGAGCAGCAGCGTGCCGTCGAAGCGGCATCACTCGCGCCAACTGCAGCCCCGCTTGATCAGCCGACGATTGCCGCGGCGGTTGCAGGAGCTGCCGCAGCAGAAGAGGAAGCCGTACCGAATCCCGATACGGCGTATATCGAGACCCTGCGTTGCTCGAGCTGCAATGAATGCACGCTCGCCAGCCCGAAGATGTTCGCCTACGACCAGAACAAGCAAGCCTACATCGTCGACCTGAAGGCGGGCAGCTACCGGCAACTGGTCGAGGCAGCCGAGAGCTGCCAGGTCTCGGTCATTCACCCCGGCAAACCGTGGAATCCGGACGAGCCGGGTCTCGACGAACTCATCGAGCGCGCCAGGCCTTTCCGGTAGCGCTCAGGCGGGTTTGATTCACGACTGATGCGCACTGCTGCGCGAAAGCGTATAGCCCCGAGAAATCTCCCCGGTGGATACAGTCGGCTGACAATGTGGTTCTTTCCGGTTGGCCGAATCGCCGTGACATCAGAGTCCTATGAACTCCGCGACCAGGTTGGTCAGTCGTCCAGGCCCTCGGCTTTCGGCGAGGCCTTCACGAGCGCCTAAGGGAACAGCACCCGCAGCGCCGCCGTCATCTCCGGGCTCAATTGCTTGAATAACTCCGCGTTGTACGACGCGTTGAACGGCACGCCCTGGTGCGAGAGGTCCACCCAACGAATGGACAGGTCGGTGGTGTTGTCCTGGAGGCGGGTGGGGTCCATGGTCGGTACCGGCAGGTTCTGTACCTGTGGGATCCGGTTGCCGAACGCCATCTGGACGTTGTTGTTGTTGGCGTGCAGATTCGTCCCCACGATCTGTTGTGCCGCGACCGCGTAGGCGCGCGACTGCAGGGTCGACATTCACCGTAACGACCGAGACGGTGTAGTCGCTGTTCAGATACACCTCGAACGTGCGGAACTGCTGCGGAAAGTCACGCAGCGACGAGGTCTCGACCTGCCAGAAACCCTGCTCGAGATGAGCCGCATCGGCGGACGGCAGCGCCTTGACCACGTTCAGGTGCCGGTGACCGGCGATCCACATGATCAGGTTGGTCGTTCCCTGCAATGTCGCGACCAGTTCCTCGATCGTCACGGCGTTGCGGTACTCGGTCGTGGTGGTCGCCTCGCCAAGCCACCACTCGGTCTCCGAGCCGATCCCGGAGACTGCGATCGGGATGTGCGCGGCGATGATCATCAACTGGTTCTCGACCTGGCCGGCAGCGAGTTCCGCCTGCAGCCAGGCCCAGCGCTCCGCATCCAGGTAACCGTGGCCGTGGATGTCCTTCGAGCCGTCGTGCTCCGATTGCGTGTCGTCGAGCACGATCACCTTGAGCGGCACGCCTGCCTTCGGCACGAAGCTGTAGCACGCAAAGCCGTTGGCGCGGCGCGCCGGGTCCACCAGGCCGAAGCCGTGACCGACGGGCTCGGTCCTCGTGTTGAAGTACTCCTCGATCCACTCGGTGCGCAACAGCGAACGGCGGTTCGGGTCGGCGACGACCTTCGGCGGCCCCTTGGCAAAGGCGGGGTCAGTCACCAGGCCGCACTTGATGATGTTGCCGTTGCGCGAACTGCCGTCGATCACGCCGCCGTAGGCTGCACGCAGTCCCATGCTCGGGTCCGCGTCGACCGGGATCGAGCCGATGAAGAAGTGATCGTGGTTGCCGATCGCCTGGTACCAGTGAATCGCTTTGTCCAGGCCCGCGGCCCGGTACGGCATCTGGTAATCGATCTTGTACGCGCCGACATGCGCGCCGGAGCTCGGCTCGATGAAGCCGCCGTCGATGACGTCGATGTACCAGCGCAGCTCGTTGTACTGGGCGCAGTTGCAGGTGTCGCCGAGCGAGATGCCGAAGTCCATCGGCTTGACCTTGTGCAGCGCGTTGACCGTCTGGATCGCGGCGTCGAGCACGTGTGTCGTGCACGTCATGACCGGCGAGTAGATCGACGTGTCATTGTCGTGGAAAGCATCCGTTTTTTTCAGGTACGACAGCTGCGCCGGCGATTCCTTGTCGGTGACGTGGATATCAGTGAACGCGAAGAAGTTGAGCCACTCGCCCTTGTGCGTCGGCAACCGGTTGCTGTAGCCGGCCGGCATCAGGTCGACGCGCTGCTCGAGCGGCAGTGACGCGGCGACGAGCGACCATTGACCGTAACCCAGCTTCTCCCATGCAGCGACGTCCTGCAGGTCGGACGCGGTCAGCCCGGTCTTGAGCGGAAACGAGATCATCCGGTCCAGTGTCGTCGCGACGTCGGAGCTGATGCGGTACGTGGGGCCGCCGCCGGAGCTGCTGCAGGCCGTGGTCAGCGGACCGGCGGAAGCCAGCGCGATCGTCCCGATCGAGTATTTCAGGAATTCGCGTCTGGGCAGTTGAGCGGCAGCGCGTGGCGCGACGTTGGTCGGCGTGTCGCTGTTGCGCATCCGGAATCACCGATGCCGAAGAAGAATTCAGTTTGCGCGTACGCCGTATCGGGCCGAAACAGATGAAACCGCAATGGCCTCATTCCGCCCGAGGACTGGGTATGACGACATCTGGTTTGCAGGTTGTCGCTGCAGTGGGGGCGACAAATCCGCCGTTCCATGGTGCGAATCGATCGCGATAACGGGCTTTCCAACAGTGTTAGCCGAAAGCGGGCCTAAACTGGCCAATACTGGTCCGAAGCTGTCATGCGTTTCGGGAGGAGTCCACGAACTTATCCGTGGCGTCCAGATGACCGCGGGAAGCCCAGGTCGCCGCACTACCCGCTGGGCGCGGGACGCCGGCACCACCATGCCCAACCAAACAGGGTGAGCACAAAGACAGGGTAAGCAAAGAACGGAAGCGGCTCCGACAGTGGTGTAAGACTGCGACCGGAAAAGACCTGCAGTGCGGTCGCTGCAAACAACAGTGCTGCGACGCTGCCCAAGACGCGCACCGGCAGTGGCAGGACATCGGGGGCACTAATGAGAACGAGAGCTGCGGCCCAGAGCGCCGCACCAGCGGCGAAGAGTGGGCTGCTCGCCTCAAGTGACATCGCGGAACCAGACAGCACCAAGGTCTGACCGGCGATGAAGACCAGGAACCCGGCGGCGACGGACTGGTAGTTCTGGCGAAGGCAGTGAACGGCCAATAGTGCCGCCGCCACGACGAGGGCGGTGCCATCTATACCCCAGGCCAGCGCGCGCATCGAAGCGGATGGAACGAAACTCCCCGTCAGCCCGAGAAGTGCACCGACGACGAGGCAAACGGGCGCGACGGCGGATGGACGTTCGGTTGGCATGTGTTCCTCCGTGGGACTGAGTATGCGCGATGCCGCCAAACTTCAAGCAGGCCGCACGAATGCGGCAATCGATCCGGGAATCTGGGCGCATCGATGTCGCATATCGGGGCCGTCTCCGCGGCAAGCCATTGATCGGACTAAATCACCGTTCGTTTATGCCAGCGACTATGGGTCAGCGCACGAGCCCTGGCCGCATGACGCGGTGGGCCGTCGGAACTCTCATACGTCCGCTATCAGGTCGCTATCGCATCCGTCTGCTCCTGGCCGCGTCCCGCCGGACAGCGCGATCATCGGCGAAGGCTGGCATGGCGGCAAGCGACGGGCGGCTCACGACCCAGAGCGGTCGCTGGCCGCGCCGAGGAGCGGACGCTTAACGCTCCGGTTCAACGGCGGCGCGCCAGCGCCGTCCGTTGCAACCGGTTGTTAGGCCGCAACGACATTGCACGTGATTATCGTGTAATAGGTAGCCAGCGCGGCGAGTGCAGCCGCCGAGAACACCTGCGCCCAACTCGCCTTGATGACGAACGCCAGCAGCGCGAGCGCGAGTCCAGTGAGGGAGAACACGCTGTCGCGCCACCAGTCCGCATAGAAATTGGCACCCCCGAGCGCGAAGTTCAGGCCCAGCGCCAGGGTGAACAGAGTGATCGCCGCAAGAATATAGCGCCGGTGTTCGCGTTGGTGAAAGTCAACAAGGTCGATCTTGCCTTCGGCCGGCGTATCGGGTGTCACAAATGCGCACAGGACGTACTGGGCGATCATGGTCGCCACTGACAGCAACACTGCCCACGCGGGCCAGGATGTCAGCGATCGCAACCCCCAAAACGAAGCCCAATTGCCAATAGTGAAAACGAAGGCCGCCCAAGCCCATAGAGCATGCAGCGCGGAGAACTGGACGCGCCCGGCGCCGCGCAATACGACAACGAATCCACTCATGAGATGGGTCAGTGCCAGCGACGTGATAATCGTCACAAGGCCAAAGACAAGCTCGAATGAAGTCATCCCGATCCTTTGCGGCCTAACGCCTGAGTTAAGCGGGCGCGGGCCCGCGGCGGACGGAGATGCGGAGTGTGCGGCCCGCGCTCCGCTTGAACGAATAGTTAGACCGCGGCTCTACGCCACAGCGGCTAGAACGGCAACGGCATGACCAATAGCGTGAGCCAGGATTGCAGCCTCAAGCCCATGGCGCCAGTACAAGAACCCGAACAAGGCTCCTGGCACGGCGTTGCCAACAATGATGTAGCCGACGACAGGAGGGTTGATGCTCGCTCCCATTGCTGCAGCGGCAGGCAGGTGCAAGGCACCAAACAGCAGTGCTGCGGCAAAGATTGCGCCGATTACGTAGGACCTGCGCGGGAGGCCCGCCCGCTTTTGGATCAAGCGCCACGGCAACCAAATTAGTAAGGTCATTAGCCCCCAGCGCATGAGCATTTCCTCCGTCACACCGCCGTACAGCAGCTTCGCGGCGACAGGAATTTCTATAGCCTGGCCAAGAGCAAGAAGCTCAGAAGGAGCTATGTGCGCCAAAAGTGCAAGCAGGCCGCCAACGAAGATACCAACAATCGCGGCAGGAAGAAGTTGACGCTTTAGCGCCGGCCAGCCGCCTGTGCCCGACAACGCTGCCTCGATGGCGGGTGCCCCCAGCCCTAGCGGCCGTGAGAAAGCCACGCCTGCCCAAACGGCCAGCGCAAGGAGGACGCCGCTCTGTGCCACGCTCGCAGCAACCGCAACTCCAAGCGGAACTGACCGCGGCGCGTTTTCGAGAAGCTGTGGAATTACTGTCAGTGACAGGACAACAACGCCGGCCATTCCGGCCAGCCATAGTGACGCACCTAGGCGAAGCCTTGGGTTTGCCAGCATTCCATGTCTCCGTAAGGTTGAAGAGCGGTCTAACTTCAATTAGGCAGGAATATTAGGCCGCACGAATGCGGCGATCGATCCGGGAACCTAGGCACATCGAGGTCGCATAACAGGGCCGTCCCCGCAGCAAGCCATTGATCGGACTAAGTCACCGCTTGTTTATGCCGGCGATCATGGGTCAGCGCAAGAGCCCTGGTCGCATGACGCAGTGGGCCGTCAGAGCTCTCATACGTCCGCTATCCGGTCGCTGTCGCATCCGTCCGCTTGTGGCCTATTCTGTT
>Ga0315290_10004157_pt1 | contig 10408 bp, 4 predicted proteins | sample YL17G12_0_MG_FD_203627 | JGI IMG/M metagenome (GOLD analysis project Ga0315290, IMG submission 203627) | Sediment microbial communities from Yellowstone Lake, YNP, Wyoming, USA - YL17G12_0 | ecosystem: Environmental > Aquatic > Freshwater > Lake > Sediment | place: USA: Wyoming | collected...
AACCGGAGCCTGCCCTGGTGGGCCGTCGGCCTGTCGGTGATGGCCACGCAGTTGTCGGCCATCACGCTGGTCGGCACGACCGGCCGCGGGTACGCCGAAGGCCTCGGCGTCGTGCAGCTGTACCTGGGCCTGCCCATCGCGATGGTGATCCTGTCGGTCACCGTGGTGCCGTTCTTCTACCGCGCGAAGGTCTTCACCGCCTACGAGTACCTCGAGCGGCGCTTCGACGCGCGCACCCGTACGCTGGCCAGCCTGCTCTTCCTGCTGTCGCGCGCGCTGTCGTGCGGGGTCATCGTGGCGGCGCCGGCCGTCATCCTCTCGATCGTGCTCGGCTGGAACCTGACGCTGACCATTCTCGGGATCGGCTTGCCGACCGTGCTCTACACGATGGTCGGCGGCGTGCAGGCGGTCACCTGGACCGACGTCAAGCAGATGGGCGTGATCATCGCCGGCGTCGGCGCCGCCGTCGTCGTGCTGGTCATGAGCCTGCCGGGCCACGTGTCGGTTGGCGAGGCGCTGCACATCGCGGGCGCCACCGGCCGCATGCAGGCGCTCGACTTCCAGTGGGACCTGTCGAAGACCTACACGTTCTGGTCGGGCCTGATTGGCGGCCTCTTCCTGATGCTGTCGTACTTCGGGTGCGATCAGAGCCAGGTGCAGCGTTATCTGACCGCGAAGTCGGTCGACGAGGGACGCCAGTCGCTCCTGATGAGCGCCTACTTCAAGATCCCGCTGCAGTTCCTGATCCCGATGATCGGCGTGCTGATGTTCGTGTTCTACCTGTTCCATCAGCCGCCGCTGCTCTTCAATCACCAGCACGACGCGCAGGTGCGGGCCAGCGCGCGCGGCAGCGAGTACCTCGCGATCGAGTCTGAGTTCGGTTCGGCCTACGAGACCAGGCGGGCCGCCGCCGAGTCGCTCGCGGCCGTGCGGCGCGCCGGCGCCGCCGGGACCCTCGGGGCCAGCGAGGCCGCGTTCCGCGCCAGCGAGGCGCGCGTCGCCGGCCTGCGGACGAAGGCGACGACGCTGGTCCGGGACGTCACGGGGGACCAGGCGTTTGGCGACGTCAACTACGTATTCCCGACGTTCGTCACCGAGCACATGCCGATCGGCCTGGTGGGCCTCATCATCGCCGCGATCTTCGCCGCGGCCATGTCGAGCATCGCCGCCGAGCTGAACTCGCTCTCCACGGCGACCGTCATCGACTTCTACCGGCGGCTGTGGCGCACGAGCGAGTCGGACGCACACTACCTGCGGGTGTCGAAACTGGTCACGCTCTTCTGGGGCATCGTCGCCTGCACGGTGGCCATCTTCGCGGCCAACCTCGGCCCGCTCATCGACGTCGTCAACCGGTTCGGCTCGTTCTTCTACGGCTCGCTGCTCGGCGTGTTCGTGCTCGCCATCGGCGTGAAGCGGGCCACCAGCCGCGGCGCGTTCTGGGGGTTGCTCGCCGGCATGGCGGTCGTCGCGCTGGTCGCGAAGTACAGCACCATGGCGTTCCTCTGGCACAATGTCGTGGGCACTGTCACCGTCGTCGTCGTCGGTGTGCTGGTGAGCCTGACGGAGCGGCCGAAGACCGCGTAAGAGAGGTCGGTTCCGGCCGGTGCGCTACTTCTTTACCGGGGCCGCGGGCTTCGCCGCAACCGGCGTCGCCGGCGCCTTCGGCAGGCTGATCAGATTCGCGAGCAGTTGGTACGCGCCCTCGGTCTCCGCGGGCACCTGCCGCCACAGCCCGAGCGCGAGATAGATCCAGCGGCCCTTCCCGGTCTTCGCTTCGACAAACGCGCCCACGTTCACGCCGGGGTTGTCCGGGAACGGGTCTTCCATCTGCACGAGATCGACGTACTTCGCGTCCTTCTCGCCGAGGAAGTAGAGCCCCCGCTCCTGGACCCAGTCCTTCCACGTCGCCTCGGTGATCTTGTTCGGGAAGTTGAACACCGGGTGATCCGGCACGAGCACCTTGACCGGCGCGTTCTCGTCGGTCACGCGGGCGCCGCTCACCTTGGCCGGGAACGGACCGTACTGCGCCGCGTTGAACTCCATCTTGTTGTGCTGGATGATCACCGTCCCGCCGCGCTCGGCGTACTCAAACTGTGCCCGGGCGGCGTCTGCGCCCGGGCAGATAACGGGACTTACGCTGACTCGCGAGCGACAGGCGAAGCGGGTTCGTTCGATGCTCCCTATCGCCTCGACACCGCGCGCAGCCAGCTTCAAGTACCCTTGGCCCCGCCAGGTATATAATTCCACTATGCGGTCGATGAGCGACGCGTTTCGCACGACGCTCGACCTGTTCGACACAGGCGTGGATCTCATGCGCCAAAACCTGCGGCGCCAACATCCGCAGGCGAACGAGGATGCCATCGACCGCCGACTCCGCCAATGGCTTCTGGAGCGTCCGGGCGCGGAACTGGGCGACTCGCCTGGGCGGCCTGTTGACGTGAGTGCCAGACGCGGATGACATCACTCGAGGCCGCCCTTTGTCAGATCAGCAGCGAGCTCAGTCAGGCTCGGGTCCCGTTCGCCCTTGTCGGCGGTCTGGCCGTCTCGGTTCGAACCGAACCTCGGTTCACACGAGATGCGGATCTGGCGGTGGCGTTGGCCGGCGATGCCGCAGCCGAAGCCCTTATCCACGGCCTGCGTGCCCGTGGCTACGGCATCGAAGCTGTCGTCGAGCAAGAGGCTGTCGGGCGGCTCGCAACGGTTCGACTGACCCCTTCGCGCGATCCAACAGGACCAGTCGTGGACCTCCTGTTCGCCTCGTCTGGAATCGAAGCGGAGGTCGTGGCCGATGCCGAGCCGATCGACCTGCTGCAGCAGTTGCGGATGGGCGTCGCTCGAACCGGCCATCTGATCGCCCTGAAGGTCCTGTCCCGTGATGATGTCAGGCGGCCACAAGACATTGTCGACCTGCGGGCCTTGCTGCGAGTGGCCTCGCCTACCGAGATCCTGCGGGCACGAGAGTCCCTCGCGCTGATCGCGACGCGTGGATACCATCGGGGCCGCGATCTCGCGTCGGAGATGGACAGGTTGTTCCCAGGTCCGGAAGGTTGCTCGCGGACATGAAAAGGCGTGTGACGTTCGGACGCACTCGTGCCAGAACGGCGGCCACAGCTCCTGGCTGCGCGCCCACCGATCGGCAGGAGCCAACCGATACCACCCCGCCCACTCCTCGTCGAGGAGATCCTCCATGGGAATCACGATTGGATCAGGACAACATGCGCGCTACTTCTTCACCGTGGCGGCCTTCGCCGGACCGGGCGCCGCCGGCGCCTTCGGCAAGCTGATGAGATTCGCGAGCAATTGGTACGCGCCCTCGGTCTCGGCCTGCACCTGCCGCCACAGCCCGAGGCCGAGATAGAGCCAGCGGCCCTTCCCGGTCTTCGCCTCGACCAGCGCGCCGAGTTTCACACCGGGGTTGTCCGGGAACGGGTCTTCCATCTGCACGAGATCGACGTACTTCGCGTCCTTCTCGCCGAGGAAGTACAGCCCGCGCTCCTGCACCCAGTCCTTCCACGTTGATTCCGTGATCTTGTTGGGGAAGTTGAACACGGGGTGGTCCGGCACGAGCACCTTCACCGGCGCGTTCTCGTCGGTCACGCGGCCGTTGCCCACCCTGGCAGGGAACGGGCCGTACTGCGCCGCGTTGAACTCCATCTTGTTGTACTGGATGATCACCGTCCCGCCGCGCTCCGCGTACTCGAGCAGCCGGCGGTTGTAGACGCGCAGGTCGCGGCGCCGCTCGTAGGCGCGCACACCGGTCATGATCACGTCGTACTTCGACAGGTCGCCCCACGCCAGCTCGTCGGTGTCGATGAACGTCACCTTCGCGCCGAGCTGCTCGAGGGCCGGCGGCACCTGGTCGCCTGCGCCGACGATGAAGCCGAGACGGATGCCCGGGGTGACCTTCACGTTCATCACGCGCACCGACGTTTCTGCCGGCTTGATCACCTGGCGTCGCTGGATGTGCGGGTAGTCGATCTCCTGGTAGCCGCTGGTGAACGACTCGGCTCCGGTGGCCCCTGACGTCACGGCCGCGCGCAGGTGGAACTCGCCGGGCTTGACCGTCGCGGGCACGGTCGTCGTGAACTTCACCGTCAGCGTTTCGTCTTCCGCCGAGAAGATCAGGGGTTGCGACGCGGGCGCCACCGTCCATCCGGCCGGCGCCTGGATGGCTACGCTGGCCTGAGCCGCGCCCTTGACGCCGCTTGTCACCGCCACACTGATCTCTCGCGTGATCGCTCTGGTCGCACCCGCCGCGGGCGCCGGGATCACCGACAGGATCGGCGTCGTGCGCACCGAGAACGCCGGCACCACGTTCAGCTCCATCCGCTTTTCGCCGAGGAAGACGTCCTTCACCTGCCGGAACTGGACGGGTAGTTCCTTGACGAGGTCGACGCCGCCGGCCTTGAGCGTGAACGTGGCCCGGAACGGCGACGGTCTGAACGGCGCGCCGAACGGCACGTCGGGCTCGTAGATGTCGAGCGCGAGCTTCGGCGGCCGCGTGGTCCAGTACTCGTCGGTCCAGTACGGTTTCGTCAGCTTCGCGTCCTTCGGGATCTTCACGTCCGCCGCGCAGACAAACGCCGCGTCCTTCTTCATCCCGGCGGGCGCGCAGTTGGCGGCGCCGTCGAACCCCGCCACGCTCACCGATCCGACGCTCAGGTCGGATCCCGCGCGGCTGATCGTCATCAGCGTCACCTTCACCGGCTGGCCCGCAATCACCAGGCCGTCGTCAGCGATCGCTTCGAACGCGAGGCCGTAGGCCTGGAGCGCCGCCTCCTGGAAGTCCTGCTCTTCGTTGGCGAGCCGGAAATCGATTTCGTAGCGCGCCGTGCCGCTCAGGCCCATCGACGCCAGTTGGCCGCGCAGCGCGCGCACGGACGTGAGCCCCGCGACGATCGGCGCCTGCGTGCCGGCGTCGTTGCCACGATCGAACGCCTGCTTCGCGAGCTTCGCCTGATCGGCAATCGCCGCAAGTCCGGTCCTGAGCGCCTCGGGCGCGTTCGCGCCGGCGTACTGCGCGAGGCCCGGGATGGTCGTGTCGACGCCGTCGAACAGCGACGTCTCCGTCTTGTCCATCTGGCCGGCGATGCTGGTCTCCTGCAGGGCGTAGCCCGCGGGACCGCCGCCGCGGCCGCCGACGATGCCCGGGATCGGAGGGAGTCCGGACATGCCCTGGCACTTGTGGTTGCTGCGGGCGTCGGCGCCGACCTCGCTGTAGGTGCGGCCGAGCAGCGGATCGAAGGCCTGCACATCGATCATCGCGAGTTTCTGCGCCGGTGCCGCGGGCGCTGCCGGGGGCGCGGGCTGACCCGGTTGCGCGGGTGACCCCGCCGCTCCGCGTCCTCCCTGCGGGCCGCCGATCACGCCCCCGCCGCCCGTGAAGTACAGCTTCTTCGGCGCCCAGGGCCGCAGGCCTTCCTTGATCTGTTCCGGGTACTGCGTCGCGTCCCCCGCGGCCCTGAAGGCTTCGCGGGTCAGCACGCCGGTGGCTTCGTGCGCGCGGTCGCCGCCTCGTCCCTGCAGCGCCATCGTCAGCACGACGTCGGGGCGGAACGTGCGGATCTGGCGGACGAAGTCGCCGATGACCTCGCTGCGTCCCCACTTCTCGTAGATCTCGGGCGGGTGGAACGAGTAGCCAAAGTCGATGGAGCGGACGAACCACTGCTCCGCGCCGTCGAGGCGGTGCGCGGCGAGCAGCTCCGACGTGCGCAGGACAGCCATGTCCTGGAACAGCTCGGGCCCGATCTCGTTCTGGCCGCCGGCGCCGCGCGTGGTCTGGACATCGATTGAGCGCAGGCCCTGGCCGAGCGTCAGCAGCGCGTAGAGCTGGTTGTGCTCATCGTCGGGGTGCGCGGCCGTCTGCAGGAACGTGCCGGAGACTCCGAGTTTGCGGATGGCGAGGCCGAGCGCGGCGTGGCCCGTGTTCTGGCCGACCAGCGACACCAGCCGGGCCTGCGCCTGGACGGGCGCGCCGCCCTGGGCGAGTACGGCCACCAGCGCGATTGCGGCGAGGCCGACGAGAAGAACGCGACGTGTCATAGGCGAATCTCCGAAGCGGAACGGAATGGCAGTGCTGCGTGGAGCCGAAAGCCGACAGGATGGGGGCGTGAGTGAGTCGGGACCCGGGGTGCCGCGCTGGCACCCCGAATCCCGGTGCGTGATGTAGGGCGGGCCTTCAGGCCCGCCGATCCGCGCCGGGGCTGAAGCCCCGACCTACATCCAATGGCGATGCCGGTCAGACGTCGTTCATCAGAACCGGAGGCGGAAGCCGAGCTGGAACTTGCGCTGTTCGTAGCCCGACGGCGTCGTGAACTGGTACGGGTCCGTCGGAATCGGGCTGATCGGGCTGCCGGCCGTATCCACCGGGGTCGACGTGGAGACGCCCGACAGCTGCTCGATATTGAAGACGTTCTTCAACTCCATGATGATCTCGCCGCGGACCGACTTGTGGATCGGGATCCACCGCGTGTACCGCATGTCAACGTTCCTGCGAGCCGGCAGGTACAGGAAGCCGCGCGGCATGTTCAACGGGCGATCGCCGCTGGTGCCGTCACTGTTGAGATCGCGGTTGGACGAGACGTTCATCGGCAGGCCGCTGTTGAACTGCAGCAGCACGCCGATCTCGTTCCCGTTCAGCAGCGCTTTGACGAACTTGTTATCCGACGAATTGGACGTCAACCACACGATGCTGCCGGTGACATTGTGGCGCATGTCGAGCGGGTTCGGGCCGCGGTCGCGGTCCAGGTTGACCGGATCCGAGCGCCCGGCCTCCGACTGCACGGTCAACTGGGTCAGCATCGGGGCGTTGTCGAGCCCCTTGCCGAGGGAGTACTGGACGTTGAACGTCAGGCCTTTCGCGAAGCGCTTGTTCAGCTGCAGCGTCAGCGCGTTGAACGTCGAGTCGCCGATCGACTGCACCTGGTTGATGTGATTGAACCGCGGATCGAGCCGCGTCGACGCGTTGACCGCCGTGCTGTAGATCCCTCGGCCGTCAGCCAGGGCGCCGGTCGGGTTGATCAGGTTCACGTCTGTGACCACCGGCAGCGAACTGCCCTTGGCATACATGAGGTTCACCGAGAAGGTCAGGTCCCGCCGGAACGCGTGCTCCATCTGGACGTTGCTCTGCCAGGTGTGCGCAACGACGAACGCCGGGTCGACGGCCCACGGCGACTGCACCGCCAGCGTGCCCGTCGCCGATACGCCGCTTGGGAAGGCCGGGGCGCCTGGCGACGCCGTGCCGCCCGCCGTCCCGTTGAACGAGTAGACCGGTGCCTTCGGGGAGCCGGACAGCTGCAGCGCCTGCTCGTACCCGCCCAGGATCGCCTGGTCGTACATGATGCCGGTGCTTCCGCGGACGACCGTGGAGGGGTTCACGGTCCACGCGAAGCCCAGGCGCGGGGCGAGGTTGTTCTTGTCGATGTTGAACTTCTGCGTCTGCGCCAGCGGCGCCTCTGGGAGGCCGTCCGGGTACTTGTAGTAGTCGTACCGGATGCCGTACAGCATCTTCAACGACGAGGCGAGCTGCCAGTCGTCCTGCGCGAAAAGGCTCAGGACGTTCGTGGACATATGGAACGTCGGGTCGCCCGTCAACTGCGACATTGTCGAGTAGCCGAACGGCGCGACGCCCGACTTGGCTGCGTTGTAGGCGGCCACCGACGGGAACGTGTACAAGAACTGCTGTGCCGCGGTACGCTCGTCGTAGATGTTCTGCCAGTCGAATCCCGTCTTGTAGCTGTGCTTGCCGCGGACGATCGTGAAGTTGTCGACGACCTGCCAGAGCTCCTGCTTGAAGTCGAAGCCCAAGCTGCCCTGACCGGTGCCGCCGAACGGGCCGCCGAACCCGATGACCCCGCTGATCGTGATGGCCGGCGCTTTGGCTGAATCGCCGTTGGAGGTTGACAACTGGTGCCGATGCGCGTACTGCACGCGCAACTCGTTCAACAAGTTCGAGCCGAAGGTCGAGATCACCTGCCCGGCGACCGAGTCCATCGCGTCGAGGAAGTCGGTCGCGCGCTCCAGCGTATTGATGCCGCCGCTGCCGTTGTTGTACGGCGCGTCATTCTTGAACTGCACCCAGCGGAGGTTCATCCGGTGGCTGGCGTTGATCTGGTAGTCGCCCTTGGCGATGATGAACTTCCCCGTCTGGGTGTTCGGTACGTTGGCGGGCTGCGGCTTCACGCCGACCGAGGCGACAACTGCCGGGTCCGCCGTGATGGGACTGAACGCCGAGAGGTCGCGGCGCGTCCGCTCCATGCCGCCGTAGAAGAACAGCTTGTTCTTCAGGATCGGTCCGCCCACGTTCGCCGTGTACGTGTCGACCTTCGTCGACGGCTTGGTCGAGCCCGCGGGCACGTCAGGGCAGTCGGCCGCCTTCGTGGTGCTGCCGCAGCCGAAGAAGAACGGGAAGGCGCTGAAGCCGTCGCGCCGGAACAGGTAGCTGCCCTGGCCCCGGAACGTGTTGGTGCCCGACGGCGTCACCGCGTTGTAGACCATGCCCATCGTCTGGCCGAACTCCGGCGCGAAGCCGGTGGTGACGACCTTGACTTCCTGGATCATGACCTCCGACATCGGCAGGAGGCGTAGGCCCGCGCGGTCCTTCTCGGTATTCGTGTTGCCGTCGATCTGGTAGTTGATGCGCATCGGCGCGCCGTTGGCCGCCAGGCGCGGGACGCCGAACTCGACGTTCTCGATGCCCGTGACGCCGGGCTGCACCAGCGCGAAGTTGTACGGGTTGCGAGCCACCAGCGGCAGGCTGTGCACTTCCTGGTCGCTCATCGTGTGGCCGATGTCGATCCGCGCCAGTTCGAGCGCCGGGCGATCCTCGGAGCTGACCGTGACCGTCTCGTTGAGCGTGCCCACGCCCATGACGATCTTCAGCGCCGCCGTCTGACCGACGCTCAGCTTGACCCCGGTCTCCTCGTACTTCTTGAAGCCCTGGAGCTCGGCCACCACCGTGTAGGTGCCGATGGGGAGCAGCGGCGCGCGGAAGATACCCGCTTCGTTCGTGACGACCGTGCGCTGCGCGCCGGTCTCGACGTTGGTCACCGTCACCGACACGCCCGGCAGCCGGCCGCCGGACGAGTCCGTGATGGTGCCCTCGATGCTGCCGTTGGTCGCCTGCGACTGAGCCGCCGCAGGCATGGCCAACGCCAGCGCGAGCAGGACGAGTAGTGCTGTTCGGCGCATGTGTTCCTATACCTCCGTTGAAGGGCCCGGTGGCCCGCGATGCCCGAGCGTGTCTGGGGGTGTTCAGCGAGTATGCCACACGTCTGGCCTGGGCAGGCGGGAAGTGGAGCGTCCTTCTCTTCGAGCTGGTCTGGCTCCTAGTGCTGGCGCCGACTGCCAGTGCCGGAGCGCGCAGCGTCACGGCGTTCGCCTCCGCCACTGGAGCCCGCCGCCGCGAGAGGGTATCCTGAGAGCGCCGCCCACGACCGGGTCGGCCAAGGATCCGTCGCCCAGCACGCACGAGCAGGCGTCGGGGAGCGCTCATGGTGGACGAACCAGAAGACGAAGGGCGATTTCGGCGGCGTGGCGCGGCGGGGCCGCCGGTCCGGCGCGGGTTCGGCAGCCGGGTCGGCTGGTGGCTGGTCGGCGCCGCCGTCACGGGCATCGTCCCGCTCGCCGTCTCGCTGTGGGCGCTGTCGCTGGCACGCGTCTACGCGCCGTGGCTGGCGCAGGCCACCCAGCCCGGCGCCATCGGCAGCGCCGTCGTCGTGACCGTGACGTTCAGCATCGCGCTCCTCGTTGAATTCTGGCTCTTCTGGAAGGTTGGCCCGAGCGCCGGCAGTGCCGATGGCGTTCCGATCCGCGGGTGGCGGCAATTCTTCCTCACCTATGTCCTGGTGCCGCTGGTGCCGGGCCTCGTCGTCGGATACCTGACCTGGTCGCCGGCCGCACGCGTCGCCCAGGCCATCGACTGGATCCGCCAGCCGTCTGGCCCGAAGGTGGAACGCCAGGTCGGCGACGCGATCCGCAGCGCCGAGGCGCCGGACACCCGCGTCGCAGGCCTGCGTGCGCTCGCGGAGTTCGGATCGCCGGACGCGCTCAGCGAGTTGGCGCGGATGGCCACGAGCGATCCCGGAATCCTGTCCGACCCGGCGTCGTTCACCGCGCTGGTCGGGGCGCTGGCCTCGTTCGGCGGAGCGTGCGAGCCGGTGCTCGACCAGATCGCGAAGCAGGCCCGCCAGCCGGGCGGGTCGAACCCGGCCTCCGGTGCCCCCACGCCGATCGACGTCGTGCTGGCCACCTACGACAAACTCGACACGATCGCCAACACCGACCTGGCGTACGGCATCGCGCGCGAGGCCGCGTTCGCGCCGTCATCGAACCCCGCCCGACAGGCCGCGGCGCTGGCCGTCATCGCGAAGTCGGGCTCCAGGAGCGATTTCGTGATGCTGGCCTCGTT
>Ga0315290_10004161_pt1 | contig 10400 bp, 13 predicted proteins | sample YL17G12_0_MG_FD_203627 | JGI IMG/M metagenome (GOLD analysis project Ga0315290, IMG submission 203627) | Sediment microbial communities from Yellowstone Lake, YNP, Wyoming, USA - YL17G12_0 | ecosystem: Environmental > Aquatic > Freshwater > Lake > Sediment | place: USA: Wyoming | collected...
CGTAAATTCGGAATGTCCGTGTGTATCTATAAAACCGGGAGCCACCGCCATTCCCCGAGCGTCAATAACATATTGCGGTTTTGCATCACATTCCACATTCTGCATTCCGCATTTTGCACTTTTCAATTTGCATTCTGAAGTTACGTTAATGAATGATATCCTGTCGCCGGAAATACCGATATCCGCTTCAAAGGGATCGGAACCTGTGCCGTTAAAAATCAAGCCGTTCTTAATTAAAATATCAATCTTTTTCATTATTTTTTAACACACCCTCGCCTTTATCCCCTCCCCTCAAGGGAGGGGGAAGATTAGATTCCCTCTCCCCTGGCGGGAGAGGGTTAGGGTGAGGGGGTTTGGATTTACTTATGAATTCATTAGTACCTGTTGTTGAAAATGTTTTATTTACTATTTCCTCCTTAAAGTACCTTTCCGGAACCTGCATACACATTATAAATATCGGCACAAGCTGCGTGGAAATTACCCTTACACGGTCCCGGAATCCGTTGATATTTTCTCGTGAGATCTTTTCTCTGTAATTTCCGACTATTTCCTTTTTAAGGCGTGGCAATGATTTCAGCGTAAGCCCCATGATATGCAATAAATCGTCTACCGGGATTTTCAGCCTCTTCAAAGGTCTCAGAAATGTTCCAAGCGCGCTTGCCAGCGAATCAGGTGTTGTAGTTGCGGTAAGTAACTTTGCCCCGGCTATCATTAATAAAACCCTCATTGTCCTTATGAAAGCTATATTCAATCCTTCGTCCGTAATAATCAAAGGACCTGTCTGATACCATATCTTCCCATGCTGAAATAATGCATTGCTAATGAATGTAAAGAGCACCAGCAAGCTTATCGGGACCCATCCGCTCTTGAGGACCCTGAAGGAAACCCTCAAAATTATTATCACCAAAAGGACCGTCGGAAAGATGAACAGATAAACGGCAGGGTCTTTAATAAAAAACAGACAGATGACAAAGATAGTATATAGAATGATCCTGATTTCCGGAGACAAATTGTTACCTCTAATAAGGTCTGCGATAATTTACTTTTGCAACTTTCTGTACCGGCGAGACGGACTTAAAGTAGGCATTAATTCCGTCGACAATTGAATTGGCTATGTCCGTTTTATACGATTCCTTTGATAGCAGTTTCTCTTCATCAGGATTGCTGATAAACGATATCTCTGCAAGGACGGACGGCATATTCGCTCCGAAAAGAACATAAAAGAGGGCCTGTTTGACTCCCAGGTCCTGCACATGCTTATTGCAATCTTCAATATTCGATATCAAAGACTTCTGTATATAATTGGCAAGCTTCACGGATTCATCTCTCTTGTTTTCTCTCATCAAATCGGTCTTGATCACATCCAGGATATCAAATTGTTTATTCAGGGCCTTCATTTTCCGGAGCGATATCTTATTTTCTCTTGCCGCTACCTTATTGGCCTCCTCGTCATCCGTCCAGTTAAGAAGATATGTCTCGATACCTTTTGCCATCCTGTTCGGGCTTGCATTGGCATGGATCGATACAAAAAGGTCTGCATTCTTTCTGTTTGCAAAGGCTGTCCTCTGTTCAAGCGGTATAAAAACATCCGTCTCTCTTGTGAGAAAAACCTCGTTATGCGGGTCTTTCATGAGAAGTTTTCGTACTTTCAACGCAACATTAAGAACAACATCCTTTTCATAGAGTTTCTGCGGACCTACCGCGCCCGGATCATGTCCTCCGTGCCCGGCATCGATCACTATCCTTCTTTTGGCTGTCAGAGGTTTGGCCTTCCCGGTCTGTCCGCCCTTTCCATATAAATCGATAACAAGTTTTGAGGGACTTTCAATCAAAAAACATTTCAGGTCCGAGATTTCTTCGATGTCAAAAACAACCCTTACGGTTTCACCTGTAAACTGACTCGCCCGAACGGATTTCAGGATACCGTCTCCGACAGGAAGGCTGGCAGCGATTTCCTTTGCTATTGAAGCATTCTTCAGGTCGAAGAATATTCTATCGGGATTTGACAAACGGCTCTTCGTAAATTCAACAGGTTCGGACAATTCAATTGCTATACGGGTATAATCGGGAGATGACCAGTAATGAATATCTTTGACTTTTGCTTTTTGCAAGGCAAACGCAACCGCCGGAGCCAATATCAGGACCATCAGTATGACGCTTGAAAATGACCTTCTTTTTTTACAAAGGAGGTTTAAAAACAATTCAGTTCTCCAAACCTCTTAAACGTTCTTACACCGCCTGGACAGAGCTGATTTCGGGTATTTCCTTTTTTAAATATACCTCAACCCAGTTTTTCAAAGTCAGGGTTGACATCGGGCAAGTGCCGCAGGCTCCCTTTAACCTAACATAGACAATCTTGTCTTTTATCTCGACAAGTTCGATATCTCCGCCATCGCGTTTAAGACCTTCTCTCACTTTTTCAAGAACCTTTTCAACATCCTCTCTGACCATATATCCTCCATATTTTCTATTAATAATAATAAAATAGATAATTTTATTCAAGTTTTTATTTATGTTACGGGTTTAATCCCCTCCTTTGCAAGGAGGGGAAGGGGTGGTTTTAATTGTTTTTCAAAAACCCCACCATCCTCCCCTTGCAAGGGGAGGATTTCTAAACCCCCAACTGAAGGATTTCTCAACCCGGGATTTTATCTTGACAGACGCCTTATTATATATACATAATATTTTATATAAGTATTATGTAACTTTTTAGTGTTTTTAGCTTTGATGTATATAACGAATATTCTTTTGATGACCGAAGAACCTTAATAATTGGAAGACCTCCTCGAAATTTTCAAGACGTTCTCCAAGGAGTTTCTGGAAAATAAAAAAACCCGGATCATTTCTCCGGAATAAGATAAAACATAAAGGAGAAGAATAATGTTAAGTTTTACGGATTCAGCAGTCTTGAAGTTCAAAGAGTTTATTGAAGAGCAAAAGCTAACGGACCACGGGATAAGGATTTTTGCCGTGCCCGGAGGTTGAAGGCCGTCTTTGACTATGGACATAGTCAAAGACGCTGAAGCCGGCGATGCGGTACTCGATAAGGATGGGTTAAAAATATTCCTGCAAAAGGAAACCGACAATCTGTTCCCCAATGCAACCATAGACTTTTCTGATGATCATGGGTTTATGATAACCGGAATGGAGCAATGTTCCTGTTAGAGTTTCTTTATCGTAAACTTACCGGTTGCAAGAAATTATTACAAACGGCAGGGCAGATACGATGAAAAGGTCTTGTAGCGACACCTTAATGTACTTTAATGCCGCGCTACAACCTTCTTCTGAAAAACACTGCAGGTTAGAGCTGCATTTATGTGTTCGGAATATAGTCCTCTGCCGCATTAGAAGACTTTTTATCGTGTCTGCCCTGCCGTTTATGCAACATTCAGGTAAACTATTCCGCTTACTTATTCCGGCGCTGGCTCTTATTTTTTTTATACAGTCTTCCGCCTGGTCCTTTTTAACCCCTCAGGAGGAAGGAATTTGTTCTCCCGAAGCTGAAAGCTCTCGGAAGTGTGTGGAAGCGTCTAATAAATTATCCGATAGTGGTCCGGCAAAAAGCGCGGCGCAGGAAAAGGTCATTAAGGCGCCAAAAACACCGAAAGCCCCGCTAAATCAAAAGGGACTTGCAAACGCCGATAAGCTCCCGGATAAAACCTCATACTTCCCTTCTCAACCATCACAAAAAAGGGTTGCAGTATATTTATTTTGGGGTCAGGGATGCCCTCATTGTGCCGAGGAAAAGATCTTCCTCGATGAAATTAAAAAGAAATATTCCCTGACAATAAAAGACTTCGAGGTCTGGTACAATAACAACAATGCCGCCCTTTTGAAAAAAATGGCGGCCTCTTACAAATTAAAGGCTTCCGGAGTGCCGGCCACTTTTATAGGCGACCGCGCCTTCATCGGTTTTTCGGAGAATTCCAGGGAAGAACTGGAAAAGTCTATAAGCAGATGTTCAGAAGGTGAATGCATCGATCCCTGGCTTGTTGCTTCAGGAAAAATATCGATTGAAGACATGAAAACCCCGCAGGTTGCAGGCAAGCAGTCTGAAGACCTTGAGTGCAAAGAAAAAGGCAAGACCGTTTTCATACCCTGGATAGGCAAGCTCGACGCTTCCGAACTCTCCCTTCCCTTTATTACGCTTGTCATTGCCGGATTGGACAGTTTCAACCCCTGCGCTTTTTTTGTCCTCTTCTCACTTTTAGGTCTTCTCATATACGCCCGGTCTCGCCGGAAGATGCTCCTCGTGGGAAGTATCTTCGTTTTCTTCTCAGGGTTTATTTATTTTATCTTCATGGCTGCGTGGTTAAACCTGTTTTTGTTTATGGGACAGGTCCAGATGATAACAAAAGTAGCCGGTCTGATCGCCGTATTGATCGCCGCAATCAATATCAAGGATTTCTTCCTGTTCAAAAAAGGGGTTTCATTGACCATACCGGACAACGCCAAACCGAAACTCTTCGACCGCATGAGAAAGCTCCTTACATCGACGTCTTTAACTTCAATCCTCATTGGAACAACCGCACTTGCAATAGCCGCAAATTCTTACGAGCTTCTCTGTACGGCAGGGTTTCCCATGGTCTTCACCAGAATACTCACGCTCAATAACCTGACAACGGCGGAATATTATGCATATCTTATTCTGTACAATGTTATATATGTCATTCCCCTTGCGATTATCGTGCTTATTTTCACGGTAACACTCGGCAAAAAGAAATTGACCGAATGGCAGGGTAGAATGCTGAAGCTTATTTCCGGTATCATGATGCTTGGCTTAGGCGTCGTATTGCTCTTTGATCCGACGCTCCTGAGTAATGCGCTTATCTCTTTTTTGATACTCTCGGGAGCGCTTGCCGTATCTTTTATTGTTATACTATTGACGAAGAGATTATCCGGATGAAAAAAGTCATGTTTCTCTGCACTGCCAATTCATGCAGAAGCCAGATGGCGGAGGGTTTTGCAAAGGAATTCGGCAAAGGAATCATCGAAGTTTACAGCGCCGGTATCTTTGCAGCCGGCGTCCATCAAAGGGCTGCCGCAGTCATGAAAGAGCTCGGCATCGATATAACACGGCAGAAATCAAAAGAGATCGATCCTTATCTGCTGTTAAAAATGGATATTCTCGTCACCCTTTGCAGCCACGCCGAAGAGTATTGTCCAAAGTTGCCGCCAGAGATAAACCGAATTCACTGGCCCATTAAAGACCCTGTGGGGACCGCCGGGACGGAGGAAGAGGTCATGAAAGACTTCAGACGCGCCAGGGAAGAGATAAAGGAAAAAGTCCGGGGATTAATAAAAGATATCTCCGATTCAAAAATATAATCCCTACTTGAAAAAGATCAAAAACAACGAAAAATAAAAGAACTTAGCAAAATCGGGATAACGACGGACTGTCAGGACGCGCTTTGCTCCGTACTTGTTGTTGTTTCGGCTGCGGTTTCAGGTCCGGTTTCGCTATTTGTTATTTCCTCCGCCTGTCCGGGGTTCATGTCCTTCTGGGTTCGTCTCTGTCTCTTCTCTTCCTGCTTTTTCAGCCGCTTCACTTCCTTTTTTCTTTTTTCACTCTTAAACATTCCTGCATGCTTACCCAATTTTTTCTCCCTGTTTTTTAATTTTAAATAATTATACCACGGTAAGCTAAATGAATGTTAGTGGAGTTGTACCCCTTCAGTTACGTGTGTTTAAAATCCTCCCCTTTGCAAGGGGAGGTTGGAGGGGTTTATGATGAGATGTAATAAAACCTCCCCTTCCCCTCCTTGCAAAGGAGGGGATTATTTGAACACCGCTACTGTAACTGAAGGATTACGAGGAGTTTTTTTACGCAAAATATTGACTTTTATATTTGATACATGCAATTATAGTTGTAAGATTTTAGAAGTTTTTGTAAGCACTCGAAAAGCCGCAAAGACTTTTAGCTTTGCGGCTTTTTTATTTCAGGCAGTTGCGAAATATTAATACGTAAAGAAGGAGACATTCGAAATGGCGCAAGGAAAAGTGAAGTGGTTCAACGAATCAAAAGGTTTTGGCTTTATCACAAGTGAAGACGGCGGCGATTATTTTGTGCACTATTCTTCCATCGAGGGCAACGGTTTTAAATCCCTTGCCGAGGGCGACTCGGTAAGCTTTGAGACTGAAACGAGTCCGAAAGGCCCGAGGGCCATCAACGTAGTTAAAAACTAAGAACTTCAACGGGTCTTGCCCCGCATTAATACGCGGCAGGACCCGTCTAAACCTCTCCGCATATTCTACTGCCTTTTTCTAACTTCCAGTTTATTCAATCCATTAATATAGGCCTTTGCAGAGGCGACAATGATATCCGTATCGGCGCCGTGGCCCCTTGCAGTTTTACCGTCCTCTTCAAGAGAGACGACTACTTCTCCGAGCGCGTCCGTGCCGCCCGTAATACTCTTTATCTCGAATTTCATCAGTTTACTCTTAGTGGCTGTAATTTCAGAAATAGCTTTATATATGGCGTCGACCGGACCGTCGCCCTGCTCCATTCTATGAATAATATCATCGCCGACCTTCAGCTTTACCGCCGCAGTCGGTTTCTGATTGATCCCGCTTACAATATACAAATCAACAAGGCTGTAAAACTCCGGCGCTTTTACCGCCCCTTCCGAAATCAGGGCCTCGATGTCCTCATCGTAAATATCCTTCTTTTGGTCTGCAAGCCTTTTAAAGCGCTCAAAGACTTTGTTCAGTTCTTCATCTTTGAGAACATAGCCAAGTTCCTTAAGCCTTGTCTTAAAGGCATGTCTTCCCGAGTGTTTGCCGAGCACAAGCTTTGCCGAATAGAGACCGATGCTCTCCGGCGTGATAATTTCATAGGTAGACTTTTCCTTCAGAAGTCCGTCCTGATGGATACCGGATTCATGGGCAAAGGCATTCGCTCCAACAATCGCTTTGTTCGGCTGCACTGAAATTCCCGTGATTTTGGTTACAAGCCTGCTGCTCCGCATAATCTCTTCGGTATTGATCTTCGTATCCGCCCGGAAAAGATCGCTTCTCGTTCTTATTGCCATGACAACTTCTTCCATAGAACAATTGCCGGCGCGCTCCCCGATGCCGTTGAGCGTACATTCGATCTGGCCCGCTCCGTTTAACACCGCTGCCAATGAATTCGCGGTTGCAAGTCCCAGATCATTATGACAGTGCACCGATATTACGGCTTTATCTATATTCTTAACTTTGTCGCAAAGGGTTTTAATCATTGCGCCGAATTCAACCGGGATACTATATCCGACCGTATCGGGAATGTTCACTGTCGAGGCGCCCGCCGCAATGACCGCTTCGACAACCTCACAGAGATAATTGACGTCGGTCCTGGTTGCATCCATAGGGGAAAACTCCACGTCATCCGTAAAACTCCTTGCGAGCGCCACCATATCAACGGACCGTTTCAGCGCCTCTTCCCTGCTTACGCGGAACTGATATTTCAAATGGATATCGGAAGTCGAATGGAATGTGTGTATCCTTCGCTTCGGAGCGTCCTTAAGCGCATCATAAGCGCATTTGATGTCCTCTTCCCTTGCCCTTGCAAGGCTGCAGATGATGGGTCCTTCAACCTCCCCGCCTATTGTCCTGATCGCCTCAAAATCACCCGGGGAACTGAAGGCAAACCCTGCTTCAATAATATCAACGCCAAGCTTGGCGAGTTGCTTCGCAAGCAGCACCTTCTCCCCGACATTCATAGACGCTCCCGGAGACTGCTCTCCGTCACGGAGCGTGGTATCAAATATCTTTATATTTCTCATAACGCGCTACCTTCCTTCTGTTTTACTCTGCGTCTTTTATAGAAAAGATAGATATTTTCAATTATACCGCCCAAGAGATAGATCATTGCAAAGAGAAAAAGCGAGATCGGCGGGTGCATAACGATTATCGTCAATCCCAGTACAAAGGCGACAAGTATCCAGAAGGGTTTCCTTTGCCTGAAATCTATTTCCTTGGCGCCATGGTACTTCAACGTGCTCACCATAAGAAATGCGAGCAGGACGGTCAACACAAGGATTAAGATATTCTTTGCCGGCGGAATATCCGACATTTCATGATAAAAGAGGACCAGTGATGCAATAATGGTTGCAGCGCCCGGAATCGGCATTCCGGTAAAGGATTTGGATTCGGTCGAACCCATTTGAACATTATACCTTGCAAGGCGCAAGGCGCCGCAGGCCATAAACCAGAAGGCCGCAGCCCACCCGATCCTTCCAAACGGAACAAGCGCCCATTTATACATCAAGACCGCAGGCGCTACGCCGAAGGACACCAGATCGGAAAGAGAGTCCAGTTCTATGCCGAACTTTGTCGTGCTGTTGGTAAGGCGCGCCACCCATCCGTCAAGTCCGTCGAATATCGTAGCAAAGAGTATCGCCCATGCGGCGTATACATAATTGCCTTTCAGCGTAGAAAGAATCGAATAGAACCCCAGAAGCATACTGCACAGGGTAAGGGTATTAGGAAGTAAATATATGCCTTTTCTCATAAAATAATTATACCCTAAAACCGGCAAAACATTGCATAAATAATGAGGTATAGACTATTTTCTATTTGCCTAAAACGGAATCTTTCTATAAACTAAACAGAATGCAAAACAATCAACAGAAAACTTCAAAAGCGACCGGAAAAGAATCCTGGAAGCAATCCGGGGTACTGCGCTTTGTCATAACTTATCTGCTTCTTATGGGCGCTTTCTTTCTTGCTACGACGCTGCAGCCCATTAAGAACATCGTTGATCTCAACGGCCTTTATACGCAGGCAGTAGTAATTATCAGCGCAAAGCTTGCAAATATATTGGGTATTCCGGCGCAGTATCACGGATCTATAATTATGCTGCCATCCGTATCTCTTGACGTCCAGTTCGGCTGTAACGGTCTCGAAGCGGTAATGATTTATTCGGTTGCGGTCCTGGCATACCCTTCGGACTGGGGGAAAAAGCTCCTTGGCATTATAGCCGGTTTCGTTATATTGCAAGCGGTAAATATTATACGAATAGTCTTTCTGATTTATTCATCAATGCATTTCAAAAAGCTATTTGAATTTATTCATATATACGTGGCGCAGGGCGTTATGATTGCACTTTCGCTCGGTATTTTCTTTTTATACCTCAACTATACAAAAAATGTTAAAAGCGCACTTTAACTTTAACAAAGCCTTAATCGCTAAAACCCTCGTCATATTTCTCATCTCATATATTGCCTTTGCAGCCCTATGGGTCCAGGTTAAAGACTCATACGGATATACGGTCACACTTATAGGATCAAAATTCGCCGCGGCCTTGAAAAACGCGCAATTGGAGGACATCGTAAAGGGGAACGACCTTATCCATACATCCTTCAGATCTTTGTCGAAAAAACAGGGCATGCTGATCCCCACCACTATTCCAACTTATGTTTACACGTCTAACGTGCCCATGACCTTCGCCGTTATGGCGTCCCTCTTTCTCTTCACCCGCAGAAAGATACGCGCCTGCACCGAAGCCCTGTTAATACTCTTCGCAATTCATTTACTCTACGTCTTTTCCTTTGAAACAATGCAGCTCACATATACATTCATGAAATACGGGATTGAAACGCCGGATAAATTCAAGTACACCTTCTATCAGTTTCTCTGGGCGTTCACAGACTTCATGTTCGTCCGTTTCGGAGCTTTCTTTATCGGTATATATACATACCTGAGGTTCATAAGTCCTGCAGGTGAAAAGCTTTCCTGAAAAATCTTGCCGAAAACCAAAATATCAGCTCCAAAGAATAAAACTATCAGGTATACTATAAAGCAAAAAGGAATTCTCTTGATCCGTGGATACAAACCTTGGCCCGTTACATTAGATTTATCTTCATACTTTCATTTCTTCTTACGGCATGGTTGCCGCCGACAGAAGTAAAAGCGGAAGCCAAAAAAGAAACCGCCGCCGCTTTTAAGGCGCCTATTATCCTCTATCACCGCTTCGGCCCTGCTGTTGCAGACGGCATGACTATAACGACGGACGTCTTTGAATCCCACCTGAAATATCTAAGGGATAAAGGTTATACGGTAATACCGCTCAGGCAGCTCGTAAATTATTATCTGCGAAAAGGACCCCCGCCGCCGCCCCGTTCGGTTGTTATTGTTGTTGATGACGGCCATAAAACGGTATATACGGACATGCTGCCGCTGGTGAAAAAATACCGCATACCGATTACGCTCTTCCTGTATCCCTCGGCGATCTCCAACGCATCCTATGCGATGACGTGGGACCAGGTAAGGGCTTTGAAAAAAACCGGGCTTTTCGACCTTCAGTCACACACTTACTGGCATCCCAATTTCAATAAAGAGAAGAAGAGATTAAAGCCTGCGGAATATGAAAAGTTCGTAGATATGCAGATGAAAAAGGCAAAAGAAAAGCTGGAGAAGGA
>Ga0315290_10004163_pt1 | contig 10396 bp, 9 predicted proteins | sample YL17G12_0_MG_FD_203627 | JGI IMG/M metagenome (GOLD analysis project Ga0315290, IMG submission 203627) | Sediment microbial communities from Yellowstone Lake, YNP, Wyoming, USA - YL17G12_0 | ecosystem: Environmental > Aquatic > Freshwater > Lake > Sediment | place: USA: Wyoming | collected...
CTGTTGGCAGGCGGTCTCCGGCGAGTTCGACCAGCAAGGTGAAGAGCAATTGGCCAAAGACAGCCAGGTAGCCGACTATGGTCAGGATTTTCAAGCTGACCGGTATGCCTTGCAGATTAATAAAATCTTCTGCAAAGATACGTTGCAATATTTTTTGTTTCCGAGGTTTTGGAGTATCCACTAAGTTATCCAGTATGCTGATCCTATTATACATTTCTTGAGCTTCTTCTGCCCCCCGCCGGGGGAGGGGTTTCAATCATTCTTTTGCCTAGGGTAAGGGAGAAAGAGGAATGAGACACCAGATATTCACTTTTGAGAAAACCCTTACTCCAGGTGGAACATTTTAGGAAGGCAATATGCTAGTAAAAACGGGAGGCTTGATAAGCGTCCCGTTTTAATAAATCTCGGACTGGCAAATCCCGGCAGATCTTACCTTAAACTAGCTTCCATTCCAGGAACTGTCTTCTGGAAAGAAGCCACCGCTTGGTTGAGGTCGGTGTAAATTTCAAAGAGGGAGCTGAAGCCGATCATATCGAGAATCTCTAGCACCTCCTTGGTCGGGGAGCACAGCTTGACGTGCTCCTGGGGTCTTCGGTTGTGGTCGCGGCTATTGCTGCGGTAGGCGGCCCAACGGTAATTCGCCCAGCTTTCTTCCTGTTCAGGGTCATTTATCCCCCGAAACAACTGCGCCACCTGATGCAATGCACCCAAGCCGGCGCTGCTGATAAAGGTAAGTTTGATCAAGTCCACGATGATGTCCCGGACTCCGGCAGTGAAGACCTTTTGCGCTTCATCAATCAAGCTCGCGGAATTGGCTCCGTCCAGAGCGCCTTCCAGGTGCAGAATGGTGATAGGGGTGGGCTTTTCATTTTTTGTAACGGTTATTTTCATTTTTTTCTAACCTCCTTCATAATGATGATGGTGCCCAGAAGACAGAAAATAGGACAGGTCCTTCACCGAAGCCATAAGGGCACTGTCCGATATACTATTATTATCTTGGTGCCAAGAGTTTTACATTACGACAGATTGCGGCGACCTGCAAGGTTGCATATATTCTTGTCGCCCGCATCCGGGATCGAAATCCTGGAGACAATTGCTATTGAGGATTATTTTCGGTTCCTACACGAAAAGAACCAAGGCCTGTTTCTATATAGTACTTATATGATAATAATTATCTGTATTATACTACTATAAAGGTCAAGGCACAACCTCCACTTTCGCGAGCTGAAACAAACTCCCTTTTTCCTGCACACCTGCGTGCAGATCTGTCCTGCTCAAAAAGAGGCAACTCAGCGGTTTGTTATATATTTTGCTTTCTAGTCTGTCGAACCGAACTTCGCCATCAGGGAGGCGATGCCTTTCAATTCCAGCAGCCACTGTTCCTTCGGGCGCTCGGTTCGGGCGTCATTGATGCGCTCGAAATCGTGCATATCATGGAAATTGAATTTTCCCTTTTGCAGGTCGATGAAGGCGCAGTGTTTCTGCCCTGGTTGCACTCATTGATAAGGTGTTCCAGGCATAGGTGCGAGAGCCGGGCGGCCTGGATGCGGTCAAAGGGCGAGGGGTCGCCGCTTTTCTGCAAGTGGCCCAGGACAGCCAGGCGAACAGCGAACACACCCCGGCCTTCTTCTTCGAACAGGGTGCACATGAGGCGGTCGTATAAATGAGATTGGCGTATTCGGCGCGGATTATCAAGCCGAGCCGTTTGCCAGTTTCGAAGCCGTGATTGAGTTTTTCGATATCAACCTGCATATCCCGCAGGGGACACCTTCTTTGGGGATCAGCCCCCAGTCGGCGTGAGTAGCGAGGGCGCTTTACTACCCCAGGGAATCGCAGTTGCGTCGCATCTCTTTGACGATGGGAATGTGCGCAGATGGCTGGCTTCGGTGCTGGGGATGGCGTCCAGCGCCTCTGTGATCCGCTGCAGGGGAGTGTCAGCGCCGATGGTCATATCGGGACCAGAGAAATCATTGTCTGTCGAACAGACCAATCCGACGATGAGGAAACAGGGCCGCGCCACGGTGATTTTTGGAGGTGATTGCGCCGCTATTGGCACGCTCGTCAACAAGTGAGAGCCATTCCTGATGAAAGATGTGTGCCCCGGTCAGAGATCCGTCGCCGCCGATGACGACCAGCCTGTCAATCCCATCCTGGATCAAATTGTTGGCTGCCTTCTGGCATCCCTCATGCGTGCGGAACTCTTAGCTGTGGGCTGTCCCGATGATAGTCCCACCGAGGTGCAAAATCTCGCCGACCCAGTCCCCGTCCAGCTTTTGGACACAATCGCCGCCTTCGACCAGCCGCTGGTATCCCTCGTAAATGGCGTAGATTTCCACCCCCTTGACCAACGCGGTAAGCACCACAGCCCGCACGGCTGCATTCATACCTTGGGCCGCTGGGGAGGACTGCAATTCGTTTTGTCGCAATTTCTATACAGATCCCCATGCAAACAAATTTTGGCAGGGTTTTTCCGCAGAATAGGTCTGAATCCATCCAAGCACAACAGGTTGAGGCTTTGAGCGAATTACTTCAGCATCGGCATCTGGATTCCATGCCTGCTGGCTGCTGCGAGCGCCTGCTCGTACCCGGCATCCGCGTGGCGCACTATGCCCATGCCAGGGTCGGAGGTCAGGACGCGCTCAAGCCTTTTGGCGGCTTCGGGCGTGCCATCGGCCACGATGACCTGACCGGCATGCTGGCTGTAGCCAATGCCCACCCCGCCGCCGTGGTGGAATGAGACCCAGGTGGCTCCTCCGACCGCGTTGATCATGGCGTTCAGGATGGCCCAATCGGAGATGGCGTCCGAGCCGTCCTTCATCGCCTCGGTCTCGCGGTTCGGGCTGGCAACAGAGCCGCAGTCGAGGTGGTCGCGCCCAATGACGATGGGCGCTTTGAGTATCCCTTGTGCTACCATCTCGTTGAATTTCAGTCCTGCCTTGGCGCGTTCTCCGTAGCCCAGCCAGCAGATGCGCGCCGGCAGTCCCTGGAACGGAACTTTTTCGCGCGCCAGCTTCAGCCAGCGGTGCAGGTGGTCGTCGGCAGGGAAAAGCTCCAGCACCGCCGCGTCCGTTTTATAAATGTCATCAGGTTCGCCGGAGAGAGCCACCCAGCGGAAGGGTCCCTTTCCCTCGCAGAACAGCGGGCGGATGTAAGCCGGGACGAAGCCCGGGAACTCGAAGGCGTCCGTAACACCGTGGTTGTAGGCCTGCTGGCGCAAGTTGTTGCCGTAGTCGAACACTTCTGCGCCCTTGCGCTGAAATTCGAGCATTGCGCGTACGTGTTGCGCCATGCAGGTCATCGCCCGTTTTTTGTACTCTTCGGGGTCGGACTTGCGCAGTTCGTCCGCGGCGGCTACCGACAGGCCGGTGGGGACGTACATCAGTGCTTCGTGCGCCGAGGTTTGGTCTGTCACCACGTCGGGAATGACTCCGCGCATGGCCAGTTCCTGATAGATGTCAGCGGCGTTCCCAATCAAACCGATGGACTGCGGCTTCTCGTTGTCCTTGAACTCCTCGACGAGGGTCATTGCTTCTTCGAGGGTACCCACCACCTGGTCCAAGTAACCGCTGTCGAGGCGGCGCTTGGCGCGAGCGGGGTCCACTTCGACGATGAGGCCGACACCCTCGTTCATGGTGATGGCCAGCGGCTGCGCCCCGCCCATTCCTCCCAAACCGGCCGTTAGGCAGAATTTACCCTTGAGCGAGCCCCAGCCTTTGAGTTTGGCCAAAGCGCCGAAGGTTTCGTACGTCCCTTGCAGGATACCCTGCGTGCCGATGTAGATCCACGAACCGGCGGTCATCTGCCCGTACATGATCAGTCCTTGGGCAGCCAATTTATCGAAGTGTTCCCAGGTGGCCCAATGCGGGACGAGGTTTGAGTTGGCGATGAGTACGCGCGGCGCGTCGGGATGCGTTTTGAATATCGCCACCGGTTTGCCGGATTGCACCAGCAGCGTCTCCTCGTCTTCGAGATTTTTGAGCGACTCGAGGATGGCATCGAAACACTCCCAGTTGCGAGCTGCCTGTCCGCGGCCGCCGTAAACGACCAGGTCCTGCGGGCGCTCAGCCACTTCCGGGTCGAGGTTGTTCTGGATCATGCGGAAGGGGGCTTCGGTCAGCCAGGATTTACAGGTGAGAGTTGTGCCGCGCGGGGCGCGGACTGTGCGAGGTGCAGACATGCTGTGTCTCCAGTTGAAAGAAAAGAATACCCTCCCTGCAATTATACGCAGGCAGGGGCTTTCAGGCGAATCGTTTTAAAAGCCGAATATTGGATAAAAAATCGCCGACCAGCGTGGGCTGTACGGCGATGGGCAATACTCGGGTTTCATTACTGAAGTCCCGCCCCGTCCCGTCCCGGCCTTGAAGGGGGACTCCTGCAGGTTTGGGTAGAAAGAGAGCCGATATTACGGGAACCCTTAGGAACGATTTGTGAAAGGCGAGTTAATTATACAGAACGTCGAAGCGGGTCTCACGCAAGCGCTTGACCAGAGTTTGCTGCACTTCAAGCCAGATCGGATGGACCAGGCATTCATCTTCGAAATCGCATGATTTATTGGTCCCAACGCATTCATTGAGCAGGATAGCTCCATCAATGGCTTCAACCACATCCAGCAAGGAAATATCTTTCGGCTCACGAGCCAACGAAACGCCGCCTCGCGCACCGCGTGAGGTCTTCAGCAAGCCAGCGATGGACAACTGCGAAATAATCTTGGCCAGGAAGGAGCCCGGAATTTTCATTTCCGTTGCTACTTTGGAAGTCGCGATTCGCTCGTTTGAACCGTGTTTGGCAAGGTATCGGACAGCGCGGATGGCATAGTCAGCCTGACGTGTGATTTGCATGGGGGGAATCCTTTCCTTATAATAAGCTAATTTTTATCTTCTTATATTATATTATCAGCCCGATTGCCAGACAAGTGACGGAGGTCATGCTTGCAATATGACCAATTGCTACGATTATTATCAGAAATTCAAGGAAAAGCTCAATAGATAACGCCTCGCCATCTCATTCAGGCGAGGCGCTATGGATTCGCAAAGTTGCGTTGAACAACTTCAAGGCTGCTAGCGGGTAATTGTTAGATTCCCTGCCCCGATTTCAACGACGATGGTCAATTGCGGACCACTTCCGGATTGTGAGTAAACATTGCTGTTCTTGGTCCAACTGGAATCGTGCGTGACGTTTGACAGGGCGCCATCCACCGTGATCTGGACGGGGATTCCAGAGGGGATGACCAGCGTCAGGTTGCTGACGCCCGTCCCGATGTGGACGCTGCCGTTGCGCTGGAATTGCCCGGAAAAGTCAAGCATGAAATTTCCCGCCCCGCTATCGAATTCCAGGCTGGCGAAATTAGCATTTCCCAGTCCGCTGAGGGAAACATTGGATGCACCGGTACTGTATGTAAGGAGTGACATCTCGGTCAGGTTGGGAGAGGTGAAGTTCAATTTAGTGTCTGCAGCACCATCCGAGATGGTCAGGTTGGTCAGGGCCAAACCGCCAAGTTCGTATTCGGCTTGATATGCACCGGCATCAATTGTCAGGGCGAGTGGCAAGTTGCCCAGCCCCAGGTCCCATTCGTTCTTGATTTTGGAAAGGTCGGGGATGCCGGTCAGCCGCCAGTTACCCTGCTCGATGCGGACGGAGGCGGCGTTGACGGTCACCGTTGGCTTAAAGTCACTTACGTTATAAGTGGCTGTCCCAGAAACAAGCGCACCGGTTCCGGGATGCAGTTTCAAGGTCCCCGCCCCGAATTTCAGGCTCAAATCCATGCTCTGGGTGGCATCGTTGGGCAGAGGCACGTTGATCTCGTCGGTCTGAACCGGTCCGGTCTCTTGAAAGAAAGGCAGGCTAATGGGGAAGCTGCAAGCGCTCAGCACCAGGGCCAGGATCAAAATAGTGGGGTACATTTTACGGAACATGAGAATCTCCTATTTGACATGTGAAGGCCGGTAGAAAATGGTCGGCCTCGGTTTCTACAAACACATACGTTTCCCGCTGACAATCGTTCCAGGGCGCAGGGTCTGTTCTACGGCACCAGGCAAGGTCAAATACAAATTGGTTGTCCACTGTAGATATTAACCTGTTTTGGATATATCTGTCCTTGGGAGGAAGCTTCCAAACAAAATCTAACATAGCACTGCAATTCACGCAAGTCCAACCAGCCTCCGTGCATGCAGTCAAAATTCATCAAAGTGATAAAAGTGGGGTATCGTTTGACGTCTCCTATCTCCTGTGGTAAACTTCCCTCACAACCAAATAGCCCCCAACGGCACTCTTATCCAGAGAGGTGGAGGGACCGGCCCTGTGAAACCTCGACAACCACCGCACAAGCGGATGGTGCCAAATCCGGCAGCAGGGGTAACTCTCGTAGTTACCCGAATTCTGGAAGATGAGAGGGCAGCCGTGCACCTCGTGCAATTGCCCTTTCGCTTGAAGGGGCAATTTCTTTTTGAAAGGGAAACCCATGACCACCACTTTTATGTCTTCTCCCAAACTGCTGTTCACATCCGAGTCGGTCACCGAAGGCCATCCTGATAAACTATGCGACCAGATAGCCGATTCTGTCTTGGATGCCTGCTTGGAGCAGGATCCGCTCAGCCGTGTGGCCTGTGAAGTTGCCACCAAGACCGGCTTTGTGATGCTGCTGGGTGAGATTACCACCCATGCCTTCGTCAACTTCGACGACCTGGCTCGTAAGGTCATTAAGGAAATCGGCTATGACAGCAGTGAAAAGGGCTTTGATGGCAATACCTGCGGCATCCTTTCTGCCATTTCCAGCCAGAGCCCGGACATTGACATGGGGGTCAGCAAATCACTGGAAGCCAAAGACGGAGATAAGGACCAGATTGACTTGGTCGGAGCCGGTGACCAGGGCATGATGTTCGGCTATGCCTGCAACGAGACAGCGCAGTTGATGCCGATGCCGATCTACCTGGCGCACAAATTGACCCGCCGCTTGGCTCAGGTCCGCAAAGCAGGCACGCTGCCCTGGCTGCGTCCAGATGGCAAGTCCCAGGTTACGGTGGAGTACGCCTATGGCAAGCCGAAGCGCATTGATACCGTGCTGGTCTCCACCCAGCATTCCCCGGATATTTCGCATTCTGATATTGAAGAAGGACTCATGGAACACGTCATCGTACCGACCATGCCGGACGAGATGGTGGACAAGAACCTGAAGATTTTTGTCAACCCCACCGGGCGCTTTGTCATTGGCGGCCCCATGGGTGACGCTGGCGTCACCGGGCGAAAAATAATCGTGGATACATACGGCGGGATGGGTCGTCATGGAGGCGGCGCGTTCTCAGGCAAGGACCCGACCAAGGTGGACCGCTCGGCGGCTTACGCGGCCCGCTGGGCGGCCAAGAACGTGGTAGCTGCGGGATTGGCCGACCGGATCGAGATCCAGGTGGCCTATGCCATCGGCGTGGCACATCCGCTTTCAGTCAATGTTGAAACTTTCGGTACCGGGAAAATTGCCGATGGAAAGATCAGCAAGCTCATCCTCGAATACTTCGACCTGCGCCCCGGCGCCATCCTCCACGACCTGGACTTGCGCCGTCCCATCTACCGCAAGACGGCCTCCTACGGTCACTTCGGCCGGGATGATGTGCAGTTCCCCTGGGAGAACACGGACAAGGCCGCCGCGCTAAAAAAAGCTGCCGGATTGTAATACTTTAACTTCCCGCAGATCCCTGCGGAAAGTTTTTTGACCATTCAGGCAAGAATTTTTTTGCGCTAAAAACCTTGGTAGACAAATGCTGCGCCGGTCTCGGCGAACGAAAGCAATAGCAACACCAGTACCACCATCGCCAGGAATAAGCCTTTTGCCCAGGCAGGCAACTCCATGAAAAACGTCTCACTCTTACATCGGTACTGGTTCCAATCAAGCCAGAGTGCAGGTATGAGAACGAGCAGCACGCGCACATCCGGGAATGCGAACTGTCTCCAGGAAGCCACATCCGTATTCGCGAAAATCGCCGCGCGCACCAGCCAGATCTGCGGCAGCTTCCAGGCATGGGGCGAAAACATTCTTGCCAGGTAGTGCCAGCCTGTCACCAGGTCCATGCGAAAGGGAATCCATGCCAGTACCGCCAATCCGAAGACCACCCCTGTCGAGAACACTTGCCGCCACTTTGGCCACTCATCCGGTAGTAGCCGTGGTCCGCGTAGCGTGGTGAGCCGCTCGAAGAAAAGGTACAGACCGTGCAGCCCGCCCCAGGCTAGAAAGTTCCACCCCAGCCCATGCCACATCCCGCTGACCAGCATGGTGACGATGGGAGGTACCAGTAGGTGGACGAAATGTTCCCTATTGGAAACTTTTTTCGCCAGGGTGCGCGAGACCGGGAAAAAGATGTAATCCCGCAGCCAATGTGAAAGGCTGACGTGCCAGCGGTCCCAGAACTCGGTGAAGTTCCTGGCAAAATATGGCAACTTGAAGTTATTGGTCAGTTCGATGCCAAAAAAGCCACTCACACCGCGCACGATGCTGGTGTAACCGGCGAAATCATTGTAAATTACGAAAGCATAGGCCAAAAGGTATAAAGCCAGGTCCTGTCCCACGTACAGTTCGGGATGCAAGAAAATATCTGTCGGGATGATGCTCAGGAGAGTATCCGCTAGGATGAGTTTGCGCACCAGACCGACTACGATCAGCCAGGTGTTTAGCTCAACTGCGGGCAGGTCAAGGGGGCTGGGCAGTTTGAACTTTGGCATGATCGTGCGCGCCCGTTCCACCGGACCCGATAGCAGTTTCGGAAAATATATAACGTATAGGGCGAAATCCAGCCAGCGCAGTTCGGGCTTGAGGATTTTGTTGTGAATGTCTACCAGGTAGGAGATCATCTGGAGGGTGATGAACGACAGGCCGATTGGCAGCAGTAGTTTCAGCCCGCCCCCCCCGGTCTGGACGCCCATCCGTTCCAGCAGGCTGGTCAGGGCAGGGACATAGAATCCGTTGTATTTGAGCGCCACGAGCACTAGGATGTTGAACCCGATTCCTGTCCAAAATATGAATCTGCGTCTGTTCGCCGCAATTCCGAGCCACAGGCCTAGGGTAAAGTTGACCGTCGCTACAACGAGCAGAACGGCAGCCAGGTCCCAGGCCCATGTGATGAGAAAACCGATCGAAACGGTGAACAACCATCCGTTCCGGTGGGGGGATGGCAGGAGCCAGTAGACCAGGATGGCAACGACACAGAAGATAACAAAGGCGAGTGAAGTGATGCTCATTTAGAGCCGCCCACGCTGGCGTTGACGAAGTCTGTGTTCACCTGGTCGGCTAGGATGGTTAGCTGCTGGCCCAGGCATTTGCTGAAGATGGGCGCGCCGAAGTAGTTCAGATGCCAACGGTTGGAACGCCCTTTCAGTGGAATATCGCTGCAGCTTTCGGCAGGGAGGAAGAATCCGTCGTTGGCCTCGACGAATGCGGTGAGTGTCTGCTGGAATTGCTGGTGCACTGCTTCCCCACCGACGAAATCATAAAACGTCGGATGGACCGGCATTTCCACCACCAGCATCGAGGTCCCATCATTATGGCGGAGATCGAGAAGGTTTTGCAGTTTATTCAACCGCGATGAATCGATCCTGTAATTCTGATAAGCTGCGAAGTCTTTGGCGTCGTCCAGGTTGTTGGAGTCCGGAGGGGTACCAATATTCCGGCCAATCAAGCGGTCCAGTTCGTAGCCGCTGGCGGTGGTGTCACGGGTTCGTTTCAAATAGAGCGGTAGCGTTTCCAGGAAATCAGCGCGCATCCAGTTCCGGTAGGGCAGGTAATGCTGGAGAGCAGCGGAGTGATCTGCCGCCCAGCCAGACAAATTGAAATCGCCGATTTCATATCGCAGCCAGGGGTCAGCAAGGAAGCGCCTCTCGTCAAGCAGGCCACTGCCGGTAACGAATTCGCGCATCTCGGTGACGTAAATGAGCAGGGAGGGGTGATAACGTTCCACCAGAATCCCGGCTGTAATGGAGTTCGGCGCGATCGTCAGGCCCTCGACGCCAAAGTTGAAGATGCGCAGTCTGACATCCGTCTGTTCGAAAAAAGCCTCCGCCATCACATCCGGGTCAATGCCAGTATTGACCAGAGAACTGCCCAGGATGATGACGTCCACGCCCCCGCTATGTTTTACATAGTCCTGCAAGCGAAACCACTTGATCTCGAACTGATAGTGGAAGTTGCCGACCGAGCGATAGGGGGATATTTTTTCGACCCACGCTGTGCGGGCAACCATCTCACTGCTTGCGGCCAGGATGATAAGAAAAAAGAAAAAAGAAAGGATGACGGTTGGAACCGATCGTTTTTGAAGGGGGACTCTTGTCATAGCGCGGAATCGCTGATGCAGGGTGAAGGTTCTTTTCCCGGAGGACTGGCTGGGCGATTATACCTTTTCTTTTACCAAACTCAACC
>Ga0315290_10004165_pt1 | contig 10394 bp, 8 predicted proteins | sample YL17G12_0_MG_FD_203627 | JGI IMG/M metagenome (GOLD analysis project Ga0315290, IMG submission 203627) | Sediment microbial communities from Yellowstone Lake, YNP, Wyoming, USA - YL17G12_0 | ecosystem: Environmental > Aquatic > Freshwater > Lake > Sediment | place: USA: Wyoming | collected...
CTGGTGCGATGCGACCCATCAGACGAAGCTGTTTCGACATGCCTGGGCAGATCTCAAAGCGGTCTTGCTCCACGCCTTTGATGGCGACGTCGACCATGTCCGAGACACTCATGATCTGAATGCCTTTGAGATCGTTAATGTTGGCGCCAACCAGCAGCGTGGTATCCGTGGCCGGTGGCGCTAGCTCGAAGACTTTGACCTTGGTATGTTTCAGTTGCGCCCTGAGCGACAAAGAAAACGAGTGGAGGCCAGCTTTGGTGGCGCAATAAATCGGCGATATCGGCAGAGGTACGAACGCCAAGCCTGACGTGACGATCATGATCGCCGCAGTCGGTTGCTGTTTGAGGTGGGGTAAAAATTGGCTCGTCATCTGGATCGTACCGCTGAGATTGGTGGCGATCTCTTGGGTGAGATCGGTGAGGTTGCTGACCTCGTGATGAAGGTTGATCCTGCGCATGATGCCGGCGTTATTGATCAGGATATTGAGACGCGGAAAGTCTTTGGTCACGGCGGCGTGCAAGGCGACGATGTCGTTTGGCTTACTGATGTCATTGACAAGGGTGTGCAGACCTGGAAGGGCCTTCTTGGCGGCGTCCAGCTTGTTTTTATCGCGGCCAGAGGCGATCACGGTATTGTTCATCGCTAGGAGGCGACGCGCTAGTTCAAGGCCGATGCCACTCGCGCCGCCAGTGATCAATATGGTGTGGCCAGATAGTTGCATGAAAAACTCCTATAGCATTAAATTATTTAATCATATGTGATAAATGGTCGCATGAGCTGATGGGTCAGGCAACGCAGGGAAGAGAGACCGAAAGGTGGTCAGTGACCACATCGGCCGCAGGATTTATCGCAGTAGTTTTGCATAAATCCCTCAGAGCATTTGTTCCATGCGGCTTGCTGGCTGCAGCTACTCGTTGCATCGGGCGGTACGTCCGTGCATTCAGGCTTTGGCACGACTCCGGACATGGCATCGCTATTATGTTGGTTGATCAAATCGACCAGTGCTTGGTCGCGGAAGCTTCCCTGCGAGGTGGAGCTTTCGGGATAGATGCCCTGAATATCCCAGGAGCTTTGGTCCCATAGGAAGGCGGCGTCGACGCGGTATTTATAGGCGCGTTCATGGCGCAGGTACTCAAGGGTCTTGGTATAAAAATAGCGTCGATAGTCTCGCACCTCGCGGCTGCCGCTTTGGTCACTCGGGTTCCATGGATCCGATCCGGAGCTATAGGCGCCAAAGACCCCGAAGAAGGGGAATTTAGCGGCGTCGACGGCGCTGCTGGCCTTGACGTTGCCATTCTGACTGCTGCCACCACCGACGCCATATTCGGACAGGTGGATCTTTTTACCGTGTTGCATCAGTCCCTGGAGGCTTAAGCCAAAGAAGCGGAACTCAAAGTCAAATTGGGACATGGCATTTTCGATTTCGGAGGTGGGAAAGTTGGGAAAGAGGGATGGGTAAGACGACATGCCAACGTAGTCGACCGCGTCAAACAGTGCGGCCACTTCGTTAAGATCAAATTCACCCTGCACTTTCTGCCAGAGGACTGGGTATTGACTGACAAATTCTTGCGGATCGACGATATCCAAGCCGACGCAGCCGCACAACTTGTTGAAATTCGTGCTGACGCCAACTTGGATATGCCCTTTAAATAAGGTCGAGCGATCCTTGCCGACGCGGTCTTTGATGGTCGCAATAAGGCTTCTCCAGCTGCTTGGGTGTCTGAAGACGGTCGCACTCATCTCGCCCTGCATGCCGAAGTAAATATCGGTTTGGTCAGCAGCTACGGCATTCAATGCATCGGCGATGGGGTAGATCACGGCGTCGACATAGCTATAGCCGCTTCGCTTATCCAATGGATCGAAGTTTAAGATATTGCGCCAGCGCCCTTGTCCCGTTCCATCGTCCAGATGCGGCGTGACGGCAATCGACAGGCCCGCATCGATGGCCCGCTTAAAGCAGCGCTGCATAGCGTTTTTGAAGGCTAAGATCTTGTGGTCGTCGGCAGCGTCACATTGAAACCGGCCACTGCTGTCTTGGTGCCGATCGTAGCAATAGTGGTCGATTGGTCCGTCGCCGGTTTGAACCCAAAATAGGGTTGGTACGAACATGATCTTGCTTTGCTTATACTTGCTTGCTCGGTCGACCATCTGAACGCATCGCTCGGATTGCCAGTCGCTGTCGCCGACGGCGATGACGGAGCTGTTGAGCTCAGTGATGGGGTGGGGGCTGTCGCTACCTGCATTGGCTAGGGAACTGTGGTGTGAAGATGAGGTTTGGCAGGATTGCAGGGAGGGAGCTAAGGCTATCATCAGGGGGGCCAACCAAAACGTCACCGAGCGGGCAGTCTGGATGTTCCGTGTAGCGTTGAGGCGCGACATGTCATCAACCTTTCTATTCTATTCATAGGGTCATGCGGCGGGTGGGGGATTAAATGGCCGAAGGACAAAAGCCGTTTTGGATAGGATCGGTGTATGGCCGGCCAACTTTAGGCAAGGAGAGGCAAAGCTTGGACGAAGGCGGTCGCCTGCGCTGGGGCGAATCGGAAAGATTGCTTGGTTATTGAAGGGAATTGGTTGCTTGGACGGGCGGCAGCGGACCTTTAGGTGCCGCCGGGTTAGGGCTTTGAGAGAGGTATATGCGTGTTGATCCAGTCGGCCACCAGCGCTGATTCGTTGACGGTGCGCGAATTGATGCTGGCGAACTCGCCAAGGTAGCTGAAATTATGAATCGACTGGCGTTCCAGCGGGAGGATGTTGGCGCTGCTTAGGTTCCAGTGCGAGGACTTAAAGTCGTCGGCGGCCCTGTCCCCGCCGGCCAGGGTCGAGGCGATATCGAGCCGGGCCCCTGCAGCCAAGTGACAGCTGGTACAGTCGGTCGTTTGGGTGTTGTTGAGCCGAGGGTTCTCGATGCGGGCCAAGGTGTTCACTGTCGCGGCCGTCCACTCTCCTGCCTCGGCGTAGGCCGCTAGGCTGTCTTTGGCGGCAAACGGCGGTGTCGGCACGATCGAGGCCGAATCTTGGAACTGAAAATCAACGATCTGGATGGGCTTACTCACGGTGGGTAGCTTCTGCGTGGTGATCTTCCCGTTGCTGGTGTCGAGCAGGCCAAAAACCCATTGCTCGTCCCTGACGGTGACCAGTGCGAAGGCCACCTGCACGAGATTGCTGCGTCCCGCGTATTTTTTAACCAGGGATAGGACACCTTGCGCGTAGGGGCCTTTGATTTTCTCCTTGGCAATGACTGGATGCGGCGCCAGAGGCGCTGCAGTGTAGTCGAAGGGAGCGGCTGATTTCAAACGGGCGAGTCCCTTGATGAGCGAAGTGAATTCGTCTGGAGTTAGTTGATAGATGGTATGCAGCGCATTGTCGCCGGCGTCCCCGCCCAGGCCGATGTTGTCTTCCTGCCAGACGATGCGCAGTTGCCGTTGGCATTGACTGTCGTCTTCGGTGATTTGCGGCGAGCATGGATCGACGCGTACGGCGATGGGCACATAGAATTTTGGGTTGAGACTTCTGAGGCCTTTCGTTGAGCCGGCGTGGTTGTCTGCGTTAAAGGCGAGCGCACCGATCTTGTCCATGGCCTTGGCGTCGATATAAGGTCCGCGCTCGCCTGAGTCGCTTAGTCTGGGCAGGCGCGCAAGATCTTGTTCGTCGGCAATCGGGAACAGAATCGAGACGTCATTGAGTCCCATCCTAAATTCCGCTGCAGCGCCTTGATCCGGGGTTGTCGCCTGGACCGCTGTTCCAGGACTCGGCGTGCGGCAGCCAAAGGTGATGCCAAGTCCACAGACGAGCTTCAGACACCAGGGACGAGACATGATCGCTCTAGGCATCGGGGATCCTTTATGGGTTGATTCATCGTCCTGCGATTAGCCGTGGTCGCAGACCATGTCTTCATTGGGTGGACCGAGCCGTGTGAGCTTAAGCTGCCCGGTTGGTAAGATGACCCCGGTTAGCTGCATATTGTTGTAACGCTTGATGTCGGTGTCCAGAACCTTGAGCTCGACATCAGGCCTCCCTGGAGCGCGGGTGATGCTGACTGAACCCTGCAGCCAGATGATACCGCGTTCGGCTTTGGTGTCTGAGATCTGGATGTGAAACAGGCTGTTGTCGCGGAGGTTAGCCTGCCACAGGTAGCCGAGGTGGTCGGTGCAGCGCCATTGACCGTAGACCGGATCGGCTGCGCCATTGGCATTGCCATTGGTACCGCCTGGAGCGCCGCCCGAGCCATTGGCTTGGCCGTTCGGCGCGGTGCCACTGCGGAGGAATTTGAGGCTGACTCGTTCGTTGTGCAACTCGAGTGAACTGCCGAGTAAGGTGTAGCTGATCTCGGTCGTGGAATTCGCCTCGCCTAGGGTCGAGATGGTGGACTGAGCGATGTGCAGGAACAACGACGCTTGGTTGAAGATCTGATAGGTCCCTGTAACATAGACGTTGTTTAGCTGCGGGAGGTCGATGCGAAAGGTGCCGGCGTCGGTACTGAGTGCTTGGAAGTTTGCGCTGGCTTCCGTTTGGCGCAGCTCAGCTCCGGTATCGGAGTTTTTGTAGACTCCCCCCCAGGTGCCGAGAAAGGAATAGGTTGCGCTGGGGTTAGCGTTGGCGCCATTGCCGTTACCGCCGCCCCCACCACCGCCGCCGCCGCCGCCGCCACCGTCGCTTCCCGTGGTTGGGTTAGGCACACCCTTGCAGCCATAGAGGGTCAAAGCGAGCAAGGACATAGCCGCCACGCGGCGGTAGTGAGCGACACTGGGCATAAGCAGCTCCGGAGCAAGGAATAGGCGAGACGCTTCCCATTTTAGCGCAAGAGGTGGCACTAGGCACCTTTGTCGCGCGGATCTTACCGGGCCCATGGTCACTCTACAGCTACCAAGCAGGGTGGTCTGGGTGCGCCTATCTTCGACCAGTGTGAACCCGTCACGGCTAAAAAAAACCTTGTAGATGTCGCTAGCTTGCCCCCTAGGCGGCGTCCCAATCGTTTACAAAGTAAAGTAATGATTCATACTACTATCAAGATTTACAGAGAAAATGCCGATAGAGATGTGGAAGGAGCAAGCGCATGGAACGTCCTCAGCTACATCAACACTCAGACCTGCCGGCCTATCTCAGGGCCATGGCCAGGTTTCGCCGCGAGCTCGATCCGAGCTTCTCGGTGGCCGCGGCAAGCCGTTACGAACATCGCTGCTCTCCGGCCTTGGTGTCCCTGGTCCTCAGCGGCAAGCGGCAACTAACGCTCGATCGACTGACGAGCTTTTGCCATATCTTTGGTCTCAACCAAAAGGAACGGCTGCAGGTCAAGATGCTGCTTGAGGGTGACTCGCCGTCGGCAAAGGCCGAGGTCGAACCTGAGCCGAGGCAGACCGGTCGGCGGCGGCGCGTGTCCTCGTCCCTTCTTAAGGACTGGCTCAATCCCTATGTCAAGGACGCCATTCGTCTGGAGTCGGTGCGGCGAGGTGGACTACGCGGTTTGTTTATTGAACTCGCTAGCATCGCCAGCGAGCGGCGCATTGAGCGAGCCATCAAATTTCTTCGCCATCACGGTTATATTAAAGTGAATGCGCACGGACAACTGGTCGAATCCGAGCCGCTCGCGGTCGTGCCCGATGCGCAGACCGACGTCTACATCAAGCGCTTTCACCACCAAGCGCTCAGCATTGCGCAGCAAGGTCTTGCCACCTTTGATGTCAACGAGCGCTTGGCTCAGGCGATGATTTTACCCTTGGATGCCAACAGCTACATGGAAATGGTCGGGATGATCGGCGAGTTTGCCGAACGCATCCAAAAGTTTGCGGAAGATCATGCGCAGGTCGATCGTCGACTCTATCAGCTCATCGTTCATTTGACACCGACAGGCGGGACGAAGATCGATCTGCCTAAAAAAACCTCGTGAGGCGAAGCCATGATGTCTAGAATTTTACTGCTGCTCTTTATAGGAATCCTACCCACGTCAGCCTATGCGTCGACCTTTATCGGCAACGGCGGCAACCTGATGGACGGAGTGCTGCGCTCGACGCTAAGTGCCATCGCTGCGGCCAATGAGCAGGCGCTCAAGTCGGACGAAGAGCTCTGCGTCTGCCATGGTAGTTCAAAGCAGTGTGCGCTGCTCAGTGATTTGAGCCATGAGCAAGTAGCTTTTTGTGCCGCCTTTATTAAGTCCCATGCGGCGGACCTGAGTAAATTATTATCCGAAAAGTTCGGCGTCACGTTTAAATGGGTGGCGAACGGGCTGACTGAAAAGGGTTCAAGCCGCGCCGTGGACGCCATCACGCAAAAGGCCAATAAGCGGATCTTGCTCGATGAGAACCGCTTTCGCGACATGAGCAGCGCCGATCGCATTCAGTTGATGACCCATGAATTTGGTCATCTTATGTCCTGGAATGGCAAGGACATCGGTGATGCCGGCGCCATGGGGCCTTTTACTGGAAAAGATGGTTCTAGGGACTTCCTCGACGCGCTGGGAGCAGCCTACACCATTGAGGCGATGCGAGCAGAAGCGATTCCTCTGCAGTCCAGTGATTGGAGCTCGCCGTTCTACCGTCTACGCGTCGGAGTCACCGTCGGTACACAGACCGAGTCGCGCAGTTTCAGGTCGACTAGTTTCGTCGACAAGGATACCGACGTGGTCAGCGTTAGTGTTAGCTATTACCAGCGTCCGACTTCACGTCTCGGTTTAGCCCTGCGCTATATCAGGGAGTTCAGTGGCGATAGTTCGACCGGGGTCGCGGCGGGATTTAATCGTCAACTCATTTACCCAGGCCTTGAGTGGCGAGACCTTTTGCTCAGTGGCGATACCGATTACTGGCTGTCGTCGATTCATTACAGCATCATGGCCGGATTGGGTGGTGGTATGGTCAAGCATTCGCTACAGGATGATTTCAATATCTACAAAGGATCCCAAAAAGCCTTCGGCGCGTATTTGGAATTGGGTCTGCATGCGCCACTAATATACGGTGTGTTTATCGATGGCACCTGTTCAATCCAATACCTCCCGTACAAAATCAGTGGTCTTGGTATTGAGCGGAAGGACGTGTTCCAAACAATATTATTGGGAGTAAGCTATGGCTATTAAATTGCAAAAACGGTTCGTGGCGTTCATGATTTTGATTGCAGCGGTCGGTCTCAGCAGCAGGGCCAGATCCAAGGCCGCGGATGACCATCGGCACAATAGACCGGCTGGCTTTTGGCTGATTCAAGACCCGCTTTCGTGGCACTTTATGCCTAGTGACGGTCCAGTAGCTTACTATGGTTTAGAACCAAGCATTGGTGGAACCATTCAGTTTATGCCTAACTGAGGCAATGTCGTACGCGTAGCATAACCGTACGCGAATCAATGATCGCTAGATGGAGTTATCCATGTCTATGTCACTGAAGCAACGAGTTCTGGCACCTTTGACCCTGGTCACAGCGTTTAGCCTAGGTTCATGCGGCGGGTCGAACGCCACGACGCCTGGAGTGCAGCCAACGACCCCTGGAGTGATCGGTGCAGCCGTCAATCAGGACCCCCTTGTCTGGCGCTTCTTTACCAGTGGGGGAGCGCCGGTATTCTACGGCTACGATCACTATGCGGCCCGGATGGACGTCGTCAAAGCGGGTATTGCCGAGGTGCAGACGTCCGCCGTCTTGCCGGTGCCGGCGCGGACCGACTCTTGGTTTGCTGGACCTGGGGGCAAGTTTTACTTTGCCTTTGAAGATCGCGAGATCTACGTCATCAATCCTAATGATGGGGCGAGGACGAGTGTGAAAAAGTCTCCAGGCAAGATTCTTTCAGTCGCCGCAGATGAAGCCCAAGGTCTCTATGCCTTCGTCGACGAGTATTATTCGGTGACCCTCGTGAGCGTTGGTCAGGATGGGCAAATCGCTGGTCAATGGACCGGGGGGCCAGTCCTCGGCCAAGGGGTTGTGATCGCTGCGGGGGATATCCTGCCCGGCGGCACGCTGATGGTCGTCACTGATAAAAATACGGTCGCACTGATTGATGTCAAAGCGTCCATCGATAAGAGCGCCTGGAGCTTTCGGCAGTTTGACTTGACGCTGACGGGGATGAACTGGGTCGCTCCCGCAGCTGGACGAACGAGCCGGGCGCTCCTCACGGATTCGCATGGGATCTACCTGGTTGATACGCAAGGCGGCAAGGTCCTTGATTCGGTGCTGCCTACCACAAAGTTTTACGTGCAAAAAACCGGCAAACCACACCTGCGTTATTTTGATGAGCAAAGCAAGGCGTGGATCTTTATCTCCGCTGGGGATGGCGACACCCTGCAAAAGCAGCAGCTAACGAGTCCCGGGGCAATAAGCTCAGATCAAGATTTTGAACTGATCCATTTGACCAAGGATTATGTGAACGCCGTGAGCGCAGGAACGGCTGGGAGGAGTCGCCGGGTCCTCAGCGTGCGGTTTTCGGATGCGCTAGTGGCTGTAGCGGACGATATTGATGGGGCGAGTAAGGTTGGCTTCAGCGATGATGCCTTTGTCGAGTTTCATCCGAGCCCGCTTGGGGCCATTCAGATCACTGATTTGCGCAGTGGGTCCAAGCAGTTTTTTAATGGATTTAATCGGCAGCAGTTGCAGGATGCGCGGCGCTAAAAGACCTACGAGAAAGCCCCCGACCAAGGTCGGGGGCGCATGCTTAGGCCGACACTCCGATGTCGGACTGGGGTCGCGGCGGCCTGGCTATTGAGCCTGTAGATTGGTGCTTGAGTAATGGAAACGACCCATCGCACCATCTCAAGACCGCCCCGATCGTTCCTCCCTCGGGCATCTGCGTGGTCGGCAGTACGGTCACTCGCCCTCCCTTTAGCAAGGTTAGCTCGGCGATGTCATCCAACAGGTCGTCTGCTGTGGCGTCCGTTCTTTGGTCAAGAATTCGGACGTTGCCGGTGTCTCGATCGATCTGACCCCAGACGTTGCGATCAGCAGCGATAAGCAGACTCTGGACCTGGCCGCGCGCCGCTGCTTTGGCAATCGCTTTGAGATTTGTCGAGGCTAGGCCCGATGCCTTCGACCTGTGAAAAGAAACCAGGGCTTGAGCGTCAAATGCCGAAAAATACTGCTCCATAATGCCCTCACTCAGAGCCGCAATCGCATGCATATCGAGTTCGTCAATGGGGCCGACCAGACTGCGATCGATCAAGTTCACATAAGTGCTTTTGGCTCGAAAGGCGTCCTGATAGTGGGGCGCACCCGCCAGGAGGAGTGGCAGGCGGTCATTTAGGAGGTAGGGATCGAGCTTCCTGTGCAGCGTTACCATCGCTTCTTTCACCCCCTCCTGACGCCGAATCTTGATGCCATCCTTGAGCCAACGCTTCGAGCCATCGTCATCGGACATAGGCCGCTCGCCCTTTAGGTTGATCACAACGCGTTCGACCATCCTTGTCCCATCCGCCGTTACTCGGAGCAAGTCAGCGTACTTTTTTCGGATGGCGAGGATATAGTAGCTGCGGCGTATCTGCGCACACCGGAGTACAGGCTTCAGGTGAAAGCTGTCTGCTGCAACCGCGAGGTCCGCCACCGCGGTTGGGAGCCGGACTATTCCCGTAAACGTCTCACTGTGGTAGATGGCGACGCCGCCCTTTGATCGGCTCAGCTTCAAATTGGCGAGAGCCTTCTTCAAGGGCTGCAGGAGCCGCTCTCTTGCCCGTGCGTCATAGGTACGGACCACCAGGCTCTCGGCTGTCTTGTAGAGACGCTGCAGGTTTGTCCTGATCTTTGAGTGACTGTCACGGTCGTTGACGTTCGTTCCAAGGTAGATGGAAATCGCTGGTGCGGTTTCGCTGCGAACAAGTTTCATGGCATCGCTGATGGTTAGGTCTTTCATGGGTCACTTCTCCTTTTGAGAGAGCTGAATGCTCCCAGTTGTTACGTAGAACGTATCGGCACTTCGCAATCATTTCTGGAATGGATATTTACAATGAATTACTTCTGTTTTGCAGAAGTAGCGCTGATCCCATCATTTAGCTTGATAACGAGCGAAGCGATGCAAATTGCGCTCCACATGATGGCTTCCTTGGTGATGACGACATGGCTCTTCTTTCCGACAATAACCAGGTCATACAGCCTCCGACGCCTGGGTGTTCTTGCTAAACAGAACGGCTGAAAGCGCCGCCTACCACTCCATCATCGGATAGATTGCGAGTTCATTCAAAGCGATAATAACTATCCAATACTTCGCGTGAAGCGAATTTAGACTGACCCAGTAACCTGGGACGCCAGCGCAACTGGCAATGGACCGCCTTAACCCAACTTGAGGTTGTGAAAGCTATCTGATAGGAATCGACTGTGGGCCGGTCACGCGTAAAGAGGCCCGCTGTGGAGTCCGCTGCAATGGCCGGGCTGCTCAGGGCTATCCTTAGGTCCCCGGAGCTAGCATTTTTGCAACGCAATGCCACCTCCTGCGACGT
>Ga0315290_10004172_pt1 | contig 10387 bp, 9 predicted proteins | sample YL17G12_0_MG_FD_203627 | JGI IMG/M metagenome (GOLD analysis project Ga0315290, IMG submission 203627) | Sediment microbial communities from Yellowstone Lake, YNP, Wyoming, USA - YL17G12_0 | ecosystem: Environmental > Aquatic > Freshwater > Lake > Sediment | place: USA: Wyoming | collected...
AGCTGGTGGACCTGACCGCCATGAAGCTGAAGGCATTCCAAGAACGATCCCTGGCCGACTGCACGCCGTTCGCGCTGTTCCTGGACACCATCCACCGGGGCGGCGAGGCCTTTCTCGTCGCGCTGGGCGTAGACGTGAGTGGCGAGAAGATGGCCCTGGGATTTTGGCAAGGCTCCTCGGAGAATCACGAGCTCTGTGAGGCGCTGTTCAGGGATCTGGAGCGTCGCGGCCTGGCGCTCTCCCGGCGGATCCTCTTCGTGACGGATGGGGGGAGCGGCCTGCGCAAGGCGCTGCGTGAGCGGTTCGGCAAGAAGCTGGTGCATCAACGCTGTGCGATCCACAAGAGCCGGAACCTGCAGCGGCATGTGGCCAAGCCCTACCGCAAAGAAGCCCATCGCCAGTTGACCACCGCGTTGGAGCAGACAAGCTACGCCGACGCCAGACGGATGCTGTTGGAGCTGGAGACGTGGCTGCGGGCCAAGAACGAGTCGGCGGCGGATTCGCTCCTGGAGGCGTTCGAGGAACTGTTGACGGTGCATCGGCTGAAGGTGCCGGCCTTGCTGCGCAAGACGCTGCTGTCGACCAACCCGATCGAGAGCATGTTCTCCCTGGTCCGGCACAGTGAGCGGAACATCAAACGTTCACGAGGGAGCGCGATGCTCCAACGGTGGCTGGGGACGGTGTTGCTCTACTGCGAGCAGCAGTTCAACCGCGTGAAAGGCTATGCAGAGATTGCGCAGGTTCTGGCGACCATCGAGGCGGAGCCGCAGTCCGCTCCAACAACGAAGGCGGCGTGAAATAACCATGGAAGCCACTCAGAAAATTTCAACGGATATCTTGACAACCTCCTCAAGGCGGGTGTCTCGGAACGACGCAGTTGTCGGGTACTCGAGGTCGGCCGCGCCAGCCTGCATCGGCCTGGAGTGACCGGGGAGCGACGCGGCGGCTCGGACCCGCCGTGGAGGATCTCCTGCGCCAGTTGATTCAGCAGCATCCCACGTTTGGCTATCGGCGGCTCTGGGTGCTGCTGCGTTTCCAAGAAGGGCTCGTCGTGAATCGCAACGCGGTGTATCGAAGGGTGGTTTGTGCATCAACGGTCCTCGACCCCGCGGCCCCGCGTACAGGGCTGTGTCAGTCGCGCCAGTCGGAGCAACGAACGCTGGGCGATGGACGTCACGCATATCCCCTGCGCCGCCAGATGGGCCCAGCCGTCCTGGCCACAGATTGATTGCCATGATCGGGAGCTCATTGGCTACGAGCTCGCATTGCGCAGTCGGGCGAAGGAGGCGGAGCGGGCGGTGGAAGCCGCCTGTCTCGCACGGTTTGGCACGCTGCGGCCCCTCGAAGCCCCGGTCCTCCGCAGCGACAACGGCCTGATCTTCCAGAGCCGTCGATTTCGGCAGGCCTGTCGGGACTATCGCCTTAAGCAAGAGTTCATCACTTTTGCTCCGGCGTATAGGGCTGGGATCATTGAAAGGTTTTTTCGCAGTCTCAAAGAAGAGTGTATCTGGCAGCACACGATCCAGACGTTTGACGAAGCGCACCGGATTATTCGCGACTGGGTCCAGTGGTCCAACCACGGGCGGCCACACAGTGCTATAGGCTACCGGAGTCCGGTCCAATACCGTGCCAACAATCAACCCAGGTGGCTTGATTTCTGGGGAGCGCTACACCACGAGGCGTTGGAAGGCCAGGCCTGATACGTGGCTGATGACACGCCTGAAGCCCGGAGTTCTCCCTTGCCACTGTCTTCTTGACAGGGGAAGCTTGCAGTGGGGCTTCTTAGTTCCTTTCCATGATAGAACTCAGCGTGACAAGTCGCTTTAGTTTTCTCAAATATTGGAATGCTAGTATTGTCTCAGCTGGATCAAGCGGTTTCTCAAGACTGAATCTCTGCAAATGATTCTGGATACAGTCATCAATTAATCCACCGGTCCCGAACGATAAATCAATCAATCCGCTATTCGATATCCTAAGGAAGAACTCTCGAGACACTTCATTATCATTATGCGGAAACGCAAACACCCCGTAGCTCAAGTGAAACATTTCTCTGACACACCGGACACTTTCTAGAGTTTGGTAGACCTGGTCTTCCAGCGAAAGTGACGAATACAAGGGATGATCAATACTGTGTGCGCCTATTGTAAATCCGTTTTCAATTAGCTTGTCAATTTGTCTTGCGGTAAGATAAGTTTTATTAATTAATAAGTATTCACTGAAGTCCATATTCATCACGCCAGCTAATTTATCGAGAACATCTTTTTGATGGTATTTAATTGATAGCACGCCGGATTCAATATCGCGGAAGCGAATATTGTTAGTATTTAGCACTCCAGACAGTTTTTTCTCTAAACTTTGAGACCAGCTCTTTCGAAAGTGTTCTACGATTAAACTTGCTTTGTTCAGATAGCACATCTGTTTATTATCTATAAATGCATTGTTCACGAAAAACGTTGCGGGAATCCCTTTTTCCAGAAGAATGGGTGCTACAATGTCGCTCATTTCTCGAAATCCGTCATCAAATGTCAATAAAAAACAGTTTCCAGGTAAAGGAAGACCGGATTTTACATGATTCAGAATCTCGGGCAAGCCTATTGGGGAATAGTTTGTTGAGAGAAAGTCCAAATCTTCTTTGAATTCTCTTATGGTCTTATATTTGTATAAATGTTTAACATGAAAAATTTCCTCGTCACTTATAATGTGGTAGTAGGGATAAATTATGTTTGTTCGTGTTAAATTTTCTAAAATAGATAAAGGAATTTTAGAGAATATGATGGATAGAATATTTTTACTTGTCTGTCGATTTATCATACAAGCAAATCTATAATCTTTAATCGCTTATTACGTAAGAATTTAGGCGGAACGAAAACAGCACAGCTCATATAACAGAAGGGCTTCTTGGCATGCCTGCCTTTTTATACACGATGACAAATTCGGTCTCCGAAACCGCGATAGCTCCAATGGTCAAAACTTTTAATAATAGTCCTAGTATGACATAAATCGCATGAAACAGTGTTGACTTGGTTCTGAGTGTTTGTATCCATTTGAGTCGGTAAGATTCCCAATAAACATCAAGATTATTCGATTTGGCAAACCGCCTGAGGGCTCCTGGAGATATAGCAAACCTGCAATATGTTGGAAACGGTTTGCTTTTGTACCTATAGATCTTTTTGTAAACCCATTGATGAAATCTCATTGGAGTAAACTTTGTAGCCAATCCTTTTAAAGACAAAACATTTGGGACCAAAATAACTATAATACCCCCATCTTTTAGGCTATTACAAAAATTCGCAATCGCTAACTCTGGTCTCTTAACATGTTCAAGTACATCACAACAAATTATCACATCAAAACTCGCGGGTTTAAAACCGAGTGTTACAATATCGCCCAAGATTTTATGATCTAACGTCTTGTTCTTATATAGCTGGCTCCAAGAGATATCAACTCCTACAACGTCAGCATTCGCTCCAATATCGAACCAAGATGCTGAACCGCAACCTGCTTCAAGGATAAAAACCTTATCTTTTCTTCCACTTATTCTTGATGAAATAGATTCATTAATTATTTTAATGTGTGCGTCCATCTTATCAGATTCCTTTTACCTTCCATCTTATGAGTACATAGAGTAACAGAGTTATTTAATTTGTGGTCACTGTTATAGTTGGCGGATTCAACTTTAAAGTGCAACGGTTAACGAAGTCTTGGTATTGAAAAAGACCTCATAGGGTGTCCGAAAGCCCAACGATTTTCACGAGCGGTGGTAAAGTTTATTCATGACATGCTCGATTTCAGCGTGGGTGACGGTAGTCAGGTCACGGTGCTTTGGGAAGTACTGACGGATGAGGCCATTGGTATTCTCGTTCAACCCGCGTTGCCAGGAAGCATAAGGACCTTCGACCGAATCTGGATGGCCTATTGAATGGGTTCCACAAAACTTCCGTTCAGAAGCCGATCCGAAGGACAGAACGAGAACGATTGATCTGCAAGATGGGTCGAGACGAGGTGCTCTTCCAGAAGTAATAATGCCTCTTCCAGCTACCGCAGCCGGCGCAGTTCACTCACGCCCAGGTGTGCGTACTTCTTCTTCCACACATAGTACGTGGCTTCGTTTACCCCTAGCTGCCGGCGGATATTGCCGACGGGACTCCCAGCCTCCACTTAGCGCAAAGCGTAGACCACCTGCTCTTCGAAAAATCTTGACCGCTTCATTGGTCCGCTCCTTTCGTCAAGGACCACCGAAGCCGTCATCGTACTCTCGTTATGATCTGCCGCCGTTTTCCGGGGAGACGTCAAGGCCAGAAGATCCTCCCCTCCTAGACCGTCTACTTTCAGGTAAGCCTACACCGAAATTTGATTAATAATTGTTCTCATTCTTGCATTCTTTCAAATAAGGACGTCAGCCCTTTATACATCGTCGCTTGTCCCCAATGCAACATTGGTGTTTTTACTTTAATTAATGGATATTCCCTATAATAGAAGTATCCTTTCGGATCCTGCATGTTTTCGATAGCCCACTTTGCAATCTTTTGTGCCAACGAGATAGATGATTCGTGATATTTTGAAAAGTTAGCCAACGTCTCGATGGCCTGCGAGATACACTGAATATCTACCGGATAAACCCGGTCATGGTAATACTTTGGCCGACCACTCTCTTCAAAAAATGTATTTATGAAATATTCTAATCCCCTTCGAAGATTCTCTTCGTAGCGCTTGTCGTTTGTATTCTCAATGTAACACTTTAAGCTATTGAGATTATAACCGGTGTGGAAATTGTCGATCCAATGATATCTTGGATCTTCGCCATAGTACCATGCACCATCTTGCAGCTGTCTCGAACAGCTATATTCCATTGCTTCCTTCGCAACTTTTAAGGCTTCAGTATTCTTCGCGTATCTTGCAGTACGCGCTAACATCGCGGCACCAAGCATATTTGAATTGTGAATAGAACTTTGATGCAAAGCATGATAGCTTATGCAAATTCCTGACCTGGTTTTTTCTCTAGGCAATGCCAATATCCACTCACAAATACTGGTCGCTACATTCAGGTATCGTTCCTCCTTGAAAAGTTCATAAGCATCTAAAAATGCCTGACCGATAAGAGCAGTCCATACTATTATCGGCTCATGCTTTGAATACCTGCCGCCGCGTCCAGCAAAGTCAAAGTGATTTGCCCAAGTATAGTTATCAAATTTTGGAGATTTGTTTTCTATTAGCCAATCAAGACATTGTATGGCTTTTTCTCGATATTGCTGGTTCCCGGTCAATCTCAGCATGGTGAGATATCCCCATGCCATATATCCTCTTCCCTTTGTGGATTCCAGCGGCTTAACTCCCATTAACGGTCGAAGGTTTATTGGGCTTTGCCGTACCACCTGCATAAGCAATCTGTCACATAGCAAATTCCCAAATGTTAATGGCCTAAAAAATGAAGATAACCCATCAAACGGTTCATAGCCCTTATAGTGATGATCCTCGACCCATTTTTCGACTTTCCGCAAACTTCTTTCGACTATTTCATGAACCTCGTTCATTTATGTGCCTTTATCACTAGTTTAAAAGCGGAAACGCTCGCCTGCACCAGGGTTGGCCTTTGTACGATCAGACGTTCTTTTTTTGTCAACAATATCTACCATCCAATTCCGTTATAGTTAAGTTGTGACCTCTCGCCCTCGATAAGTCTTGCCAAATCTATAATCAAGCGATCTCTCTTCGAGTGGAGAGTCAGCACGCGGAATTCTTCTGATTTCTTGGTAATCACGATGACCTCGGCCCCTTCCAAGACTTCATCAAGACTACTGCACATCAAGGATGAAATGTGGGGAATTTCGCGTTCGATGTACTCTTTGTTCGCTCCGAATATTCTTGCTAGTTCAACTTCACGATCAAAGATGGTCAATTTAAGGCCTTTTCCAAGCAGCGTTTCTATCAGCGTAACCATGGGACTCTCCCGCAGATCGTCAGTTCCTGGCTTAAAGCTGAGACCAAGAACTGCCACTCGCTTCTTCCCTGTCCGCAAAACCATATCCACCACCCGATCAATGTGTTGCCGATTGCTTATGAGAATGGAATTCAATACAGGCACTTCGACGTCCGCCAATTTGGCTCTGTAAGTGATTGCGCGCAAGTCTTTGGGCAAGCAAGATCCACCGAATGCGAAGCCTGGCTTCAGATAGTACGATGATAGATTCAACTTGGTGTCCAGACAAAACACCTCCATGACGCGGTGACTGTCAACGCCAAGAGCCTTACAAATAACGCCAATTTCGTTTGCAAAGGCGACTTTGAGTCCATGAAAGCAGTTACACGCGTATTTCACCATCTCTGCCTCCTTGATTCCAACGGTAATCATGGGAGCCTCCAGGTTCATGTAAAGCCGACGATTAAGCTCAGCTGTCTCGTCATCGTCGGCGCCGATGAGGGTGAAGGGCGGATTGTTGAAATCGGCAATCGACGTGCCTTCTCGAAGAAATTCCGGATTGATCGCCACGCCAAAGTCACGGCCAACCTTTTTCCCTGAAAAGATCTCCAGGGTGGGAATCACTGTTTCCTCTACGGTGCCAGGCAGCATTGTACTTCTGATCGCAACGACGTGAAATCGTTTTTTTGATTCCAAAGCCATTCCGATTTGCTTACATACGCCTTTAACAAAGGAGAGATCCAAGCTCCCATTGTGTTGCCCAGGAGTCCCGACGCAAACTAACGACAGATCGGATTGGTGGACCGCTTCAACAGCATCCGTCGTCGCCCTAATTCGCTTTTCTTTAATTCCACGACTGATGAGGTCTTCGACTCCAGGCTCTACGACCGGCGAACGACCGTCATTGATGATGCGCACTTTGACGTCATTGGTATCAACGCCTACGACTTCATTGCCGCTCTCGGCGAAACAAGCCAAAGAAACACACCCGACATATCCCAATCCAAAGATGCTCAGCCTCATGTGTTACTCCATTATTGATGGTAGAAGATACACCACTTTCCCTATTCCTTGGAGCACGAAAGCGAATCAACCAGGGTCTTCATGAACAGATCGAATTCGAAAACACCAACTTTTCCCTTTTTCCCTCATTAGCTTTATGTGGTCAGATTAATTACTTGAGACCTCATTTTTCCATGCACAATGTTCAGTGATATGCATCCTAAATCATGCTTGCTTAGATAGTTATACTGCTTATTGACTGGAAATTTACCAATATCTATACGATCGGATTCCTCATCTATCAAAGTGAACCCAGGTTGCTCAAATAGGCTGAGCCATTCCGGCCTTTGCACTCTATTAAAGTATTGTATTTCGTCTTCAAAACACCATTGCCACACTCTGTCGGAATACTTTAGATACTGTTTAGGAGAGACGCTTTTATCATATAAATAAAGATGGTCAGTCAGGTTTATCGAATGTACAGAATATCCGTCAGGCTTCAATAGCCGGTGAAATTCTTCTGCAAGTACAGGAATGTCGCAACGTTTGATATGTTCAAGTACCCCAGCACTTATTATTAAGTTGAATGAATTGTCTTTATACGAACTTAACTTCCCATTAGGCTCTATGACGTATTGGAAACCAAGTGCGGAATATACCTCAGAAAAATTGTTGAAAGATAAGATCATCTTGATCATGTCATCAGCTTTCTTAAGTTTATTCTCATCCGTTTCTATTTTGCTCAAGTTAATTCTTAATTGTGAAAGATAACTTTTTAGGACGTCAAATTGTCTGTTGTCCCAAACATCGAACAAGACGGCTTTTATGTCAAAAAACAGCCTAAGAGTTACAGCTTCCCAATGACACCACCCCGACCCAATTTCAATGATGGTATCCTTATCTTTGACTACGCCGTATCGCTCGCTTAACTTCAACATGCGATTAACACGATTTAAATAATAGGCTGGTATTTGCGATTTTAATCGTCTCTTACTGCCAAACCTATTACCCAGCTTGCGATACAAGCCCTTTGTAAAGGAGTTGGCAGAAAACAATTTTAGAGCGCTTGCGACTCCTATATACTTAAGCATGTTTACCCCTCATCTATACTAATGTAATAGCCATCCTGGGCTGCTGCCGGTTTCAAAGACACCGAGTTAGGTGTATTAATGAAACCGGAGGTGAGTCATGGAGCAACGAACGTTTATGCGAGAGTTCAAGGTTGAGGCGGTTAAGCTGATCCAATAACGCGGGGTGAAGGTGGCGCAAGCCTCGCGCGATTTGGGTGTGCATGGCACAGTGTTGCGCCGATGGGTGCGAGAGTGTGCCGCCGATTCGCCGCAGGCCTTTCCGGGCCAGGGGCAGATGAAGCCCGAGTGTAAACTTCCCCCTCAAGGAGACAGTATCAAAGGAGAACCTCCAGCAGTCATGCGGACCCGGAAACTGGTCGGGGGCATCCCGGCCAACGTGTCATGGGGCCGCTCTTCGTTGTACTCCCGCATCCACTCCGCACTGATCTCACGCACCTAATCCAGCGGCTCGAACACGTAGGCGTCGACCACCTCATGGCGGAACGTTCGATTGAATCATTCCACAAAGGTATTCTGATTCGGCCACCTTGAGTGACCATGTGGGTCACGACCTCCCGCCGCTCAACAGGCCTTAGAGCTTTTTTGCGAGGACATCCTTCAGCGCCACATTCTCCAACGCCATGTCGGCATAGAGACGCTTCAGCGTGTTGTTCTCGTGCTCCAGCTCCTTGAGCCGTTTGCTGTCCGACGCCTCCAACCCGCCATACTTCGCCTTCCACGTATAGTAGGTCGCGGAACTGATGCTGTAGCTCCGCCAGATCTCGTTGACAGGGCGCCCGGCATCGACTTTTTTCAGGATCGACACGATCTGGGTCTCGGTGAATTTCGATTGCCGCATGGGAACCTCCTGGCTAAGGTGGCTACTGTGCCAGAAGATTCTCCTGGTGAACTGTCTACTTTTCAGGGGAGCTTACGCAAACGCACGGCGGCCAAGACGTACCGCACGCGAGCCCAGGCCAAAGCCGGCGTGTTTGATTACATCGAGCGCTTCTATAATCCCAAGCGGAGGCACTCCACACTGGGCTATCTCAGTCCGATGGAGTTCGAAGTGGAGGCCGGAGTAGCGTAAGCTGGTGTCAATCAAACCGGCAGTAGCCCAAACCCACTTCTCTTTGATTAAGTTGCCGTTGACGTTGTTAAAGTTAGTACGCATTTCCTAAATCCGTTAAACATGTTCTCTATTGAGGCATGCTTCAAAATATCTTCCTTTGCATTCTTAGAAAATTCTTCCCTCGCGAGATCTTCAGTCAGCAAATACAGTATCTTTTCTTTAAGATCTCGCAAGTCATTATTAGGAACAATAAACCCATTGCGACCATTGATCAAATAGTTAATTTCCGGAGGTTGGGAACCATCTTCAGTCACTACCGGTAGTCCCCAATAAAATGCCTGGTTCAATCCTAGACCCACATGACCAGGTACGGAAAATACATCCGCCATCTTAAATATTTTGCTGATTTGAAGATTTTTCGGATCATGTACTTGCCCGAAATAGATGATGTTCTTCTTATTTCGTTTATCCAACAACTCTGAACTCACGCCAGATCCGACAACCACTAGGCCAATACCTTCTGGCATATCCCCATTAAATAATGCTATGAGGTGATCTAGCTTTTTTCTCCCACCACCAGCACCCATCCGACCAACCGATAGCACTACTTTCTCGAATGGGATATCCAATTCGCGCTTGATGTCTTCACGCGATTCAGTAATATTTGGGTAGTCTTCGAAATTAATCGTATTGTTTGCTGCGAACACCTTGTACCGATTTCTCTTACTGATATGCTCTCGCTCATGCTCTGAATAAATAATGAGCCCGTCACAGATATTGTGCATGTACTTATATAGCAAATGACTTATTATGCTGTTTGGATTATCGTAATTCTTTGCTTTCATCCAGAACACAACAGGTATTTTATTGAACTTCAGCCAATGGACCAATGGCCAAATCGTCAAGTCTTTGAGGTGTACAAACATAATTACAATATCGGGGTCAACCCTCTCGATCTCTTTCTTGTAACGGTGAAAGCCGAAGTTCATCTGCATAAAGTCGAATTTCAAGGGATACGGGTTTTCTTTTTGTAGTTCATTGCTTCTAACTAGAAGTTCCCAGCCGCACTCCCTAAACCTTCTCGCAAAATAATTGTATATTGAGACCCTATAGTGCATGACCCTACTTGAAATTAATAAAACTTTTTTCATCATTGCCCCAAGGTATCTTCGATTAAAACATTCGTTATATGAACCTCAGAGGTTGTCAATAAGTTCGTTGAAATTTCCTGAGCGGCTCTCATGGTTGTTTCACGCCGCCTTCTTCGTTGGAGCGGAGTGCGGCTCCGCGTGCTCAGCCTCGATGGTCGCCATGACCTCCGCAATC
>Ga0315290_10004173_pt1 | contig 10387 bp, 10 predicted proteins | sample YL17G12_0_MG_FD_203627 | JGI IMG/M metagenome (GOLD analysis project Ga0315290, IMG submission 203627) | Sediment microbial communities from Yellowstone Lake, YNP, Wyoming, USA - YL17G12_0 | ecosystem: Environmental > Aquatic > Freshwater > Lake > Sediment | place: USA: Wyoming | collected...
AAAGGAAATCACTCTTATCCTCGAAATCCTGAATGTTGTATTCAAAAGATTGGAAAAAAGAACCTGATCCGGTTTTCATTAGCTCCAACCTCGTTGACGAACTCCCGCTTCTTTTAGTAAGCTAATCTAAGGAGGTACGCACATGACGGTAACTGCTGAAGTTAAGGAATCTCTTGAAAGGGAATATAATATTAGTTTTTAATGTCACAAGTTTTTACAGAAGGCAGATAAAGAAGCTCGAAAAGAAACACCTGATGGATACGAGCACTTTTCTTGAAAGATTCGAAACAGGTAAAATAGGCGACGACAAGGATTTTTTCGACTGGTATTCCTTTCATAAACTCCTTACAAGCTGGACAAAAACCCAAAACGCCCTTCGTTCTTTTTTAATCAGTCGATAAAATAGTTATACTCTAATCACCCGCTGGTCCGTCACGATCATATCCACTTTTACATCATGTTTTTCTGCAGGAATCGCGTCAACAAGCTGCTCTTCATAAGCAAGGGCAATGACAGGCGTATTCTTTTTTTTGCCGGACAGCAGTTTGTCATAATATCCTCCGCCGTAGCCTATCCTGTTGCCCGCATAATCATATCCTGCTCCGGGGATGACGACAAGGTCGATATCTTCGAGAATCATTATCCCTTCTTTTGACGGACGGGGTTCCGGGATCCCCATATACCCTTTTATCAATTCACTGATGCTTTTTATTTCATATAATTGTAACCGGTGATTTTCTTTATCGACTTTTGGGAGGATAGCCCTTTTGCCCATGCTCAACGATTCTCTTATGATGCCCGATGTTTCGACTTCCGATCTGAATGAAGCATAAAATAAAACCGATTGTGCGGACAGGAACTCTGGCAATGCAAGAAGTCTCTGTTTTATGGAAGAGTCTTTTATACCTTTTAATTCAAGCGGAATACGGTCCCTTCTTCCGAGCACTTCCTTACGAATGGCATTTTTCATTATATTTTTCCTGATATCAATACCACTGCATAGATGAGATAAAGCACACCTCCGAAAAGCATTGAAAAGGGTGAGATTTTTTTTCTAATAACAATTTCCATCAGGATAACAATCGCAGACGCCAATGCGATCACTGCCGAGAAAAGAGCCATGCCTGTGAGTTTCCATTCCGTAAACAACAGCCCTACTGAAACCGGAAAGGTAGACTGGAATACCATAGCGCCGGTAATATTCCCTACGGCAAGTGTGTCCCTGCCTTTCCAGGTCCAGGAAACACTGTTGAATTTTTCAGGCAATTCAGTTGCGACCGGGGCCAGTAAAAGAGCAAAAAGAAGGGGGTTCATGCCGAACCGGACTGATACATGCTCAAGACTCGCAACAAAGGTATGGGCGCCTGCTATCATGATGATGAGAGAACCGATAACCTGCACTGCAATCAAAAAAAGCGGAGGGTTTTCAGATGCGATCAACCCCGCTTTTCTGCATATCTTCAGCAGATACATCTCTCCGGAATGCTCCAGATCCGCGCTTTCCCCCTTAAATGTCCTGTACGCGTAGAATATATAACCAAAGACAAGCAGTATTGCCAGCAATGTTGCAAATGATCTGCCGGCAAAAGCCGGCATCAACACTGCTGCACCATACATAGGTATAAAAAAAACAAGGTCTCTCGTAGTGGAATGGGTCTCCACATTTATCTCAAATTTGCGCTTTTTTTTCAAAAACGATATAACTACCGTGAGGCCTACAAGAAAAAATGCCAGGGTTGAAAGCATGAATGGCGCGCCGAGTATGGCGCCGACGCCTATATCCTTTGCAGATTCTCCGCTGTAGAAAAAAATTGCAACAACCGGGAGGATTGTCTCGGGCATTGCAGTTCCTACTGCCGCAAGGAGACTTCCGACAACCGCCTGGGAGAGCGAAAATCTCCTGCCCAATGTCTCAATGCCGTTTGTGAAGCTTTCGGCTGCAAAAAGTATGAGGATCAGACCGGCGAGGAGGAATAAGATTTCAACAAACATTAGTGTATTATAAAAACAGGACAGGGGGAGGATTTCAAAACGGCGTCAGTCACGCTTCCGATAAACATACCCCTGATTAATCCCAACCCTCGCGCTCCAATGACTATCAGGTCGATATCTCTTTCCTTTGAGAGAGAGACTATTGTTTTGTCCGGATCTCCTTTTTCGACCAAACAGGTAGCATTAATATTATTATCATTATTTAATTTCAATAGGTTATTCATATTATGTTCATGCAAAGCTTTAATAATACTATCATAACTATCTTTGTTTTCTATATTTTTATTGATAATAATATCAGGAATAACATGCAAGATATCCAATTCCGATGAAAAAATATCCTGCAATTCTTTGGCTGCTTTTAAAGCCTTTGCGGATGCCTCTGAAAAATCAAAGGGACAGAGTATCCTCCTGATTTTGATAGAGCCTGTTGCTCCTGACTCTGCTTTCCCGCCTCTTACAACAAGCATTGGCATCTGCAATCCCTTGATAAGTTTTTCGGAACTGCTTCTTCTTAAAGTATGAGAGACAAACCCGAGAACAAGCAGGTCTGCGTGTATTTTTTTTGCGGCAGCCTCAAAAGATTCCTGAAGTCTCCCCGTCATCACTTCCGTTTCGGTCTGAATGTCATCTTTTTTGAGCCGCTCTATTAATCCGGTAAACCTTTGAACGGCCGTATTTTTCTCTTCCTCGATATAGGGAGCTATATACGCAGGCGGCGTAATCAGATAATCTATCACGTAAAGAAGGTTGAGTGAAGCCTTAAACTCTTTTGCAAAAAAAGCCGCATAGGAGAGCGCCTTCTCCGTATCTTTTCCAAAATCAATGCCGGCTAAAATCTTTTTTATGTTCAATCGGCCCTCATTCTTTTCTCGATCTTCTCTTTTAATTCCCTAACCTCTTTGACAGTATCCGGTGAATAGTGATATGGCGAAGCGCCTTTTATATCCGCCTCCATTACGGCATGGCTGAAGGCCAAAGAGCCTACGACCTCCAAATCTCCGATATTGTCTTCAATGAATTTGAGGTCCCCTGCATTCCGCACCTTATTTGCAACGACAAAAACCTTGTGAATACCGAGTGCTTTTGCCATTTCGGATATTGTTCCGGCTGTCTGCATGCTTCTCTGCCCCGGCTCTACAACAACAATAAATGCGTCGACAGACTCGGAAGTGCCCCTTGTTAGATGTTCAATGCCTGCCTCCATATCGACTATAACGACTTCGCTGCGCTCAACAAGAAGATGTTTAAGCAAACTTTTCAGGAGAACATTCTCAGGACAGTAGCAACCCGAAGCCGCAGCTTTTATTTTACCCATGGTGAGAAGTGTGATACCGTTAAGTCTGTAGCCTATACCTTCAGGAAGGTCATCCACCCTGGGGTTCAATTTATACATACCGCCCATGCCCCCGGGCCTGACCCCTGTGCGCTCCTCAATGAGGTCTGCCATATCGGAAACCGGCCTTATCTTCCCGGCTTCTTCCAGAGGGACCCCCAGAGCTGATGCAAGGTTTGCGTCCGGGTCAGCATCAACGGCTATGACCCTTTTCCCTTCCTCTGCAAACAGATGGGCCAGTATTGCAGACAGTGTTGTTTTGCCGACCCCGCCTTTACCCGTGATTGCAATCTTCAAAAATACCTCTTTTTTAATAAATAAATTTATCGAAGCTTTGCTTCGGAGTTTCCAGTTATTTCCTCCCCCTTGAGGGGGGAGGGTTAGGGAGAGGGTGATTTATGGAAGATGAATTCAACACCCTCCCCTTAATCCCCTCCCCTCAAGGGAGGGGAAATTTAAGATACCTCGTCCCGAAAGATTTCGGGATTATCATGTCTCCCTTTCATTTTTGCAACTGATGATTTTACAATACCTTCTTTGTGGAAGGCACTCCCTTTACCCTCGGATCAATAGTCACCGCCTGCCTTAAGGCCCTTCCAAGCGCCTTGAATATCGCTTCAATAATGTGATGCGTGTTCCGTCCGTAATGTGATTGAACATGCAGGGTTATGCTGCTATTGCTTACAAACGCCTGAAGGAAATCTTCGATCAGGTCCGGATCGAAATCCTTTATTTTGCTCCTCTTCGGAAATTCGACTTTATATATAAGATAAGGCCTTCCGCTGATATCAAGACACACTTCGGCAAGGGCCTCATCCATAGGAACGCTCGCCTGTCCGTATCTTGTTATACCTTTCATATCACCAAGCGCCTGCCTGACAGCCTTTCCAAGCGTTATGCCTACATCTTCGACCGTGTGGTGGTCGTCGATATCTATATCACCTTTTGCTTTTACCTTTAAATCAAAAAGCCCGTGCTTGCTCATTAGGGAAAGCATGTGGTCCAGGAAAGGGATTGCCGTATTTATACTATACTTCCCCTCCCCGTCAAGATTAAGCTCTATATTTATATCCGTTTCCTTAGTCTTCCTGTCAACCCTGGCAGTTCTCATAACTAACCCTCTATGCTTGTATTTTTTAATGCCCTGATAAAGATCCTGTTTTCCTCCTGAGTTCCGACTGTGACCCGCAGACATCCGTCTACCGCACCTTTCATGTTCCGCACAAGCACGCCCTTTTTCAGAAGCGACTGGTAAACTCCATCAGCGTCTTGCACCTTAAAGAGAATAAAATTGGCTTCAGAAGGGTATACGACAATATCTTTAATGTTTGACAGCTCTTTGAAAAGCTTCTTCCGCTCTGAGATGATAGACTTCACATACTGTCTCATCAGACCCTTATCCTCCAATGCCTTTAATGCAACAGTTTGCGAAAGCGCATTTAGATTGAACGGAAGCCGCACCTTATTAACTTCGTTTATTATTTCTTCACTCCCTATAAGGAACCCCACCCTCAAAGCGGCAAGCCCGATCTTACTGAGAGTCCTCATGATGACAAGGTTCTCATAATCCCCGAGCATCGGAATAAAACCTCTTGCGCTTGCAAAAGGCTGATATGCCTCATCAACGACAACAATGGATTTCGATGCTGATTCCATGATCTTCAGAATCCTGTCCGTGGAAAAACAGTTGGCGGTGGGATTATTCGGCGAACTCAAAAAAATAAGCCCTGGTTTTTCCTTACGTATGGCGGAAAGTATCGGTTTAACGGCAAGATCAAATTCGCCGTCGAGGGAGACCTCGACCCTCTTTTCATTTAGGGCCTGTGAGATTATCCCGTACATGGAAAAAGTCGGCGTCGGGTACAGAACAGGCCCGCCAAAGGTTGTGATGAGATAATAAATCAGTTCATCCGACCCGTTACCCTGGAGTATGTTTTCAGGTCTTACGCCAGACTCTTTCGCTATGAGTTTTTTGAGTGCCATTGCCTCAGGGTCGGGGTATCTGTTCGTTTTAACACCCTTTAGAATTTTGAACGCCTCCGGGAACCCGTAAGGGCTTTCGTTGGCGTCAAGCTTGACCCTGCAGGGTATCTCCTTTGCCTGATATGCCTTTAAGGAAGCGATGTTTTTACCGACCATCTTCTTAATATCCATAGCAAAAGAATTATACCATAACTATCCGTTCTTTGACCCTTAACCCGCCAAATTTGACATTTTACTTGACAAAGAAAACCGTATTTCTTCAAAATTGATAATAAGTTATCCGTGACTAATCTGTGACTTTCAAATAATTAAAATATAATAAATGAAAATCTTCCTGCCGTCTCATCAGGACGGTCAGGAAGAGGATTAGATCGGATAAGAAGGGGGAACCTAAGGACGCTGCAATCAGGCGGCCTTACGATATTGCGATGAGTCACGGCGGGGAACTGTTTGGCATTACCTACCAAAAAGGCGAGTTAATTTTTCATCAGGGCGACTTCGGCGATACCATGTTCATCATTCAATCCGGCGCTGTTGAAATCAGCCGGTCACAGAACTCGCACAAGAATGTCCTTGCCCTGCTGGAAAAAGGTGATTTCTTCGGCGAGATGGCACTCATCGACAAGCATCCCCGGACGGCCACGGCTATTTCCATAAGCAACAGCCGTCTTCTTCCTATGACCCGCCTCACACTCATGGAGCGTATTCGCCATGACCCCGGCGTAGTCATCCATCTCCTCAAAACCCTTTGCGAGAGGATAAACAACACGAACCGCATGTTACATGAAATTGTTGAGGCCGATGAATCTCTCCGTCTGGTTCTTGAGAACGGCCGCACAGGTCCAGGCGAAGCAGTTGAACAGGGTCCCATATTTTCTACCGGAAGACCTGATGAAGAAACCGACAGGGAATCACACGATACCGTCGGTAAAGAAGCCGCGTCGTCATTCAATCCTTCCATGGATTTTGCAATTCAGGAGCACGAATGCATCTCATTCAATGACGACGAGTTTATTTTTCATCAGGGTGATCCGGGCAACTCCCTGTTTATCATTCTTGAAGGAGGAGTGGAAATAAGTTGCGGGTCAAACAACGAAAGGCATGTGCTTGCAAATCTGCTCCCGGGAGAATTTTTCGGCGAGATGGCGATTATAACCGACCATCCCCGCACGGCGGATGCAATTGCAGTTAATCAGACCGTTCTCCTGCCTGTTCAAAAAAATGAATTCCTCGACAGAATCAGGACCGAACCTGAAATGGCCTTATATATATTACAGGGACTGATCATACGCCTTCGGACGATGTTGTCGGCGCTGACTAATCCCGGCAAATCCCTTTCTTCAATACTCCGTAATTTCCTGCCGCCTCTGAAAAAGAAAACCCGTATTAAAACCGCCATAGTTTCGCTTTCCACCTGCGGAGGCTGCTCTGCCGTCCTGCTTGAAAATCAGGAAGAGCTTGCAAAACTTCTTGAGGGTATAGACATATCATACTGTCCGATGTTGATTGATGCTGAGGAAATCGGCGATGTTGATATTGCGCTTGTTGATGGATTGGTGAGGGTAAAGGAAGATGAAGAAAAGCTTGCAGAAGCCCGGCATAAAAGCCGCTATCTTATTTCCTGGGGGACCTGCGCCTCCTTTGGCGGCATACCGGCACAGGCAAATCAATTCGAGTTAGAGGATCTGCTTGAGGAATCCTATGGCCGCACACAGGATACTTTTGCCTATTATCTTTCCGGCTCCGACGGTGTAGGCCGGAAAACATATCAGGAGCAGGAACACGAATTAAAGCTTCTGAGAAGGGCCGGAAAGCTGGATGATTTTGTAAAGGTAGATTACTATTTGCCGGGGTGCCCCCCGAGTGTGGGCCTTCTCAATCAACTTATCGGCGAACTTAAAGGAGAAGGCCGGACTGTAAAACCGAAACCCATTGTATGCGCAGAGTGCACCCGCAAGCAACAGAAAATTCCCGTCGATTATTTTTGGGTATCACCCAGACATGACTGGGAACTGGACCAATGCTTTACTTCCAGAGGTTCAGTCTGCCTCGGTTTTATGACTAAAGGCGGCTGCGGCGCCGTCTGCCCGCGAGGCGGGCTTCCATGCTGGGGCTGCCGGGGGCCTTCGGAGTCCGCCTTCAAAAAAATGGATGAAGGAAACAGCTTTGATGACTTTATGCAGAGTTCATTAATAAGCCGCCACAAAGGGCTTGAAGACCAGATCAAATGCGTCATGAGGATTTTTCGTAAACATGCCAACAGTTCACTGAAATTCAACCGTTACATTACAAATACCCTTTTGAGGATCAGATGAGCAAAAAGATACTTTTTCAAAAGGCCACCCGTATTGAAGGAAACGCAAATATACAGATTGAAATAGAAGAAGGCCATATTAAGACTGCGCGTTTCCTTGTCCATGAGTTCAGGGGGTTTGAGGGCTTTATACGCGGCCGCCGCGTTGAATATGTGCCGCAGACGGTATCTCGTATATGCGGGCTCTGTTCCTCGGCGCATCAGGTTGCTTCCGTCAATGCGATTGAAGAAGCTCTCGGCGTTCAAACGCCCCGGTCCGTCAGGGCATTGCGTGAAATCATGACACTGGGCGAATGGATCGACAGTCATGCCTTAAGCTATTTTTTCCTTACTATGCCTGATTTTATCGGGGCCTCTTCAGGAATCTTCGAGCTGATGCAAAAACAGCCGGAAATAGCAAAAGAAGCCTTTGCCCTGCGTAATGCCGGACTGCAGATCGTCCGTCTGATAGGCAGGCGCACATCCCATCCGGTGACTGTCGGCATAGGACGTTTCAATGTTACTCCTACTGCTTCGGATATCGAAGAGATTCGAAGTATAGCGGGGGATGTAAAAGAAAGGACCCTAAGACTCATTCAAAATATCGGGAACATTCATTGCAACTCAAAGAGCATTTCCTTTCCCGTTGACCAGCCTTTAAACTTTGTGGCCTATAACAGCGACGACAATTTCATGGTCTATAATCAGAACGGCGCTTTGCAATACCAATTCAGCCGGGAAGAATTTATGGATAATATCTCTGAATTAAGGACGGACTGGACTCTGGCAAAATTCCCTTATCTGACAAGACTCGGGTTCCCGTCCGGCATAATGCTCGTAGGCCCTCTGTCCCGCAGCTTTCAGGAGGACAGCCCGCTGAATGATCCGGACCTGGCAGATCTCAATCTGACCGGCTACCTCGGCGACCGTTCATCACTTACGCTGGAAAGCTACGACGCCTGCCGTCTGCTGGAGATATTCGGGGCAGCCAAAAAGATACTCCGCCTCCTTGAAGATGTAGATCTGAAAAATATGAGCGTTGAAGCCGACCTCAAGGCAAGCGGTCAGGGCACCGGAGTTCTGGAAGCCCCGAGGGGAATTCTCATGCACCATTACCTTGTCAATCAGGGCAGGATCGAACGTATGCGTCTCCTCGTTGCCACGCAATTCAACAACGCCTATATCAATCTGTTCCTCAGGGACCTGGCCGAAAGACATCTTGACGGAGACGACATTTCAAAGGAAGGCGAAAGACTGATCGGCAGATGCGTAAGGATATTCGACCCCTGCCTGAGCTGCGCCACCCACTAAACCCTGATAATATCGCCCTCTTTTAACACCTGAAGATTTTTCATTTTGAGACTGTCGAGTTCTTTTTTGATAGTCTTGAAATATTGGGGTTTGGGATGGGTGATGCAGATGTGTTCGGGGGTCTGCGGTATCCCGGGGATTTCTTCCTTCAGCAGCTCCGGCGTAAGATGGCCCGTATTGACGGCCATGTCCCTCATGATGTTGGGAAAAGAAACGTCGATGATCAGGCATTGAAGTTTTTTGTCTCCGATCTTTTTCCAGGTTGAGGGCGTCGGCCCCGTGTCGCCGGTATAGAAGAACCTTTTGTTTTTTGCATCCTCAACAAGATAACCTACTGCCGGAACGGGATGGTTGACCGTGTAGGGAGTGACTGTATAGCCGTTTATTACAATAGGCTCTGCAACCTTCAGTTTAATAAGATTCAGGATGGCGTCATCAGGATTTGGGATAAGCGTAAAGTCGGGCCACATGGAGCTGTTGAAAAGATGTTTCTTGATGGTTGTAATCACCGGAGAGATGCTGTAAATCTTCACCCTCTGCTTCTTATTTCCAAGGACAATATTATCGGCGAGAAAAGGTATGCTTCTTATATGGTCAAGGTGGGCATGAGTAATAAAAATATGTCTTATCCTTAGCTGTTCTTTCGCGGTCAGAACGCTGGTAATACTCCCGGCGTCGAAAATGATTTCATTATCGAGAAGAAATCCGGGGGCATTATGCCCCGGCAATTCAGCTCCCGAACAGCCTATAACTCTTATATTCATACCCTGCCTATTATACTTTGTTCTTTTATTAACATCAATAAAACCTACTTACCTATAACAACGACCTTTTCACTCTCCCGCGCGAAATCTTTCCATACATCTTTCAGCTTTATATTGAACTGTTTTTGCAGACACTCTTCCGGATCGAGTATTCTCAGGACAAGAAACATGTCTTTGTACACTTTATATTCAAAGGGGAAACATTCGGAAAAAATAATGATACCGGTTTTCCCGAGAGGGTATTCAACCCCCGGTTTGAGCGCCTCCTTATTAAAAGACTTTTCAAGTTCTATGGGCTTGATTTGTTCTGCAGCCTGAGAGTCTATCTTCAGAAAACCCTCTCCGTCTTTCATACCGATTTTTATGGGGACTCTGGATATTGCCTTGTTGGTCAACGGGAAATCGGATCCCGGCGCCCTTCCTATGGTTATGGTATCTTTAAAAAACCAGAGGGCCTCTTCACCGTTGAATTTTGTGTCCGTCTTGCCGGCGTTCTCAAGCTCGCCCGTTAGACGACGGAGCATATCCTCTATGGCCTTTATTTTAAATTGCCGGGAATATAAATATAATTCGATCAGTTCATTGGACTTTTCAAAATCCAGGGCCTTTTGAAGGACCGCATTTTCTTCTTCATCCAACTGTTTTTCCGCACCTGACGGTTTTAGCGCAATCGTATGCTCCACCGCACCGGGGCCTCCGATTGGAGAA
>Ga0315290_10004184_pt1 | contig 10375 bp, 7 predicted proteins | sample YL17G12_0_MG_FD_203627 | JGI IMG/M metagenome (GOLD analysis project Ga0315290, IMG submission 203627) | Sediment microbial communities from Yellowstone Lake, YNP, Wyoming, USA - YL17G12_0 | ecosystem: Environmental > Aquatic > Freshwater > Lake > Sediment | place: USA: Wyoming | collected...
TCAAGGCCTGGAAGTCCGGGTCGGAGCGGAGGGGATCGAAATCGGGCTCGGAGTCGACCCGCGCGCGGTAGGATGGGTCCAGGGCAAAGGCCTTGGACAAGTGCGCCAGGGCCGGCTCCTTCTGACCGCTCAGGCTCAGGTAGCACGCCAGGTTGTAGTGGAGCAGCGCCTCCCGGGGCTCGGCGGCCAGCGCCCGCCCCATCGCCTCGACGGCCTCCGCCAGCCGGCCCGTGCGCTTGGCGCACCACCCGATCGCGAGCCAGGCGTGCACGTTGCCAGAGTCCAACTGCGACGCCTTCCGCAACGAGACAATCGCCTCCTCGTGTCGCTCCAGTGCCCGCAGCGATTCCCCGTGAAGGTACCATCCGTGGGCACTCAGCTCGGCCTCGGCCCTGAGCCGAGCCAACGCCTCCAGCGACTGTTGAGCCATGCCAAGCTCGAGATACCCCTCCGCCTGGCGCTCGATCTGCCTCGATCGGGTCGGATCGCGCTCGCTCACGGATCGGTTGCTCCCAACTTACTCCAGCACGAAGCCGTTCTTGCCCTTCTGGACCTCGAACTGCCGCTGCTTGCCGTCGCGCCGCACCACAAGCTGAAACGGGCCGTCGGACTCCACGGTGATCCTCCACGCGCGCCGATCCGGCCCGGGAGGCTCGGCGACGAGGCTCGTCGTGTGACCGTTGAACCGGAACTGCCGGCAGCCGGCGCGCTTCTGCGCCGCGAGGTCCCAGGTCAGCCGGTTTTCGGGTGCGTCGGGCTTCAGCCCGATGGCGTATTCCAGGAAGTACAGGATGGGCACAATCCCCGTCCAGCCGACGAAATCGCCTTTGGCGGGCTTCCCCGGCCGGACCGAGTCCGGCGCGTAGTTCTCCCAGACCGTCCCCGTCGCCTGAAAGACCTCGCCGACGATCCGCAGGTGCTCCAGGGCGATCTGGCGGGCCAGCTCGTGTTTGCCGTACCGCTCCAGCCCGCGGATGACCATCGTGTTGGTCGGCGACCAGACGGCGCCCTGCCAGTAGCCGCCCGCCGGGTCAAACCCCTCCTGGTCGGCAGGGACGGTGGGCACGCGATGCCTGCGGCCGAAGGTCCGGGGATTACTCAGCTCGGCGGCCAGGGCCTCGGCCTGCTCCGAAGAAGCCACTCCGGCCAGCAGCGCCCAGTAGGCCGCAATGGTCTTGACGGGGACCTGCTTGCCCTCGACGGTGAGGTCGAAGAAGAACTTGCGCTTGGGGTCCCACATCTTCTCGCGGATGACCGGGGCGAGTGCCGCGGCCTCGGCGCGAAACGAGGCGGCCTGGTCCTTCTTGCCCAACAGCTCGGCCATCTCGGCGAGCTGATTGCCGAACAGCACCATTTGGCAGGAGGTATCGACCGCGGTGCCGCCGCCGGCCAAGTGGGGCACGCGCGGCGAGTTGTCCATGCTGGCCCAATCGGTCATGTACAGACCGTTGCCCTGGCGGATGTACTTTTGCAGGGCCCGGTAGTACCGGACCAAGGGCTCGTAGACCAGGCCCACCCGCGTGCGGTCGCCGGTCACGCGCACGCTCTCCAGCTCGGCCCAGGCGAAGATGGGGTGGTTCAGGGCGTCGAGCGTCAGATGGGGCGGCGGCTGCGGCGCCTCACGCCCGACGTACTTGACCGAGAAACGCCCCCAGCGGCTGAACAGGTCCTTGCGGTCCCGGTTGACCCACTCGGCGAAGTCCCGGCCCGTGGCCCGGTCGATCTCGCGGCAGATCTCGCCGTCCTCGTACTGCTTGGCGTAGAAGTTGTCCAACGAGCCGATCCCCGGCACCAGGGGATGGCCGTAGTTCGAGAACATCGTCAGAAAGCAGGTGTCCCAGAGAAAGATGTTCTGGTTGAACGCGGCGTCGATGAACTGGGAGACGAAGCCGCTGCCGGGCTTGGGCTCGTAATAGTTGCGGAACGCCAGCTCCCACGTTTTCCAGTACATCGGGACGTAAAGCGGGTCGTCGTCGTAGATGGGGCTGGGAAGCTTCTCCCGGGTCTCGGAGAGCTTCGGCAGCGGCTTGGGTACGTACTGTTTTTTGGCGAAGTAGACTCCTTGCGCCGCCTGCCCCAACGCCGCCTGCGCTGCGGCCAGGACGAGCGGAATCGCAGCCAGAAGGGCGACAACGGTCGCCAACGTGCGAGATTGATGGTACATTTTCGGTGCTCCCGTCAGGGTTCCTGTCGCCGGCCATGGTAGCCCGGGCCGCGGCGCCGTGCAATCCCTCCCGCCGAGCGAACTCGGCCGCTGGGCGGGAGTCCATACACCTTGCCGAAGGCATGGTCTTGGGTGGCATGCCGTCACAGGCGCAGCCTGGGTCGGCATGCGAACATGCCCACCCGACGCTTCGCGTCGTGAGGGCATGCCACCCGTCGGGCTCCAGGCAAAGGAGGACTGAAATGGCTTGTTCAACGCGATCGAGCACGGCGGCGGCGTGGTGTGTCCAGTGCAGGGGATGGCTGCTCCTGGCGATGGCGGTTGCCCGGCTCGGCGACACGGCCGCCCGGGGCGAGGAGCCCACGAATCTCCTGTTCCACGCGTCGTTTGAAGAGAAGCTTCTCGCGTCCACAACACGCGGGCCGGTCGGGCCCGGCGTCGCGCTGAACGTCCCGAGCCCACTCCCCGACGGGAAAGTGGGCAAGGCCGTGCCGGTCGAGAAGGGCGTCCGCCTTGCCTATCCGGCCAAGGGCAACGTGAACCCCGGGTCCGGCTCCGTGCTCCTCTGGATCAAGCCGCAATGGCAAGGCCGAACGGCCGAGGAGCTTGGGCTGGGCAGCCGAGGGCTGTTCGATTGTACCACGGTCGACCGGGACAACAGCGAACTCTACCTCGCCTACTTCGCCCGCATCCCGGGCATCGCCGCCACCTTCGACTCGCTGGGCAAAAGGGAGATGCACGGCCTGCCGACGCCCTGGACGGACGACCGGTGGCACCACGTGGCCATGACCTGGGACTGCACGGCGGGGATCTCGCTTTACTGCGACGCGACGGAGATCCTGCGCAAGAGCGTCGCCTGGAAGCCCCGGCCGACGGGCTCGTATTTCTCGGTCGGGTCCGGGTACACCTTCGGGAACCCCATCGCCGGCCTTGTGGACGAGCTGTTCGTTTACGACCGGCCGCTCTCCCGCGACGAGATCCTCGAGCACTTCCAATGGACGGGCGGGAAGCTGCCCAGGATGCCGTACCGGAAACCGTACGACGGGCCCGTCGAGCAAGCCAAGCTCGACCCGAGTTATCTCAAGGTCCCGCAGAGGACGCCCCTTGCCCCACGGCCGGAACTCGACGGTCTGGAGCACTTCGTCATCCACTACGACAAGAAGTGGTACTGCGGTCACCCGCGCCAGGGCGTCTTCGCCTACTTCGGCGGCGGCGAACTCGTGGTCGGCCACAACCACGCCCCCTGCAACTACGCCGTGCCTTTCGACGTGAGGCACGACCTCGGCGGGTACCACAGCCGCGCCGTCCTGCTCCTCCAGCGCTCCCGCGACGGCGGCAAGACCTGGCCCCGGGAAGACGAGGTGGTCGTCTACGACGAGACGATGACCACGGCCCGGAAGCGGGCGTTCCTCGACCAGCCGGGGGCCCGCCGCGAGCCCTACGATATGTTCCGGCCCGAGTCCGTGCTCTTCTTCGGGCGGACCTATTTGCCGGAGGACCGCGATCGGGTGGCGGTCTGCTTTGCGCTCCGCTCGCCGGACAAGGGCCGGACGTGGGAAAAGGTGCCCACGATCGTGCGCCATCCCGACGGCGACCTCGTCCGGGTACACAAGGACTGCCATCCCGTGGTACGCATGCCCGACGGCAAGACGCTCCTGGCCGTGATGGGCCTGGCCGAGCCGGGCGGCCCCGCAATCTACGCCTCGGACGACCACGGGCTATCGTGGCGGTTCCTAAGCCGCGTTGGCTGGGACCGCTCCGGGCAGGGAAGTTTCACCTACGCGGGGCTCCTGCGCATGCCCGACGGCGAACTGCACTGTTACGCCCTGCACATCGCCCACGGCGGCTCGACGGTGGACGGGCTGAAGAACGCCATCTGCCTGTTCCGGTCCGCCGACGGCGGCACGACGTGGACCGAGCCGGTGCCCATCGTGGGCCAAGGCCGCAAAGGATGGAAGAACCCGGCGCCGACGGGCCACGTCCACTACCGCTCCCCGTGGCCGATCTTGCTCAAGGACGGCCGCATCCTGGTCCTGTTCGCGCGCCGGTGGATGCCCATGGGCATCGGCGGCGTGGTCAGCGCGGACGCGGGCCGGACGTGGAGCGAGGAGTTCGTCGTGCGCGACGACGGCGCCGGCCCGGACCTGGGTTACCCGGTGGGCTGCCAGCTCGACGACGGGCGTATCTTCATCGCCTACTACAACACGATGCCCGACGGGAACGGCTTCGGCGGCACGCGCTACGTTGCCGGCAGCCGTTTTCGCATTCGGTAGAAGCGGCCGCTACTTCGCGATCCCCGGCCACAAGAGGGTCTGCCACCAAACCACGTCCCCGTCGCGGAAGAACCACACGCGGACCCGGGTCGGCTGGGAGAAGTGCTCCGCCGGCAGCTCCAGGCGGAGCGTCTCCCCGTCGACGTCCCAGGGCTCCAGCGGGAAGTACGCCACCCGGCAAATCGTGTCCTTGCCATCGCCCTTCGGCGGAAACACCACGTGCGCGGCCGCGCGCCCCAGGCGGTTCTTCAACGCCACCACCTGGAACTCCAGCCCCTTCTGCTTGAACGCCTTCGCGCGCCGCGCCTCTTCGGTCAGGTCGAGGCAGCGGTAGACGGCCAACGTCACGTCCCCCTTCATTAGCGCCGCGACGAACGCCATCGGCTGGATCGCCGTGGTGTCGGGCTCGTCGTCGGCCACCAGCCGCACTTCCACCGACGGCTTCGTGTGGACCTTCCATGGGTAGTGAACCACCAGCAGCGGCTTGCCCGGCGGCCAGGTCGAGACCTCGACGTACGTGCGGTCGGGGTCCGAGCTGGCGAACTGGCTGAACTGAGGCCGTTTCCCCGATGGCCGGTCCTTCACCGGCGCCGGCTCCTTCTTGGCAGCCGGCTCCTTCTTGGCAGCCGGCTCCTTCTTGGCCGGTGGCTGGGCCAGCAACGGACCCATCCCAGCCAAAGCCGCCACACCCAACGCCAGCACAACCCCCAGACAAGTTCTTCTCACGGCCTTGGCTCCCTGGTTCGGAAGGCACTCCCGAAAAGGTGTTCTACATCTATCCTATCTTGCCAGAATTCACAATGGTCAGGCAAGAGCTGAGTTGGGAAAACCGGAGACAATGGGGCGGGAGTTCCATATCCCCCATTAGAGTTATTTTGATCGGGTTATTGGCTGCGCCGCGGCCTCATCGGCCTCATCCTTGTGTCGGGCATCCAATCCGGTATACTGGGAGTTTCGCGTGAGCGAGTCGAATCGTGATGGGGAGAGCCTGAATGGGTCAGTTCTGTGAAATCTGTGGCAAGACGCCTGCCGTGGGCAACCAGGTGAAGACCCGCGGCCGGGCCAAATACCTCGGCGGGGTGGGGACCAAGATCACCGGGATCACGCGGCGGAAGTTCAAGCCCAACCTCCGTACGGTCCGGGTGAGCACCCCCAGCGGCACGCACAAGACCATGCGGGTGTGCGCACGCTGCCTCCGTGCGGGCACGGTAACCAAGACCGTGCGGAATCACCCCTTCAAGCTTCAGGGGGCGGTGGCCGCCGAGAAGAAGCCGGAGCTGCTCAAGGCCGAGCAAGTGCCAGCCGGGGCACCGGGCCCCTATGCCCCTCCGGAGGGCGTCAAGGTCCGCAAGCGAAAGCGGAAGTAAGGACGAGGAGTAGCCCCAGGCTTGGGGGGCGTTGAGCCACCTCATTGTGTCCCACGGCCGCACACATCCTCGCCGTCTCAGCGAAGAGGGCGTCAGCACGCTGTTCCCGTCGTGTCAGGCCCGGGAGAGACACCGTGAGAAAGCAGGCCGTCCAGTATTGGAACCGCATCGCCTCGACAAGTGAGGCGGAAGCGCGCGATGCGGTGCTGTGTGGATTCCGTTCCGAGCGGGCATTCGATGACGCCGGCCGCGAGGACGCCTCGCACCTGTTGCTCCCGTTTGTGGCGCCGACGGACACCGTCCTCGACGTCGGGTGCGGCCTGGGGCGGCTGCTTAGGTGGGTCGCTCCGGCCTGTCGCAGGGCGATCGGCGTGGACGTGTCGAAGGAGATGCTCGCGAAGGCGCGGGCCCGCGTGAAGGGCCTGCGAAACGTCGAGCTGAAGCGGGTCCCCGTGAGCCTGAGGATTCCGGTTCCCGACAAGAGCATCGACTTCGCGTACTTCTACCACGTGTCCGAGCACCTTGATCGCGAGGACACCTACAAGATTCTGCGCGAGATCCGCAGGTGCCTCCAACCGAGAGGCCGTGCGCTCGTGCAATTCTCGCTCCTGGATCACCCCGACAATCAAAGGGAGTTTCGCACTTGGGCACGCGAGGGCGATGAGGAAGGCGTCCGCTCCCGATTCTACAGCGAGACCGAAGTCGGCACCTTGCTCGGCATGGTCGCGCTGTTTCCGCAGATTCGCCTGTACATCCCGGGCGAGTTCGTCGTGGTCGTGACGAGAAGGGACTCGCGTGTGCTCGGCCAGATGCCGCTGGTGCGGCTGCCGCACGCGCAGCGCGAGTCGGCACGAAGCGACCGTCCCGCGCCGGGCAACAACCGGCCGCACCGGCCGGCGCCGGCGCGCCGCCGGTGAACGGGAGCGCTAGCCCGCATTTCTCACCGGCCGGGGGAAACGTCAGCCACCTCACTCGGCAGCGACGCCGGCCTCGCGATGCGGCCGGTTGTAGGTCGTGTACACGCTCACGCTGAGTCCCGGGATCGTGTCCCGAAAGGTCGCGCTGCCGGAAGCCACGTCGAATTGCCTTTCCGGGGAAACCACCACGTCCGATCGGTCGCGATCGGCGTGCGTTACCCGGTGCCGGCAGAGCGTTTGCCCGGCACTCAGGCCGCGCAGATCGTAGGGTGCTCTGTGAGCACCCATCCAGGAAACACCGGCCAAGTATTCCGTCAAATAGACGGTGCTCGCAGAGCACCCTACCTGGGCTGATTCTCCGGCTGTGCAGAACATTATTCAACAGGCAGCACGCCGAAGGATTAGCATAAGCGCCCTCGCCAACGGACTCAAGAAGGCCGGCATCGGGGGTTGGCCAGCTCGCCAAGCACGGCGTGTTGTTCCGGCCGGGCACGCTGTCTCGTTCTGAAACGTAGCGAAGCGGCACTCCCGACGGCTACAATCGAGGTAACCGTTGACGGGGAATGTCCCAGCAGAAGGACTGGCGATGCGCTCGAAGCAAGTCGTGTTTCTGTTGAGCTGTGTGAGCGTCTGCCTCGCGTTGGAGGTACTGCCGGCCGCCGTGGCGGAAGACCTGCCGGGCGATCGGCCGCCCGGCGGCTTTCACCTGGTGGCCGAGGACGATTGCGGCAGCGCTGAGCAGACGCACGTCGTGGTCGGCACGGCCTGGACCTATCCCGAGAGCATGGTCCAGGCGGAGGAGCCCTATCGCACTCTCGTGTTCGACAACCAGGAGTGCCTGTTTCGCTATTTGAATCCCAATCCGCTCGCCGCGTACAAGGTCGACGTGGTCTACCTGGACAACGGTGGCCGGGTGCAGCGCCTGGAGGCCAACGGCCGCGAGGTGCACGGCAACCTGCCGCTGCCGGTCGGGCGTCCCCGCCGCTTTGTGTACGACATTCCCCGGGCGGCCTACGCCGACGGCAAGAACCTGGAGCTGCGTTTCATCAGGGTCGCCGGTGCGAACGCCGTGGTCTCGTACGTCCGCATCTGGTCCACCGAGCGGACGCCCCTGGGCGCCCCTCCGCCCGAACAGCGTGCGGCGTTCCCCCCTCCCGCGGTCGAGCCTGCGAAGCCCATCGTCCCGCCCAAACCGCTGTGGCCGGCCAACGGGCCCATCGAGGAAGACTGGACGCTCCAGGACGAAGCCTATTGCCGCCCCGTTGGCGCGGGCTGGGAGGCACCGGCCGACGCGATCCGGTCCCGGGTCATCCCGAGCGTCCAGCGGCAGATCGAGCGAGGCGCTATCTTGTTGGCCGATCTGCCGCGGCTCGGCGTGAAGGACCTCGAGGCCGACGCCAAGCGCCTGGCCGAGGCTGCGGCGGCCTGCCAGTCGCTTGTCCGTGCGAAGTCCGTGGATCCCGAAACCTGGAAGAAGGCGTATTTCGATTCTCGCTGGGCCGTGCGCAGGCTGGCGCTGGCCAATCCCTTGCTCCATCAGGGGGAAGGGCTGTTGTTTGTCCGCAGACACCATCCGCATTTCGCGCATCAATGTGCCCGGCGCCGGGCGGCGGCCAATCACGTCGGCGGCGAGATCTGCCTGCTCCGCGGGATCCGGCCGGACAAAACGGTCTTGTTCGGGGAAATCGTCCGTCTCACCCGGGGCAAGTTCCCCGAGGGGGTCTTCGGCCGGCCCGACGTCTCTTTTGACGGCCGGCGGATCGTCTTCGGGTTCGGCCCCAAGCTCGGCGTTCCAGCGGCGCAGCATCCTTTGGCCCGGCATCGGGAGGACGGGCCCTGCGGCTATTTCCAGGTCTGGGAGATGACGCTCGACGGGCACAGCCCGCCGAGACAACTGACCCACGACGGCAGCCAATGCGAGAACGCCGACCCTCTGTATCTTCCGGACGGGCGGATCGGTTTCATGTCGGAGCGGCAGGGCGGGCTGGTCCAGTGCGGCGACTGGGCCCTGAGCTACTGCCTGCACACCATGCAGCCCGACGGCTCGGATATCCGCCAGGTCACCTGGGCCAAGGACGGCGAGTGGGACCCGAGCCTCATGGACGACGGCACCATCCTGCTGACCCGCTGGGAATACATGATGCGCTTCTGGGCCCCCACGCAACTCCTGTGGAACGTGCGGCCCGACGGCACGAACCCGCGGGTGATCGGCGGGTACCTGCTCGGCGAGCGGAACTACGCCATGTGCCGCCAGGTTCCCGGCCGGGGCAAGGTGGCGTGCATCGATTCCGGGCACCACAACGACGGCAGCGGCAGCGTGCTGGTCGTGGACCTCAACCGCGGCCGCGACTCGGTGGCCGGGGTGCGGACCGTGGCGGCCGGACATTACGACTGCCCCTATCCGCTCGACGAGAACTACTTCCTCGTCTCGCACGTCCCCAGGACGGACCGCCCGGCCGGCACCACCGAGTACGGCATCTACCTGCTGGACGCCTGGGGTGGCCGGGAGCTCCTCTACCGCGATCCGGAATTGTCGGCCATGTTCCCCATGCCGCTTCGGCCGCGGCCCAGGCCGGGGCTGGTGGCGGCGACGGCGGGGTCGGCGGGGTCGGCCGAGGGGGAGTTCGGCGAGTTCTTCGTGGCCGACGTGCACCAAGGATTGCCCGAGCGGGTCCGCGGCAAGGCCCGCTCTCTGCGGATCGTCGAAGCCCACGAGCGACACCTGCTGACGCTCCCCTGGAACGTCGAGGTGGGCATCGACTCGGGCTTCGAGACCAAGACCGTGCTGGGCACGGTCCCGGTGGAGGCCGATGGCTCGGCGTACTTCCGCGTGCCGGCCGGCAAGGCGGTGTTCTTCGCCGTGCTCGACGAGAGCGACCGGGCCCTGCACGTGATGCGGATGACGACCACGGTGCGGCCGGGCGAGCGGATCGGCTGCGTGGGCTGCCACGAGCCGATGGGCCGGGCCCCGCCGCAAGGCCGCCCGCCGCAGGCCGCGCTTCGCCCGGCGTCGACGATCCAGCCGCCGCCGTGGGGGCTTCGCCCGATGGGGTTCCCCGAGCTGGTCCAGCCGATCCTCGACCGCCACTGCACCCGCTGCCACGACGGCGCCTTAGGCCCCGAGAAATCGTTCGACCTCAGCGCCCCGAAGAACGCCTCGCTGGCGCTGGAGAAGTGGTACAGCGACACGATGTACCAGGACAAAACGTCTTACGTGAACCTCCGCCGGTACGTGAAGCACGCGCCGATCCACCAGTACGACACGCCGCCCTTGGCCTGGGGCTCGCGCGTCAGCCCGCTTTTGGACGTGCTGGCCAAGGGACACTACGCCGTGACGCTCAGCCGCGGCCAATGGCAGGCGCTGGCCGCCTGGATCGACTGCAATGCCCCGTACCTCGACGACTTCCGCAAGCTCGCGGCCGACCCGGTCGAGCGGCTCGCCTCCGGGCCCGGCCCGTGAGTGCTCGGGTGGAAGCCACGGGAGGAGAGAAAGACATGAATCGCACCGGCCTGGAGAACGGATTGCACGCGATCACGAAAGCACCTTGTGTCCTATTGGCGTTGCACCGTCGGAAAGGTTAGCCATTCCCACAGGGGCCACACATGGTCGGTCAGGCCGGCGGCCATGGCGGGAGTCCGCGGCAGCCATTGGCC
>Ga0315290_10004186_pt1 | contig 10374 bp, 9 predicted proteins | sample YL17G12_0_MG_FD_203627 | JGI IMG/M metagenome (GOLD analysis project Ga0315290, IMG submission 203627) | Sediment microbial communities from Yellowstone Lake, YNP, Wyoming, USA - YL17G12_0 | ecosystem: Environmental > Aquatic > Freshwater > Lake > Sediment | place: USA: Wyoming | collected...
TCTACGGTGACCTGGGCTCCGCGGTGCTTCATGAAAGCATAGGGCCGCTATTGCCGGTCTCAAACTACGGTGCGATGAAGCTGGCATCAGAAGCCCAGTCATGCGCCGCTGCCGAGGCGTACCTCGGGCGCGTCAACATCTTCCGCTTTCCAAACGTGGTGGGCGTGCCGGCCACGCACGGCGTGATTCTGGACTTCACGCGCAAACTGCTGCAGGACGGCAGCGTGCTGCACGTGCTGGGCGACGGCACGCAACAAAAGGCCTATCTGCACGTTTTCGACTTGGTGGGGGCCATGTTGGCGATCCGGCGCCGTGAGATCGTGGGCAAGGTCGAAGTGGTCAACATTGGCCCTGTTGATGATGGTGTATCGGTGCGCTGGATCGCCGAACAAGTGGTGCAACGCGTGAGCCCAAATGCGCGAATCGCGTTTGGACAGGGCAACAGGGGTTGGGTGGGCGATGTGCCAAAGTTCACCTACTCCACAGCACGGCTGCAGTCCTACGGATGGGCGCCGGCACTCGACTCAAGAACTGCGGTCCGCCGTGCAATCGATGAAATCGCAACGCAGCATGGCCTGTGACGCTCTCAACTCCGCGCCGTCGTCCCCGCCTCGCGTGTCGGTCGTGGTGCCGGCTTTCAACGAATCGGCCGAGGTGTTGGCAGCAAGCCTGGGCAGCCTGCGTGCTCAGACCTACGATGATTTCGAATGCGTGGTCGTCGACGAGAGCACGCGTCCGGAACTCGCACAAGCGTGCCGCGCAGCCTGTGAGCTTGACCCGCGCTTCCGCTATGTGCACCCGTCCACGCGGCTAGGCCTGGCCGCGAGCCTGAATTACGGCATCCAACTGGCACGTGGCGAGCTGATCGCGCGCTTCGATTCTGACGACATCTGTATGCCAGAGCGATTGGCTCAGCAGGTGGTCTACATGGACGCTTACCCGGAAGTGGGCGTACTCGGTGGCGGGCTGGAGATCATCGCCGAAGACGGCCGCACGCTGGCCTTCCGCGACTACCCGCAGGAACATGACGCCATTGAGAAACGCTTCCAGACCACTAACGCGATCGCCCACCCAACAGTAATGTTGCGCAAGGTCCTGATCGAAAGACATGGGGGTTACGACGCCGACTTCCGGTACGCCGAAGACCTGGAACTGTGGCTGCGACTACTCAACTGCGGTGTCCGCTTCATGAATCTGGGCAACGTTCTGGTGCGCTACCGGCAAGAATCCACCGCGCGCAATCGTCACAACTGGCAGTTCAATCGCCGCGCGCGCTGGCGCAACTTCAGCAGTCGGTACCTGCCATGGCGAGTCGCAGGGCTACTGGCAGTAAGCGCATGGGCGCTCTTACCGGCCAGGCTGCAGGAGCCGGTGTTCAAGGGCCTTCTGTTCCGACGTGCCGAGTGAAGAGGGCGCAGCGTTGAACGGTTGCGAAGTGGCGATATTGGCCGGTGGAGCTGGCACGCGCTTGAAAACGCGTACAGGCGGCCTGCCAAAGCCGATGGTGCCGGTCCTTGGCCGGCCAGTTCTTGAGCACCTCTTGGCGCTGTGCATGCGCCACCGCTACACGCGTATCGCGCTGCTGGTTCACCACGAGCATGATGCAATCCGCGGCCATTTCGGTGACGGGCACCGCTTTGGCGTCGAGCTCAGCTACCACGTCGAAACCGAAGCGCGCGGAACCGCGGGTGCGCTGCGCGACGCGCTGCCGGCGATGAGCGAGCGCTTCCTGGTGCTGTATGGCGACACCTACGCTGACGTTGACCTTCAACGAGTTTGGCAGCAGCATGTCGCCAGCGGCGCTGCTGCCACGCTGCTGCTACACCCAAACGACCACCCCTACGACTCGGACTTGGTGGAGGTGGACGCCGCCTCGCGCGTGCTCGCGGTGCACGCGTATCCACACCCGGAAGGCGAAGTACACGCAAATCTGGTCAACGCGGCGCTTTACGTCATGGAGCGCGAGGGTCTGGCAGAAGCCATACCTGCCGTCGGCAAGGCCGATCTTGCCAAGCACACCTTCCCAGCGATGCTGCGCCTAGGTAAGTACCTGCACGCTGTGGTGACGCCGGAGTACATCAAGGACATGGGGACTCCTGAGCGCCTGGACAAGGTTGAACGCGACATCGTGTTCGGCCTGCCGCAACGGTTGTCCTCGCGCCAGCGTCGCTCAGCTGTCTTCCTGGACCGCGACGGCACGCTCAACGAAGAGGTCAATCACCTGCGCGACCCCGTCCAATTGCGCCTGATCGATGGTGCAGCCGCCGCTGTTCGAGTGCTTAATCGGGTCGGTCGATTGGCGGTGTGTGTGACAAATCAACCGGTGGTAGCGCGTGGCGACTTGTCTGTAGGGCAGCTCGCGCGCATCCATGCCTCGCTCGACCATCAATTGGGTCGCGAGCGCGCCTACCTGGACCGTCTGTACTACTGCCCGCATCACCCCGACCGTGGCTATCCGGGGGAGGTGGCGGCGCTGAAAATGGCCTGCGACTGCCGCAAGCCCGGCACCGGCATGATCGATCGCGCTGTAGCTGAACTGGCGATCGCGCGCGCCGACTCGTGGATGGTGGGCGACGCGACTTCCGACATCCGCGCCGGAAACCGAGCCGGCTTGCGAACGGCGCTGGTCCGCACGGGGCAGGCCGGCCGCGACGCCAAGTATCCCGACCTGCCCGACTATGTGATGGCTGACATCGGCGCAGCCGTTGACTGGATCGTGCACGGTCATCCGGCGATGGCGCGGCGCCTGCTTCCAGTGGCTGCGGCTGCTGCATCCGCACGGCTCGTGCTGATTGCCGGATTGGCACGCGCCGGCAAAAGCTGCGCTGCGCGCGTGTTGGCCGAACTGCTGGCACCTACCGGCCGTACCGTACACGTCGTGTGCGCTGACGGCTGGCTGCGGCCGCCGGCAGAGCGGCCTGAGGGCGTGGGTGTACTGCAGCGCTATGACGTCGAGGCGCTTGGAAACGCGATGGCGCCTCTGTTCGAAGGGAGTGGGCGCCACCTGATTCGCGTACCGTTGTACGACCGTGACCGTCGGGCCGTGACTGAAAGCAGGGACCTCTCGGTGGCACCGGAAGACCTGGTAATTGTCGAAGGGGTGATCGCGTTGATGGTGCCGGCGTTGCGCGAAGCCGCACGGGTGCGCGTGCAGGTGGAGGCCGACGACGCGCAGCGCCACAGGCGACTACAGGTTGACTACGCCTGGCGACAAGATATTCCCGTTGACCTGGGCGCCACGCTCCTCGCTCGCGAGGTTGATGAGGTGCCAGCCGTGCGCGCCGCTGCGGCCAACGCAACCCATCGCATCCCCAACGAGTGACCTGCCGATGATCGTAAGCAAGACACCCCTGCGCATGAGCTTCGTCGGCGGCGGCAGCGATTTGCCCGCCTTCTACCGCGAAGAGGCGGGCGCGGTGCTGTCGACGTCGATCGACAAGTACATGTACATCGCCGTCAACAGGAAGTTCGATGGCCGCATCCGCATCAGCTACACCAAGACTGAGGACGTGAGCCGGCCGCACGAGGTGGAGCACCCGCTGGTCCGCGAGGCACTGGCCATCACCGGCATTGAGGGCGGCATCGAAATCGCGTCGATGGCCGACATCCCTTCGCGTGGATCGGGCCTCGGCTCTTCGAGCGCCTACACCGTTGGTCTTCTCAATGCGCTTTATGCATACAAGAGCGAATATGTGCCAAAGGAAAAGTTGGCGCGCCAAGCCTGCGAGATCGAGATAGATCGCTGCGGCGAACCGATCGGCAAGCAGGACCAGTACGCAGCCGCATACGGGGGCCTCAATCTGATCCGTTTCCACCCCGACGAGGCCGTTTCGGTGGACCCTGTGATCTGCTCGCCGGAGCTGCTGCGCGCGCTGGAGGCGTCGATGCTTGTATTCTTCACCGGTCGCACACGGAGCGCCTCGGCCGTCTTGGCCGAGCAGGCCAAGGCTATGCAGGCCATTGACCGCCGCGTGCTTGTGCGGCGTATGGTGCAGCTGGCGTTCGAACTCAAGGCCGAACTCGAGGCGGGTTCGCTCGACAACTTCGGGGCCATCCTGGACGAGAACTGGCGGCTCAAATCGCAACTCACTTCGGGTATCAGCGACCCGCAGATTGACGCGTGGTACCGTACCGGCATGGCCCACGGGGCGGCGGGCGGCAAGCTGCTCGGGGCCGGCAATGGTGGATTCCTGATGTTCTTCGCGCTGCCGCAGTTCCACGCCGCAATTGCCCAATCGCTCGCGGACCTGCAGCCCGTGACCTTCCGGTTCGACCGCGCCGGCGCCCAAATCGCTTTCTATCAACCCTCTAGATGAATCCGACCATGGAAACGACAGTATTCACGCCGAAGAATTATCTTGACGCGCACGCGCAATTGGCAAAGCGCCTGGACTGGGCTTCGTTCCAGGCCGGGGTGGACTTGGTCAAGCGCAAGTTCCTTGAAGGGAAGCGCGTGATCACCTGCGGTAACGGTGGCAGCGCGTCGACCGCGTCGCACTACATCACCGACTGGAGCAAGATGGGGAACTTGGCCACCGGTGGCAAGTACCGCGGCTTGTCGCTGTGTGACAACATCGGACTCATCACTGCCTATGGCAACGACATGTCGTACGACGAGATCTTCGTTGGCCAGTTGAAGGCTCTGCTCGACGATGGCGACTTGGTGATTGCCGTTAGCGGCAGCGGTAACTCGCCCAACGTGCTCAAGGCAGTGGAATATGCCAACGCCAATGGTGCGGAGACACTGGCAGTGGTCGGCTACGACGGAGGCAAGCTCAAGGTAATTGCCCATCACAGCGTGGTGGTGCCGTCGTTCGATATGCAGTTGTGCGAAGACGTGCACCTGATGTTCGGGCACATGGTGATGAAGACCCTATGCGGCGGCGACATCCGCGTGTGAGCGCGCTGGCCCGCCCGGCGAGCGCTGCGCAATGCACAAGCCTGCGCCCGACCCGTTGACCCTGGCCGCCGTGCCACGCGCGCGGCTGAAGTCGCTGGCCAGGCGAATCCTTTCCTTCCTGGGGCTCAACATCCGCTTCGCGGTGACGCCTGGCGTTTCGGTCCTTGGCTTTAACGTCTTCGTTGATGACCGGCCCGGCCCACCGAAGGGGCGCGCACAGTACGCGTTACAGGCAGCGCTACACCTCAAGCCGGCCACGGTGCTGGATGTGGGTTCTGGCGGCGGCGACCACGCGCGGGCGTTCGTCGAGGCTGGGGCGCAGGTGCTGTGTGTGGACTTCGGCACGTCGATCTACGCCCGCGCTGGGCAGCGTGGATCACTGGAGGTGACTCACGTTGACTTCAACCGTTTCGTGCCAGCACGCAGGTTCGCACTCGTGTGGGCGTCGCACGTGCTGGAGCACCAGCGCAACGTCGGCCAATTCATCGAGAAGCTGATCGAGTGTTGCGCCGACGACGGGCACATTTGCATCACGTTGCCCGACCCGCATCGCAACCTCTGGGGCGGACACCTGACACTGTGGAGCCCAGGGCTGCTGGCATACAACATCGTTCTGTGCGGTGTGGATCTCTCGGCATCGCGATTGATTCGCGGCACGAACGAATTCAGCATTCTGTTCAGCCCTAAACGGATACAGCTACCGGCGGCGCTCAGCTATGACAACGGTGATCTCACCCTGTTGAGCACATTCTTACCTGCCGGCCTGTCGGAGAATGTCGACCCCTGGCGGCAATGGTGAGCGCGTGCATTGATCGTCTGGCGGTACTTGACGCCCCGGTCAGGCGCCCTCGCTGAAAGTGTTGAGGATCGACTCGTAAATGACCCGGGCCTGATCGAACAGCACGAACAGCGCGAAAATGGCGACGTGCCGCGTCAATTTACCGCGTATGGCAAAGAATGCGATAAGCAGGGACAACAACAGGTTCATCATGCGCGCCGCCGATGAAATGGTGATCGCCGGTGCGCTCATCAGCAGCAGTACGACCGCCGTCGCATAGACGGCGGGCAGTAGCGCGAGCCCTAGGACGCCAAGAAACACGCGAAGCCGCCGCTCGATCTCGCTGCTGCGGTACAGCGAAAGCAGATGTGCGCGCACATGCCAGATCCCTACGCCATAGGCGCCCCAGTACAGGTACTTTCCCAGCGAGACAGTCAGCTCGCTTTCCGCCGCCCAGCCGTAGAAGGCGTCCACAGCCGATCCACCGCCGCCTTCGCTTGAGAAATAGTAGCCAACAACACAGGCGAAGGCGAGCGTGACGAGTGATGTTCCGCGCAAGCGTTCTAGTTCGGCAGCCGTCGAGCGCTGGCCCACATGCTCGATGGCATATGCGCCGAGCCACGCAACCAGCAAGATGCCTGCGGCGGAATGGATGGCATAGGCTACGCCGAGCAGGAGGAATGACAGGCATCTACGCATGAACGGGCCGAGCGCTGCGGCAGCCGGGCGGCGCTGTAGGCTTGCCATCGCAATGAGCACCAGGGTCGCCGCAAGTCCTTCGCGAATCTGAACTGTGAAGCGCGTCGCGGCGAGTGGGATGATGCCGAGAAAGAGCAACGGCCAGTGGTGTCGCGTCGTGTCGAAGGCAATCACGTGTCCTGCCAACAATTGGTACATGAACAGTGCGAAATACGCGCCCAGCCCTATTCGAAAACCTTCGTAACTCGTTGGGCCCAGGAACCAGGCGACGGCTGACGTAAGTGACAGAAACAGCGGATCGCGCCCTTGCGCTGCCAGCCAACTGCCGCCGTCCTCGTAGATGCGCTGGTAGCCGAACCAATCTGGATTCAGTTCGTCACGCAAGGTCCACATCAACACGCACAGGAGGAGCGTGCCCACGAGCGCGGTGACCGGCCTTGCCCTTACTTTGCTCCGCCGCAGAGAGGAGATATCAGTCATATCGTCCTAACCGACTCAGGCCTTTCACTTGTGATAGGCCAAGTCTTGGAAGCCTGCGAGCTTGACGAGGCGGTCGCGCTTGGCGGCAACATAGTCGCTTTCGACCATCTCGCTCACAAGCTCGGCCAACGTAGTCGCCGGCGACCAACCCAACTGGCGCTTGGCCTTGCCGGGATCGCCGAGCAAGGTCTCCACTTCTGTTGGTCGAAAGTACCGCGGATCGACGCGCAAGATCACGTCGCCGGCCTTGCACTGCGCCTTGTCGCCACTGACAACGGCCACGGTGCCGACTTCTAGCGGGCCATCTCCGCTGAAGGCCACGGTGATGCCGAGTTCGGCCGCCGCCCGCTGCACGAATTCGCGCACGCTGACCTGCACGCCGGTGGCGATGACGAAGTCTTCCGGCTTCTGCTGTTGCAGCATCAGCCACTGCATCTCGACGTAGTCGCGCGCATGGCCCCAGTCACGCAGTGCAGACAGGTTGCCCAGGTACAGGCAGTCCTGCAGGCCGAGTGCGATGCGGGCCAGGGCGCGGGTGATCTTGCGGGTCACGAAAGTCTCGCCGCGCAGCGGGCTTTCGTGGTTGAACAGGATGCCGTTGCAGGCGTAGATGCCGTAGGCCTCGCGGTAGTTGACTGTGATCCAGTAGGCGTAGAGCTTGGCCACCGCGTAGGGGCTGCGCGGGTAGAAGGGTGTGGTTTCCTTCTGCGGCGTTTCCTGCACCAGGCCATACAGCTCGCTGGTGCTGGCCTGGTAGTACCGCGTCTTCTTCTCCAGGCCCAGCAGGCGGATGGCTTCCAGCAGGCGCAGCGCGCCGATGCCGTCGGTGTTGGCGGTGTACTCCGGCTCTTCAAAGCTCACCGCCACATGGCTCATTGCGCCGAGGTTATATATCTCATCGGGCTGCACGTTCTGAACGATGCGTATCAGATTTGAGGAGTCGGTCAGGTCGCCATAGTGCAGTTTGAAGCGCTGGTTCGCGACGTGAGGGTCTTGAAACAGGTGATCGATGCGGTCGGTGTTGATGAGGCTGGTGCGGCGCTTGATGCCGTGCACTTCATACCCCTTTTGCAGCAACAGTTCCGCAAGGTAGGCGCCGTCCTGGCCTGTTACGCCCGTGATGAGGGCAACTCGCTTGTTTGTCATGTTGAATGTGATCAGAGTTGACGCAAGGCGCTCGTTGCACTGTCCATCGGGAAGTGGTGGTTACCGATGAACAGGCCCTTCGCGTCGATGTGGTCTGCGTTCTTGAGAGGGAAGGGGATCGAGTGATCGAAATGCGCCACGACCGGATTCTTGGCGAAGTTGCCGGTGACGATGGGTCGGCATTCGAAGCCCAGACTTGTCAGCCGCTGCACCAACTGTTGCCTCGTCCATGTTGATCCAGGGCGAATCACCAGACTGAATCCGAACCAACTGCTGCTCCCGATCTCGCGCTGAAGCATCAGGTCCGTGTGATCGCGCAGCGCTTCCAGAACCAATGCTGCGTTGCGTCGGCGTTGCTCGATGAAAGCAGGGAGCTTCTTGAGCTGCTCCGTGCCGATGGCTGCCTCCATTTCGAGCGGTCGAAGGTTGTAGCCCGGCAGCACAAACTTGAACGATTCTTCGAACGGGTCGTCGCTCTTGACTCCCGTGACACGGTTGTGCTTAGGCAGATTGCGAGTCCAACCGTGTGCCCGCAGGCACAGCATCACGTGATGCAACTCCTCGTCGTCGGTGGTGACCATGCCGCCCTCCATGGTAGACATGTGGTGGCTGAAGAAGAAGCTGTACGTGCCCATGACGCCGAACGTCCCGGCGAGTTGGTCGCCGTAACGCGCGCCAAGTGATTCGCAGTTGTCCTCCACCAAGACCAAACCGTGTCGACGAGTCAAGGCTTCAATTGCGCGAAAATCGTTCGGGTTGCCCAGGAGGTTGACGGCCATGATCGCCCTCGTACTTGGTGTGATCGCCGCCGCAAGAGCGCTCAGGTCATAGTTAAGTGTTTCAAGATCGATGTCGACAAAGCGCACCTTCAGTCCGTACTGCGCCAGCGGGAAGTAGGTTGTGCTCCAAGATACGGCCGGAACAATGACCTCATCGCCGCGTTCCAGTTTCAGACCCGGATTGCTGCTGTGGCAAAGCGCTGCGGTCATGAGCAGATTGGCCGACGAACCGGAATTGACCATTACCGCGAAGCGCGTTCCAGAGTACGCTGCAAATTCTTGTTCGAAGCGTTGTACGCGGGCGCCCATGGAAAACTGGCCAGAGGCAAGCACCGATTGAATCGCATCGACTTCTTCAGCACCCCAGGATGAGGCAGCGAGGGGGAAGCTAGCTGGCATAGTGCATCTTGAGAAAGTATTCATATGTCTGGCGCAGGCCGTCGCGCAGGTCGGTCGAAGCCTTCAGTCCGAGAGACGCTTGGTGGCTGATTTCGACGACCTTTTGCTTCATGCCAGTTGGTTTTGATAGGTCGAAACTGTAGCTGCCGGGCCAGCCCACTACGTGCGCCACTGCCTCGTAGTATTCAAGTACCGAAAAGTCGTAGCCGAGGCCGATGTTCATGTATTGAGGCAACTCGTCTATGCGCTGCGCCGCAGCGAGAATAAGGCTTGCCGCATCCGCAGCGAACATGAACTCTCTGCGCGCCGTGCCATCACCCCAAAGAGCGACGGTGGTCGAGCCTGCCAAGTTAGCTTCGTGAACCTTTCGGATGACTGCCGGTACAAGATGCGACCGTTCAGGTTCAAAGTGATCGTAGCGACCGTATAGGTTGCACGGGATTACGGTTCGATAAAGACTACTGGGCGATTGCCGCGCGATGTATTCACAGAGCTTCGCCGTCAGGATTTTCCCCAAGGCGTAGCCCTCGTTGGTTGGCTCCAATTCACCGGTCAGGATGCATTCCTCTCGCAAGGGACTTGGGGCTGCCCGCGGATACATACAGGAACTGCCAACGTTGAGCACGCGCGGTATGCCAACTTCATGTGCCGTGCGAATTAGGTTCATGCCCATGTCAAGGTTCAGGGTCATGAAGCCAAGCGGGTCCGCTATGTTTGCCTGGATTCCGCCAACGTGACCGGCGCAATGAATTACCAAGTCGGGGCGATGGCGACTGAGCCAGCGGTGAGCGCTTTCACGCGAGCAAAGATCAAGCTCAGACCTGCCAGGTGTCAAGACGGGCACCCCCTGGGCGACGGCAGCGTCTCTGATGTTTCGCCCGAGCATCCCCGAGCCGCCAGTAATCAATATCGTCATGAAGATTCGAGGCGCTGCGGGCTTTCGTGGTTGAACAGGACGCCGTTGCACGCGCCGATGCCGATGGCATTGGCGGTGTACTCGGGCTCTTCGAAGCTCACCGCCACATGGCTTTGCGTCGCCAGGTTGTAGATCTCGTCGGGCTGCACCTGCTGCACGATGCGGATCAGGTTCGAGCTGTCGGTCATGTCGCCGTAGTGCAGGATGAAGTTCCTGCTCTCGACATGCGGGTCCTGGTACAGGTAATCGATGCGCGTAGTGTTGAAGCTCGATGCGC